>Ga0209577_10000980_pt1 | contig 28497 bp, 24 predicted proteins | sample GraSoiAngelo_109_FD_185874 | JGI IMG/M metagenome (GOLD analysis project Ga0209577, IMG submission 185874) | Grasslands soil microbial communities from the Angelo Coastal Reserve, California, USA - 14_0903_12_20cm (SPAdes) (version 2) | ecosystem: Environmental > Terrestrial > Soil > Grasslands...
GACTACTGCCACCGGTAGCTCAAACGCCGACACGATCAAAGGCACCGGACGAACGTATACGTTGGATAACGTGATCGCGAATAAGGCGAGCAACGGCACTGTGACTTGGACGTCGTTCGAAAATCTCACCGACACCGCTGCCGGCGCGTTCAACATGGGGACGGGCGGAAGTATCACGGGCAACGCCACTGCGGTTGGCGGCACGGTGAGTTATGCGAGCTACGCAACTCCAGCGACGTTCAACCTCAACGGCGCTGCGAGCACCGGCATGGCGGGCTGGAGCGGCATAACGTCGGTCACAGGGAGCGTCGCAAGCGACACGATTACCGGCACCGGTCAGACCTACACCGTCACCGGCTCCAATGCCGGCAACAACGGCACAGTGAGCTGGACGTCGGTTGAGAACCTGACCGATTTCAGCACGGGAACACTGCGCGCCACGAGTGCGACGTGGACGTTGAATGGCTCGAATACGGGCTCGGTAACGAACCTGTCTGGTGTGTTCGCCGGCATGGGCAACCTTGCGGACCTCGGCACTGGCACGTTCAACATGCACGGCAGCGCTTACCGGCAACCTCACTGGCGGCACGAACGGCACGATGAATTACGCCAGCTACACGCGCCCCGTGACGTTCAGTCTCTCCGGCGCAGCTGGAACGACGACCGGCATTGGCGGGACGCGCACGGGCATCACGTCCGTGACCGGCAGCCCGAACAGCGACACGATCACCGGCAGCGGCGCGACGTACAACCTCACTGCTCAGAACGCTGGAAATAGCGGAGCCTTGAGCTGGACCTCGTTTGAAAACATAAGCGATGCGGCAGGAGGCACGTTCAATCTCGCCGTCGCCTCCAACAACGTGACGGGCACGATATCGTCGGGCGGCACCGGTCCAATGTTGAATAGCACTGCCGACATCACCGCGCTGAATTTGTCTGTTCCGTCGACGCTGACAATGACCGGAACGGCGAACAGCTGGAACCTCACTGGTTCGCCGCAGCCGACGCTCTTCCAGACGACCAATGCAAATGCGAACGTGTACTTTAACGGCGCGTGCATCGGCGGGCCGGCGTGCGGCACGGTGATTACGATCGTCGGATCGATCGGCTCGACCGTGAGCCAGATCGCGTCCCAGGCGCTGAAGGATGCGCAGTCGACCGACTCGGTCGCGAAGCAGATCGACTACGGCTTCGCAGGCGACGTCGGCACGACGCCGCCGATGGACCATCGCATCGACGAAACGGGCATTTCAACTCCCGAGTGCTTAGAGGAGAGTCGCGAGAGCAGGCCCTGCAAGAATTAAGGGGAGGCAGTGAGCGGAGCTTGGGGGCGCGACAGCGCCCCCATTTTTTTTCCCGGTAGAATGACTCCCGAAAGGGAGGCGGCCGGGGTCGATGGCGGAGCAGGTCAGCGAATTCTCGGTGCTGTTCGCCGACGTCAGCGGCAGCACCAAGCTCTACGAGACGACGGGCGACGCCGTCGCGCACGCCGCCATCGAAAAGTGCGTGAACATCATGCGCGACAAGACGGTCAACGCCAAAGGCCGCGTCATCAAGACGATCGGCGATGAGGTGATGTCGGTGTTCGCGACAGCGGACCAGGCGGCCGACGCGGCGATCGAAATGCAGAGCGCGATCTCCGAACTGCCGCCGGTTGGCAACACCCAGATCGGCATCCGCGTCGGCTTCAACCATGGCCCGGTGGTGGAGCGCGAGGGCGATGTGTTCGGCGACGCGGTCAATCTCGCCGCGCGTCTCGCCGGCGTGGCGACGAAAGGGCAAATCATCACCGCGCGTGACACGGTGATGCTGATGTCGCCGATGCTGAAGGCGGCGACGCGCGCGATCACGACTATCCAGGTAAAGGGCAAGGCGCAGGAGATCCAGGTCTACGAGTTGATCTGGCAGCAAAGCGAGGACATGACCACTCTCGCTTCGCAAAAGTCGGTGTACAAGCCGAAGAACGCGAAGCTGCGGCTCCTCGTGCAGGGAAGCGAGGTGGTGCTCTCCGCCGAGCGCCCGGCCGTCGCGCTCGGGCGCGACGCCGCCGCCGATCTCGTGATCAAGGAGCGCATGGCCTCGCGCGCGCACGGCAAGATCGAGCGGCGGCTCGACAAGTTCATCCTCACCGATCACAGCGCGAACGGCACATTCGTGACGATCGAGGGCGACAAGGAGATCGTGCTTCGGCGCGAGGAGTTCACGTTGCGTGGCCACGGCTGGATCGCCTTCGGCCAGTCGCGCGCCAGCGCGACCGACGTCGTCGAATTCTTCTGCGAGTGACGCGCGTGCGCGCGGCGTCACGCCTCTTCGCGGCCGGCGCGCTCGGCGCGGCGCTCGCCTTCGGGTTGCAGCCAGTTTGCGCACAGACCACAGATTCCGCAACGCAGCAAAGGCCTGAAGCGGCTCCAAAAAAGCGACAAGCGACCCCAAAGCCGCGCCCTAAGGCCGTACCCAAGCGCAAAGCCAAGCCAACGGCCAAGCCGAAACCGCAGGCCTAGCCGCCTGCCGCAAAACAGTTGCTTACAACTTCTGTGGGTTTCACGTCGGCACTACGCGGCGCGAAGCGCAGCCGCCGGCTGAGCGAACAGGCGCGCGTTTTGGGCGCTCGATGTCTGAACGGTCCCGCTATGAAAGTCCGCTCGCACGCGGCGCGTGAATGAAGCGCGGGAGCGAATCCGTCGCGTGCAAATTCACTTCGACGGGCGGTCAGACTGCCCGACGTACTGCCTTGTGGCCCTTCGGCGCCCCAAAGATAATTAGGCAATACACAACAAGGGGATGCACCAAAGTCTTGAGCCATGGCCGCGCCGGCTCCTGAACTGAAAACGCTTGGCCGCTACAACATCGAGCGCACGATCGGCAAAGGTGCGATGGGTGTCGTCTACGAGGGCCTGGATCCGCGCTTGGGCCGCCGGGTGGCGATCAAGACCATCCTCAAGAGTCACCTCGATGAGGACACGGCCAAGGATTACTCGATGCGCTTCGTGCGCGAAGCGCAGGCCGTCGCGCGACTCAATCATCCCAACATCGTCCAGGTCTACGACTTTGGTGAGGAAGGCGACATCGCCTACCTCGTCATGGAGTTCATCAAGGGCAAGGAGCTCAAGACCTTCTTCGACGCGAACGAGCGCTTCGACCTGAAGGAGGCGGTGCGCATCATGTGCGAGCTGTGCGACGCGCTCGACTTCGCGCACAACGCCGGCATCATCCACCGCGACATCAAGCCCGCCAACGTGATGCTCGACGCGCAGGCGCGCACCAAGCTAACCGACTTCGGCGTCGCGCGCGTGCAGGACTCGGACAAGACTTCGGTGGAGCGCACGCAGGCGGGAACCATGGTGGGAACGCCGGCGTACATGTCGCCCGAGCAGATCACCGGCGGGCAGCTCGACAAGCGCACCGACGTGTTCTCTGCCGGCATCATCCTCTATCAGTTCCTCGCCGGCGAAAAGCCGTTCACCGGCTCGGGCGCCTGGACCATCGCCAAGAAAATCATCCAGGAGGAGCCGCCACTGCCCTCGTCGCTGAACAACGCCGTCACGCCGCTCTTCGACGCAGTGGTGAACCGGGCCCTCGCCAAGAACCCCGACCAGCGCTTCCAGTCGGCGCGCGACCTCTCTGTGGCGCTGAAGCGCGCGCTCGAGGGCAAGTCTGCGGAGGACGATTCGGACAGGACGGTCGCCGGCGCGCTGACGGGCGAGTTCGCCACCCTCAAACCGGCGCCGGCGGTTGCCAAGGCACCGGCGCAGGATTCGTCGCGCACCTCGGGCAGCGGCACGCAGGGCAGCAGCCAGGAGGTCGAGCTCGAGTTCTGGCGCGCGATCAAGGACGGCAACGACCCGGACGACTTCGAGCTCTACGTACAGCAGTTCCCGAACGGCATCTACGCGGCGCTCGCGAAGCGCAAGATCGCCAAGCTGCGCGGTGTGCCGCTCGAGGAATCGTCGGCAAAGGCGAAGGAGCAGGAGCGCAAGGAGCTCGAGGAGGCGGCGCGCCGCGAGGCCGAGGCCAAAGCGAAGCTCGAGGCGGAGAAGGCACGCCTCGAAGCGGAGATGGCGCGCAAGGAAGCCGAGTACAAGAGGCGCGAGGCCGAGGCGGAGGCGAAGCGTCAGGAAGCCGAGGAGCTTGCCAAGCGCGAGGCCGAGAAGGCGAAGCAGGAGGCCGCTGCCGAGCTTGCGCGGCGCGAAGCGGAATTCAAGAAACGCGAAGCCGAAGTCGAGGCAAAGCGGCAGGCCGAAGCGAAGGCGCGCGCGGAAACCGAAGAGAAAGCGCGAAGCGAAGCCGACAAGAAAGCGCGCGAGGAGTTCGCGCGGCGCGAAGCCGAGCTCAAGAAGCGCGTGGCGGCAGCGGAAGCGGCGCCGGGCGGCAGGAAGCAGCAGATCAAGGTGGCGCTGGTCGTGGGCGTCGCAGCGCTCGCGATCGCGGGCGTTGCCCTTTACTTCGTCGGCGGCACTGACCAGCAGACCAAACAGCAGCTCGCCGCGATGCAAAAGCAGCTCGAGGAGGCGAAGAAAAAGGCCGAAGAGCTCGCGCAGGCGAAGCAGAAGGAAGAGCAGGCGCGCCTCGCGCTCGATAAGGCGCGCGCCGCGGAAGCCGAGGCGAAGAAGTCGGGGAACCTGGCGAGGCAAAAGGAAGCTGCGGCCGAGCTCGCGCGGCGCGACGCGGAGCTCAGGAAGCAGGCGGAAGCGGCGAAGGCGGTCGAGAAGGAGAAGCTCGCCGCGGAGGACAAGGCGCGCGACGCGAGGGCCAAGGCCGACGGCAGGAAGGCCGAAGATCCCAAGCTCGCGAAGGCTGAAGACGCGAAGAAGCAAGCCGAGCGCGATCGCCTTTCGGCGCTCGAAGCGGAGCGGCAGAAACTGCTCGCCGAAACCGAAAAGGCGAAGCGCGAGGCGGCCGAGGCAAAGGCGGCGGAACAGGCCGAGCGCGAGCGCCTGGCGGCGCTCCAGCGTCAGCAGCAGCAGCCGTCGAGCGTCGCCGCGCCGAGCGGCGCGATCGTCTTCCACACCGCGCAGGCGCTCGAAGGCGAAGGCAAGGCCAAGGAAGCCGTCAAGACTTACATCAGCGCCGCGCGCGGCGGGAGCTGCGACGCCGCCAAGCGGCTTGGCGACATCTACGACAAGGGCTTGATCGGCGTCTCGCGTGACTATGCCGAGGCGCTCAAGTGGTACAACTTTGCGCGCACGCTCGGCACCTGCGACGTGCCGACGCCGAAGAACCGGCTATAGGCAATTCGATCTGCGCTAGACCATGACCGCCCGGTACTGCGCCATGCGGGACGGCCGCTGGGCCGACCACGGCTGGGGTGCCGCTTAGCCGATGCCGGTAACCATCAAGATCTTCACCAAGCAGGCCGGGCGGCCGACGCTTTTTCAGACCCGCGACTTCGACGCGCTGCCGGTCACCATCGGCCGCGACGCGACCTGCAGCCTGGTGCTTGAGGATCCGCTTAAGCACATCTCCCGCGTGCACGTGGCGCTCGCCGAGGAAGACGGCACCTGCTGGATGTCAGTCGTCTCCAAGGTGAACCCGGTGATGGCGAAAGGCCGCCGCTACGGCTCGGGCACCCGCCTGAAGCTCAATTCCGGCGACAGCTTCGAGATGGGCGAATTCGAGGTCCAGGTCCTCTTTCCCGAGAAAGCGCCTGCCGCGCCCCCGCCGGCGGACAAGAAATCGCTCCTCAGCATCTTCGGCGAAGAGGGCGATGCCGGCGAGGCGGCCACGGTTCCGCCACCCGAGGCCCGCATGCTCGAAGAGCCGACCTACGTCGGCGTCGAGCCCACGTACATCGGCCCTGCGGCGAAGCCGCCCGCGGCCGCGCCGGCGTCGATGAACGAAGCGCTGCGCGTCTTCCTCGAAGGCGCGGGCATGCCGCACAAGGCACTCTCGGCGGCCGAGTCCGAGCGGCTGCTGCGCGACTGCGGGGCGGTGCTGCGTGCGGCGGTCGAGGGATTGACGATGCTGCTCGTCGCGCACACCCAGATGCGTAAGGAATTCGAAGCCGGGGAGCGCACCCCGGTGGCGGCGGGCGACAACAATGCGCTCAAGCTGATGGCCGATGCGCACGAGGCGATGCAGTTCCTGCTCGACCCGGGCGAGCGCACCGAGGGCTTTCTCGATCCGGTGCGCTCGATCGGCGAGGCCTGCGAGGACCTGCGCGCGCACGAGCTTGCGCTCATGGCGGGCATGCGCGCCGCGGTGCTCGGGGCGCTGAGGCGCCTCGACCCTCAGGTGCTGGAGAAAACTTTCGAGAAATCGGCCGGCGGCTTCGCCCTCGGCGGGCGCAAGGCCAGGTTTTGGGAGGCGTTCGTCGCGCACCAGCAGCAGCTCGCCCGGGAGGCGCAGGAAGACTTCAACAAGGTATTCGGGCGCGAGTTCATGTCGGCCTATCAGGCCGAGCTGCGCCGGCTAAAGAGTAGGCCCTAGGGGCGCTTGTCAGCCGCCGATTACTGTATGAAAATACAGTATGGGCGCCCTCGAGGAAATCCTGCAGCGGCATCCGGTCTGGCGCGGCGGCGCGCTCGCCCAAGGCGCTCAGGCGATTCCGAGCGGCTTTGCCGCGCTCGATGACGAGCTGCCGGGCGGTGGCTGGCCACGCCAAGGGCTTACGGAAGTCATGGCCGACGACCCTGGCATTGGCGAGCTCGCGCTGCTACTGCCGGCGTTTGCCGGTCTCACGAGCTCGGGTAAGCGCGCCATCTGGATCGCGCCGCCGCACATCCCGTATGCGCCCGCTCTGGCTGCCGGCGGCATTGATCTGGCGAATCTGCTGATCGTGCAATCTCCGGGCCGGCGCGACGCCCTGTGGGCCACGGAGCAGGCGTTGCGCGCGGCAAGCTGCCATGCGCTTGCCGCTTGGCTGCCGAAAGCGCGCTACGCCGAGCTCCAGCGCCTCGCGGTCGCCGCGCAGGTGAGCCGCGCAGCGGCGTTTATTTTCCGTCCGCTCGCCGCTCGCGCTGAATCGTCACCTGCCTGCCTGCGCCTTGCGCTCGAGCCGGCTGGATCGGCGCTTGCCGTGCACCTCTTCAAGCGGCGCGGCTCGCCGCTCGCCTCACCGCTGCACCTTCCGCTCGAAAGGCCGTTCCATGTTCTGGGTCGCGCTTCACTTCCCCGGCCTGCCGGCGACGATGCTCGCCCCGCTCGCCGCCTGGGCCTGCCAGTTCACGCCTAAGGTCGCGCTCGAGCCGCCGGAGGCCTTGCTGCTGGAAGTCGAAGGCAGCCTGCGCTACTTCGGCAGTCCTGACGCCTTGCTCGCCGCGCTCGAGCGCGGCTGCGCCGAGCTCGGTTTCCGCGCTTCGCTCGCCGCGGCGCCGAGCTCGCGCGCCGCCCTGTGGCGCGCCCGGGGCGCCGGTCTTGCGCTGGAGGAATTACCTCTCGAGGTGCTGCGCGTCGACACCGCGTTTTTCGCCGCCATTGGCATCTCCACGCTCGGCGAGCTGCTCGCGCTTCCGCGCGATGGCCTCGCCGAGCGTTGCGGCCCCGAGCTCATCGACGAGCTCGACCAGGCGCTTGGACGCCTCCCGGAGCCGCGCGAATTCTTCGTGCCGCCCGAGCGCTTCAGCGCCGAGCTCGAGCTGCCGGGCGAAGTGGCCCACGCCGAGGCTTTGCTATTTGCCGCGCGCCGCTTGCTCGCACAGCTCGCCGGCCTGCTTGCCGCTCGCCAGGCCGGGGTTCGTGCATTCACGCTGACGCTCGCGCATCACGATCGCTCGCGGAGCGCCGTGCAGGTGCAATTCGCTTCTCCTGCGCGCGATGCCGAGCGCCTCTCGGTTCTGCTGCGCGAGAAGCTGGCGACGATAGTGCTTGCGCAGCCGGTAGAAGCAATCGCACTCGATGCCGGCGATTTTGTGCCGCTCGGCGCGCCAAGTCGCGGGCTTTTCGGCGACCGCGTCGCCGAGGCCGAGCAGTGGGCCGAGCTCGTCGAGCGCCTGCAAGCGCGCCTTGGGCGCGATGCCGTCTACGGCGTGACGCCTTTTCCGGACCATCGGCCGGAATATGCCTGGCGGCGGGTCGAGCCGGGCGATTGGGACGCGCACGATTTCGTGCAGCCCGGGCCGCGGCCGGCGTGGCTGCTCGCCGCGCCACGGCGTGTTAGCGAAACCGAGCTCGTGCTCATCGCGGGCCCCGAGCGCCTCGCCTGCGGCTGGTGGGACGGCGACGAGACGCGCCGCGACTACTTCGTCGCCGAGCTGGGCCGCTCTCTCGCCTGGGTCTATCGAGAACAAGGCACCTGGTATGCCCATGGCTTTTTTGCCTGATTACGCCGAGCTGCACGCGCTCTCTAACTTCAGCTTCCTGCGCGGCGCCTCGCACCCGGAAGAGCTCGTCTTGCGCGCGCAAGCGCTTGGCTACAAGGCGCTCGCGCTGACCGATGAGTGCTCGCTCGCGGGCGCCGTGCGCGCGCATTTCGCCGCCCGGGAATGCGGCCTGCCGCTCATCCATGGCACCGAAATCACGGTGGAAAAGGCAAAGCTCATTCTGCTCGCGACCGATCGGCGCTCCTACGGCGCCATCTCCGCGCTGATCACCACTGGGCGCCGGCGCAGCAAGAAGGGCACTTATTCCCTCACGCTCGCCGACGTCGAAGCGCTTGTGCCCAGCGGCGTGCTCGTGCTCTGGGGGCCGCGCGACGATGCTGGCACGGCATCATGGCTCGCGGAGCGCTTTGCCGGACGCGCTTGGCTCGCCGCGGAGCTGCACTGCGGGCCGAACGACCGCGCCAAGCTCAAGGAGCTGCGCGAGCTCGGCTGCCAATATGGCTTGCCGCTCGTCGCCGCGGGCGACGTGCACATGCACCTGCGCTCGCGCAAGCGCCTGCACGATGTGCTGAGCGCCGTGCGGCTCGGCAAACCGGTGGCGCAATGCGGCCAGGCGCTGCACCCGAACGCCGAGCGGAGCCTGCGCCTTCGCATGCGGCTGGCGCAGCTTTACCCGCCGGAATTGCTCGCGCAAAGCGTGGCGATCGCCGAGCGCTGCCGCTTTTCGCTCCATGAGCTGCGCTACGAATATCCGGCGGAACTCGTGCCGCCGGAGCATACGCCGAAGAGCTGGCTCGCGAAGCTGACCGAGGACGGCCTGCGCTGGCGCTTTCCCGGTGGCGTGCCGGCGAAGGTGCGCGAGATGGCCGAGCACGAGCTCGCGCTCATCGCCGAGCTTGGCTATGAGCCGTTCTTTCTCACGGTGGAAGACCTGGTCCGCTACGCCCGCTCGCGCCGCATTCTCTGCCAGGGACGCGGCTCGGCGGCGAACTCGGTGGTGTGTTATGCGCTCGGCATCACCGAGGTGGATCCTGCGCGCATGAACATGCTGTTCGAGCGCTTCGTCTCGCGCGAGCGCAACGAGCCGCCGGACATCGATGTCGACTTCGAGCACCAGCGGCGCGAGGAGGTGATCCAGTACGTCTACGAGAAATACGGCCGCGCCCGTGCGGCCATCGCCGCCACCGTGATCTGCTATCGGCCGAAAAGCGCGGTGCGCGACGTCGGAACAGCGCTCGGCGTGCCGGCGAACGAGGTGGATGCAATGGCGAAGAGCTTCGCCTTCTGGGACCAGCCGATCCCCGCTACCAATACGTGGATGCAGTTCGCGCAGATGCTGCGGGGTTTCCCGCGGCATCTCTCGCAGCACCCCGGCGGCTTCGTCATCTCGCGCGGGCCGCTCGCCGAGCTGGTGCCGATCGAGAACGCGGCCATGCCCGAGCGCACCGTGATCCAGTGGGACAAGGACGACCTGGAGGCGCTCGGGCTGCTGAAGGTGGATGTGCTGGGCCTCGGCATGCTGTCGGTGATCCGGCGCGCGCTCGACTTCGTCGGCAGGAAGATGCACGAGGTGCCGCCGGAAGACCCGGCGGTGTACGCGATGATCCACAAGGCGGACACCGTCGGCGTGTTTCAGATCGAGTCGCGCGCGCAGATGAGCATGCTGCCGCGGCTCAAGCCGGAGAACTTCTACGACCTCGTCATCGAGGTCGCGATCGTGCGCCCCGGGCCGATCCAGGGCGGCATGGTGCACCCGTACCTGCGCCGGCGTCGCGGCCAGGAGCCGATCACCTATCCGAGTGCGGCCGTCGAACAGGTGCTCGGGCGCACACTCGGCGTGCCTATCTTCCAGGAGCAGGTGATGCAGCTCGCCATGGTCGCCGCTGGGTTCACCCCGGGCGAAGCGGACCGCTTGCGCCGTTCCATGGCGGCGTGGAAGAAGCGCGGCGGCCTCGAGCACTTCGAGGGCAAGCTGAAAGACGGCATGCAGCGCCACGGCTACAGCGCCGATTTTGCCGACGCGCTCTATCGGCAGATATTGGGTTTCGGCGAGTATGGCTTCCCGGAGTCGCACGCCGCGAGCTTTGCGCTGCTCGTATACGTCTCTTCGTGGCTCAAGTGTCACCATCCGGCCGCGTTCTGCGCCGCCTTGCTCAACAGCCAGCCGATGGGCTTCTATGCGCCCGCGCAGCTCGTACAGGACGCGCGCCGCCACGGCGTCGTGATCCGGCCGCCCGATGTAAACGTAAGCGAATGGGATTGCACGCTCGAGGGCCCGGCGGTGCGGCTGGGCTTGCGCATGGTCGGCGCTCTGGCCGAGGCGGCGGGCAAAAAGATTGCTGCCGGCAAGCCATATATGTCGGTGCACGAGCTCGGCCTCAACCGCAAGGACCTGCGGGCGCTTGCCGCTGGCGGCGCGCTGCAATCGCTCGCCGGCCATCGGCGCCTTGCGCACTGGGCCGCCGCCGGCTCGGCGCGGCGTGCGCCCCTGGATGCTCCTTCCCTGGAAAGCCTTCCCCACCTGCCGGCGCCGGGTGAAGGTGCGGAAATTGTGGCGGACTATGCGAGCCTCGGCCTCACGCTCGGACGACACCCGCTCGCGCTGCTGCGCTCGCGTCTGCGGCGCATGCGGCTCATGGATTCGAGCGGCCTGCGCGAGCTGCCGCATGGGGCCAGCGTGGCGGTGGCGGGACTTGTCACCTGCCGGCAGCGCCCCGATACGGCGAGCGGCGTGGTGTTTGTCACGCTGGAAGATGAATCGGGCAACGTGAACGTGGTGGTGTGGCGCCACCTTGTTGAGCGCCAGCGTCGCGAGCTCCTCGGCGCGCGGCTGCTCGGCGTGCATGGCCGCATCGAGCGCGACGGCGAAGTGGTGCATCTGGTCGCGCAGCGCCTGGTCGATCACAGCGCGCTGCTCGGGCCCCTGGCAACGGCTTCGCGCGATTTCCATTAAGCTCTACGCAGATGAATCCGACCGAAGTCGGCATCCTCGATCTGATCGCTACGCGCCGCGAACGGCGGCCAGCGCGCGACCTGCCGGCGCTCGCCGCGCTCTTCCGGCGCCTCGCCGCCTGCGCGGCGCGCGAGGCGAGCGACACCGAGGAGCGCATCTGGGGCGTGTGGATGCATCATCCCCACCGCGCGGCCGCCGCGGCGCTCGACGCCGCCACGCACGACATCGCTGCGAAGCGCTACGACATCGCCGAGACGCGGCTCACGGCCCTGCTGCGCGCCGCGCCGCTCTATGCTGAGGCCTGGCACAAACGGGCGGCGCTGTACTACCTGCTCGGGCGCGATGCCGAGTGCCTGCACGACATCCGGCGCACGCTCGAGCTCGAGCCGCGGCACTTCGCCGCGATGCTGCACTTTGCCGAGATCCTGCTTGGCGAGGGCGCAGCCGCCGAAGCGCGCTATGCGTTCGCCGCGGCGCTCACGCTGCATCCGCACCTGCCGCGCGCACGCGACGCGCTCGCTGACAAACCCTGACCGGGCGGGCAGGGTCGGCCCCTATAATCCGGCGCATGGACGCCTCCAGCTACAAGGTGACCGTCGCCCGCGACCTCGAAGACCTGATCCCGGTCTTCATGAGCAACCGCAAGAAGGAGCTGAACACGTTGCGTGTAGCGCTCGCCAGCGCCGACTTCGAGCAGCTGCGCCAGCTCGGGCATCGCATGAAGGGCGTGGGCAACTCCTACGGCTTCGCCCACGTCTCCACGCTGGGCAAACAGATCGAGGACGGGGCGCGCTCAGGCGACCGCGCCGGGCTCGAGGCGCGCATCCGCGAATACGCCGATTACCTCGCGAAGGTCGAAATCGTGTACGAATGAGCGGATGCGCGTACTGATCATCGACGACGACCCGGACCTGAGGAGCCTCCTCGGCCATTACATCAAGCAGCGCTGGCAGGACGCCGCGGTAGACGAGTGGGACCCGCTGGAGCGCGACGTGCCAGGCGCTGACTTCCCGCTCGGCTCCTACCAGGCGCTGATTCTCGACTACATGCTCGGACGCGGCGACGGGCTCGACTGGCTCGCCAAACTCAAGCGCCGCGCGGATTGCCCGAAGGTGCTGTTCCTCACCGGCGCAGGCAACGAGTCGATCGCCGTGCGCGCGATGAAGGCCGGTGCCGACGACTACCAGCGCAAGCAGGAGCTGACGCGCGAACGGCTGCTCACCTCGCTGCACGAGCTGACCGCGGCGGAGAACGAAAAGACCGTGTCGCGCGAGCTCGCTGCGCGCATGGAGGCGCATTCGCTCGGCGCCAAGGTCCGCATCCCGGGCATCAAGGTGCTGCGGCTGATCGCCGAGGGCGGCATGGCGCGCGTCTACCTCGCCTCGCGCGAAGGCGACGACGAGCCGCTGGTCGTCAAGATTCTGCGGCGCGAAGTGCTGAAGAATAAGACTGCGCTCGAGCGCTTCATGGAGGAGTACGCGCTCGTCGAGCGCATCCAGAGCCGCCATGTGGCGCGCATCTACGACCACGGGCAGTCCGAGGAGCATGCCTATCTCGTCATGGAGTTCTTCGAGGGTGGCGATCTCAACAAGCGCCTCGCGGGCACGGCGCTCGACCCGCTGGAGGCGATGCGCGTGTTCCGCGAGCTGATGTTCGCGCTCGGCGACATCCACGAGAAAGGCATCCTGCACCGCGATCTCAAGCCGCAGAACCTGATGTTCCGCGAGGACGGTACGCTCGCCATCCTCGACTTCGGCATCGCCAAGCACATCGACGCCATCGACCGTACGCGCGAGGGCGAAGTGCTCGGCACGCCGCGCTACATGAGTCCCGAGCAGGTACAGGGACGCGCGCTCGACCTGCGCACCGACATCTACAGCGCCGGCGTGCTGCTCTACCAGATGCTCACCGGAGAGCACCTTTTCGAGGGCGACACGGCGGTGGAAGTCGCGCTGCATCATCTGAATACCCCGCCGCCTGCGCTGCCCGAGCACCTGCAGGCGTATCAGCGCCTGCTCGACAAGCTGCTCGAGAAGGACCGCGAGGGGCGCTTCCGCAACGCCGACGAGGTGATTGGCTTCCTCGCGCGCAAGCTCGAGCAGGGCCCTGGGCCCGCCGACCGCACGATGAGGCTGCACTAGGGCAGCTTCGCCCAGATTGAACGAAGCTGGTCGGGCAAGTCTTTGGGAGAGAAGGGCTTGGAGATCGTGCCGGCCGCACCGAGCGCCAGCAGCTCTTCCATGTCGCGCTGCGTCGCCTTGGCGGTGATGAACACCACTGGCAGCGCCGCGGTCTCCGGCAGCTGCTTCATTTTGCGGAAAAGCGTCGGCCCGTCCATCCCGGGCATCATCCAGTCGAGCATGACCAGGTCCGGGCGGAATGCCTTCATGGCGTCGATGGCGCGCAACGGGTCGGTGACGATCTCTACCGTCATCTTGCCGACGCGCTCGAGCGTCATGCGCACGATGCGCTGGATGTCCTCGTCGTCCTCGACATAGCAGATGCGCACGAGCGGCCGTTCAGGCATGGCGCGGTAGCTCGAACCAGAAGGTGGTGCCGCCGCCCTCGCGGTCTTGGAAGCCGATACGGCCCTGCATCATCTCGACCAGGCGCTTGCAGATGGCGAGCCCGAGGCCCGTGCCACCCTTTTGCCGCGAGGTGGTGGAATCGGCCTGGTTGAAGCGCCCGAAGATGCGCGGCCTGAACGCCTCCGGGATGCCGGGGCCGCGGTCGTGCACCGCCACACGCAGCCAATCGGCGAGCTCCTCAGTCGTGATCTCCACCACCTCGCCCTCAGGCGAGAATTTGGCGGCGTTGGAGAGCAAGTTCGTCATTACCTGGAGCAGCCGCTTATGGTCCGCGCTGACCTCGCGCGGCGAGAGCTCGCCGCGCGGCTCGAAGCGCACCTTGAAGCGCTCGCCGAAGCCCTTGTTGAGGACGATCGCTTCGCGCACCAGCTCGTCGACGCGGATCACTTGCGGATTCAGGGTCAGCTTGCCCGACTCGATCTTCTCGATGTCGAGGATATCGTTGATCAGGTCGAGCAGGCGCTGGCCGTTTCGCTCCGCGACCTCGGTTAGCTCGCCCACGTCCTTCGGCACCTCGCCGAGCACGCCCGCGTTGATGAGCTGTAGCGAGCCGATGATCGAGGTCAGGGGCGTGCGCAGTTCGTGTGAGAGGGTCGAGGTGAACTCCTTCTTCAGGCGCTCGGCCTCGAGCTGCGCGGTGATGTCGCGTCCCTGCGCGATCACCGAAATCAGCTGCCCCTCGCGGTTGACGAGCGGCGTGACGGTCCACTCGCATACCACGGTAAGCCCGTCGCGCCGCGGATTGCGTACCTTGAGCCCGGCGAGTGGCTCGCGGGTCGCCACCAGCTTGCGCCATTCGGCGTCGAATTCGCCCTGGTATTTCGCGACCACCAGCCGCGTCACCGGCTGGCCGATCAGCTCCGCCGCGGCATAGCCGAAGAGGAGCTCGCCGGCGTGGTTGATCTCCTGGATGATGCCCGCCGCGTCGAGCTCCAGCACGGCGATCGGCGAGCGCTCGAAGAAAAGCGCGAGCTTGCGGCCGCTCGCTTCGATCTGCCGGCGCGCCTCATCGAGCTCGACGAGCTGGCGTTGGTAGGCGTGGCGCAGCCGGTAGCCAGAGAGAAATACGCCGTTCAGCCGGAAGGCGATGGCCACGCTCACGGCGTAGAACAGCGGGATTAGCAGGGCGATCTCGGCGAAAAGCCGATTGCCGAAGGTCGCCAGCACGTACGTGATGGGCAGCGCGATCGCCGCCGCGTAAGCGGCGAAGATCGGCCAGGAGGCGGCATACATCGGTATGCCGCCGGAGATCACGCCGGCGAGCAGGAAGGCGAGGAACACCTGGCGCTCGTCGGCGTGCGACGGGAAGAACACCGCGCCCGCGAAGCCCCACACCGCGCCCGCAGCGAAGGCACCGATGCCGAGCCAGCGCAGCCACTGCCCGATGTTCTCGTGCCGGCGTGCGTCGTTGCGATACCCGAGATACAGCAGCCCATGCAGCACGACGACGAGACCGACGAGGCTCCCCCAGAAGTAGACCAGCTCGATCAGGCGGCCCTCGTGCAGCTCGACCGCGGCAATCACGCCGATCACGACGGTGGCCGCCATGCCGAGCGGTAGCTGGCTATAGAGCTGCTCGACGCGGTCGGCGCGCACCAGCGCCGGATCGGCTCGGCCGCGAATGTCCGCGGTGATGGCGGCCGCCACGCTACGCGCGGCGACTTCGCTGGCGCCGCTTGCGGCGCTCTCGATACCGTTGACGAGACTGCTCATTGGCGCAGGCGCGAGACCCCTGCGCGCAATTCTAAAGGCTTATCAGAACGTCTTGCCGTTGCGGATCACGCCGACGGCGACCCCTTCGATGGCGAGCGCTTCGCGCCGCAGATCGACTTCGATCGGCGCGAACTCCGGATTTTCCGCTTCGAGCGTCACCGCGTGGCCGCGGCGGCGCAGCCGCTTCACCGTCACTTCGTCTCCCAGGCGCGCGACGACGATCTGGCCGCTGCGCGCCTCTTGCGTGCGGTGCACGGCGAGCAGGTCGCCCTCCAGGATGCCGGCATCGCGCATTGACAGGCCGCGCACGCGCAGCAGATAGTCGGCGCGCGGCGTAAAGAGATTCGGATCGACCTGGTAGTGGCCCTGCAGGTTTTCCTCGGCGAGGATCGGTGCGCCTGCAGCGACCCGTCCCACGACCGGCAGCTCGAGCAAGCGCCCGGCGCGGCTGCCGGTGCGCGTATCGCGCACACGGATGCCACGCGAGGCGCCCGAGGAAATCTCGATCGCGCCCTTCTTCTCCAGCGCGCGCAGGTGCTGCTCGGCGGCGTTCACCGAGCGAAAGCCCATCCTCTGCGCGATTTCCGCCCGCGTCGGCGGATAGCCCGACACCTCGGTCAGCTCGCGCACGAGGCGCAGGATCTCGGCTTGGCGCTCGGTCAAAGCTTCCATGAACTGGCATTATATACAGTATCAGAGCCATTCGCGCTGGGCCGGCGCCTTGGGGACCTCGGCGATGAGCGAGGCATCGTCGTTCTCGGGCTTGCTCACCCGCGGGCTCACGCGGTAGGCGCTCATGCGTTCGGCCGGGTAAGGACGCACGAAACGCATGAGTTCATTCGCATCGCGCTGCGCCCGATCCAGCCAGGCGGCGTAGTCCTGCGGCGCGACGATCACCGGCATGCGGTCGTGGATCGGTCGCATCACCGGGTTTGGCTCCGTCGTGATCAACGATACGCTGCGCACGCCGCGCCAAAGCGCCGTGACGCCGGCGAGCGCGAAGAGCTCGGCGTCGAGCGGCCGTACGTACCAGGGATGCTTGCGGCCGCCGCGCGTCTGCCATTCGTAGAAGCCGCTCGCCGGCACGAGGCAGCGCCATTGCCGGAAGGCATCGCGAAACGCCGGGCGCTCGGCAAGCGACTCGCCGCGCGCGTTGGCGAGCTTGTTGCCGATGGCCGGATCTTTCGCCCAGTGCGGAATCAGCCCCCAGCGATGTGCGCGCGCCACGCGCCGTCCTTCGCGATCCGCGCGCACGACGAGGATCTCGCTCCCGGGACGGACGTTGTAGCTCGCCTTGAACTCGGGCGCTTCCTGCAGTCCGAATTGCAGCGCGACCACTTCGGGATTTGCATGGAGCGCGTAACGGCCGCACATGGCCGCAGCGTACAATGCATCCCGGATGATCATCCAGTCGCTGCTGGACACCGACCTGTACAAGTTCACCATGATGCAGGTCGTGCTGCATCACTTCCCGGGCGCGCAGGTCGAGTACAAGTTCAAGTGCCGCACCGAGGGCGTCGACTTCCGTCCTTACCTCGACGAGATCCGCGACGAGGTGATGGCGCTCTCGCGGCTTCGCTTTCGCGAGGACGAGCTCGACTACCTGCGCTCGCTGCGCTTCATGAAGTCGGACTTCGTTGACTTCCTGGCGCTCTTCCAGTTCAACGACAAGTACGTGCGCATCGGCCACGGCGAGCGCCCCGGCGAGATGGACATCACCATTCGCGGTCCCTGGCTGCACACGATCATGTACGAAATCCCCGTGCTCGCGCTCGTCTCCGAGATCTATTTCCGGCGCACGCAGCCGCGGCCCGACCTGCAGGAGGGCCGGCGGCGCCTGAAAGCGAAGATCGAGCTTGTGCGCACGGTCGAGCGCGAGCTCGATTTCCGCATCTCGGATTTCGGTACCCGCCGGCGCTTCTCCTGCGCCTGGCACGAGGAGGTGCTGCAGGCGCTCAAGCGCGAAGTGCCGGAGTATTTCGCCGGCACTTCAAACGTGTGGTTCGCCATGCGCAACAACATGACGCCGCTCGGCACCATGGCGCACGAGTACATGCAGGCCTGCCAGGCGCTCGGGCCGCGGCTGCGCGACTCGCAGACCTTCGCCTTCGACAAGTGGGCGCAGGAGTACCGCGGCGACCTCGGCATCGCGGTCGCCGACACCTACGGCACGGACGCTTTCCTGCGCGACTTCGACATGTACTTCTGCAAGCTCTTTGACGGCGCGCGCCACGACTCGGGCGACCCGTTCGAGTGGGGCGAGAAGCTGATCGCCCACTACCGCCGCAACCGCGTCGACCCGCGCACCAAGCAGCTCATCTTCTCCGACCAGCTTTCGTTCCCGCTCGCCATCGCCATCGCCCGGCGCTTCCACGGCCGCGCCATCACCGCCTTCGGCATCGGCACGAACCTCACCAACGACCTGGGCTACGAGCCGATCAACATCGTCATCAAGATGACCGAGTGCAACGGCCAGCCGGTGGCCAAGGTCTCCGATTCACCCGGCAAGACGGTGAGCAAGGACGCGGGCTACCTGCGTTATCTTCGCCAGGTGTTCGGCCTCGAGCCGGCCGAGAAAATCTGACTCCTGTTTCCCGCACCGCGGCCGCGGTGCTCGCCGCCTGCTTCGCCCTCAACATGTTCGGGCGCGGGCTCGGCGACACCTACGTGGTGTTCGTCCTGCCGCTCGAGCGCGACTACGGCTGGACGCGCTCGCAGCTCACCAGCGTCTATTCGATCTACCTCTTGATGCACGGCTTCACCTCGCCGCTGGTGGGCATGATCTTCGACCGGCTGGGGCCGCGCTGGGTATACACCACGGGGCTCGCGTGCATGTGCGGCGCGTTCTTTCTCGCCGCCGGGCTCTCCAACCTGTGGCAGTTCTACCTCTTCGTCGGCGGGATGGTCGGCATCGGCGTGAGCCTCACCGGCATGGTGCCCGGCTCGGCGCTGATTGCGCGCTGGTACCGCGAGCGGCTCTCCACCGCGATCGGCATCGCGTTCTCGGCTGCGGGTGTCGGCACCATCATCTTCGTGCCGCTCACGCAGCATCTGGTCGGCGAATACGGCTGGCGCCTTGCCTACCGCGTGCTCGGAGCCGCGCTGCTCGCGATGGTGCCGATCGTCGCGTTCCTCGTGCCATGGAAGCGCTTCTATGCCGGCCATCCGGAACGAGTGCAGTCCGCCCGGGTGGGCGGCCGCGCCGAGGGCTGGACGCTGCGCACGGCGACGCGCACGCCGCTCTACTGGGGACTGTGCCAGGTGTTCTTCTTTACGGCGAGCGCCATGTTCACCGTCATCGTCCAGCTCGTCGCTTTCTTCGTCGACGTCGGCTTCTCACCCATCACGGCGGCGAGCGCCTTCGGCGCGCTCGGCCTCATGTCGGCGTTGAGCGTGATGGGCAGCGGCTTCACCTCGGATCGCTTCGGCTACCGGCAGACCATCACCGCGACTTTCATCGGCACGGCGACCGGCATGGCGCTGCTCCTCGTCCTCACGTACCTGCCGTCACGCCTATTGCTGGTCCTCTTCGTGCCCATCTTCGGCTTATGCATGGGCGTGCGCGGCCCGATTGTCTCCTCGATCTCGACCCGCTACTTCGCCGGGCCGAACGTGGCGACCATTTACGGCACGATCTACGCCTCGAACGCCATCGGCGCGGCCTTCGGCTCGCTGATAGGCGGGCTGCTCCACGACCTCACCGGTGGCTATCGCGCCGGGCTCGCGGTCGCGCTCGTCTGCGTGCTGATCGCCTCGACGCCGTTCTGGACGGTGCCCGCGCTCAAGAATTTCCGCTGATACGCCGCATGCGCCGCTCGCGCTCTGCGAGCGTGCAGCCGCGCAGGTCGGCTGCGCCGTGCTCGGTGACGAAAATGCCCGCTTCGCTGCGCGGCACGGAGACCGGCCCGGACAGGCGCTCCACCACGCGCGCTGCAGGCAGCGCGATGATGGAGAGGCCCCCCGGCGATTGGTTGGCGGCGCGGATGAAGTCGAGCGCGCCGCCGACCGCGCCGACGTAACTGCCCCGCGCCACTTCGCCGTTCACCTGCCCGGTGAGGTCCACCTCAACCGCCGAGTTGATGGCGACGAACCGCTCGATACGTCCGAGCGTCGCCGCGCCGTGCGTCACATCCGAGGAGGCGAGCGTCACTGCCGGGTTTTCGCGCGCCCAGTCGAAGAGCGCCCGTGTGCCCATGAGCGCGCCGCCGACGCAGCGCGTCACCTGCAGCAGACGCACGTTCTCGCAGATCACACCGGAGTGGTAATCCAGCCTGCGCCCGGCAAGCGCGCCGAGGATGGCATTGGGCAATGCGCCGATGCCGCACTCGACGGTCGCTCCCTCCCGCACCCATGGCGCCGCCTGCTGCGCAATGCGGCTTTCGAGCTCGCTCGGTGCGCCGTAAGGCAGTTCGACCGGTGCGCGCGAGGTTTCGACCAGCAGGTCGAAGTCCTTGCGCCGCAAGAGCGGTTGCGTATAGGTCCATGGCACCTGGTCGTTTACTTCGGCGATCACCGCGCGCGCCATCTCGAGTGCCGGCGCGAGGTATTCGACGCCGAGGGCGAGGCTGTACTCGCCGCGCGCATTGGGCGCGCTCACCTGCAGCATCACCACGTCGCATGGCAGGCGGCCGCTGCGGACGAGCGCCCCGAGCTGCGAATACGGTGCCGGCACGATGTCGAGCACGCCCGACTCGGCGAGGGCGCGGTTCGCGCCCGTGCCGCAATAGGAGCTAAAGCGCAGGTGGTCGGCGTGCTCGGGCTGCAGCAGGCCGGAATAGCTCGAGCCAAGAAAGATCCGGCAGCCGGATAGGGCGGCGCGCTTCGCGATCAGCGCCTCCACCAGCGTTTGCGGCTCGGCGCAGGCCTGGCCCCAGATCAACGCATCGCCCGGACAGATGACGCTCAGGTCCATGGCTCAGCGGTCGAGCTCCTGGTCCTCGTACGACGCGGGATCGGAGATCGGCTCGATGTGGGTAAAGATCGCGGCGTTCGGCACCATGGCGCGCATGCGCGCCTCGATCTCTTCCGAGAGCCGATGCGCCTGCGCCACCGTCCAGGCGTCCGGCACGAGCAGGTGGAACGACACGAAGCGCCGCGCTCCCGCCTGGCGGGTACGCAGGGCATGGAACGACACGCCGTAGCGGCGCGAATATTCGTCGATCAGCTTCGTCACCTCGGCCTGGTCCTGCGCCGAGATCGCCGGGTCGAGGAGCCCGCGCACCGAGCGGCGCACGAGCCCGAAGCCCGTCCATAGAATGTGCGCCGATACGGCGAGCGCGATCAGCGCGTCGAGCCGCAGCCAGCCGGTGATGTAGACGAGCGCCACGCCCGCGATCACGGCGGCCGAGGTCCACACGTCGGTCATCAGGTGGCGGCCGTCCGCCTCGAGCGTGATGCTGTGGTGCTCGCGCCCCACCCGCAGCAGCACGATCGCCACGCCGTAGTTGATCGCGGAAGCGAGCACGGTGAGCGTCAGCCCCTCGAACGGCATGTCGAGCGCGCGCGGGTTGATAAGGCGCGGTAGCGCCGCCCAGACGATACCCGCCGCCGCGATCACGATGAGCGCGCCCTCGATGCCGGCGGAGAAGTATTCGGCCTTGGAGAGGCCGTACGGATAGTTCTCGTCCGGCGGCGAGGCGGCAAGCCGCAGCATCGACAGGACGAGGAGGGCAGCCGCCAGATTGATGAGCGACTCGAGCGCATCGGAGAGCAGCCCGACCGAGTCGGTGAGCCGCCACGCCAGCGCCTTCAGGCTGATCGTGGCGACGGCGGCGGCTACTGATAGCCAGGCGTAGCGTTCAAGCCGCATAGTCGCGATACAGGCGCATGAGCTGGCCCGCCTGAGCCGGCGGCACGCCCGAGGGCGCCGACCACGCGAATTCGACCAGCACGATATGCGCGGGCTTGCCTGCCTGCGCGACGAAGCGACGGGCCTGCAAGGCGCCTGTGATGCGGGGGACTTCGAGTTCGGCGTCGCCGCCGATGAGAAACAGCGCTTTCGCGAGCCGATGCGAGTCCGCCGCTCCCGGATCGACCTGCTCGCAAGCCCAGCGCCTGAAAAGCACCGTTCGGCCGAGGCAGCGGCGCGTCCAAGCTGTGGCGTTGGCGAAGCGTGTCAGGTACTCGGGCGACTGGAGAACGCTCGGCGAATCCAGCTCGTAGGTAGCGAGATACTTGCCTTCACCCGGTGCGCAGGCCGCGACCCAGCGCCGCGCCGAGCGAAAGCCCGGGATCGCGAGCCGCTCGGGCAGGTGCTCGGTGTCGTACCAGGCGTTGAATTCCTCTTCCATTGCGCCCGGCGGCTCGGTCATGGTGAGCAGCAGTCCGCGGTTCGTCATGCCGGGCGCACCGTCCCTCTCTCGATCACGTAGGCGCGATCCGCAAGCCGCGCCGCGAATTGCGCATTTTGCTCGCAGACGAGCACGCTCACCCCGGCGCGCTTGAGCTCGGCAAGCGCCGCCGCCATCTGGCGCACGACAAGCGGCGCGAGACCCTCGGAGGGCTCATCAAGCAGCACCGCACGCGGATTGCCCATCAGCGTGCGGGCGATGGCGAGCATCTTTTGCTCGCCGCCGGACATGCGCGCGCCAGGGCGCTCCTTCATTGCAGCGAGCGGCGCGAAGAGCGCGAAGACGCGCGCCTCGTCCCAGGCGGGCAGCCCGGGGCGCGGCGCCCGGCGTCCCACCTGCAGGTTCTCCGCCACCGTGAGCGCTGTGAATATGCGTCGGTCCTCGGGCACGTAGCCGAGGCCGAGCCGCGCGATCTCGAAGGCCTCGAGCCGCCCGAGCGGCGTGGCGCCGAAGCGCAGGTCGCCCTCGCGCGCGATGAGACCCATGATGGCCTTGAGGGTAGTCGATTTCCCGGCGCCGTTGCGCCCGGTGAGCATGACCACTTCACCGGCGCCGAGCTCGAGCTCCACGTCGAAGAGCACGCGCGCTCGGCCGTAGCCCGCGCTCAGGCCGCGCACCTCAAGGAGCGCCAAGGTACAGCTCCTGGACGCGCGCATCGACGCGCACGACTTCCGGCGCGCCCACTGCGATCAGCTCTCCGGCGTGCAACACGAGCACGCGATCGGCGTGGCCGAAGACGATCTCCATGTCGTGCTCCGTGAAAAGCACGGCGATGCCGTCGGTCTTCGCCAGCGCGCGGGCGAGCGCGATCAGCGCGCCGCGCTCTTCCGACGCCATGCCGGCCGTAGGCTCATCCATCAGCAGGAGGCGCGGGCGATTGGCGAGCGCGATGGCGAGCTCCACGCGCTTCAGGTCGCCATAGGCGAGGAGGGCGCAGGGCCGCGCCGCCTGCTCGAGCATGCCCACGCGCTCGAGCAGTGCATCCGCTTCTGCGGCATAGAGCCGCCGGAAAGCCGCGAACGGTGCATACAGCCGCCGCTCGCGCGACACGAGCGCCATCTGCACGTTCTCGCGCACGCTCATCGAGCCGAATGTGGCGGTGATCTGGAAGGTGCGGCCCACGCCCAGGCGCCAGATATCGCGCGGCGCCCGCCCGACGAGGCTCCGGCCATCCAGCGTGATGTCGCCGGCGTCGGGCGCGAGCTGGCCGTTGAGAAGATTGAAGCACGTCGTCTTGCCGGCGCCGTTTGGCCCGATGATGGCGACGAGCTCGCCCGTGGAGACGCTGAACGAGACGCCGCGCAGCGCCTGCACGCCGCCGTAGCTCTTGGTGAGTCCCTGGACCACGAGCGCCGTCACCGGGCAAAGCGCTCCTTGAGATAGCCGGCGAGGCCGCGTGGAAAGACCAGCACCAGCGCGAGCACCACGGCCCCGATCGCGGCGCGCCAGTATTCGACCTCGCGCGCAAGCTCATCCTGCAGCCAGACGAAGAGCACAGCGCCCCACGCCGGGCCAGTCAGCGTCTGCACGCCGCCAAGCAGCACCATGACGAGCGCATCGACCGAGCGCGGCACTGACAGCGTCTCGGGCGAAATCGAGCCCTTCGAGAACGCATAGAGCGCGCCCGCGATGCCGGCGAACGTGCCGGCGATGGCAAAGCCGATCCACTGCACGCGCCGCACGTCGATGCCGATGGCATCGGCGCGCAGTGGCGCATCTCGCCCAGCCCGCAGCGTGTAGCCGAGCGGCGCCCCCAGTGCACGCCACAACAGCGCGATGCCGATGCCGCATACGAGGAGCGCGAGATAGTAATAGGCGCTCTTCGATCCGAGCCATGGCGCGGGCCACACGCCGATCAGGCCGTTCGAGCCGCCGGTGACGCTGTCCCACTGGAACGCGATCGACCAGACGATCTGCGCGAAGGCGAGGGTAAGCATGGCGAGATAGACGCCGGCGAGGCGCACGGCGAACCAGCCGCACAGGGCGGCGCCGCCCAGCGCGAGTAACGGCGCGAGCGCGAGCGCCGCTTCCGTCGGCGCGTGTGCTCGCAAGAGCAGGAGCGCCGCGCCGTACGCACCGAGGCCCAAGTACGCGGCATGGCCGAACGAGGCGAGTCCGCCCGGGCCCATGATGAAATGCAGGCTCACCGCGAAAAGCGCGAACACCAAGATGTCGGTGGCGAGCACGAGCGTGTATTCGTCACCCGCCAGCGGCAGGCCGGCGAGCAGCGCGGCGAGGCAAGCGAGCGCGAGCGCCGCCTTGCGATCGATGCGCCCGAGCGGCGGTTCGACCGCGGCTGCGCCGCGGGGCGCGGGCAGCGGCTTGCCGAGCAAGCCCCACGGCCGCAGCACCAGCACGACCGCCATGACGATGAACTCGACCGCGAGCGTGATCTCCGAGTAGCCGTAGCCGATGCAGAAGGCCTTCACCTCGCCGATGACGAGCGCGGCGAGGAAAGCGCCGGGGACCGACCCCAGGCCGCCTACCACCACAACCACGAAGGCGTCGGAGATCGCCGCCAAATCCACGGCAAGGCTGGCGGGCTCGCGCGGCACGGCGAGCGCGCCACCGGCGCCGGCGAGTAGCGCCCCGAGCCCGAAGATGCCGGTGAAGAGCCAGCGCTGGTTGACGCCGAGCGCCGCGGCCATTTCGCGATCCTCGGTCGCGGCGCGCACCAGCGTGCCCCAGCGCGTGCGCGTAAGGAGCGCATGCAGCAGCACGAACACGAGCGGTCCGAGCGCGATGAGCAGCAAGTCGTAGCGGGGAAACGCCGCTCCGGCGATGAATACGGCATCGCCGAAGCCCGGTGCTCGGGGCCCGAGCATGTCTTGCGGCCCCCACGCCCACAACGCGAAATCGCGCACGATGAGCACGAGCGCGAAGGTCGCGAGCAGTTGCAAGAGCTCCGGCGCCTGGTACAGGCGCCGCAGCACGGCGATCTCGACCAAGGCACCCGTCGCGGCGACGATGAGGGCGGCGAGCAGCACGGCCGCCCAGAAGCCGGTGGCCGGCGCGAGCCACACGGCGACGTACATGCCGAGCATGTAGAGCGAGCCGTGGGCGAAGTTGACGATGCGGCTCACGCCGAAGATGAGCGAGAGGCCCGCGGCGACGAGGAAAAGCGAATTGGCGCCGGCGAGGCCGTTCAGGAATTGCAGCAGGAGCGCCGAGCCGCTCACGGGCTCGCGCGCTCAGGGCGCCTTGCGCAGGGCGCGGGCCTCCTGGTCGGGCGGCTGGTACTTCGCGCCGTCGGCGTAGTACCAATTGACCATCACGCCTTTGCCGCCTTTCTTCGCGAGCTGGCCAACGTAGGCGCCCATGGTGGACTGATGATCGATCGGCCGCCAGGTGATCGGGCCGAAGGGCGATTGCATCTGCAGGCCCTTCAGCGCCTCGACGAGCTTCTCGCTGTCCGCCGATTTGGCCTTTGTGATGGCGTTCGCCGCCGCATGAACCGCGGTGTAGCCGACCACCGAGCCCTGGCGCGGATAGTCCTGCCAGCGCTTCTGGTACGCGTCGCGAAAGCGCCGGTGCTCGGGGGTGTCGATCGCGCTCCACGGGTAACCGGTCACCCACCACCCCTCCGGTGTCTCGTCCTGCAGCGGGTCGAGATACTCCGGCTCGCCGCCCAACAGGTTGAACACCGCCAGGTTGCGGAAAAGGCCGCGCGTATTGCCCTCGCGGACGAACTTCTGCAGGTCGGCGGCGAAGAGCGAACTGAAGATCGCATCGGGCTTTGCTTGCGCGAGCGCCTGCACCACGGCGCCCGCGTCGATCTTGCCGAGCGGCGCCGCCTGCTCGGCGACGAATTGCACGCCGGGCTGCGCCTTTGCGAGCAGCTTCTTGAAGGAGGCGGTCGCCGACTGGCCGTACTCGTAGCTCGGATACACGATCGCCCAGCGCTTCCTGCCGAGCTGGGCGGCCTGCCCGATGAGCATCGCGGTCTGCATATAAGTGGAAGGGCGCAGGCGGAAGGTGTAGCGGTTGCCGTCTTCCCAGACCAGCTTGTCGGTGAGCGGCTCGGAGGCGAGGAACAGCACCTTGCGCTGGTTCGCGAGATTGGCCACCGCCAGCCCGACGTTGGAGGCGAACGTGCCCATGAGGAGATTGACCTTCTCGCGCGCCAGGAGCTCCTCGGCAACCCGCACCGCGTCGCCCGGCGTGCCGCCGTCGTCGCGCACGACGAGCTCGAGCTTTCTGCCCGCCACGCCGCCCGCCGCGTTGATCTCCTCCAGGGCGAGCTGCATGCCCTTGCGGTAGGGCTCGAGAAACGCGGGAAATACCTTGTAGCTGTTGAGCTCGCCGATCTTCACCGTCTGCGCGGCGGCGCCGCCGGCGAGCAACACACCCAACAGGAAAACGAGCGGTCTCATTTCTTGCCCTCCACCTTGGCGCCGCGGTCGGGACGGATCTTGTCCGTGCCGCCGGGAAAGGCGCGCCAGAACTCCTTGCGTACGAGACTCACGAGGGTCGCGCTCTTATTGAGGCCGTGATAGCGCGCGACGACCTCCAGCATTTCGAGGTCGCGCGGCGTCGCGGAAAAGGTGCTGATCCTCGCCTTGCCTTTCGGCATATACAAATCTTATATAAAACTTGTATATCGGGTCAAGCGGCTTCGCGTTCCGCCGGGGGCGGCAGCTGCTTGAGGCAGCGGTCGATCCACAGCGCGGTGAGCTTCTCCTGCACGCCGTTCTGCGCCAGGCGCTGGGAGAGCGCCTCGAAGTCGACCTGGTCGAGCGGCTGGTCCTGGTTGAAGCAGGAGAAGACGTAGGTCGTCTTGCCCGTGGCGGGATCGACGTGCGGCTGCAGGCACTGCGCGCAGATCTCCTTCATCATGCATTGCATCGGCGAGTTGATGGAGCCGATTGCGATGTGTCCGGGTTTGAGATACGGGCGAAGCACGCCATGCCGCGCGGCATGGCGTGCTTCGCCCGTGCGGTCGGAGCCGATGGCGATGATGCGGTCGGCGGCTCCGAAGGCGATCGGCTGCGCGCCGAGCGCGCCGCTCGCGAAGGCCTGCATCGCCTGGACGATGTTGCCGACGAACGCGCGGTCCTGCGGCCGGCGCGGCGCGAAGCCCGGCGGCTCGTCGCAGCACCACACCACGACATCGGAGGCCGCCTCGATGTCCTCTACACGGTAGCGATCGCCGACGTGCCGGTAGCCGGCGAAGTAAATGACCTTGGAGCCCGCGGAGCGCAGCGCGCGGCCGATGGAGAAGAGCACTGCGTTGCCGAGCCCGCCGCCCGCGAGCACCACGGTTTCGCCGCTCGGAATCTCGGTCGGCGTGCCGGTGGGGCCCATCAGCACCACCGGCTCGCCCGGCTGCAAGTAGGCGAGGAGATCGGCTGAGCCGCCCATTTCGAGCGCGATCACGGAAATCAGCCCCTTCGTGCGATCGACCCACGCACCGGTGAGGGCGAGGCCTTCCATGGCGAGCGTCGTGCCCGGCACGCGAAGCGCGAAGCGCTCGTAGTTCTGCAGCCGGTAGAACTGGCCCGGCTGGAAGCGCCGCGCGGCGACCGGCGCGCGCAGCACCACCTCGATGATCGTCGGCGTCAGGCGGCGCACCTCGTGCACGACTGCGCGCAGATCCCGGTTGAGCCGCGCGAGGAAGGCGGCATCGCCTTCGGCCGCTGCGGCCGGGCGCTGCGCGAGCATCCGGCTCACGACCGGGTAGCCTTGTCTTGCGCTGCCCATCGCCTTCACCACGTTGCCGAAATACGAAGGGTGCAGGTCGCCGAAGAAGCTCATGAAGCGTCCATCCGCATAGCGGTGCAACAGTACCTCCGGGCGCTTCGGCTTCGCCGTATGGCGCTCGGGCCGCGTCGGCGCGCCGCTCTCGTCGCAGGCGAGAAAGTACTTGCCGTCGAGCTCGAGGCTCACGCCTTCCTCGCGCGCGAGCACGGTATTGGGCTGCGTGCCGGCGGCGATCAGAACCGAGCGGGCGGGCAGCTCGCTCTCCTTGCCGTCGACCGCGAAGACCACCGAGCGGGCATGGCCGTATTGGTCCACCTCGATACGGCTGGGCGAAAGGCCCTCGGCGAACTCGACGCCTTCTTCCAGCGCCTTTTCCACCTCCTCGTGGTTCAGCGTATAGGAGGGACTGTCGATGAGGCGCCGCCGATAGGCGATGGTCACGCCGCCCCAGCCCTTGAGCAGCGCCGGGCGCTTCGCCGGCGCCGCGGCGCGCAGCGCGCGCGCATGGGCGATGAACTCCTGCGCGATGCCGCGCTCTTCGGCGTTCCAGGCGGGCTCTGCGCCGAGCGCCTCATAGCGCGCGAGGAATTTCTCGACCTGCACGGCGTAATAGGCGAGCGATTCGGTCGCCGCATCGATGGCCGTCAACCCGCCGCCGATCACCACGATCGGCAGCCGGATCTGCAGGTTGGCGATCGATTCGCGCTTCGCCGCGCCGGTGAGCTGCAGCGCCATCAGGAAGTCGGAGGCGGCGCGCACGCCGCGGGCGAGGCCGTTCGGGATGTCGAGCACGGTCGGCCGGCCCGCGCCCGCGCAAAGCGCGATGTGGTCGAAGCCGTCGGCGTACGCCTCGTCGATGGTGAGCGTGCCGCCGAAGCGCACGCCGCCGAACATCGCGAACTGGCGCCGGCGCTCGACCAGCAGGCGGATGAGCT
>Ga0209577_10000981_pt1 | contig 28496 bp, 25 predicted proteins | sample GraSoiAngelo_109_FD_185874 | JGI IMG/M metagenome (GOLD analysis project Ga0209577, IMG submission 185874) | Grasslands soil microbial communities from the Angelo Coastal Reserve, California, USA - 14_0903_12_20cm (SPAdes) (version 2) | ecosystem: Environmental > Terrestrial > Soil > Grasslands...
TCGGGCCCGAAGCGTTCCGGCGGATCATGCGCGACCCACGCCTCGCGCCGGTGATTAAGATTATCGAGACGCCGAAGGGCGACGATGCCGTGTTCCACGATCGCCGCATGCTGCGACGGCTGCGTGCCTACCAGCGCGCCGCGCGTCGCAACGGCGGACGTACCCGAACCGTAGGCAGGGCGTGATCGTACTGACGACGACGCCGACCCCGTGGACGCGCACGCTCGCGGCGCTGCTCCTGGTGCTCCAGGGGCTGGCGGGCAGCGCGGTCTCGCTGGCCCACGCGTCGGAGCGGCTCAGCGCACCGATTCACGTCGAGGCGCAGCATGCCAGCGCGTGCATCGCGCTGCACGACGAGCTGCGCTGCACGCTGTGTCATTACGTCGGCTCGCAGCTCCAGGCGCAGCAGCCGCGGACACAGCTGGCCGCGCCGGCCACGATCGACGGGCTGCTCCCCAGCCGTGGCGCGGCGCCGGCGTGCCGCCCCGACCACCGCACCGCCTCACCCCGAGGTCCTCCCACCTCCCGTTCGTAGTCTGGCGGCCGGCCGTGTCGGCCGACCGATCGCGCGCGTCCGGCATGCGGCTGTACGCGCGCCCGGAACACTGGAACGGGAGACCCTCAGGATGATTCGAGATCACTATGCCGTCGCGGCCGCGCTCGCCTGCCTGCTCGCGCTGCCTGCACGCACGTCCGCCCAGCAAGCGGAGCAGCGCCGGGTAGACTCGCTCGCGGCCGAGGTCCGGGCGCTCAAGGCCCGGGTCGACAGCATGCGGGCCCAGCTCATCCATCGCCCGGCGGCCGCCGAGGCGGTGGCCGACACGTCGCTCGCCGCCCTGCGCGCCGCCGCCGCGGTCGCGGCGGGCACGGACACGACGAAGATGAGAGCTGACACGGCGCAGCAGACCCGGTTCATCGGGCGAGAGCGCAACCAGGCTCAGCTGAATCCGGAAATCAGTGCGACCGGCGACGTGCGGGCCTACGGCACTGCCCCGGGGGTCCAGCGAGACAACTTCGACGCGCGGGAGTTCGAAGTGGGGTTTCAGTCGGCGCTCGACCCGTACTCCAACACGAAGATCTTCGTGAGCCTCGAGAACGGCTCGGTGAGCGTCGAAGAAGGTTACGCGTACTGGACGGGCTTGCCGGGGCACATCCGGTTCGACATCGGCAAATTCCGTCAGCAGTTCGGCGAGCTGAATCGCTGGCACCTGCACGCCGTGCCGGAGACCGAATACCCGCTCGCGCTCCGCACGTTTCTCGGCCAAGACGGCCTGGCGGGAACGGGGATCTCGCTCTACCACGCGTTTGGCGGGTTGGGCGCCCACGAGGTCACCGCCCAGGTCACGCGAAGTGAGAGCGATGCGGAGCTGTTCGGGGGCGGCGGTCGGCCGACCTACTTGGTCCGCCTGCTCAACTTCTGGCAGCTCTCGCCCTCGACGTACATGCAGATCGGCGGCACCGGCCTCTACGGTACGAACCCCAGCTCGGCGCTCCGCACCAAGGTGGGCGGCCTGGAGTTCCGCTTCACGTGGCGACCGCCGCAGCGGGCGCTGTATCGCAACTTTACCCTGCGCGGCGAGCTCTACGCCATGCAGAAGGACAGTGGCGGGGTGAGCGGCCTGACGCACCGGGGTTGGTACGTGGGCAGCACCTACAAGCTCGACGAGCGGTGGATCGTCGGCGTTCGGTACGACTATGTGGAAGACCCGGTCTCCAGCCTGGTCACGCGACAGGTGATTCCGACGCTCACGCTGTGGGAGAGCGAGTGGGTGGAGCTGCGGGCGCAGTACATGTGGAGCAAGGTGGTGGGCGCCTCCGCCACGAACCAGTTCGCCCTTCAGGCGGTCTGGGCCATCGGACCTCACAAACACGAGACTTACTGACATGCTGGCACTCTTTGCTGCACTGGCGGTGATGCACGGGCTCCCCAGGGCCCCCGGGGTCCCCACGGCTCCCGCAGACAAGGTCAAGGTCGTCACGTCGCTCAGCACGTACGCCGCGATCGCGCGCGAAATCGTGGGCGACCGGGGCGACGTGACCTCCATCGGGGGGGGATACGACAACCCGCACTTCGTGGAGCCGAAGCCGAGCTTCGTGCCGGCGCTCGCCAACGCCGATGTGTTCGTCACCACGGGGCTCGACCTGGAGCTCTGGGTCCCGGCTCTGCTCGACAAGGCGAACAACCCCAAGGTGACCGAGGGCGGGCCGGGTTATGTAGCGGCCTACTCGGGCATCGACCTGCTCGACGTTCCCGCGAGCTATTCCCGTTCGGGAGGCGACATCCACGTGTTCGGGAACCCGCACATCTGGACGGGCCCGTTGAACGGCGTGCAGATCGCGCGCAACATCCTGACCGGGCTGCGGCGCGTCTCCCCCGCGAACGGGGACTACTTCTCGACCCGGGAGAAGGATTTCGAGGATCGGCTGTTCCGGTCCCTCTACGGCGACGAGCTGGTGAAGCTCCTAGGCGGGCAGACGCTCGCCGACCTCGACAAGCAGGGGAAGCTGTTCGACTTCCTCACCTCGAAGCAGTACCAGGGCACGCCACTTGTCGGCAGGCTTGGAGGATGGCTCAAGCAAGGTGAGTCGTTCCGCGGTAGGCAAACGGTGTGCTATCACAAGGAATGGGATTATTTCTCACGGGAGTTCCAGGTTCCGTGCGTCGACTACATCGAGCCGAAGCCCGGTATCCCGCCGACCCCCAGTCACGTGCAAGAAGTGATCACCGAGATGAAAGAGCACCACATCCCGGTGCTGTTCGCAGGGAACTACTACGACCGTAGCCAGGTGGAGGAAGTCGCCGCGCGTACCGGCGCCAAGGCGGTGATCGTGCCCGGCAACGTCGGCGGTGCGCCGGGGGTGAACACGTATTTCGATCTGATCAGCGTGTGGGTGTCGGAGCTGGCGCGCGGGTTCACCGCCCCCAGTGCCGCGACGCCGCAATAACGGAGGAGCTCGACCGTGCTGCAATTTATGCTGGCGCCGTTCGTGGCGTGCATGGTGCTGGTAGGAATCCACTCCTACCTCGGCCTGCACGTCATCGCGCGCGAGGTGATCTTCGTCGACCTCTCGCTGGCACAGATGGCGGCGCTCGGCAGCGTGGTGGCCCTGCTGGCGGGGGTCGCCCCGGACTCCTCGACCGCTTTCATCTCTTCGCTGCTGTTCACGGGCGTCGGCGCGGGCGTGTTCGCCCTGACGCGCACCGCCGGTAAGGGGCGGGTACCGCACGAGGCCATCATCGGGATCGTGTACGTGGTGGCTTCCGCGGCGGCCATTCTCGCCGCCGCCAAGGAGCCGCGGGGGGCGGAGGCGATCCGCGACGTGCTGCAGGGCAGCATCATCTGGGTGACCTGGCCGACCATCGCCAAGAAAACGGTCGCGTACGCGGCCCTGGGCCTGTTCCATTACCTGCTGCGGCACCGCTTCCTGACCGTGTCGTTCCGCCCCGAAGTGGCGGAGCGCGAGGGCTGGAAGATCAAGTGGTGGGACTTCTGGTTCTACATCTCGTTCGGCGTGGCCGTGACTATCTCCGTGCCGCTCGCGGGGGTGCTCATGGTGTTCACGATGCTCGTGGTCCCGGCCACCATCGCGTTCCTGTTCACCCGCGACATCCGCACGCTGGTGCTGATCTCCTGGGGCTCCGGGGCGCTCGCTTCGCTGCTGGGGCTGTGGGTCTCTTACGTGGCCGACCTGCCCACCGGCCCGCTCATCGTGTGCATGTACGGCCTGCTCCTGATCGTGGCGGGGGGGCTGCGCAAACTGGGCGTAGGCAACGTGGCCGGCGTCACCGCGGCGGCGAGTACTCCACACTGACACTTACGTCAACAGTGACGTTCACCGCGCGACGCTCGCCCGCCGTCCGGGCCGCCTGGCTCCTCGGAGCCCTCCTGCAGCTCGCGCTGCCGGGCGCCGCCGCCTGGGCGGACGCCCGGCTCGACGCCGCCGGCGCCCACGCGACCGCGCACATCGAGTCCCACACCACCAAGAGCTGTGCGCGCATCCACGCACCGGATTGCGCGCTGTGCCATTTCCTCACGGCCCCGGTCCTGACGGGCCGGGCCACGCCGCTCCGTCTCGAAGTCGCCGCCCGCCGGGCGGCGCGTCCCGTCGACCCCGCGGGCAGCGCGCACCCGCGCGCCCGACCCCACCCGCAACCCCGAGCCCCACCGACGCTCTCCTAGCGACGCCGCCTGACGCGGGCGTCGCCCAGCCGTGACATCGATCCGTCGCGCTCCCTGGTCGGGAGTGGCGCCGGCTCAATGCAACACGCACTCACGACAAGGAGAGCACATGACGTTCAAGACATTGCTGCAGCTGGCACTGGTGACGGGGCTCGGGGCGGCCCTTTCCGCCCGCCCCGCCTTTGCCGTCGACGGCGACATCGGCGGCGCCGTGGCCGACAGCGCGAGCGGCACGCCGCTCCCCGGGGGCGAGGTGCGCATCACACAGGGCAACACCGTCGTCGCGACAGCCGTCACGGACGCGTTCGGCCGCTACACAGTCCACAATCTTCCGACCGGTTCCTACCGGGTCGAGGTGCGTTATCTCGGATACCGCTCGGAAACGCGCGACGTATCGGTCGGCGCCGCCGAAGCCGTCAATCGGGCCGACTTCCGGCTCGTGGCCATTCCCATCAATCTCGCGGCGGTGGAAGTGGCGACCACGGTTCCGCTGGCCGTCGACACGCGTACCGGAAACCAGATCTACAAGCAGAACGACTACCACGGCGCGCCCACCAACACGACGTCGCAGATCCTGCAGCAATCGATCGTAGGCGCGGCGCGCGCGCCGACCGGCGAGGTTCACATCCGGGGTCAGCACGCCGAATACACCTATTACGTGGACGGCGTCCCCGTCCCGGCCGGGATCTCGGGCAGCCTAAACGAGCTGTTCGATCCCCAGGTGGTGAATCAGATCGACTTCCAGACCGGCGGCTGGGACGCCGAGTACGGCAACAAGAACGCCGCGATCGTGAACGTCAACACCCGGATCCCGAGCGGCGGCTTCCACCTGGACGCGTCCGGGTTTGGGGGCTCGTTCCGGGACGGGTTTCCCACGCAGTCGCAGTACGCCAACGGCCAGACGCTCACCCTGAGCACCAACGCCGGCAAGTGGGGGTTCTTCGCTTCCGGTGCCCGCCAACAGACCGACATGCGGCGCGAGCCCGTCGTGTTCGACACGCTGCACCAGGCCGTCGAGAACTTCCACAACGACGGCTCGGATATCTTCGGATTCGGGAAGATCCAGTACGTCCCCACCGACCGGGACGTGGTCAATCTGGAGGTGAACCGCTCGCGGACCCGTTTCGCCGTGCCCTTCGACTCGGTGGAAGGGATCATCGACGACCACCAGCAGGACGTAAACGGATTCGTGAACCTGGGCTGGCGTCACCGCTTCGCCGACGGCACGTCGGGCGAGGGCGGGTCGTCGGAACTGTTCACGGGCGCGTTCTTCCGGGATGGGAGCCTCAACTACGTTCCGGGCCTCACCGACTCGGCCACCTTCCAGTTCCCCGGCGACACCAACCACTACGTCATCGCAGAGGACCGGAATTTTCACACGCTCGGCGTCAAGCTAGACTACACGTTGCAGCCCCATCACGGGCTCGAATTCAAGACCGGCGTGCTCGCATCCTACACCGGTGGCCACGAAGACTTCTCGTCGGTCACCAACCAGGGCAGCGCCGGGCCCGCATCCATCTCTGATCTCAAGGGAAGTGACGTGGGGGTGTACGCCCAAACGGCGATCGCACCGTCGGACCATTGGGAGCTCCGAACGGGCGTGCGGTTCGACAACCACAACGCTCCGTTCGCAGGGAACCAGAACCAGGTGAGCCCGCGCGTGAAACTGAGCTTCTTCCCCAATCCCGCCAACACGTTCTGGGTGTACTACGCCCGGCTGTTCCTGCCGACGAACGTCGAGGACCTCCGCGCCATCACCAGCACCGCCCAGGGAGGCGTCGCGGCCGCGCCGACCCTACCCGAGCGGGACCATTTCTTCGAGCTGGGGTATGTCCACCGCTTCGCCTTTGGCGTGGTCGCCAAGGTCTCAGCATACCAAAAACAGAGCACGCCGGGCATCGACGACGCTACCGTGCCAGGAACGGCAATCGTCACGTCGGTAAACATCGGGCAGGTCCGCATCACGGGCCTGGAGGGTGTGGTGGAAATCCGCCCCGCAGGACCCGTCTCGGGGTATCTGAATCTGGCGCTGAACCACGCGTACGGAAACCACCCGATCACGGGCGGGTTCTTCCCGGCGGACTCGACGCCCGGATACTTCGACCTCGACCACGACCAGCGATTGTCGGGCGTGGCGAGCCTAGTGTACTCGAGCCACGGGTTCTACTTGTCCACCACCGGCATCTATGGGTCTGGCCTCATCAACGCCAACGAACCTGACTCTACCTATGGACGGGGTCTTTTCGACTTCGACAAACACAATCACGTCGACCCGAGCTTCATTCTGAACGCGAGCGCGGGGTACACGTTTGCGACAGGCGCCATCGTGATCCGCCCCCAGCTGTATGTCGACAACGTGTTTGACAACAAGTATCTGCTCAAGGGAGCGTTCTTCAGCGGCGCATCGGTCGGCAGGCCCCGCAGTGTACAATTGCGGGTTAACATCGGAGCCTGAGGATCGTCACGGGATGCCAACGCGGAGGCAGGAATGAAGCATGGCACGGCGGAAGGAATCGTCACATGGGCGCTCGTGGCCACGGCCGCCTGCAGCGGCGACAGCACCGGCCCGGCGCCCACCTGCAGCTCCGCGCTGGCATCGCAACTCACCCTGGCGATCGGCGCGTACGCGTCGATCGACCCCGGATCGGACGGGGGATGTGTCACGTTCCCGGCGAATGCGTCCGTGGACTCGGCCGAATATCTGCTGGTGGCGCAGTCCGCGGCGGGCACGTTCGGCCAGTCGTCGCCCTTTCAGCTGCGGGCCGCCGCGGTGACGGCGGCCGCGCCGCTGGCGCAACGCAGCGACGCACGGTCATCGCCCCGCGCTACGGCGACGCGCTTCGACGGCATGCTGCGGGCGCTGGGACGTGCGCACGCGTCCGGGGCGGCCAGCGGGCGGCGAGCCGCCCCGGCCGCAGCACGAGCGCTCGTCGCCTCCACCCCCCCAGCCGTGGGAAGCGTCCGCACGTTCGCCGTGTGCGCCACCCTCGACTGCACCAAGTTCAAGAAGGTGAGCGCGCGCGCCCGGGTCGTGGGCGCGCACGTGGCCATCTACATCGACACCCTGGCACCGGCGGGGGGGCTCGACTCGGCGCATCTCGACACGTTGAGACAGGTGTTTGATACGCTGCTCTATCCGCTCGACACCGCCACGTTCGGCTCGGTGTCGGATCTCGACGCCAATGGCGTGGTCATCGCGCTGATGACCCCGGTCGTGAACGCCCTGGTGACGAAGACCGCGTGCGGCTCGGGCTTTATCGCGGGGTTCTTCTTCCCTGGGGACCTGGACCTGTCGGCCTCGCCGGACATCTCCAATCACGGCGAGGTTTTCTACTCGATCGTCGCCGATCCGACCGCGACCCTCAGCTGCGCGCACACGAGCGGCGAGGTGGACAGCATCGCCCCCGGTACGTTCGTCCACGAGCTGCAGCACATGATCAACTACGCGCAGCACGTGGTGCTGCGCGCGGGCTCGCCGGAGGATGGTTGGCTGGACGAAGGGCTGTCCAAGTACGCCGAGGAGATCGCCGGTCGTCGGTATCTGGCGCTCACGCCCCCGGACAACGGCACGTTCTCGCTGTATGCGTTCAACGACGTCGACGACGCGTACAAGTACTTGAGCGCGACCGGCGCCTCTCCGCTCCTCATCGAGTTCGACCAGGGCACCCTGGCGGAGGTGGGCGCGAGCTGGCTGTTCACGCGATATCTGGTGGATCAGTACGGGGCGGCCCTTCCCGGCAGGCTCGTTCAGACCACGTTGGCCGGCGCCGCCAATGTCGCCGCTCAGACCGGGCACAGGTTCGACACGACCGTGACGCGCTGGGCCCTTTCCAACTGGGTGTCCGACCTGCCCGGGTTCGCCACGCCGCCCGAACTGAGCGACACGTCGTGGCACTTCCGCACGCGGACCTTCCTCTCGCTGTACCAGCACGACTCCACCACCTTCCCGGTCCCTTACCCGCTCGTTCCGAGCGCGAGCGCAGGGAGCGCCGTGAGCCTGAGCGGGACGCTGCGATCCGGCTCGGGCGTGTACGCGCGGGCGCTCCAGGCGCCGGGGGCACCGGCATTCACGTTGCTCTTCAGTGGCAGCGGGGCCGGGGCGCTTCCGGCTGCGGTCGTGCCGCGGCTCAACGTCATTCGGATCCGGTGAGGCGAACGGGGCGTCGTCTGCTTGACAGGGAGGGCCGACGCGGATAGCATAACCCCTTCACAAAAAAGGACTTGTGCCCGCGATGTCGATCCGGCGCCAGGAGGCCCTCGATTACCACTCGCAGGGCCGGCCCGGCAAGATCCAGGTCTCGCCGACCAAGCCCTTCAAGAACCAGCGCGACCTGTCGCTCGCCTACACACCGGGCGTGGCGGAGCCGTGCCGCGAGATCGCCGCCCGCCCGGACGACGCCTACGCCTACACTGCCAAGGGCAACCTGGTCGCCGTGGTCACCAACGGGACGGCCGTGCTCGGCCTCGGCAACATCGGGGCGCTCGCCAGCAAGCCGGTGATGGAGGGAAAGGGGATCCTGTTCAAGGCGTTCGCCGACATCGACGTGTTCGACCTGGAAGTCGGTTCCGAGGACCCCCAGGATCTGATCCGCTTCTGCCAGCTGCTCGAGCCCACCGTGGGCGGCATCAACCTCGAAGACATCCGCTCCCCCGACTGCTTCTCCGTCGAGCAGACGTTGCGCGAGACGCTCTCCATCCCGGTGTTCCACGACGACCAGCACGGCACGGCGATCATCACCGGGGCGGCGCTCTTGAACGCGCTGGAGCTCGTGAGCAAGGACATCGCGGCGGTCCGCGTGGTGTTCGCGGGCGCCGGCGCCGCCGCGGTCGCCTCGGCGAAGCATTACGTGCGGCTGGGCGTGCCGCAGGATCAGATCACGCTGTGCGACGAGAAGGGCGTGCTGCACGCAGAGCGCGACGACTTGGACGAGTACCGGCGCCGCTTCGCGGTGCGGGGCAAGGCCCGGACCCTGGCTCAGGCCCTGAAGGACGCCGACGTGTTCGTGGGTCTATCGGTGGGCGGGATCGTGACCGGGGAGATGCTCGAGGCGATGGCGCCGCGGCCCATCGTCTTCGCACTCGCGAACCCCGACCCCGAGATCAGCCCCGAGGAGGCGCGGCGCGCCCGCGGCGACGCGATCATCGCCACCGGCCGCTCCGATTATCCGAACCAGGTGAACAACGTGCTGGGCTTTCCGTTCATCTTCCGCGGCGCGCTCGACGTACGTGCCCGGAAGATCAACGAGCAAATGGAGATGGCGGCGACGCGCGCGCTCGCGGCGCTCGCCAAAGAGGAAGTCCCCGATGCGGTGATGCGCGCCTACGGTGTGGAGCGGCTGCGGTTCGGTGCCGACTACCTCATTCCCAAGCCGTTCGATCCACGGGTGCTCTTGTGGGTGGCGCCGGCGGTGGCATGGGCGGCCGTTGGCTCGGGCGTGGCTGGCCGCGTGATCGACGTGGACGAGTACCGCGCGGAGCTCGACGCGCGGCTGGGACGCGCGCGGGAGGTGATGCGCGGCCTGTCGGGGCGGGCGCAGCAGGCCGCGCAGCGGATCGTGTTCCCCGAAGGGGAGGATCCCCGCATCCTCAGGGCGGCGCGCATCCTCGCCGACGACGGCGTCGCGGAGCCGGTCCTGCTGGGGGACCCGGACGCGATCCGCCGACAGGCCGACGACGCGGACGTGACGCTCGAGGACATCACGCTCGCCAACCCGCGCGCCAGTACGCATCTCGACAGCTTCGCCCGGGAGCTGTGGGAGCGGCGTCGCCGCAAGGGTATCACGCTGCGCGAGGCGCGCGACCGCGTGCGCGACCCGATGTACCACGCCTTGCTGATGCTGCGCGCCGGCCAGGCCGACGCCGTGGTGGCGGGCGTGGACATGTACTATTCCGACGCGATCCGCCCCGCGCTCGAGGTCATCGGGGCGGAGCCGGGCCGGCGGCACGTCAGCGGCATCTACATGCTGGTGCTGCCGCAGCAGACGTTTTTCTTCGCCGATTGTACCGTGAACATCGATCCCGACGCGGAGACGCTGGCGGAGATCGCGTCGGCGACGGCGCACTTCGTGCACCGGCTGGGCATCGAGCCGCGCGTCGCACTGCTCTCGTTCTCGAACTTCGGTTCGGTACGCCATCCCGCCGCCGACAAGGTGCGGCGGGCCGTCGCCCTGCTGCACGAGCGCGAGCCCGCCCTCCAGGCGGACGGAGAAATGCAGGCCGACAGCGCCGTGGTGGAACGGATCTTGATGAAGAGTTACCCGTTCTCCAAGCTCAAGGGCGCGGCGAACGTGCTCATTTTCCCCAACTTGGACGCGGCGAACATCAGCTACAAGCTGCTCGACCGGGTCGGCGGGGCCGAGGCGATCGGGCCGATCCTCGTGGGGATGGCCCAGCCCGTGCACGTGCTGCAACGCGGCTCCGACGTGAACGACATCGTCAACATGGCGGTGATCGCCGCCGTGGACGCGCAGGAGCACGGGCGGCGGCCGCGCGCCGGACCCGACGCATGACCGCCCACGCCACGCGCCCCGCCGAAGGCAAGCGCGGCTCCCCGCTGGAAGCCACGGGGCTCGCGCCGCAGCGCCCGGTGCACTGGAACCTGGGGCCCCCGGCGCTGTACGAGCACGCGGCGCGGCGCGGCGAGGGCGTGATCGTCGAGGGCGGGGCGTTCTGCGCGGTGACCGCACCGCACACGGGCCGCAGCCCCAACGACAAGTTCCTGGTGCGCGAGCCCTCCTCGGGGGGCGACATCGCGTGGGGCCGGGTGAACCAGCCGCTCGCTCCCGACCACTTCGAGCGGCTCAAGGCCGCCACGCTCGCTCACCTGGCCGCGCAAGAGCTGTTCGTCCGCGACCTGTTCGCCGGCGCGGACCCGAATCACCGCTTCGGCATCCGCTTCGTCACGCCGAGCGCGTGGTACGCCCTGTTCGTGTACAACATGTTCCTCCGCCCCAGCCCCTCCGATCTCGTCGGATTTGCGCCCGCGTGGACGGTGCTGCACGCTCCCGAGCTGCATGCCGACCCGGCGCTGCACGGCACCCATTCGGGGACGTTCATCGTGATCCACTTCGGGCAGCGGACGATCCTGATCGGGGGCACCCGCTACGCCGGCGAGCTCAAGAAAGCGGTCTTCACGATCCTCAATTACCTGCTGCCCAAGCGCGGCGTCCTCTCGATGCATTGCTCCGCCAACCTCGGCCGCACCGGCGACGCGGCGTTGTTCTTCGGGCTTTCGGGCACCGGGAAGACGACGCTGTCGGCCGACCCCGAGCGGGCGCTGATCGGCGACGACGAGCACGGTTGGTCGGATCTGGGCGTGTTCAACTTCGAGGGGGGCTGCTACGCCAAGGTCATCCGGCTGTCGCGCGAGGGCGAGCCCGAGATCTTCGCGGCCACGCGGATGTTCGGCACGGTGCTCGAGAACGTCGTGGTCGACCCGATGACGCGCGCCATCGACCTCGACTCGGCGGAAATCACCGAGAACACGCGCGCCTCGTACCCGATCCACTACGTGCCCAACCACGTCCCCGGCGGGATGGGAGGCCATCCGTCGCACGTCGTGTTCCTCACGTGCGACGCCTACGGCGTCCTGCCGCCGCTGGCCCGCCTGTCACCGGCCCAGGCGATGTACCACTTCCTCTCGGGCTACACGGCCAAAGTGGCGGGCACCGAGCGCGGCGTCACCGAGCCGAAAGCGACCTTTTCCGCCTGCTTCGGCGCCCCGTTCCTACCGCTCAGCCCCAATGTGTACGCTGCGCTCCTGGGAGAGAAGATCGCGCAGCACGGCGTGCAGTGCTGGCTCGTGAACACGGGCTGGAGCGGCGGGCCGTACGGCGTCGGCGAGCGGATGCGCCTGGGCCTGACACGCGCGATGGTGCGTGCCGCGCTCGCCGGCACGCTCGACCGCACTCCCACCGCGCCCGAGCCGGTGTTCGGGCTCGAGGTGCCGCTGCAGGTACCGGGGATCCCGGACGAGCTGCTGCTGCCCCGCGGCACGTGGAGCGAGCCGGCGGCGTACGACGCGCAGGCGGCGCGGCTCGGCCAGATGTTCCGCCAGAACTTCGAGCAGTTCCGCGATCACGTGCACGCCGCCGTGCGAGAGGCGGGCCCGGCGCGTTGACCCGGTTCGAGGTCGTCCGCGACCCGCTCTGGAACAACATCCGGCTCGACCCCGAAGCGCTCGCCGTGGTCGACACCCCCGCCGTACAACGGCTGCGCTACGTGCGGCAGCTGGGCCACGCGTTCCTGGTGTACCCGGGCGCTACGCACAGCCGCTTCGAGCACGCGCTCGGCGCCTATCACCTCGCCCGCCGCGTGCTCGATGCCCTGGAGGACGCCGGGGACGTGCGGCCCGACCCCGCGGAGCAAGCACGCCTGAAGCTGGCCGCGCTGCTGCATGACATCGGTCACTACCCCTTCTCCCACGCGCTTGAGGAAGCGGGCCTGCCGCGCCACGAGGCGCTCGCCGCCCGCCACCTGACGAGCGGCGCGCTGGCCGCCCGGCTGACCGAGCTAGGAACCCCCGCCGAGCGGTTGCTGCCCCTGATCCGGGGTGAAGCCCGCGGGCCGCTCGTGGGCCTAGTGGCGGGCTCGCTCGACGTGGACAAGCTCGACTACCTGTCCCGCGACGCGTGGATGTGCGGCGTGCCCTACGGCGTGATCGACGTGGACCGGCTATTGTCCGCGCTCACCGTGGCCGCGGGACCGGACGGGCGCCCGACGCTGGCCCTGCACGAGAAAGGGCTCGCGGCGCTCGAATCGCTGCTGTTCGCCAAGTATCAGATGTACCGGAACGTCTACTGGCACCACGCCGTCCGCAGCGCGACCGGGATGTTCAAGCGACTGGTGCGGTGCGCCATCGCGGGCGCGCGCCTCTCCCCCGACGCGGTCGCGCTCGCCACCGACGACGGGCTGATCCACGAGCTGATGGGAGACGATCCGACCGGGCTGGCGCGCGCGCTGCGCGAGCGCCGGCTCGCGAAGCGCGCCCTTGACCTCCCCGCCACCGACCTTCCGCCCGCCACGCCAGCCTGGCCTTCCGACGATCCGGACCTGCTGGAGCGCGTGGAGAACCGCCTGGCGCAGGAGCTCGGCCTCGCCTCCGGCGAGCTGTTCCTCGATTTCCCGGCAAAGACGGACATGCTCGCCCTCGACCTGCCGCTGGTGAAGCGCGACGGCGCCGTGACCCAGCTCGCCGGGGCGGACGCGGGTGCACACCTGGGACTGCCGCGCGTGGCGGCCGAGTTGTACCGCTCGGCGCGACGGCTGCGCGTGTTCGTGATGGCGCCGGCGGCGGTGCCGGCGAAGCCGATCGTGGACCTGGTGATGGCGCCGCGAGAGGACGTGGCGGCGCGACTCGAAAGGGGTGGGTCGCTCTTGACCAACGGCTGAACAATCTACCGGGATCGTCCTCCCGGCTGCGTCGTGGCCTGCCCCCCGTCGCTACCCCCGCTCCCCCGGCCCGGGGCGTCCACCGCGTCCACCCGCACCACGATCGCGGTGATGTTGTCGAGCCCACCGTGGCGGTTGGCTTCGCCGATCAATTCGTCTACCTGCTCTTCGGGCATGCGTTTGCCGCCCAGCAGCTCCGCCAGCTGGGGATCGTCCAGCATCCCCGTGAGCCCGTCCGAGGCGAGCAGGAAAAGATCGCTCGGCTTGACCGTGCCGAGGTACACGTCGGGCATCACATCGCTGTTCGCGCCCACGCAGCGCGTGATCACGTTGGAGTAGGGGTGCGAGCGCGCCTGCTCGGGGGTGAGGTAGCCCGCGTCGACTTGCTCCTGCACGTACGAATGATCTTTCGTCAGCTGCACCAGCTTGTCGTCACGGTACAGGTAGGCCCGGCTGTCCCCCACCTGCCCGATCAGGAAGCGGCTGCTGTACAGCACCAGCGCCGTCACCGTGGTCCCCATGCCGCGTTTGTCGTGCTCGGTGAGGGTGCGCTGGAAAATGGCGCCGTTCGCGGCCCGGATCGCCGTGCGCATGCGGTCGGCCACCTGGTCGTCGGCGAGACCCTTGAGGGACCCGAGCTCCCGCGCCACGAACCGCACCGCCATTTCGCTCGCCACTTCGCCGGCGGCGTGCCCGCCCATCCCGTCCGCGACCACGAAGATGCCCCGGTCCGGGACGATGAGGAAGTTGTCCTCGTTCCCCGACCGGATGATGCCGACATCTGACCGACCTGCGCAGGTGATGTGCACGGGACTCCGTTAGGCCAGCAACCGATACAGGAGCACGACCACCGTCGCGCCCCCGATCACCAATACCGCCGCACTCGAGCCGCAACCCTTACCCTTCTTGGGACCCGGGGGCTGCTGGCCCACCGGCCGTCGGGGAGCAGGCTTCGTGCCGGGGCGAGGAGGCGGGGAGGGAGGCGGCTGCGACCCCGGGGCCGGAGGGGGGCGCAGGGGCGCGACCGGGGCGGCCGGAGTGCCCGGAGCGGGAGGAACGGAGCGGGCAGGGGAGGCGGGAGGAGCGGGCGGAGCGGCGAGAGCCGACGAGTGCGGTGTCCGCAGCACCTGGGTGCCACCCCCCTTTACGACGTCCTGCTTCTCGTCCGCCGGCTCGAACAGCAGCTGTACGTCCCCCAGGCGCACCGTGCCGCCCGGCGCGAGCGGGGCCTCGCCCTTCACCCGTTCCCCGTCCACGAACGTCCCGTTAGTCGAGTCCAGATCCACGAGCACCCACACGCCTTCGCGGCGCTGCAGCTTGGCGTGGCTGGTGGAGACCGACGGGTCCGGAAGCACGATGTCGTTGTAGTCGGCGCGCCCCAGGTTCACGACCGGCGTTTTCACCGGGAGGCGCTGGCCCGTGAGCCCGCCGCTCCGCACCAGAAAGCTCGCGAACGCCGCGGCGGAGGCACGCGGCGCCGCCACGGCTTCGATCCCATGCACCGTATGCTTCAGCTGCTCCGGGCTGGCGGGCCGCCCCGCATGTGGAGCGGAGCTGGCCGTGAGCGGAGCCGCCTCCGCGTAGAACCGGAACTGCTCTTCCCCGATGCGGATCACGTCAGTCCGCGCGAGGATCCGCTGGCCCTGTACCTGCTCTTCATTGACGAAGGTGCCGTTGGTGCTCGAGTCGACCACGAGATAGCCCCGAGGCGTCTGGACGATCTCCGCATGGCGACGGGACACATCCTTTCCGGGCACCACGACATCGCATCCGGCTTCGCGGCCGAACACGAGCGACGCGCCAGTGATCAGGTACTCGCGCCCGTCCGTCAAACTCACCACGCGGCCGCCGGACGTCCCGATCGCCGCCGGCTTGGCCCCCGCTCGTGGTGGTCCCCCACCCGGTGCCCCGGGTCCCCCCGGTCCCTGGGGCATGCTCAAGGCTTGCACATACTGGGTGCTCCCCGAGCGGCGCTCGTCCACGAAGGTCAGCTCGTGGTCGCCGACCTCGACTTTGTCGCCGTGCAAGAGCGGGGTCGGCTCGGCGCCCAGCCGCACGCCGTTGATGAGCACGTCGGCGGCAGGCGTGGCCTTGCGGATGATCACCTGGCCATCGGCTTGGCCCTGGAGCAAGGCGTGCCGGGGCAACACACCGGCCCCCCGGAGCGAGATCGCGCAGCCGGCATCACTGCCGAGCACCACCTCACCCACCGGGATGGTGAACGTATTGCCAGCCAGTTCAAGCAGCGACATCTGGGAGCGTCCTCAAGGCAAAAAGAGGCAGCGTCGGAAGTTTACGCCCGGCCGCGTAACCGCGCAAGGAAACACAGGTTACGCCACGACACTCACAGTTCGGGGCCCTCGGCGATCACCGCCTCCTCCCGCCCGACGAGCCCGCGCTTGATCCAGTGCCAAAACAGCAGCGATCCCACGATCACCGTCGCATAACTGTTGATGAAGCGCCAGACGAGCGTGTAGGTGGGCAGCTCGGCGGGCTGCACGTAGATCTTCATCACGGCCGCCGACAGCAACTCTGCCAGGCCCGAGGATCCGGGCGTGGGGGCGAAATAGAGCAGAAACGTGATGAACGTCTGCAAGAGCAGGATGTCGACGAAGTTGGTGTGCAGGCCGAGCGTGCGCAGGGCGACATAGCCGGCGAGCAGCTTGTTGGCGTGGGACGGCCCGGACAAGAGCACGGCCCAGAGCAGCGCGAGCCACCCACGCGGGCTCCCGAACGCCACCAGGCACTCGTGGGCCCGGTCGATCCCTTCCCGCAACTGCTCGATCCGCGCCGCCACCCGGCCGCTCCTGTGCTCGGCCCGAGTCGCTAGCCAGTGGACCGCGTCGCGCAGCCACACAGGGAAGATCATGGCGACCAGCATGAGGACCCCGAGGATGCCGAAGATGGTGAGACTGGTGCGAAACAGACCGTAGTAGGTGATGCCCAGGACCACGTTGTGCTCCGCCAGCGACCGGCCGGCGCCCAGGTAAATCGCGAGTGGTCCCGCGAGCGCAAAGAAGGCGACCGTCGCCACGAAGGTCATGAAGGTAGAGGTCATGGCCTCCGGCAGGCGCACGCCCGCGCGGCGCATCGCCCACATCATGGTGGGACCGGCGCCGGTCTGAAACGGCGTGAGGTACGCCGCCCAGGCGCTCATGCCGCCGGCGATCACCATGTCGCGCCAGCGCACACCGGGATGCACGTGCCGCGCCACGACCCAGAGCCGTGTGCCGCCGCCGAACCAGTCCATGGAGGCGAGTGCGAGGCCCACGAGCAGCCAACCGCCGCGCAGGTGCGTCAGGGCGGCGAGAAACCCTGCGGGGTCCTGGCCGAAGAAGACGAGGACGACGACGACGCCGAGGAAGGAGATAACGGCGAACAGCTCGAGGCCGCGGCGAAGCAGGCGCGGCGTCAGGGCGAGAGCCATGTGGGGGCGAAAGTACGGGGGCCAAAGACCAGGGGCTAGGGACTAGGGGTCAGGGACTAGGGGGACCGCAGAGCTCCCCCTAGCCCCCAACCCCTAGCCCCTAGTCCCTAGTTAGTTTACAGGGTTATGCCATCATCCCCCGACCGCGTGATCATCCGCAACGCGCGGCAGCACAATCTCAAGGGCATCACGGTGGAGCTGCCGCGGCGTGCGCTCACGGTGGTCACCGGCCCCTCGGGGTCGGGCAAGAGCACGCTCGCGTTCGACACCCTGTATGCCGAAGGGCAGCGCCGCTACATCGAATCCCTCTCCACTTATGCCAAGCAGTTCCTGGAGCGGATGCCCAAGCCGTTGGTGGACTCGATCGAGGGGATCTCGCCGGCGGTCGCCATCGAGCAGAAGAACCCCACCACGAGCAGCCGGTCCACCGTGGGGACGGCCACCGAGATCTCCGATTTCCTGCGCCTGTTGTGGGCGCGGATCGGGACGCCGTACTGCGTGAAGTGCGGCCGGGAGGTGAAGGTCGACACGGTGCAGGAGGTGGTGGACGCACTTATTGCGGATTGTGGATCGCGGATTGCGGAGTTGACGAACCGACCTCCGGACGAACAATCCGCAATCCGAAATCCGCAATCCGCAATTGCCATCACGTTTCCCCTTCCTCCCAGCGCCCATCGTCCCGACGTCGAAGTCGCCGCCCAGCTGCGGGCCGCCGGCTTCGTGCGTGCCCAGCTCGACGGGACCGTCATCCGGCTCGATCAGCCGGACGCCGAGCAGCGGGTGCGGGAAGCGGAGGACGTGCTGATCGTGGTGGACCGTCTCCCGGCGACGCAGCCGAACCGGGGCCGGCTGACCGATGCCGTGGCGACCGCCTTCAGCGAAGGCGAGGGCGTCGCGGTGGCGCTCGAGAACGGCGACCGCCGGCGCTTTTCCGCGCACCCGACGTGCTCCGGCTGCGGCACGGCGGCGCCGCCGCTCACGCCGATCCTGTTTTCGTTCAACAATCCGCGGGGGGCATGCCCGGGGTGCAACGGCTTCGGCGCGGTGCTCGAGTACGACGAGTCGCTGATCGTCCCCGACCCCCGCAAGAGCCTCGCGCGCGGCGCGCTCGACCCCTGGACCAAGCCGCGCTACGAGGGCCGGCGCCGCATCCTGCGCGAGGCCGCGCGGGCGAAGGGCATCCCGCTGGACACCCCGTGGCGCGACCTGGACGGCCACGCCCGCCACTTTCTGCTCAACGGGGCGAGGGGGCGATTCCTCGGCATGTTCCCGTTCCTCCAGCGGCTCGAGGCGAAGCGCTACAAGCAGTACATCCGGGTGTTCCTGCGGCAGTACCAGCTCGCCAAGACCTGCCCCGCCTGCGGCGGTGCCCGACTCAAGCCGGAAGCGCTCGCCGTCAAGGTCGGGGGCAAGACGATCGCTGAAGTCGCCGGCCTCACGGCCGGCGCTCTGCGCGACTGGATCGCCGGCCTCACGCTCACGGACTTTCAGCGCGCCGTGGCCGTCCACATCCTGGCCGAGCTCGGCGCGCGCGTCTCGTTCGTGAACGACGTGGGCCTGGGATATCTCACGCTGGACCGGCTCACGCGCACGCTCTCGGGCGGCGAGGCGCAGCGCATCGCGCTCTCCAACGCCCTCGGCGCGCACCTGGTCGATACGCTGTACGTGCTCGATGAGCCGACGATCGGCCTCCACCCGGCGGACACGGGCCGGCTGCTCGACCTGCTGCGCCGGCTCGCGGACGCGGGCAACACGGTCGTAGTCGTCGAGCACGACCCAGCCGCGATGCGCGCCGCCGACTGGATGGTGGAGCTCGGGCCCGGGAGCGGCGAAGCGGGCGGCGCACTCGTGTACCAGGGGACCGCGGCGGGCGTGCGCGACGCGGGCACGCTCACCGGTCAATACCTCTCGGGCGAGAAGCGCATCGGCGTACCGTCGGCGCGCCGCCCCGCCAGGGGAGGGCGCTGGCTGAACGTGAAGGGCGCGCGCCAGCACAACGTGCGGGATGTCGATGCCCGGATTCCGCTGGGAACGCTCACGGCGGTGACGGGCGTGTCCGGATCGGGCAAGTCGACGCTCGTCCACGACGTGTTGTTCCGCCAGCTCGCGGCCCGGCTCACGGGCGTGCACGGCGCCAAGCAGCACCTGGGCGAGCCGGTGGGCGCAGTGCGTGCGCTGGAGGGGTGGGAGGCGATCAGCGACGTGGTGCTCGTGGACCAGGCTCCCATCGGGCGGACGCCCCGGTCCAACCCGGTCACCTACATCAAGGCGTTCGACGAGCTGCGGGCCCTGTTCGCCGCCGAGCCGCTGGCGCGCGCCCGGCGCTTCACCCCCAGCACGTTCTCGTTCAACGTGGCGGGCGGGCGGTGCGAGGCGTGCGAGGGCGCGGGCCACGTGCTCATCGAGATGGTGTTTCTCGCCAACGTGTTCGTGCCCTGCGACGTATGCGGCGGGAAGCGGTTCAAGAAGGAAGTGCTCGAGGTGAAGCTCGGCGGCAGCTCGATCCACTCGGTACTCGAATGGACCGTGGACCAGGCGCTCGCCCGGTTTCACCGCCAGCCCCGGCTGGCGCGCGCGCTCTGGCACCTGCAGCAGGTGGGACTGGGCTACCTGCGGCTCGGCCAGCCGGCCACCACGCTCTCGGGAGGCGAAGCGCAGCGCCTCAAGATCGCGCGGGAGCTGGCGCTGGCGAGGGGGAAGGCACGCGGGCGCAAGCTCTACATCTTGGACGAGCCCACCACCGGCCTGCACCTGGACGACGTGCGCACCCTGTGCCGGGTGCTCGATCGGCTGGTGGACTCCGGGCATACGGTCCTCGTCATCGAGCACCACCTCGACGTCGTCAAGCGGGCCGATTGGGTGATCGAGATGGGCCCGGGCGCGGGCGACGCCGGCGGCCGGGTCGTGGCGCAGGGGCCGCCCGAAGAGATCGCCCGGACGCCCGAGTCCCCCACGGGTCGCTACTTGCGGGATCTGGCGTGACCCGGCGCCAAGCGGACCTCGCGCTGCTCGCAGCCACGTTCCTGTGGGGCACGAGCTTCGTCGCCGTGAAAAGCGCGCTCGCCGACGCCACGCCGTTCGCCTTCATCGCCGTGCGGTTCGGCATCGCCGCCCTGGTGCTCACGCCGGGGACCCCCTTCCGCCCCGCCCCCGACCGCGCAGAGCTCCGCGGCGGACTGTTGCTGGGCGCGCTCGTGGCCGTGGGGTTCATCTCCCAGACGGCGGGACTCGTGATCACCACGCCGTCGCGCTCGGCGTTCATCGTCGCCGTGTCGTCGATCCTGGCCCCCGTCATCGCGCTGGCGCTCCTGGGGCAGCGTCCCAGCTGGCTCACGGCGGCGGCGCTGGCGCTGGCGATGTTCGGCATCTACCTGCTCACAGCGCCCGACGCGGGCGGCTTGAACCGCGGCGACCTGCTCACGCTCATCTGCGCCGGGTGCTTCGGCGGCCAGATCGTGGCGGTCACCGCCCTGTCCCGCCGCGACGACGCGCGCCGCCTCGTATTCTGGCAGATCGCCACGACCGCGCTGTTGGGCGCGCTAGCGGCCGGGCTGCTCGAGCATCCTCACGTCCGTTGGACGCCCCGGTTCCTCGGGGCACTTGGGTACACGGTGCTGTTCGCGAGCACGATCTGCTTCCTGCTGCAAATGTCCGCGCAGCGACACATGTCGTCGGCCCGGGCGGCGCTGATTTTTTGCTTCGAGCCCCTGTTCGCCGCGCTCACGTCCTGGCTGGTGCTGGGGGAGCGGCTCTCGCTCGTGCAGTGGGTCGGGGGAGCACTCATCCTGCTCGGGATGCTGGCGGCGGAGCTGCCGTTGCACCCTGCGCCGGAGCGAAGGGCGGTGACACTGGACGGCTGACGTCCTGTCGTGCATGATAGGTGCGCAACTGCGCAAAGTGCACGGACGCAGATGACGCACCGTTTCCGCTACCCCCTCCGGATCGCCGCCGTCGCGGCGGCCTACTACGCCGCGGCTCGGCTCGGCTTACTCGCGGCCGTCGCCCAACCGGTCGTCTCGTCCGCCTGGCCGCCCTCGGGCGTCGCGCTCGCGGCCCTGCTGCTGCTGGGTTTGCGCCTCTGGCCGGGAATCGCGCTGGGGGCGTTTCTCGTCAACTGGACCGCCGGCGTGTCCGCGGCGGCCGCCGCCGGGATCGCAACGGGGAACACGCTCGAAGCCGTCGCGGCCGCGTGGCTGCTCACGCGCGTGGTGGATTTCCGGCCCTCGCTCGAGCGGGTGCGCGACGTCATCGCGCTCGTCGTGGTCGGAGCGCTCGCGAGCACGACGCTCAGTGCCACGCTCGGGGTCGCGAGCCTGTGGGCGAGCGGGGCCGTCGCGCCGGACGCGCTGCGGCGCCTGTGGTTCGTCTGGTGGTCCGGCGACGCGCTGGGGGACGTGCTCGTCGCACCCTTGCTGCTCACGTGGGTCCGCGCCGCGCGCGCCGCCGGGCGGCGACTCGAGGCCGCCGGCGTGCTCGCCGCGCTATTCCTGCTCACGGGCCTGCTGCTGCGCCACCCGCTCTCGTACGTGTATGCCGTCTCGCCCGTGGTCGCGTGGGCCGCGCTGCGGTTTGGGAGCCGCGGCACGGCCATGGCGACGGCCGTCGTCGCGACCCTGACGATCTGGTACACGCTGCACGGGCTCGGGCCGTTCGTCGCCTCCACCCCGACCGAGAATCTCGCCCTGCTGCAGACCTTTCTCGGGCTGACCGCGGTGACCGGGCTGGTGCTCGCGGCGGTCGTGACCGAGCGCGGCGCGGCCGAGGGAGCCCTGGGTCGGGAAGTGGCGTTCGTGGAGCTGCTGCAGACCGTCGCCGTCGCCGCCAACGAGGCGCCAACCGCCGAACACGCGCTCCGGACGGCCGTCGGCGCGGTGTGCCGTGTGACCGGATGGCCGGTCGGTCACGTGTACCTGGTGTCCGCGGACGAGCCGGAGGTGTTGCGGCCCAGCACGATCTGGCAGGACGACCACCCGTCGCTGCGCGAGCCGTTCCGCCGCGTGACTGACGTGACCACGTTGCGGCGCGGCGTGGGCCTGCCGGGCCGAGTATTCGCCACCAAGCAGCCCGCGTGGGTGCTCGACGTCACGCGCGACGCGAACTTCCCCCGTGCCGACGCGGCCGCCGAGTCGGGGCTGCGCGCCGGACTCGCGGTCCCAGTGCCCGTCGGCGCCGACGTGGCGGCCGTACTCGAGTTCTTTTCCCCCGATGCCCTCGCGCCCGACCAGGCGCTGCTCGGCGTGCTGTCCCACATCGGCACGCAGCTGGGCCGCGTCATCGAGCGGGAGCGCGCCGCGGAGGCGCTGCGCGAGCGCGAAGCGCTGCTCGGGGCGATGTTCGACCAGTCGGCCGTCGGCATCGCCGTGGCCGATCGCAGCGCCCGCTTCATCCGCAGCAACCGGGCGTTCCAGGAGATGATCGGCTACGACGCCACGGAGCTCGAGTCCCTGTCGCACGCCGACATCACCTACGCGGAAGACCTGCTCGAGCATCGTGAGCTGATGGCGGAGCTGGCGCGCGGCACGCGATCGTCCTTCACGTTCGAGAAGCGCTACTGCCGCAAGGACGGTCGGATGATCTGGGCCCACGTGACCGTATCGGCGCTGCCCGCGGAAGACGGCACGCCGCAGCGGTTCGTCGGCATGGTCGAGGACGTCACGGAGCGCAAGAGCGCCGAGGCCGAGCTGGACCGTCACCGCGCGCAGTTGCGCGGGCTGGCCGCGCGGCTCGAGGCGGCCCGCGAGGCGGAGCGCGCCCGCATCGCCCGCGAGATCCACGACGAGCTGGGGCAGGCGCTCACCGCCCTGAAGATCGACGTGCTCTGGCTCAAGAAGCGTATCCCCGCATCTTCCCCCGAGCTGACGCGCAAGCTCGACGGCATGACGGCGATCATCGACGGCACCTCCCAGGGGATCCAGCGGGTCGCCGCCGAGCTGCGTCCCAGCGTCCTGGACGAGCTGGGCCTGCGCGCCGCGATCGAGTGGGAGGCCCGCGAGTTCGCCACGCGCACCGGCATCGAGTGCCGGGTGGAGCTCCCCGAGGGACAACCCGCCCTGGATGCCAGCCGGGCCACCGCCGTGTTCCGCATCTTCCAGGAAGCGCTCACCAACGTGGCGCGACACGCCGCCGCCACCCACGTCATCGTCCGGCTCGGCATGACGCCCAACGCGCTCGACCTCACGGTCCGGGACAACGGCCGAGGCATCCGGGAGGGCGCGCTGCACGATTCCCGCTCCCTTGGCCTGCTCGGCATGCGAGAGCGCGCCAGCAACTTTCACGGCAAGGTCACGATCGCAGGCAATCCGGGCGCAGGCACCACCTTGACCCTCACCATGCCGCGGAACGCATGATCCGGATCTTCATCGCCGACGATCATCATCTGATCCGCGCCGGCTTCCGCCAGCTCGCCGCGGAGGACCATGCGTTGCGCGTGGTGGGCGAAGTGGCCGACGGACACGATCTGCTGCAATGCCTCGAGAGGACAGGCACCGACGTGCTGATCCTGGACATCGGGATGCCGGGACCCGGCTTCCTCACGCTGCTGGGACAGCTCAAGCAACGCTTCCCGCAGCTGCGCGTGCTGGTCGTCAGCATGCACCCGGAGGGGGAACTGGCCATCCAGGCGCTGCGCGCCGGAGCCGCCGGGTATGTGACCAAGACGGAAGCGCCGACCGACCTCATGGCGGCGGTGGCGAAGGTTCATGCCGGGGGCCGCTACGTGAGCCCCACGCTGGCCGAGCGGCTCGCCGACGCGCTTGCCACCGGACCGCCGGGCAGGGCGCACGAAGCCCTCTCCGCGCGGGAATACCAGGTGTTGTGCCTGTTGGGTGTGGGCAGGACCAACAAGCAGATAGCGACGGCCTTCAAGGTCGGCGCCAAGACCATCTCCACATACCGCAGCCGTATCCTGCGCAAACTGGACCTCAAGACGAACGCCGATCTGGTCCGCTATGTCATCGAGCACGACCTTACGACCTGAGGCGCGCTGCCTTTGTCGGACGCGACGGACACGGCGCCTCCCAGGCCGTACAGGCGGTGTCCGCCTGCCCCGATACCGTGTTGCGCCGGCGCTGTGCAGTTTGTGCACTTCACCGCTATGCACCCCGCCGCTATTCGCGTCTGCTTGGTCGAGGACTCCAGCCTGGTCCGGCTGCGGTTGGCGGGCATGCTGCGTGACCTGTGGGACGTGGAACAAGTGTTCGAAGCCGCGACGGTGGCCGAGGCCCGGCGGCTGCTCCCCACCGCCAAACCCCACCTGGTCGTAGTGGACATGCGGCTCCCCGACGGCGACGGTCTCGAGGTGGTCGCGGCGGCGAAGCGGCTCAGCCCACAGCCCGCCGTGGTCGTGCTGACCAACTACGGGTACGACCAGCTGCGCGCGACGTGTCTCGAGGCGGGCGCCGACCAGTTCCTCGACAAGCGGACGGAGTTCGACCGGCTGCCCGCCATTGTGGCGGACCTGTGCGCGCGCCACGACCCCCGTGCCGGCGCGGCACCGTGAGGATCAGCATGACGCGACGCTCGGACCAGGAAAAGTTCGACCGTTTCACCGAGCTGGCGGCGCGGGTGCTCGGTGTGCCGATCGTGTCGCTCTCCCTGGTGGGGCCGCGTCACGGCGTCGTCACGAGCAGCGCCGGCCTGCCGGCTCCATTCGTGTTACTCCTGGCCCACCGGTTCAGTCGCCGCGTCGCCGCGTCGCGCCGGCCACTCGTGATCCACGACGCCCGCAGGCATCCGCTCGGCGCGAACACACCCGCCGTGCAGGATGGCCTGGTGATCGCCTACGCCGGCGTCCCCCTGTTCGATGCCGGCGGCCGCACACTGGGGACTCTGTGCGTGATGGACACGCAACCGCGCGCTTGGACTCGGGAGCAGCTCGAGCGGTTGTACGACGTCGCCTGGGTGCTGGGACACGCGGTGGACTGGCGGGCACCGCAACGCACCGGAACAGAAGCCCGCAAGTGGCGGCGCCCCACGCCAGGCCGGAGCACACTGCCCAGCCACGGTTGAAGTACCTCCCCCTGCTGACGATATTTGGTCCGCCGCTCATTCCCGAGTAGCTCAGTTGGTAGAGCAGCCGGCTGTTAACCGGCGGGTCGCAGGTTCGAGTCCTGCCTCGGGAGCTCCGTAGGTCCTCCTCCCCCAACGAGTTCCAATCCGGGCTCCGCAGTGGGTCCCGGCCCCGGTACGGTCTGAGGACGGTCAGGATAAACCCGGTCTACGTGAATCGGTCGGCTTAAGTGCGTCCCCCGCTCCAACGTTCCGCCTTAGGGCGGGGAAAGCGGCGGCAGGTTCACCACCTGGCTCGCAGGTTCACAACCCAGCTCGGTTGAGGAGCGCCTTCACCCCATCCCGGACGTGCAGTGTGGCCGGGCTGGCAGTACCGCGGGTGACCGCTTCCGCGAGCGCCACTGTGGCAGCGGCCCGATCAGCATCTAAGCTTCGCTCCCGCAGCCGTCGGATCATGCGGGCGAGCCAGCGGGCGTAGTGGTGCGCTTTTGGTCCTGCCGCGTCCGCTTCTGGCTTCAGCTTGTCCAGCCGCCTTACGAGGCGCTGGAGTGTGATCGGTGCCATCGGATTCCCTCCGAAACCTGTCTCTGCTCATCTTGGTGCTGCCGGCGCGCTCATCCGGTTACGGACGGGAAAGAAGGGCGGACTCTTCGGCCGCCCCCCCTTCCTGAACACGTCGGTCGGCGTTGGAAACGGACCGGAGCTACAAGCGGCCGCACCGACCGGTCGGCCCTAGTTTGCGGCGATCCTGTGGAAGGTCGAGTTCGACACCTCGTAGGCCTCAACCTTCGGTGTTCCCTCCACCACCTTCGCCAGGCTCGTCAGCACCTGCGGATAGATGTCGCGGCTATACTTGTCCGCGTTCTCCTTCCCATCCCACAGACTGATCGCCACCGCTTCGGAGCGGTCCGCGGCAACGAACGAAATCTCGTCCTTGAAGCCATTCTGTTTCCGAAGCAGGGGCAGGACGTCCTTCTCAAACGTCCGGGTAAACTCCCCGGCCGTGTTGGCCTTCAGATGCAGGGACACATTGCGTGCGTACATATCGACTCCTTTGCGTGACCTACATGACTCCTACAGCGTGTCTGTGCGTGTGACCACGTCTCTTACTTAGTACATCCCGCCCATGCCGCCGCCGCCCGGCATCGGGGGCATCTTCCCGTTCTCCTTCTTCTGCACCACCACGCACTCGGTGGTGAGGAGCAGTCCCGCGATGGACGCGGCGTTCTGCAGCGCCGTGCGCGTGACTTTGGTCGGGTCGATGACGCCGGCCGCGACCAGATCCTCGTCCTCGAAGGATTACTATCATCGCTACGTGCTGAACCCGGAGGGTGTATCGGTCTACGTAACCCTCCGAACCCGTTAGGAGAGCGGCTCATGCCGCCCTCCTCCCTCGTACTCGTACGGTCAGGCGTTCAACAACGCCTTCGCCGGCGTGACCTCCACCGTGATCAGGTGAGGCTTGGCAGTCTCCGCCTTGGGCAAGGTGATCGTCAGCACGCCGAGGTCGCAGGTCGCCTTGATCTTGTTCGCGTCGATCGAGGCCGACAGCCGGAACGTCCGCTCGAAGGCGCCGTAGGTGCGCTCATAGCGATGGACCTTCTCAGCTTTCTCCTCCGGCACCTGCTCCTTGGTGCCCTTGATCGTCAGCAGGTTGTCCTCCACCGAGATCTTCACCTCCGAGGGCCTCACCCCGGGCAGCTCCGCCACCAGGCGGATGGCATCGGGCTCCTCGAAGATGTCCACCAGCGGCAGCCAGGCGGTGGTCACGGCCTCGGGTACCGGCCACTCAGCCGCGCGGAACGGCTCGTGGAAGGTCCGGCCAATTCGGTGCTCCAAGTGATGCAGCAGATCCAGCATCGGGTCCCTCTGTATGGTACCGAACATGTCACTGCTCCTTGCTCGTCGTCGGGCGATTGCAGTTAACTAATTAGGTTCACATGCTGCTATCGTACGTGGGAGTAATGTAGCGATAGTGTACTATACTTGTCAAGTACACCAGATAGTTGTAAATTGATGGTCTGGAGGAATCGATCGTACCTGAAAAGTTAATCCCATGACTCGGCCTGAGGAGGCACCTGTGGATGTCCCGTTTGTGATCCGGCGCCGGCTGGAGGAATTGGGATTGGAGCAGCAAGAGCTTGCGCGCGCCGCCCACGTGACCGAGTCCTACATCTCGCAGTTACTGACGCGGAGAAAAGCGCCCCCCGCGCCGAACCGCACGGACATCTATGACCGCATGGACAAGTTCTTGAAGCTTCCGAGCGGGGAATTGGCCAAGCTGGCGGATCTGCAACGCAAGGAAGAATTGAAGCGGGAATTGGGGGACGAGCCCGCCCCCTTGTTTCACGAAGTCCGCGAGCTGATCCTGCGCAAGTGTCATCCCGAGAAGCAAGAACACGTCCGCGCGATCTTTGAAACGCAGCCCTTCGGCGAGCTCGAACGCCTCGTCACCCAGACGCTGCTGGACGTGGTCAAGCGCGTGGCGCAAGACGAACTCGAAAATGACTACTGGCTCCGCATGGTGGCTCGGCTCAGTCGCCGCAGCTATGAGGAGATGCGCGTCGTCGTGCTCGAGTTCCTCGATACGGACATCTTCCACGTGTCCGCTGAGAACTGCGTCGCGTTCCTGGATCCGCTGATTGAATCCTGGGACATCGACCTGGCGACGTTCGCTCTGGAGATTGTCCTGAACCACAGCCTCGTCCCCGGGCAGGCGAAGCGATTCGCGTTTGTCGAGCGGGACGCCGAACAGCCTCGTCGCGAAGAGCCCGGGCTCCAGGAATTCCTTCAGGACTCTTCCCTCAGCGGCAGCGCGACCGCGGGAGAAGTCGCCTTTCTCAAGCGGCTGACGTTCCAGGGCCAGCGGCCGACCCCCCTGTACTACTACCGGGAGTTGCAGAATCTCCGGGACCCGCTCCATTTTCGCACCGCATAGGCCGCAAGAAAGGCGGGCCGGCGCGGTCGCCCGCAGTGACCGCGCGCGTACGAACCCGAGGATTGGAAACTGTGATGACCCGGAGGAAGCAGCCGTGGGGACAGCAGCGCGGCTGGATCGTCCCGGCGGACGGCAGCCCACCGCAGGAGTTGCCCCAGCAGATGGTTGGCCACAAGCTCATCTCCTGGCCTGGAACGATGCCCGAAATGCAGCCCGCGGAGCCCGCGAAGAACCTTGCCTCGAAGGATTACTATCATCACTACGTGCTGAACCCGGAGGGTGTATCGGTCTACGTACCCGAGGGTCGGGACGCAGAATCCCTGCCGGAGGCCATCAAGAACGAAATCCGGCGCCAGCTGAAGGGACAGTCGTAGGCTCTTAGATCCATTCGACCTTGAACCCGCGCTTGAGGAACCAGGCCTCAATCTCCTGCTCGCTCTCACACGGGGGCATCTCCACGAGCTCACCCACAAGGTGCCGAGCCGCGAGCTCCTCCATCTCGTAGTCCTTCATCCCGTCGCGACTCGACCACACGATCTCGCCTGCCTTCGGA
>Ga0209577_10000983_pt1 | contig 28468 bp, 28 predicted proteins | sample GraSoiAngelo_109_FD_185874 | JGI IMG/M metagenome (GOLD analysis project Ga0209577, IMG submission 185874) | Grasslands soil microbial communities from the Angelo Coastal Reserve, California, USA - 14_0903_12_20cm (SPAdes) (version 2) | ecosystem: Environmental > Terrestrial > Soil > Grasslands...
GGCGCACGGCGCGTAGACGAGCCCGAGGCTGATCCCGAGCAGCATCCCCGAGCCGAAGCCGTCGCCTCCGCGCACGGGACCCGTACCCGCGGAGAGACGGCTGAGGCGAGCCTCAACCAGCGCCGCGACGGGCGGCACGGCGAGCGCGAGCCCGAACGCGATGAGGGTGACGATCGCGAGCGTCCTCACGAGCCCTCCGGGCAGTCCCAGCGCATCGATGAGGTAGACGAGCGCGACCGTGGCGAACGTGAACGAGAGCGCCAACCCGGTGACCACCCCGAGCGGCCGCCGCCGCCCGCCGCCCACGCCGGCGGAGAGCGCGATCGGGAGCACCGGCAGCACACAGGGAGAAAGGGCCGTTCCCGCGCCTGCGATGAACGCGAAGACGACCAGCAATGCCATGGGTGTCAGTCTGGCGCCGGACCATGTGCGTTACATGAGGGCTTCCGGCTGCCTCTCGTTCACGTGCTCGTTGATCGTCCGGCGCACCCAGGAGCGGGTCTCGGTGTCGGCCATTCGGTAGCGGCCGAGGAGCTCCCGCTGGCCGGTCAGCGGCAGGCCGGCGATGGTCCATGTCACGGCGAGGTGCTCGAACAGGAGCTCCTCGCGCCGCTGCCAGCGGTCATCCGCGCTGGCGGCGGGACGAGCCTCCAGATCGGCGATCTTCCGGACCGTTCCCGGCGAGAGCCGGTCGCGCAGCGCGAGCACGTTCCCCTCGGGGTCGGTGTACTCGGTCACGGTGCCGGGCTGCTCTTCGGAGCTCGCGGCGCCGGCGCGCTCGCGGCGGCGCTGCCTACGGCCCACGCTAGGCCGCGTTCTGGCCGGCCGCCTCCTCGTTGGGGGAGGCGCGGTCGATCTCGAACCACACGCAAGCGGGGTCGCCCTGCTCGACGCCCCAGCGCGAGGCGAGCTGCGACACGAAGAAGAACCCCCAGCCGCGATCACGGTCGGCGGCGCTCGCGTCTGCCGGCGGCTCGAAGCCAGGGCCGCGGTCGGCGATCTCCACGCGGATCACGTCCCCGATGGAGAGCCTCATTTCGATCGAGTCCTCCGGTCCGACCTTCGCGTGCTGAACCGCGTTCGTCACGAGCTCGCTCACGAGCAGCCGCACATCGAACGCCTGGCCCTCATCCAGTTCCTCGTCGATCTCCGCGAGTGCGAGCCGTGCCGCCGTAACCGCATACGGGCCACCGGCCAACTCGAAGCTCATTTCCGTGCTCATGCGCGACGTCCTCGCGGCCGCGCTCGCGTCCTCCCGTGGAGCGGCACGCCGGGCATTATTCCCCAACCGCGGCCGGCGGGGCGGCTGCTTGGCTCAGGGCTCCACGATGTCCAGGCGGCGGTGGATCGCGGACTCCAGCAGCTCCGCGTTCCGGCGCGCGGACCAGATCGCCACCGTGCTTGCCTCACCGGACGCCTCCGGCCGCACGGTCACGCTCCCGTTCTCGGCGTGCACGTGCACCGCGCGCACCGAGCCGTCGCGGCTGCGCTCGAGCTGCTCGGCCAGCCGCACCGTACCGGCCAGCACCGAGAGACGGACGTCGTCGCCTTTCTTCGCGAGCCCTCCCATCTCTCCGATGTCGGGCGTTCCCTTGCGGTGGTAGCGGGCAACCAGCGCTATGAGCTCCACCTCGCGCGGCGTGAAGCCGGGCAGCCCTCCGTTCAGGATGAGGTACCGGGAGTGCTTGTGGTGGTCGTCGTAGTCGATCACCGTGCCGATGTCGTGCAGCATGCACGCGGCCCAGAGGAGCTCGCGATCGCTGCCGTCCGGCTCGTAGAGACCGGCCTCGGCCAGCGCGTCGAACACCTGGAGCGAGAGGTCGGCGACCCGCCGCGGGTGGGATAGGTCGGACTGGTAGCGGTTGGCCAGGTTGTCCACGGACGCGCGCCGCACGTCGTCCAGCAGCGGCGGGTCCGTCCCGGCGAGGAAGTGCTCGAAGAACAGGCCTTCGCGGAGGCCCGCCTCGGTCACCTCCAGGACGTCGAACCCGCCCTCGTCCATGATCGCGGCGAGCACGGCGGCACCACCGAGGATCACGTCGCCGCGGTCCGGCTTGATGCCGGGAACCCGGCCGCGCTCCGACGCCGGTAGCGAGGCGAGCTCGGAGATCAGCTCCTGCAGGGCGTCGCGGGCGAGGAGATAGCCCTGGGCGTCCGGGTGGTCGACGCCGGCGTGGCGCTCCGCGGCCGCGGCGAGGTTGCGGATGGTGCCGCCGATCCCCACGATCCGCCCGCCCGCGCCGCCGAGCCACTCCGCCTCCGCCGCTACTGCCTCGGCCACGTGCCTGCGGAGCGCCTTGAGCGCCTTGCCACCGGCCTCGTCGCCGGGCAGGAAACGCTCGCTCATGCGCACCGAGCCGAGCGGCCATGACGCGTCGGCACTGAGCCGGCGGCCCTCCAGCTTCATCGCCTGCACGCTGCCGCCGCCAATGTCGAGCCCGAAGCCGTCCACGAGCGTCGTGGAGTTCGCGATGGCCAGGTACCCGTACCGCGCCTCCTCGTGGGTGGGCAGGACCCGCACCGGGATCGAGGTCCTCGCCGCGATCTCGCGCAGGAGCTCGTCGCGATTGGCGGCGTCGCGGATGGCGCTCGTCGCGACGGCCTCCACGGCGGCAATGCCGGTCGCGCGGCAGAAGGCGTCGAACACCTCGACCGTCCGGAGCGCCCGCCGCATCGGCTCCGGCCCGAGCTCGCCGTCGTCTCCCATCCCCTCGCTGATGCGCACCGCCTCGCGGATCTCGTCGGCGTGCTGCCACCAGCGGCCGGGCTCGTACGCGTACACGACCAGCCGGAACGAGTTCGAGCCGAGGTCGGCGACGGCAAGCCGCTCCACCGGCCCCATGATGGAGGTTGCGGGCGCGGGAAGCCGGTCAGGCGGCGTGGCGGGTCAAGGCCTGCGGCCCGACACTACGACGTCGAGCTACCGAATCACGAACGTCGTCCCGTGCCGTCTGCCGGCGACCCGCAGCGTGTAGCGGCCCGGATGCAGTCGGGCGAGATCGCTGAGCCTGAGCTTGATCCGGTGGTGGTGCGCGTGGGCGACGCCGTGCGCCACGGTGCGCCCATGCCGCACGAGGCGCCAGCGCAAGCCGCGCTTGCCGGTCTTGTGGACGAGGACGACCTTGCAGGTCACCTTGGTGCTGCTGGTGCCTTTCGCCTTCGTGACCGTGCAGGTGACCTTCGCGTCGCGGCCGGCCGTTCCCCGCGGTCCGGTCGGGCCCCTCGGTCCCGGAGGCCCTTGCGGCAGTGGTCCCGCAGTGCCCGCGAGCGACACCGTGGGATCGGTCGGCGCGTTTGTCAGCACGGTGAGCGTGCCTGAGCGCGAGCCCTGCGCCTGCGGCGCGAAGCGCACATGCGCCGTACAGCTCGCTCCGGGGGCGACCGGGCCGTGACAGGAGTCGTCGCTGGTGAAGAAGTCGTCGGGGTTCGTCCCGCTGACCGCGAAGCCTGCCACCACAAGCGGCGCCGAGCCGTTGTTGGTCACGGTCACGGTCTTGGGGGCGCTGACCGTCCCCTGCGGCACCGGCGACGCAAACGACCCGAACGTCAGGCTCACCGGGCTCCGGTCCGCGGTCGGCGCGTTCAGCAGCACCGAGACGTCGCCCGGGTTGCCGTCGGCGACCGCCAGGTCGGGGATGCCGTCGCCGTTCAGGTCGCCGATCGCGAGCGACTTGGTGACGCCGTCGGCGCCGAATATCGCCGCCGCGCCGAACGCCGGTGTCAGCGCACCACTCGCCATACCGTTGAGAAGCACCGAGACGGTGCTTCCCATGTTGGCGACCGCCAGGTCAGGCTTGCCGTCGCCGTTCAGGTCGCCGATCGCGACCGCGTTGGGGCGGTCGGCGGCGAAGTCGGTGGCCCCGCCGCCGAAGAACGGTGTCGTTTGCCCACTCTGGGTGGTGTTGAGCAGCACCGCGACGTCGCTCGAGGCATTGTTGGCGACCGCCAGGTCGGGCCTGCCGTCGCCGTTCAGGTCGCCGATCGCGACCGAGATGGGCTGGCTGTGGGCCCCGAAGTTGACCGCCGAATTGAAGGAGAGTGTGTTTGGGCTCGCCGTGGTGTTCAGCAACACCGAGACGTCGGCAGTACCCGCGTTGGCGACCGCCAGGTCGGGCTTGCCGTCGCCGTTTATGTCGCCGATGGCGACCGACTCAGGGAGGCTGTGGGCGCCGAAGTTCGCCGCGGTCGCGAACGTTGGTGTCGTCGTGCCAGGCGACGTCGTGTTGAGCAGCACCGAGACGTCCGTCGAATTGAAGTTGGCAACCGCCAGGTCGGGCTTGCCGTCGCCGTTCAGGTCGCCGATCGCGACCGAGAAGGCCGTGCTGTGGGCCCCGAAGTTCGAAGCCGTCTTGAACGAGCCCCCGCCAGTGCCCAGCAGCACCGACACGTCGTTCGTCGAGCTGTTGGCGACTGCCAGGTCGGGAATGCCGTCGGCGTTCAGGTCGCCGATCGCGATCGACTCTGGGTGTGGCTGCGCGGAGTAGTTCGTCGCCGGGCTGAATGAGCCCGCGCCGGCGCCTAGCAACACCGAGACGTCGCCCGAGCTGGCCCCTCCGTTGTTGGCCACCGCTAGGTCCGGGATGCCGTCGCCGTTCAGGTCGCCGATCGCGATCGATTGGGGGAAGCTGTGGGCGGTGTAGTTCGCCGGCGGCGCGAAGTTGACCCCCGCCGCGGCGGGCGCCGCGGAGGCGGCGAGCACCCCCAGCACGCAGGCCGCGACCGCAGCCGGGTGTAGGTGGCGACAGGGGCAATCGAGCCTGAACAGCATTTGCGAGTCCCTTCAGACAGACGAACGTGCCGTGAATGACGAACCTAACCGAAACTGAACCGTGGCGCCAGCCCTCGCAAACCGCGTCAGAAGGGCATTGCCGAGCGCGCGATCGACAGAATGGGCTCGGTGAACGTGCCCCGCAGCGAGCCCGGGAGGGTGTCGACGCTCGAGCTCTTCTTCGACCTCGTCTTCGTCTTCACGATCACCCAGCTCACCACCGTGCTCGTCCGCGAGCCCAACTGGCGCGGCGTGCTCCAGGTCTTCCTGATGCTCGCCGTGATCTGGTGGATGTACGGCGGCTACGCGTGGCTCACGAACGCGGTGCCGCCCGAGGGCCTCAACCGGCGGCTGCTGCTGCTCGGCGGGATGGCCGGCTTCCTCGTGCTCGCGCTATCCATTCCGCGCGCGTTCGCCGGCACCGGCCTGACCTTCGGGCTGGCCTACATGGTCGTGATCGGGGTCCACGGCGGGCTCTTCATCCGTGCATCGGCGCGCACCGTGTCGATGGCCTTTCGCGGTGTGGCGCGCATCAACGCGGTCGCGGCGCTGCTGGTGCTCATCGGCGGCATCGCCGGGGGCACGGCCGAGTACATCCTGTGGGCCGCCGCCTTCCTCCTCACCTGGTTCGGCACGCCGCGGCTGACCGACGACTCCGGGTTCCAGATCGGGCCTGCCCACTTCGTGGAGCGTCACGGGCTCGTGGTGATCGTCGCGATCGGCGAGTCGATCGTGGCCATCGGCATCGGCGCCGCGGGGCTGCCGGTGAACCTGTCGCTGGTCGCCGTCTCGATCCTCGGGCTCGCGCTCAGCGCCTGCCTGTGGTGGGTCTACTTCGCCGGCGGCGGCGACAGCGAGGCCGAGCGGGTGATGACCGCGGCTGCGCCCGCCGATCGCCCGCGACTCGCGCTCCAGGGCTATGGGTTCCCGCACATCGGGATCCTGCTGGGGATCGTGGGGGTGGCGGCCGCCGAGAAGCGGGCGGTGGGCCACGCTTCCGCGCACCTCCCCACCGCACAGACGCTCTACCTGGCCGGAGGGATCGCCGTCTTCCTCCTCAGCGACGTGGTGTTCCGGCGCGCGCTCGGGATCGGCCGCCCTCGCGCGCGGGTCGCCGCGGCGGTGCTGGCGCTCGCCACTGTGCCGCTCGGGCTGGCGGTTTCGGCGGGGGCGCAGATCTTCGCGCTGGTGATGCTCCTGGCGGTGACCCTGACCGCGGAGGCGGGCGTCGAGCGGCCTGAGGAGCTCTCGGGCGCGTAGGATCATCAGCGCAATGGATGAGTCACCGGCACTGGGCCGGATCGAGCAGCTCGTGGAGGAGGAGGAGCGGCTGTGGCAGGCCGCGGGCCACGGGGATATCTCGGCCGAGGACCACAGGCGGCTGGAGGCCATCCGATCCGAGCTCGACCGCTGCTGGGATGCGCTGCGGCGCCGCCGCGCGGGCGCTCCCGATGCGGGTTTCGGGGAGGTCCCGGACCCACCGAACGAGTTCGAGGGAGTCGAGCAGGAGCCTCCCCACCTCCAGCGCGGCAGCCCGCACGAGGATTAGGCAGCCGGCCCGCGTCGCACCGGAGCTCGCGCTCCGGCTTGACAGCTTCGTCAATGTGGAGGGCGTCATGGTCGCGTGCACGCACCTCGAACAGGTCCTCGTGGACAAGCCCGAGCAGGCCGCCGGCTGCGAGGACTGCCTGGCGATCGGGGGCTGGTGGGTCCACCTGCGGGTCTGCCGCAGTTGCGGCCACGTGGCCTGCTGTGACTCGTCACCCAATCGGCACGCGTCCGCACACGCACGCGAGGAAGAGCACCCGATCGTCACCTCGATGGAGGCGGGCGAGGACTGGTCGTACTGCTACGTGGACGACGTGGCGTTCGTGCTTCAGCGCGAAGCATGACCCAGCCGCTCGGGCTGGGGATCGATGAGCCCGAGAACCGTCACGGGGCCTTTCCACGGCTGACCGAGGAGCAGCTGCGGGAGATGCGGGCGGTCGGCGAGGTCCGCGCGGTCGAGCCGGGGGAGGTGCTCTTTCGTGAGGGCGACCCGGCCTACGACTTCTTCGTGGTCGACTCGGGCGCCGTCGCGATCGTGGACGGCTACGGCCAGGAGGACCGCGTCATCGCGGTCCACGGCGCGCGCCGGTTCCTCGGCGAGCTGAACCTGCTCACGGGGTCGCCCCCGTACCTGACGGCGGTGGTGCGGGATGCAGGCGAGGTCATCCAGATGCCGGTCACGCGCCTGCGTGAGCTGGTCTCCGAGGACGAGGACCTGAGCAACCTCATCCTGCGGGCGTACCTGTCCCGCCGCTCGATCCTGATCGACCTTGGCGCGGGAGTGAAGCTCGTCGGCTCGCGCTACTCGCAGGACACCCGCCGGCTGCGCGAGTTCCTTGCGCGGAACCGCATGCCGTACCACTGGATGGACCTCGAGGACGACGAGGAGGCGGACAAGCTCCTCCGGACGCTCGGGGTCGAGCCGGGCGAGACCCCGGTCGTGATCGGGGGTGACCACGTGCTGCGGAATCCGACGGGCGCCGAGCTCGGCGCGATGCTCGGGATCGGTTCTCGCGGCGCGCCGCCCGCGATGTGCGATCTGGTGATCGTCGGCGGCGGCCCGGCGGGCCTCGCGGCCGCGCTCTACGGCGCGTCGGAGGGGCTCGACACCCAGGCGATCGACTCGGTGGCCCTGGGCGGCCAGGCCAGCACCTCGGCGCGGATCGAGAATTACCTTGGCTTCCCGACGGGGATCTCGGGGAGCGAGCTGGCCGAGCGGGCCGCCCTGCAGGCCAGGAGGCTCGGCGCACGCCTTGTGGTGCCCGCCGAGGCCGTCGGCCTGGAGCGGGAGAACAGCCACCACTCCGTCCAGCTGGCGAGCGGCGAGGTCGTGAACGGCAGGACGGTGATGGTCGCGAGCGGCGCCCAGTACCGCAAGCTCGACGTGCCGGACCTCGAGCTCTTCGAGGGTGTGGGCGTGTACTACGCGGCCACCCAGGCCGAGGCGCAGATGTGCGCCGGAGACCCGGTGATCGTCGTGGGCGGCGGCAACTCCGCCGGACAGGCGGCGATGTTCCTGTCGCGGAACAGCGTCAGCTGCCGCCTGGCCATCCGCGGCGACGACCTCGGCAAGTCGATGTCCCGCTACCTCGTTGACGAGATCGAGCGTGGGGAGCGGGTGGAGGTGCTGGGACGCACCCAGGTGATCGAGCTGAAGGGCGACACCGCGCTCGAGGCGGTCGTGATCCGCGACAGCTCCACCGGGGCCACGACCGAGCTCGAGGCCAAGGCCCTGTTCGTGTTCATCGGCGCCTCACCGCACACGGGCTGGCTCGCTGGCCACGTGGCGATGGACGAGCACGGCTTCCTCCTCACCGGCCGCGACGTCCAGGGCGAGCAGCTCGCCGAGTACGGCGACGAGCGACCGTTCTTCCTCGAGACCAGCCGGCCCGGGATCTTCGCCGTCGGGGACGTCCACTCGGGGTCGATCAAGAGGGTCGCATCGGCCGTGGGAGAGGGCTCGATGGCGGTCCGGCTCGTCCACCAGCGCCTGGCCGCCAGCTGAGCGGAAGGCTCAGCCCATCCGCCGGTAGCGCCAGACGCACAGCGGGATGAACAGCGCAAGCAGTCCGCCAATCCACGCCGCAGCCGATCCCAGGGACGCAGGCCCGCCGCTGAGGGCGTACGAGCGGGCCGCATCGGCCGTCAGCGTGATGGGGCTCGCCTTGGCGAAGGTCTGAAGCCAGTCCGGCATCGTCCCGACGGGCACGAACACCGAGCTCGCGAACACCAGCGGGAACACCACGACGAACCCCGCGGCCTGCGCCGCCTCCGCGCCGCGGACGGCCAGGGCCACGAAGGCGAAGATCCAGCTGAGCGCAAACCCGAAGGCGGCGACCACGACGATCGCGGCAAGCGCGCCCGGCAGCCCTCCGTGGAAGCGGAAGCCGACCACGTACCCGACCACGATCATCAGCCCGATGATCAGGACGTTGCGGACCAGGTCCGCCACGGTCCGGCCCAGCAGCACGGCGGAGCGCGCCATCGGCATCGACCGGAAGCGATCCACCACCCCGCGCTCGAGGTCCTCGGCGAGGCCGACCGCCGTTTGCGTCGCGCGGAAGGCGACCGACTGCACGAAGATCCCGGGCAGCAGGAAGTCGACGTACTTCACGCCCCCCGGCAGTGAGCCGCGCACAGCGCCGCCGAACACGTAGACGAACAGCAGCACGAACATGACCGGCTGGATGGTCGAGAAGATGAGGAGCTGGGGCTGGCGGATGAAATGGCGCAGGTTGCGCCCGGTGACGACGGCGGCGTCGACGATGCCCAGCCGAATCTCGCGGGCGGATGGGCGTGGCAGCCGCAGCATCGGCCTCCGCTGCGCCCTTGTCCGCGCCGCGACGACGGCCCGCGGCGGCCCGCCATCCTCGCTCGGCGGAGCGCCGGTCAGCTGCAGGAAGACATCGTCGAGCGTTGGCCGGCGCAGCCCGAGGTCGCTCACCCCGATGCCGGCGCGGCGCAGCTCGGCGGCGGCCTCCTCGATCAGCTCGAGGCCGTCCCGCGGAGCCGGAAGCGTGAGCCGGTCCGGCCGCTCGTCGGGCTCGGGCTCGCCGCAGCCCACCCGGGCGAGCACCCGCTGCGCCTCGTCACGCTGAGCGGCGCTCGAGAGCTCCAGCTCGAGGATCTGACCCCCGACCCGATCCTTGAGCTCGCTGCCGGTTCCCTCCGCGATCACCTTCCCGTGGTCGATGACTGCGATCCGGTCGGTGAGCTGGTCGGCCTCCTCGAGGTACTGCGTCGTGAGCAGGAGCGTCGTCCCCTCGCGCCGGAGCTCGCGCACGATCGCCCAGATCTGGTTGCGGCTGCGCGGATCGAGCCCGGTCGTGGGCTCGTCGAGGAACAGGATCCGCGGGCGCGTGAGCAGGCTCGACGCGAGGTCCAGGCGGCGCCGCATACCGCCCGAGTAGGTGCGCGCGGGGCGATCCGCGGCGTCGGCCAGGTCGAAGCGCTCGAGCAGCTCGGCGGCGCGGCGCCGGGCCTCGTCCCGCGAGAGCTTGAACAGGCGCCCGAACATCTCCAGGTTCTCGCGCCCGGTCAGGATCTCGTCGACGGCCGCGAACTGCCCGGTCAGCCCGAGCAGCTCGCGAACCGCGGCGGGCTCGCCCACGACGTCGTGCCCGAGGACCTCTGCTCGACCCTCCTCCGGCGTGAGCAGCGTCGCGAGGATCCGGACCAGCGTGGTCTTTCCGGCGCCGTTCGGGCCGAGCAGCCCGAACACAGCCCCCTCGGGCACCTGGAGGTCGACGCCGGCGAGCGCGACCGTCGCGCCGAAGCGCTTGGTCACTCCCTCGACGCGAACGGCGGGCGCGGGGGAACGGACCGCGGCCAATGCTCAGGCGGCCTTGCGGCCTGTCACGAGCTGGTCATCCTCGCCGGCGGCGACGCAGGCGCTCGCCGTGACCGGGTCGAGCAGCGACCTGAGGATGGCTGCGCCCTCGTCGCTGACGCTGCCGAACGCCTCGTCGAGCGCGCGCTCGTAGACCGGCCGCATCACCTGCAGCGTCCTGCGGCCAGCTTCGGTCAGGACCACGAGATGACCCCGCCTATCGCTCGGGCACTCCTGGCGATCGACGAGACCCGCCGCGTGGATCCGGTCGAGCAGGCGGGTGAGGCCGCTGCGCGTGAGCGCGACCTGGAAGGCCAGATCGCGGGGGCGGAGCCGGTTGCCGTCCGCCTCCTCGAGTGCGCACAGCACGTCGTACCAGGACAGCGGCGGCAGGTCGTCGGCTGCCAGGGCCGCCTCGATGCGCTCCACGAGCGCGGTGCGCGCGCGCAGGAGCGAGCGCACCGCTTCCAGCCTGTCCTTCTTGAGTGCCGAGTCCATATCAGTAATTGTAGAGGCAATGGTTGACATGTCAACAACTTCTCGCTATCGTGTTGCTTGCGGGATCAATAAATGCAATCGCAACAAAAAGGAGTCAGCATGGCAACGGCAACCGAGCAGACAGCGGTATCCCTTCCGGCCGGGACCTGGAACGTCGATCCGATCCACTCGACGATCGGCTTCGAGGTCAAGCACTTTGGCATCTCGACCTTCCGGGGCCAGTTCACCGGCTTCGAGGGCAGGATCGAGACCGGCGATGGCACGCTCGAGCGCGTCGAGGGAACGATCAGGCCGGACAGCGTCGACGCACGGGACCCCCAGCTCTCGGCCCACCTCCAGAGCGAGGACTTCTTCGACGTCGCCAGCCATCCGGAGATCTCGTTCGCGAGCACGGGTGCCCGTAAGGTCGCCGACGGCCGCTTCGAGCTCGACGGCGAGCTGACGATCCGCGGCGCCACGCGCCCGGTGGCGCTGGAGGTCGAGGTCGAGGGCTCAGGTCAGGGGCCCGACGGCGGCGACCGGATCAGCCTGGCTGGTCGCGGCGAGATCGACCGGACGGAGTTCGGCATCGCCTTCGACGGACGCCTGGACAACGGTGCGCTCATCGTCGGCGAGAAGGTGCGACTCGTCCTGACGGTAGAGGCCGTCCGGGAGGGGTAGGGAGATGAGGATCCTGGCGATCTCCGGCAGCCTGCGGCGTGACTCGTACAACACGGCGCTGCTCCGTGCTGCCCGGGACATTGCCCCGGCGGGGGTCGCGGTAGAGCTCTACGACGGGCTCGCCGCCATCCCGGCCTTCAACGAGGACCTGGAGGGCGACCCGCCGGCAGCGGTCGCCGACCTGCGAGGGCGGATCGCCGAGGCCGACGCCTTGCTGGTGGCGACCCCTGAGTACAACGGCTCGGCGCCGGGCGCGCTCAAGAACGCGCTCGACTGGGCGTCGCGGCCACGCGGCGCCGGGGTGCTCATCGCCAAGCCTGCCGCCGTCATCGGGGCGAGCCCCAGCTCGTTCGGCGCGCAGTGGGCGCAGGAGCAGGTCCGCCGCGCGCTGATGCTGTCGGGGGCGATGGTCGTCGACCCGGAGCTGGCGGTGCCCAAGGTGAACGAGAGGATCGTCGACGGCGAGCTGGTCGACGGCGATGTGCGCGCCCAGCTTGGTGCGATAGTCGATGCTCTGGTCGAGACAACCGACGCCGAGCAGGCGCTCGCGGCGTAAAGGAAGGAGCGTGCTCTGAATGGCCACCTGGATCTTCGAGCCTGGGCACACCGAGGCCGAGTTCCGCGCCCGCCACATGATGGTGACCTGGGTGCGTGGTCTCTTCAAGGACATCCACGGGCAGCTCGAGCTCGACTGGGACCACTGCCTGGAGGCGACGTTCGAGGGTGAGATCGACGCGACCGGCGTCTGGACCGGCGAGCCGGCGCGCGACGCCCACCTCCGCAGCGCCGACTTCCTCGACGTGGACAACCACCCGAAGATCAGCTTCAGGGGCCGGTTCACGGAGCGCATGGCCGAGACCGCGTTCAAAGGCGACGTCGAGCTGACGGTTCGCGGCGTGACCCGCACGGTCCCGCTGGACATCGCCTACATCGGCGAGTGGAAGACGCCGTTCTGGGAGGGAGACGAGAACAGGGGCGACATGCGCCGCATCGGCTTCGAGGCGAAGGCCAGGATCGACCGACACGAGTTCGGGGTCTCGTGGCAGGACGAGCTCCCCGGCGGCGGCGTGGTCGTGAGCGACGAGATCGAGCTCGTCCTCGACGTCGAGGCGATCCTGCTCGACGACCTCGAGCGAACCGGCGCGATCGAGTACTACCGCGCCTCGGCGTAGGGCGCTCAGATCTCGAGCCGCGACTCCTCGAGGTCGAGCTCCCGGATGACCCGGTGCATGGTCTCGTTCGAGATCGTCCCCTCGCGGCGCAGCTGGACCAGCGCCTCTCGCTGCGCTCCCAGAACGATCTGCACAGCCTGCTGGTAGGCGAGCGAGCGATCCTCATAGCCGTCGTCTTCGATCTTGCCCGCCCGCGCCGCGAGACGCCGCTTGCGGTACTCATACAACGCTCGCATGCGCTCGATCGTGTCGTCCCGCGTCCACTCCTCCGCGGAGAGCGCGTCGATCTGAGCAAGCGCTGCCCTTGTGGCGCCAAGCCGCGCGCGCAGCTCCTCGTCCTCGGCGGCGCCCTCGTCGCTGATCCCGAGGGTCCGGATCAGTGCCGGCAGGGACAGGCCCTGCACGACGAGCGTGGAGAAGATGACGGCGAAGGTGAGGAACAGGATCAGATCGCGCTTGGGAAACGGCGCCCCGTGGTGCGTGGTCAAGGGCAGCGCGAGCGCCGCCGCGAGCGAGACGGCGCCGCGCATGCCGCTCCACCCGAGCACTAGCCGGTCCCGCGCCAGAAGCCTGCGCGCCCTCTGGCTCGCACGCCGGTCCAGCAGTCGAACTAGGTAGGGCATCGTGAAGAACCACACGAGCCGCGTGACGACGACGACGCCGGAGATGGCGAGTGCCCACCCGATCAGCGTCGACGCGGAGAACCCGGAGAGGCTGCGGACGATCGTCCGCAGCTGCAGCCCCACGAGCACGAAGAGGGTCGCGTTGATGAGGAAGTCCAGGATGTCCCAGACGAAGAACCCCTGCAGGCGCGTGCGGGCGGAGATGATGCTCGGCCCGCGCAGGCCCATGTAGATGCCGGCGGTCACCACAGCGAGCACGCCCGAGGCGCCCACGGCGTCTGCGGGGATGAACGCCGCGTAGCCGGTCAACAGCGAGATCGTGATGCTGAGCTGCGGGTCGGGCGTGCGCTTGCGAATCTCGGCGAAGACCCAGCCCACCACGAGCCCGATCGCGATCCCGGCAGCCGCGTCGAGGATCAGCGACAGGGCGGCGTGGCCGAGCGAGAACGTGCCGCCCACGACCGCGCCGACGGCGACGCGGTACACCACCAGGGCGGTCGCGTCGTTGAACATTCCCTCGCCCTCGACCCCGCTGACCAGACGCCGCGGCACGTCGAGCCGGCGCATGACCACGCCGGCCGCGAGCGGATCGGTGGGCGAGACCACGGCGCCGAGCACGAACGCGCCCGACCAGGGGATGCCCACCAGCTCATGGCCGACGACCGCCACCGCGCACATCGTCGCCAGGACGAGGCCGACCGAGACCAGGGTCAGCCCCCGCAGGTTGGCCCGCATGTCACCGAGGTTCGCGAAGAACGCCGTCGCGTACAGGAGCAGCGGGAGGAACACGACGAGCACGATGCTCGGATTGAGCTTCACCGCCGGCACGCCGGGGATGAAGCCGAACAGCCCGCCCCCGACGACCAGCACGATCGGATACGGGATCGACAGCCACCGCGCGATCGCACCCAGGCCCGCGACACCCACCAGCAGGCCCGCGATGAGCAGCTCCGCGTTACCCACGGCGGAGGTGCGGCGCGACGTCGCCGGCGAACAGCTCGACCTGGTCGGGCGAGGGGTCGACCGGCCAGAACACGAGCGTGTCGAAGCCGTCGTCCACGAAGCCGGCGAGCGTCTCGACCCACCAGTCGGGCGGTCCGGCGAGCGGTTCGCCCGCCAGATAACCGACCGGCAGCTCCGATCGGGGCGGCGCCGGGCCGTCGCCGATCAGGCCCTGCAGGTTCACGATCCGCCGGATCGAGCGCGGATCGCGCCCCGCCTTCTCGGCCGCCGCATCGATCAGCTCGTTGCCCGCGCGCAGCTCATCCCGCGACAGGACGCCGAACGACGGCAGCCAGCCGTCGGCCTTGCGGCCCACCAGGCGCATCATCCGCGGCTTGAACGCACCCAGCCAGATCCCGATCGGGTGCGCCGGATGGGGGCCGGGACGTGCGTCATCGAGCCGGTAGTGACTCCCCTCGAACGACACAGACCGCTCCTCGGACCAGAGCAGCCTGATCACCTCGATCGCCTCCTCGAGCGCGTCCACCGACTCCGCCGGTGTCCGCCGCGGGCCGCCGAAGTTCGCGATGAGGTCGGGCAATCCGCCAGCGCCGAGTCCCAGCTCGAAGCGGCCGCCGCTCAGCACGTCGATCGATGCGGCCGCCTTGGCCATCACGGCGGGCGACCGCAGCGGCAGGTTCGCCACATCGGTGAACAACGAGATGCGCTCCGTCTCCGCAAGCAGCGCCGGTATCAGCGACCACGTGTCGAGGAAGTGACGCTGGTACGGATGGTCCTGGATGCCGGCGAAGTCGATCCCGGCTCGATCGCCTGCCCGCACCAGCTCTCGGATGCGATCCAGCCGCTCGGTCGCCGGGATGACCGAGATGCCGAACCGGGTGGGAAGCGCCGTCGTCAGGCCGTGACCGGTTCCTTCGTCTCGGCCGGCGCGCCGCTGTGGCGGTTGGCCCATTCGAGCGCATAGTCGGCCACGGCCTCCCAGCCGGGTGCGCCGGCCGTGAAGTGCGGCCGCCCCTCGAACTCCTTGTAGTCGACCACCGCCTTCGACTTGCCGAGGCGCTTGGCGGCCTCCTTGCTCACAGAGGCCGGGACCGTGTGGTCCTTGTCGTTGCCCATGACGAGGAGCGGCGCACGGTCGTCCTTGTGGAAGTCGGCCCTGGTCGCCGCACGCGGGTTGAAGTTGGCGAAGGCCGCCTGGAAGATCACCCTGCCCGGGCCCGGCACCTGGTAACGGTCGTAGGCCGCCCCGGCCTCTTCCTCGCTCATCGTGTTCGTGAAGGCGTAGTGGAACTGCTTGGGCGTGAGCTGCACGGTCCGCTTCCGGTTCAGCGGATTGCCCAGCACCGGGAATGCTGCGCGCAGCTGCGCCGGCGGGAGCCGCAGCACGCCCTTCACCGGCGCGGGCGAGATCGCGACGCCGGCGGCGCCCAGGCCGCGGTCGAGCAGCAGCTCCGTGAACAGACCCCCGAAGGAGTGGCCCATGATCACCGGCGGGCGGTCGAGCTCGCGGATGATCCGGTCGTAGTGATCCAAGACCTCGGTCACGCCCAACCCGTTCATGGGCGATGGGTCGCGCCGCACCTCCTCGATGTCGTCCTGCATCCGCGGCCACGCCGGGGCCAGCACCCGGTGGCCCCTCGCTTCGAAGCGGTCCTTCCAACCTTCCCAGCTCCGCGGTGTGAGCCAGAGGCCGTGGATCAGGACGATCGGCGGGGTAGAGGCCGGGTCAGCCATGGGGTCTCCTATACGGTTGCGAGCGCGTCCAACGCTACACCCGTGGCGAAGGAGGACATCCGATGACTGACGCTTTCGTGCTTGGCGGGGTGCGGACGCCGGTGGGCCGCTACGGCGGGGCGCTTGCCCACCTCCGGATCGACGACCTGCTCGGGCAGACAATGGTCGCGGCGTGCGAGCGGGTCGGCGTCCCGCTCGACCGGATCGAGGACATCACCGCGGGGTGCGTGAACGTCGCGCACGAGGGCATGGGCGACATCGCGCGCTGGGCCGCGCTCGCCGCCGGATTCCCGGACTCGGTCCCGGCGATCACCGTCAACCGCTTCTGCGCCTCGTCGCTGTCGGGCGCCATCTCGATCGCGCACGCGATCCGCAGCGACGAGCTGTCGGTTGGGCTCGCATCAGGGGTCGAGTCGATGTCGCGGTCGGGCTGGGCATTCATGAAGGGCGAGGCGCCGTTCATGCCGCGCGGCCCTGTCCTGCTGCTCGACACGATGTGGGCCGGCGCGGGCGGTCCCCCGAACCCGAACCTGCTGGCGCGCGACGCCTACATCGACATGATCCGCACCGCCCAGAACGTGGCTGACCGCTACGAGCTCACGCGCGAGGAGATCGACACGTTCGCGCTGCGCTCGCACAAGCACGCCGGCGCGGCGCGTGACTCCGGTCGCCTGGCAAAGGAGATCCACGCGGTCGAGATCCCGGCCACGCGCAGGACGCCGGCGAACACGTTCGAGCACGACGAGTCGATCCGCGACGACACCACGGCGGAGAAGCTCGCGGCGCTTCCGGCGCAGCCGAACACCACGCAGATGACGGCGGGCAACTCGTCGCCACTGAACGATGGGGCGAGCGCGGCGGTTCTCGCCAGCGGTGCGGCCGCCGAGGAGCTGGGAGTCGAGCCCCTGGCGCGCGTGGTGGCGTCGGCCACCCACGCCCTCGACCCGCAGGTCATGGGGATCGCTCCTGCGTTCGCGATGCCGAAGGCGCTCCAGCGAGCCGACCTTGCCCCGAGCGACATCGACATCTGGGAGGTCCACGAGGCGTACGCCGCGCAGGCGCTCGCCGTACTGCGCGAGCTGCCGCGCCAGCTCGACGGGTTCGAGGTGCCCGACGACAGGCTGAACCCGAACGGCGGCGCGGTCGCCATCGGCCACCCGTTCGGGTCGTCCGGCACCCGCTACGTGCTCACGCTCGCCACCGAGCTGCGCGAGCGGGGCGCGCGCTACGGGATCCTCGGCGTGTGCGTGGGGTCCGGGCAGGGGGTAGCGATGGTGCTGGAAAACCCCCGTGCGGCGTAACTCACACCGGGGCAGCGCGGCAGGGTATGGTTGACCATGCGTGCGTTGGACTCGCCCCACCGCAGCGCTGACCGGCGTGGTCAGCGCCCTCATGCTCGCTATGCCCACGACGGCGAGCGCCGTACCCCCCATCAAGCACGTCTTCGTGATCGTGCTCGAGAACGAGAGTTACGCAACGACGTTCGGCCCGAAATCCCCGGCGCCGTATCTCGCGCGCAAGCTCCCGCAGGCCGGTGCGCTTGTGCGGAAGTACTACGGCATCGGGCACTCGAGCCTCGACAACTACATCGCGATGATCAGCGGACAGGCGCCCAATCCGGACACGCAGGGGGATTGCAAGCAGTACACGGACTTCGTTCCGGGCGTCCCCGGAACCGGGTCCGACGGTCAGGCCATCGGCCAGGGCTGCGTCTACCCCGCATCGGTCCTGACCGTTGCGAACCAGCTCGAGGCGGTCGGCCTCACGTGGAGGGGCTACATGCAGGACATGGGCGCCGATCCGGCGCGGGAGAGCTCCACCTGCGCCCACCCCGCGATCGACTCAAAGGACTACACCCAGGCGGCCAAGCCGAACGACCAGTACGCGACCCGGCACGACCCGTTCGTCTACTTCCACTCGATCATCGACTACCCGACGTGCGACACGGGCGTGGTCCCGCTGAGCCAGCTGGGCGCCGATCTATCGAGCGCGAGCCAGACTCCCAACCTCGTCTTCATCACCCCCGACCTCTGCAACGACGGGCACGATGCGAAGTGCGCGGACGGCGGCCACGGCGGCCTCAGGCAGGCGAACTCCTTCCTTCGTAAGTGGGTTCCGCGCATCGGCGGCTCGCCGGCGTTCAAGAGCAACGGTCTCCTCATCCTGGTCTTCGACGAGGCCGCGGGGGGCGACGCCACGGCCTGCTGCGGTGAGCAGCCCGGATACAACACCACCAAGCCCGGAAAGAAGGGGCCGGGTGGCGGGCGGACGGGAGCCGTCCTGATCTCGCGCTACATCAAGGCCGGAACCGTGTCGAAGAAGTCGTACAACCACTACAGCCTGCTGCGCTCGATCGAGGACATCTTCGGCCTCGAGCACCTGGGCTACGCGGGACAGGCCGGCCTTCGCTCGTTCGGCTCCGACGTCTACACGGCGCCGCTCGGCAGGCACGTCCCCACCGTGCCCAGCCGCTGATCGCGCGCTAACCCGCCGGCGACGGCGGGGCGAGCTCCGGGTGTGACGCGTCCGTGAACTCGCGGAAGAGGCCGGTGACCACGAAGGCCGTCTGCTCGCCGATGTCCACGGCGTTGTCGCCGATCCGCTCGAGCGAGCGCGCCACGAGCATCATGTGCATCGCCCACTCGCGCATGTCCGGATCGTCGCCGACCTCGAGGGCGAGCCGGAAGCACTCGCGGTTCAGCCGGTTCACGATCTCGTCCTGACGGACCAGGTCGGCGGCGAGGTCCACGTCGCGGCTCGCGAAGGCCTGCTTGGCCTGAGACACCTCGAACCGCGCCTGGTTCGCCATGTCCACGATCTTCCGGAGGATGTCGGGATGGGTGGGAGGCTCGTGGCCGGCGAGCGGGAGCAGCTTGCAGATGTTCACGCACTGGTCGCCCATCCGCTCGCTGTGCTTGATCACGTCGAGCAGCGCGGCGATCACTCGCAGGTCGGTGGCGACCGGCGCCTGCCGTGCGAGCAGGGACAGAACGCCCTGGTGCACCTCGAGGTAGCGGCCGTCGATCCGGTCGTCATCCTCGATGACCAGCTGCGCGAGCTCGATGTCCTGGTGCTCGATCGCCTCGGCCACGCGCTCGAGCGCCTCGACCACCATGTCGAGCGAGCCCAGCGTCTGCTCCTCCAGCCGCTCGAGCTCCTCGCGGAAGTGCGTGCGCGTCTCCGTCGCCATCAGCCGAACTTACCGGTCACGTAGTCCTCCGTCCGCTTGTCGGACGGCGTGGTGAAGATCTTCTCTGTCTCCGCGACCTCAACCAGCTCGCCGGCGAGCATGAAGGCGGTCTTGTCCGCGACCCGGGCGGCCTGCTGCATGTTGTGGGTCACGATCACGATCGTGTAGCGGCGCTTGAGGTCCTCCACGAGCTCCTCGATCCGCAGCGTGGCGATCGGGTCGAGCGCGGACGCTGGCTCGTCCATGAGGATCACCTCGGGCTCGGTGGCGATCGTGCGCGCGATGCAGAGGCGCTGCTGCTGACCGCCCGAGAGGCTCACCCCCGGCTCGCCGAGGCGGTCCTCCACCTCGTCCCAGAGCCCGGCGGCGCGAAGCGCCTGCTCCACCCGGTCGCGCAGCGAGATTCCGCGGACGCCCGTGAGCCGGAGGCCGGCCGCCACGTTGTCGAAGATCGACATGGTGGGGAACGGGTTGGGCTTCTGGAACACCATCCCGATCGTCCGCCGCACGGAGACCACGTCGATCGAGGGGTGGTACAGGTCCACCTGGTCGAGCCGTACGGCGCCGGTCGCGCGCGCGTTCGGCACCTCCTCGTGCATGCGGTTGATGCAGCGGACCATCGTGGACTTGCCGCAGCCGGACGGGCCGATGATCGCGGTGACCTCGTTCGGGAGGAACTCGAGGGTGAGGTCCTTCACCGCGTGGTTCTGCCCGTAGTAGGCGTTGAGCTCCTCCACGGCCACCCGTTTGGCAGTGGCGTCGCGCGCCCGCGAGCGGGGCCTGCGCATCATCGCCGCTGCCCCCGGTGTGGGCTGCGGCCGGTCCCGGCCCGGGGCCGGCTCTGTGCTGGGCTCGCTGGGATCCATGCTGCTCACCTCGGCCGTGGTCGGATCGATCATGTCAGGCGGCTCCTTCTGCTTGCGAGTCGGGCGATCAGGGTGAGCGACAGGATCATCAGGACGAGCGTGAGGGCGGCGCCCCAGGCCCTGCCGACCAAGCGGTCCTGCGCCTGGCCGATGTCGCTGAAGATCTGCGCGGGCAGCGAGTTGGTCCGCTGCGAGAGGTCGAGGTTGGTGCCGTTCACGAGTGTTGCGGTGAACAGGAGGGGCGCCGTCTCGCCCGCACCGCGGGCGATCGCGAGGAGCGATCCGGTCACGAGGCCTGGAAGCGCGGTGGGGAGGACGATCCGCGCCACCACCCGCCAGCGCGGCGCGCCGAGTGCCAGGGCGGCCTCGCGCAGGCTGTCGGGGACAAGCAGCAGGACGACCTCGGCTGAGCGCGTGACGATCGGCAGCATCAGGAGCCCCAGCGCGACCGATCCCTTCCAGCCCGCGAAGCCGCTGCCGCCAGTGTTCGTCAGCACCAGGGCGATGTAGACGAACAGCCCGAACACGATCGACGGGACGCCCGTCATCACGTCGACGAAGTAGCGAACCATGGATCCGAAGCGGCTCTCGCGCCCATACTCCACCAGGTAGAGCGCCACCCCGATGCCGATCGGCACGGAGATGAGGGTCGCGAGGCCGACCATCTCCAGGGTCCCGATGATCGCGCTCTTGATCCCGCCGGGATCGCCCAGGAAGTTGCCGTTCGGGTCGGTGCTGAAGAAGCTCCCGCTCCAGGCGCCGACGCCCTTCCTGATCAGGAAGTAGACGATCAGCAGCAGTGGGAGCAGCGCCAGGGCCGTGGCCCCGGCGAGCAGCGCGCGCATCAGGGCGTCCTTGCGCCTCCGCCCCGGCGAGATCGGAACCAGGCTCATGCGAGCGCCCCCGAGGTGGCGGCTTCCCGGGTCGCGCGCCTGCCGTGCGCCGCCCGGTTCACGAACCAGCGCGCCGCGAAGTTCACGATCAGGGTGAGGATGAACAGCACGAGCCCGGCGGCGATGAGCGCGGCCCGGTGCACGTCGTTGTTCGCGGCCTCGCCGAACTCGTTCGCGATCACCGCCGCCAGGGTGTAGCCCTGGTCGAAGATCTGCTTACCGATGGTCGGCGCGTTGCCGATCACGAGCGTGACCGCGATCGTCTCGCCGATGGCCCGGCCCAGCCCGAGCATGGACGCCCCCGCGATGCCCGCGCGCGAGTAGGGGAGGATCGCCGTGCGGATCATCTCCCACCGCGTCGCGCCCAGGGCCAGCGCCGCCTCCTTGTGGTCTGACGGTACGGTGGCCATCACCTCGCGGGTGATGGCGGTGACGATCGGCAGGATCATGATCGCGAGGATCAGTCCCGCGATGAAGTAGTTCGGCCCCGGCACGGGCCCGCCGACGAAGGGCAGGAAGCTGAGCTTGTCGGAGAGGAACTGCTCGAAGCCGTGCAGCTTGGGGATCAGCACGAAGACGCCCCACAGCCCGTAGACCACCGACGGCACGGCCGCGAGCAGCTCGACCATCACGGTCAGCGGGGCGCGGAGGCGCCGCGGGCACAGCTCGGTGACGAAGAGCGCGGTGGCCACGGCGACCGGCACTCCTATGCAGAGCGCGATGGTGGACGTGATCAGCGTGCCCACCAGGAGCGGCAGCGCGCCGTAGAAGTTCCGCGACACGTCCCAGTCGTTCGTGAACGTGAAGCCGAAGAAGCCGAAGCGGCTGAACGCCGGCTGGGCCTCCACGTAGAGGCGGATGAAGAAGAACGCGAGAAGGGCCAGGATCAGCGCGGCGAGACCCGTGAGCCCCCAGCGCAGCAGCCGGTCCTGGAACCGCACAAGCGGCAGCCGCCCGATGGACGGGCGGCTGCCGCGAGGCGCTGTTACGGAGCTGGCTTCCATGCCCTCCTAACGGCTACCCGATCGGTGCGCCGTTGCACTGGAGGGAGGCCGCCGCGGCCTTCGACTTGCTCAGGAGCGCGGACGGGAGCTTCGCGTACTGCAGCTGCCCGAGCACGTCCTGGCCGGCGCCGAGGCCGTAGTCGATGAACTGCTTGAGGGACTTGACGGTCCCCTGCGACTTACCCGCCTTGCAGCCGTCCTTGTAGACGATCACGAACGTCTGCGAGGAGATCGGGTACGACTTCGCGTTCGGCGAGTTGATGATCGAGATCCCGAGGTCCTTCGGGATCTTCACGCCCTCGCCGGCCGCGGTGGTCGACGCGAGCGTCGGCGCCACGAACTTGCCTGTCGAGTTCTTCACGGCTGCCGTCGTGAAGTTGTTCTGGAGGGCGTAGGCCTCCTCCACGTAGCCGATCGCGCCGGACTGCTGCTTCACCGCGGCGGCCACGCCGTCGTTGCCCTTGGCGCCGGTACCGGTCGGCCACTTCACGGTCTTGTCCGCGCCGACCTTCGACTTCCACTCCGGGCTGTAGTCGGAGAGGAACGTGGTGAAGCCCTTCGTGGTCCCCGACTCGTCGGAGCGGTGGACGACGGTGATCGCCCCCGAGGGCAGCTTCACGCCCGGGTTGAGCTTCCCGATCGCAGGGTCGCTCCAGGTCTTGATCTTCCCAAGGAAGATGTCCGCGATCGTGGCGCCGTCGAGCTTGAGGCCCTTCGGAGCGCCGTTGTACGAGACCGTGATGGCGCCGAACGCCATCGGGATCTGGACGGCCTCGCCCTTCTTGATGGTCGCCCTGTCCGCCGGGACGAGCGCCGGATCGCTCGCGCCGAAGTCGACGGTGCCCGCGGCGAACTGGGCCACGCCGGCGCCGGAGCCGACCGGCTGGTAGTTGACGGTGAGGCCCTGGCCCTTGAGGGCGTTGCCCCACTGCGAGTAGATCGGCGCCGCGAAGGTGGAGCCGGCGCCGTTGACCGTGCCGCCCCCGCCGCCGCTCGGCGTCGGGCTGGTACTGCTGCTCTTGTTGCTGCTGCCGCACGCGGCGACGGCGAGCGCCAGCACAGCCGAGGCCGCCAGCGCGAACAGGATCCGTGACCTCAAGAGGTCCCCCTTTTCAGATTGGCCTTGCCGCGCCGAGACTCGCATGGGCCACTGCGGAGTCTGTTATCGATCTGTGGCGCTGGTGTGAAAAAGCTGTGAAACGGAGGGGGAGAGCCGGTATCCGAACCCGTAATGGGTATGGATGAGCTCTGAGCCGGGCAACGCCTCCTTCAGCTTGCGCCGCAGCCGCTTCACGTACACGTCAACGGATCGCTCGTGAGAGCGGAACGGCCGCTGCCAGACCGCTGTGTAGAGCTCCTGCCGGGTGACGATCCGGTCGCGCCGGCGGGCGAGCGCCGTGAGCAGCTGGAACTCGCGGACGGTGAGCTGCAGGGCTCGGCCGTCGACCGCCGCAACGAACTCCCGCGGACGGACCTCCAGCCGGCCCAGCCTGATCACCTCTACTTGGTCGTCCCGGGCGGTCGCCATGCTGGCTCCCAAAGATCGCCGTCTCAGCGGAAAACCCCGTTACTTGGGCGTGACCATCCCGTGAACAACCTGTGAACGTGCCATTTTCGAGAGAGGGCCCACGTAGACTGTGGCCGGACATCGCGCCGATGAGTCAGTCGAACGCACCCATCCGTCTCGCGGTCATCGATACCGACTCCGGTTTCGTCCGCGTGCTCGCGAAGCGGCTCGAGTCCATGAGCTGGCAGTTCCGCGCGCTCGAGGCCCCGGTGCCTCCACACGAGCTCGTGGCAATGCGCTTGAACGCCCTGGTGCTCGATGTCGGCCTGCTGGGCCCCAACGCGTGGGACTACATCGAGCGGGTGGGCGAGGGCATCCCCGGGTTGGGGCTGATCGTCTGCACCGGGCGGTCCACGGTCGCCCAGCGCGTGCGCGGCCTTCGCCTCGGCGCCGACGACTGGGTCACCAAGCCGTGCCATCCCGAGGAGGTCATCGCGCGCGTCGAGTCAGTGGTGCGGCGGCGCAAGCGGTCCGACATCCGCGCCGAGCGTGGGCCCCTTGTCGCGGGCGAGGTCGAGATCCGCATGGATCAGTTCCAGGCCTTCGTCGGCGGGCAGAACCTCGATCTCACCCGGCGCGAGTTCGAGCTCCTCCAGCTCCTCGCGGAGGCTCGCGGGCAGGTCCTCCAGCGCGAGGAGATCTACCAGCGCGTCTGGGGCTACGCAATGGCGCACGGCGACCGCTCGGTCGACGTGTTCGTGCGCAAGCTGCGCCAGAAGCTCGAGTCCGGGAGCCCGGGCTGGCGCTACATCCACACGCACTTCGGCATCGGCTATCGCTTCCAGCCCGAGCCGCAGGAGGGCGCGGTGCCGATGGCCGAGCGCGAGACCGCCGCCGAGCCGGTCGCTGAGCAGCCCGTCGCCGAGCCGGAACGGTCGCCGAGCGCGGCTTGAGGTTCCGTCGGGCCGTTCCCGACGAGCGGCTGATGGTGCTGCTCGAGGAGGCCGCGGGCAACGCTCGCATCGCCACGGCGACGCTCCGGGACCTCCTGGCGGACTACCCCGAGCGCAGGCACCTGGCGCGGGAGCTGCTCAAGCAGGAGCAGGACGGGGACCGGATAACGCACGACATCCTCCACCGGCTCGCCGAGAACGGCGTCCGCTCTCCGTTCCCGTCGGCCGATGTCCATGCGCTCGCGGGGGCAATCGACGACATCGTCGACCACGCGGAGCAGACGGCGGACTCGCTGGGCCTCTACGGCGTCGAGGCCCCGATGGAGCAGGCCCAGCAGCTCGCCGACGTCCTCGCCCAGAGCGGCGCCGCGGTCGAGGCGGCGGTCAGCGGGCTGCGCGAGTGGTCGGAGCTGGGCAGCCGGCTCGTGCCTATCCACCAGCTCGAGAACGAGGGCGACCGCCTGTCGCGCGAGGCCATCGCATCACTCTTCGCGCGCGGGATCGACCCGATGGTCGTGATCCGCTGGAAGGACATCTTCGAGTCCCTGGAGCAGGCCATCGACAGCTGCGAGACGGTGGCCCACGTGCTGGAGGGCATCGCCCTCCAGGCCGGCGGCTGACGCCTACGCGGCACGCGCCGCTCGCGGGAGCTTCAGCCCGTCGCGGAGCAGCGCACGCGGACCGTCGTCCACCATGCGGTGTGCGACGTCGTGACGGACGCCCTGGGCGATCGCCGAGCGGAGACCCGCCGACAGCGACGGGACACGCCTGCGGCCGTGAGCGTCCGAGCTGATCACGCAGGGGGATCGCTCGATCAGGGCGAATCCGGCCCGCCGGGCGTCGATCCCGTGGCGGCCGTCGAGCGAGCCGGCGTTGATCTGCGCGACCGAGCCCTCGGCGATCTCCGCGGCGAAGGCGGCGCAGCCGTCGTCGAGGACTCCGACGGCGCGTTCGGGGTGGGCGAGCACGCAGGAGAAGCCATGCTCACGAAGCTCGCGCGCCGCCGCGGTGAACTCCCAGTCGATGCCCGTGAAGGGCGTCTCCAGGAGCAGCCAGCGCGCACCCGGCGGGCCTTGCGCGAGCAGCTCGAGCTCGGCGCCGTCGAGCAGCCCGACCATGTCGTGACCCAGCTCGGCCCCGAGCAGCACCTGCAGTTCGATTCCCTCCTCCGTGAGCGCCTCGCGCACCTCCCGCACGCGATCGGGCAGATCGGCCACGTCGGCCACGAAGTCGCCGCGGACGTGCGGCGTGGCCACCACGGTCACCGTGCCATCCAGACAGGCGAGGCACGCGAGGTGGATGCTCTCGTCGAGGTCCCTCGGGCCATCGTCGACCCCCGGGAGGATGTGGAAGTGGATCTCCGCGCGGCCCGGCCGGGTGCCTCGCCGCGGGAAGGGCGCCGGCCGCAAGGCCGGCAGCGTGTGGGCGTCCATCGGTGTACGCCGTCCTTTCGATCGTGATCTCGATCGAAGGTTCGGCGAAGTGCCCGCAAATCGGGTGAAGACGCTGTTACCGCCGCGTCAAGCTGCGTTCACACGAGCCGCGCTACTTGCCGGGCAGCGCGAACTTCGACGGGCTGGTCGGCACGACGGGGTTCGACAGCTGCCGCAGGCGCGCGATCAGGTCGGCCCACTGCCCCGGCCGCAGGACTGCCTGGGCCTCCTTGCCGAGCTTGGCGTTCTTCCCGAACAGCGGCCGGAAGCTGATGTGGACGCGGTTCGCGTGATCGGGCAGGGCAAGCGTGTTGCCGCCGAGCGAGAGCAGCGAGACGATCTGGTCGGGGCGCACCGTTCCCTGAAGTACCGTCAGCCGCCGCACCATCTGCTCCACGATCCCGCCCTTGTCCTGGTGACCCTTCACTGGCGCGCCGTTGACCTGCGAGATGTCGACGGCGTTCGCCGTTAGCGCCGAGACCGCGGGCTTGAAGCCGGACTCGGCGAGGAACTCGAGCGTGGCGAGCACGCGCCGGTCGATCTGGTGGGTCTTGATGCGCCCCGCGGCGCCCTGGTTGAGCGTGATGCGGGGGTCGTGCAGGACCCGCTTCTCGAGCTCCGCCTTCGACAGGAGCAGGATCTGGCCGATCGAGATGCCGGACCCGTTCAGAGCGTTGCCGTTGGCCGAGTAGATGGCAGTGGACTCGAGGAGCTTCCACCCGTCGAGGATCGGCTTCGGGTCGATCTGGGGCGCGCCCTTGCCGCCCGGGCGGATCTGGAAGTTCAGGTGCGGGCCCTTGGCCGGATCGGGCTTGCCGACCCGCCCGAGAAGCGTCCCGGCCACCACGCGGGCACCCGCCTTCAGCGGCCGCAGGGTTGCGTTCCGCGCGTTCAGGCCGAGGACGTGGGCGAAGGCCGCGTCGTAGCCCGAGAGCCCGGCGAACCCGATCTGGTCGCGGCCGCCCGCGGCGAGGGCCTTGGGCCGCCAGGGATGCGCGAAGACCCGCGGCCGGCGCATGGGCGCGGGGGCGGCCAGGTCTCTGAGATCCACCAACCGCCTGGCGTTCGCGCTCGCCGCCGACTGCACGAGCGCGCCGGTGCCGGCGGCCGTCAGAGTCGGCGCGGCGGACGAGCCCTGGGCGGCCGGCTGCCGGCCGCCGCTCGCGGGCGTGGCGGGCGCCGAGCCCGCCCCCGCGTGCGCGGACACCACCGGGAAGCGCAGCAGGTTCACCTTCGGTACGGGATACATGTGCACGACCGACCCGAGCCCCGTGTAGGAGAAGCGATTCCCGTAGGCGTCCTGCAGCGTGAGGTAGCGGCCGCTCGCCTTGTTTCTGCCGAGCCTCTTGACCACGCCATCGGTCACGGCCACGACCGGCGCGTGGTTGGCGGAGAAGATGCCGATCGTGCTGCCGGCCTGCTTCGGATGCTGCAGGGGGTCATCCGCATACCGCGCGTGCGCGGCCACCGGGAAGCGGCCCTCGGTGAGGCCGGTCAGCGAGCCGATCAGATCGCCCGGCACGCCCGCGATCAGCTTGGCCCTGAGCAGCACGGAGTCCACGTACCAGCCGGCGTGGTTGTAGGCGAAGATGGCCCGCTTTATGTCCTTGTCGCCGCCGGCGGCCTTGAGGTAGCTGGCGGCGGCGAAGATCGCGTCGACCGGGTTGTAGGGGTCGCGCTTGCCGTCGCCGTTGGCGTCGACCCCGTACTTGGCCCAGGTCGAGGGCAGGAACTGCATCCAGCCGACCGCCCCCGCGGTCGACACCGACAGGTTGCGCCCGTAGTCCGACTCGATCTCGTTGATCGCGGCCAGCACCTCCCAGCGGATCCCGTACTGGTTGCCGGCGGCCTGGTAGATCGGCAAGAGGAAGATCGGCACCCGGAACTGGCGGATCACGAAGTTCGGCACGCTCGAGGCCGAGTTGGGGGCGGGCAGGGCGTTGAAGAAGGTCGGGTTGTGGGGGCTCGGGGAGCCGTCTGGGTTGCGCAGGGGAGTCGCGCCGCCTGACACGTTCCGGCTCGGCCTTCCATGACCGTTAACCGCAGATCCACTGTTGCCGCCCGACGAGCCGCCGCCGCTTGTCGAGCTCTGGGAGCTTCCGCTGCCCGAAGAGGGCTGGCCGCCACCGCCGCCGGAGCGGCTCGGCTTGCGGGTGCTGCCGCCGCCACCGCCACCGCCGGAGCCACCGCCGCCACCGCCTGAGCCGCCGCCGCCGGGGCGCCCGATCGGCGCGGGCAGGGGCGGCAGGCTCTTCGTGATCTCCTGGATCGGGAGGCCGGGGAGGCCGGGGAGGGCGCTCATCGGGACGCTTGCCGGGGCGTCGACCGTGACCCGGATGATGGCCCCGCTGCGGAGCCGTACGAGGAAGGTCCTGAGCTGAGCGGTGGCGGAGAGGCTGAATAGCGCGAGGAGCCCACCGAGGATGCCCGCGGTCGCAGCCGCGTACAGGAGCCTCTTCTTCATCGTCGGTGCCTCACTCCTCCCACCGTGCCCACCGTGCCTCCCCGAGCCGGCTCCTCGCCGTGCCGCGGGAAACTATCAGAAGGATTCCCCGCGGGATGTCAGTTGCAAAGCGGCTTAATTTGTCCGCAACAAGGGCTTCACAGAGGCTTCCTCGAACGTCCTCGGAGGTACGGCCGCAGGGGCCTGGGTAACCCTCAACTACAGGTTGAGCATCAGCCCGAAACGGGCGCCGCTCGGAAGGAGTCCTGTACGCTCCGGCCCGGTGACCGACGAGAGCCGCGACGAGGGGTTCCGCGAGCGCATCTCGCGCCAGGGCGAGGAGGCCCTGGGCAAGATCGCGGAGGAGCTGGCGGGCAACCCGGT
>Ga0209577_10000987_pt1 | contig 28411 bp, 24 predicted proteins | sample GraSoiAngelo_109_FD_185874 | JGI IMG/M metagenome (GOLD analysis project Ga0209577, IMG submission 185874) | Grasslands soil microbial communities from the Angelo Coastal Reserve, California, USA - 14_0903_12_20cm (SPAdes) (version 2) | ecosystem: Environmental > Terrestrial > Soil > Grasslands...
GTGCCCGCGAGCGTGAGCTTTTCGACCGCCGGGTCGCCGAACGGCACGTTGTAACGGCTCTGCAGGCTGTAGCGCGTGACCTGCGCCGCCTGCACCTCGAGACTGAAGCTGTGACCGTGCTGATTGATGCGCCGGTCCTCGAAGCCGAGCGTGCCGCGCGCCCCGGTGTCGGTCGCGTAGCCCGGCCCGAAGGAGTAGTGGTGGCGGCGGCTCGGGTCGGCGTGGATGTTGACCGGCACGATGCGTGTCGTGCGATCGGGCTCGGCTGGCAGCACCTCGAGGTTGGAGAAGTACTGCGAGTCATCGAGCGCGAACTGGGTGCGCAGTACCTGGGTGAGGTCGAAGGGGTCGCCCTCGTGGTAGCGCAGGTAGCGGCGCACCAGCGTCTCGTCGACCACCTTCTGCTGGATCGAAGTCGCCCCGAAGCGATAGCGCTCGCCGGTGTCGAGCTCGAGCGCCACGTTGGCGCGGTAGTTGGGCGGATCGACCACGAGCTCGTTGCGGATCAGTCGCGCATCGAGATAGCCGTAGGTGGCGGCGGTGCGCTGCAGTTCGGTCTTGACGCTCTCGTAGTCCGAGTGTTTCAGCCGCTCTCCTTCGCGCAGCGGCAGATGCCGGAGGATCCGCTGAAACAACGGGTCGGTCTCGCCGGGGCCGTCGACCCGCACGTCCACGTGCCCGATGAGCACCGGCTTACCCGGAGTGATGCCGATGTTGACGCGCCAGTCGTTGTGGCCGAGCTCGGTGATCGTCGACTCGACCTGTGGCTCGTAGTAGCCGAAGGGCTTGAGGGCCGCCTGCACTTCGCGCTCCACGCGGTTGTGCAGCCGCTCGACCGTGTCGACGTTGAGGTCCGCGCCGCCCTTGCGGTAGCGCTCGAAGCTCAGGTAAGCGAGCACGTTGGCGCGCAGCTCCTCGTCGACGCCCCTGATCTCCACCTTGACGCTTGCGGCATGGGCGAGCTGGCCGGCGATGAGACACACGGCAACTGCCGGGGCCCGCCTGTGCCATCGACGAGCCCGCGGCAGGGGTTTGTGCTGCGTCATCTCACCGTGCGATCAGGAACGTAGAGTCGTCGGATTCTAGAGCCTCGCGGGAACAGCCGCTCGTCGCCCTTAGTCATTGAGATCGCACGTGCACCGCGGCGGTTCCGCGGACTGCCTCACGGCCACTCGCCGGGGTTCAGGTTGAATTCAGTTTCACCGACGACTTCACCCCGGGAGTCGAAGCGCCGCTCGGCGAGGTACAACCCGCCGTGCGGGGTCTCGAGGAGCACGGTGGAGCAGCGGGTGCCGTACTCGGGGTGCAGCACGAAGGGCGCGGACAGGATCCGTTCCCACTCCCGCGGCAGGGCGCTGCGGCCGGCGGGCAGAGCGGCGTCGTCCTCCACCCGGGTGCGGTCGTTGAGCAGCTCGAAGAGCTCGGCCGGCGAGCCTGCGGCCCGGGCGAGCCAGTCCTCGAAGCCGGGCCGCACCCGTTGCAGCTTCGGCCACGGCGTGTCGAGCAGCTCGTTCGACAGTCCGTAGACGCCGGGCGTTAGCGGCCGCGCGAACGGGGTGGCGCGGTTCGAGCCGTACCAGAGCGACTCGTCATCGCTCAGCAGCAGATTGAATCCGGCGTAGTGGGCGGCGTGCGCTTCCAGGGCGGCGAAGAACTCGCCGGCTCTCGCGGGTTCGGCGCCCGGCCCGGTGCGCGCCGCCAGGTAGCGCGGGATCAGCTCCCCGCGCGAAGGCGCGCCTCGACGCGGCGGCTGCAGCTCGCGGAAGTTGGTGACCACGCCGAAGCGCCGCTCGGGGGCCACCCCGAGCCAGGTGCCCGAGGCGCGCAGATCGCGTCCGGCGATGATGCCGGGGGGCTCCGGCCACTTCGCCAGCGCCTGCGCCGGCCGCTCGTGATACTCGTCGCGGTTGGCGGCCACCGCCAGGCGGTAGCGGGGAGCGGCTTGCCATGCGAGCACGAGCAGGCACATGCGCTCAGCCCGCGCCCTTCAGCCAGGTCTCGATGAGGCGCCAGGAAATCGACTGCGCGGGCGGCGCCAGCACCTCGCCCGAGTTGAGCTGTGCGCGCGTGAACCAGCGTGCGTCCTCGAGCTCTCCGCTCACGAGCACGCCGCTCCCCGGGGCGGCGCGCGCGCGAAAGCCGATCATCAGCGAGGAGGGAAACGGCCAGGGCTGGGACGAGTCGTAGCGGACGTCCGTCACCGTCACGCCGGTCTCCTCGGCCACCTCGCGGATCACCGCATCCTCGAGGCTCTCGCCGGGCTCGACGAAGCCGGCGATGGTCGAGTAACGCCGCGGCGGCCAGCTCGGCTGCCGTCCGAGCAGCGCCCGCTCGCCGTCGCTCACCAGCACGATGATGGCCGGATCGAGGCGCGGGAAGAACTCCTGGGCGCAGGCGGTGTTGGTGCAGCTCAGGATGTGTCCGGCGCGGGTCGCGATCGTGGGCGCGCCGCACACCCCGCAGTGGCGCTGGCGCGCGCGCCAGATCGAGAGTGCGCGCGCGTACGCGAGCAGACCCGATTCCTCCGTGCCGAGGAGCGGGGCGAGTGGCCTCAGCTCCTCGAACGACGTGCCCGCGGGCGGATCGGCCGCACCCCCGGCGCGCAGGTCGACGAGCAGGCAGCGCGCGCCGCGGAACCAGCCGAGCAGCACCAGACCGTCATCCCCGGCACCGCGCACCAGCGGCGCATCATGACCGAGGAAGGCGATGCGCGGCGGCGGGCCGGTGTGCAGCAGCTGCGCGGTGCCGCGGCCGATGAGGTAGATCGTATCCGGGTCGGCGCGAGCCGCCGCGAGCCACTGCGGGTCCTCGCGCGCCTCGGCGCGCCGCTCGAGGTAGGGGCCCGCGAAGTAATTCGGTAGATCCTGATCCATGAATGCCGCTCGCCGCCCTCGAGGCTTCGGGCGGGGCATTCTATCAGCGTGGTTGCACCGGGCTCGCGCACTGATGGCAGCGCCGGTCGCGCAGCGGAAAGCGCTCGGTCACCAACAGCCCGCCGCAGTCGCTGCAGCCGCCGAGGCGCAGCTGATCGCCGCGCGTCAGTACCGTGGCGAGGAACACGGCGTGCTCGAAGGAGATCTGCGCCGTCGGCAGCAGCAGCCGGTAGGCCTCGAAGGCCTGGCACAGGAGCTCCCCGCGCCCGAGCCCGGGCACCGCGACAGGCGTCGCCGCATCCGGCGAGGCCGGCACCACGCCGAGCAGCGACAGCACGCTCGCGAGCACCGCGGTCTCCTCCTGCATGCGCAGCGAGCGCGTGAAATAGGCGATCTGGTGCGGCGACTTGCCGCGATGTCGCGGCAGGTAGCGCCGCGTGTGGCTCATGTAGGAGCGGTAGAGCTTACGGATGCGGTCGTCCGAGAGCCCGGTCCAGGCGCGGATGGTCTGGGTGCGCGCCTCGTGGCGCAGGAAGCGCAGCGCGAGCTCCAGCGCCCAGCGCTCGCGCCGGTAGCGATCGTCTGAGATACGCATCGAGGTGGTCCAGCGCGCCAAGGGTCGCCACATTGTGGGAGAAATCCCCCAGAACTCAAGCGGCAGAATTGGTAAAAAATTACCAAATTCTCCGGATGGCTTCGCCACGCGGCTCCGTTACGATAGCGGCCGCGGGGAGGCGGCCCGCCCGCGGGGAGGCGCGATGCTGTTGCACTGCGAGACCGAGGACGGGAGCGCCGGACAAGGCGCGGGACTGGCGGCGGGCTGGTTGCGCCCCGAGACGCTCGAGACGCTGATCGAGCTGAACGAGCTCTGCCTCGCCCTGGTCGCGGAGCAGGCCGTCTCGCGCGGCGCGCCGGCGAGCCCGCTGCTGCGCCAGGTCGCGGAGCTGTGGCAGGTGCTGGATCCGGCGGCGCGGCGGCGCGCCGCAGGCTGCCCGTATCTGCTGGTCGATGCGGGCTTCGCCGATCCGGTGCGCTGGCGGCAGCCGGGCTCGCTCGGCGTAGGCGATGGCGCCGACTCGCCTTACACCACCTTCTTCACCGTTCCCGCCGCGACCGAGCTCGCGCGCCTGGTGCTCACCTACGCCTGGCACCTGGCGCGCTCGCAGAGTGCCGCGGCGCGGCTGCTCCTCGGCATGCCCGATCCCTGTGCGGCGCTCATCGCGCATCTCGGCCTCCGCCAGATCCAGGCGCTTGCCGAGGCGCATCCCGAATGGCTGCGGCCGCGCTGGCCGACGCGCGTCAGGGTGTGGCGCGAGCTGCTGCTGGCGGCGGCGGCGGGGGAGGCGCCCGCGCTGGAGCGCGCGCGGCTGCACGGGCTGACGCTGCTCGCGGCGGAGGCGCGCGGCTCGCTCTCCGCGCGCGCCGATCCGGGCCGCGGCACGGCGTGAGTCGCGCGGCGCGCGCGAGGCCGGGGCGGGCCTACTTCGCGAGCTGGAAAAGCGTCGAGGGCACCCAGCCTTCGTTGCCCAGCTCGTCGCTGACTTTCCAGAACAGGCCGTCCTTCTCGCCGCTCGGATAGAGCGTCATGCCCGGGTCGAGATCGCGCACCACCTTGGCCTTGATGCTGGCCGAGGCGTACATCTTGCCCGGCCTGGCCATGGTCACCGATTGCGTGACGTTGTCGGCCTTGGCGTTCGGGCTCTGGCCCTTGACCTGGTTGACGAGCTTGGTGAACGCATCGAGGTAGGCCATGGTGACCACCTGACCGATCTCGGTGTTCGCGTAGCTGCTGGCGCCGGCCGCCGCGAAGCCGCCGAAGAAGGCGCCGCCGCCGGCGCCCCAGCCGAGGTCGGTCTTCTTGGCGTGTCCCTGCTCCATGGCGACCTGCTCGGTGGAGCGCACGTCCGTCAGGGTCAGCACCACGTCGGCGGTCTTGCTCTTCAAGCTGATGCCGCCGACCACCGCGCCCGCCACACCGCCGAGGAGGCCCCCGACCAGTCCGCCGAGGTTGCGGCCGCCGGCGTTGCTGTTCTTGGTGACCACGTCGGGCACCAGCACGTAGTCGGCGGCCTTCATCTGGCCCTTGCCGATGTTCGAGCCTCCGCGCATCTCGCCGGCGCCGGCGAGCGCGCGCTCCTGCTGGGCCGCCGCGAGGCCCTTGCCGCGATCGAGCAGCGTGAAGCACTTCGATTGCGACACGAACACCTTGATGAGCGCTTCGGGGGACTCGAGGTTGTACTGCAGCCACCACTTGTTCTCCGGCTCGGTGACCGCGAGCGTGCCGATCTTCTTGTCGCAGGTGGGAATTTCCGGCGGCGGCTGATCGGCGGCGCGCGCGCAGAGCGTGAGCCCGAGGCCCGAGACCGCTAGGAATGGCAGAACGACGCTCTTGAGCCTCTGGTGCGGCAGCATGCAAACCCTCCCAGGGAATCGTTGTAATTTGGTGAAGCGAGGCGCTTCGCGCCGTAGTGTAGGCCCAAGTCCCGCGCCGCCGGTAGCGCGCTTACTGCTCATGGCCGTTTTTTTACGATACGCGTCTGCCGCAGCGATGGCGCGGCGGCCAGGCGTGCGGCATGATGTTGCCGATTGTTCAGGGTCGGGTGGAGGGAGCGCAAGTCCATGAAGCAGGCGCTGATCGTCGTCGACGTGCAGGAATCCTTCCGCCAGCGACCGTACTTCCGCGACGAAGAGCTGCCGCGGTTCCTGCGCAACGTGCAGTCCCTCGTGAATCGATGCACCGCGCGCGGCATTGCGGTGGTGCAGGTGCTCCACCAGGAGCCGGGCGACGATCCCGGGAATCCGTTCACGGCGGCCTCGGGTTTCGTGCGCACGATGCCGGAGCTGTCGCTCGAGGCCGATGAGGTGTTCTTCAAGCAGGTGCACTCGGCGATGTTCGCCCGCGACCGCCACGGCGCCACGCTCGAGGCGTGGTTGCGCGAGCGCCGGATCGCGGAGCTGCTGATCACCGGAATCCGCACCGAGCAGTGCTGCGAGACCACGACGCGGCACGCCTCGGACCTCGGGTTCCAAGTGCGCTATGTGAGCGATGCGACGCTTACCTTCCCCATGCAGACGCGCTCGGGGCGTGAGGTGTCGGCGCAGGAGATTCGCGCGCACACCGAGCTCGTGCTCGACGGCCGCTTTGCGCGCATCGTGTCGGCCGCCGATGCGCTGGCGTGAGGCGAAGCCGAGATCTGCGCGGACCTAAGGGCTGCGCAGCTAGGCTAGTAAATCGCGATCTCGCGCCGCCCGGACGAGTCGCGGGCGCCGCGGAACATGCCCTCGGTGCTGAAGTCCATGACGATCCGCCCGCGTGCGCCGACCGCAATCAGTCCACCGTCGCCGCCGAGCGCGGCAAGAATCTCGTGCAGCAGCTCACGCACCGCCTGCTCGAGGGTGAGGGCGCGGTACTCGACCGCGGCGCACACGTGGTGGGCGGCCACGGCGCGTATGAAATACTCGCCGTGCCCGGTCGCCGAGACCGCGCACACGCCGTTCTTGGCGTAGGTCCCCGCGCCGATGATCGGCGAGTCGCCGACGCGCCCGGGTCGCTTGTTGGTCATTCCGCCGGTCGAGGTGGCGGCGGCGAGATTGCCGTCGCCATCGCGCGCCACGGCCCCCACGGTGCCCGCCGCGGCGGGCATCAGATCCGAGACGTGTCGCCCGCGCTGCTCGGCCTCGAGCTGCTCGAGGCGCTCCGCGGTGCGGAAGTAATGATTGGGCACGAGCGGCAGGCCCTCTTCGAGCGCGAACTCCTCGGCGCCGGCGCCCACCAGCAGCACATGCCGCGACTTCTCCATCACCCGCCGCGCGAGCTCGATCGGATTCCTCACGTGCCGCACGGAAGCGACCGCGCCGGCGCGCATCTGCCGGCCGTCCATGATCGCCGCGTCGAGCTCGGCCGCGCCGTCGCGGGTCAGAGCCGCGCCGTGGCCGGCGTTGAAGCACGGATCGTCCTCGAGCAGGTGGACCGCCGCGGCGACCGCATCCAGTGCGCTGCCGCCGCGCTCGAGCAGCGTAAAGCCCGCGTCGAGGGCCGCCTCGAGGCCGATGCGGTAGCGCCGCTCGTGCTCGGGCGAGAGCTGCGCTCGAGGCGCGGCTCCGGCGCCGCCGTGGATCGCGAGCGCGTACCGGGGCGCGCTCGCGGAATTCCTAGCGGGCATCGCGGTACATGGCGATGTCGCGGCGGCCGCGCGAGTCGCGCGCGGCGCGGAACATGCCGACGCTGTTGAAATCCATGGCGATGTTGCCGTTCCGGTCCAGCGCGATCACGCCTCCCTCGCCCCCCGTGCGGCGCAGCTTCTCGTGGATGACTTCCCGCACGGCGGCACCGACGGTGAGGTGCCGGTATTCCATCAGCGCGCACAGGTCGTAAGCGACCACCTGGCGGATGAAGAACTCGCCCTGCCCGGTACCCGAGACCGCGCACGCCTCGTCGGCGTAGGTGCCCGCACCGATGATGGGCGAGTCGCCCACCCGCCCGCGGTGCTTGTCGGTGAGTCCGCCGGTCGAGGTGGCCGCGGCCAGATGCCCGGCGCCGTCGAGCGCGACGGCCCCCACGGTGCCGCTGCCCGGCGGACTCGCCGCGTGCAGCCGCTCGCTCGCGGCGCGCCGCGTCTCCTCGAGCTCCCGCTCGCGCCCCTCGGTGCGGAAATATCCGCGCGGCACGAGCGCCACGCCCTGCTCGAGCGCGAACTCTTCCGCGCCCTCGGCCACGAGCAGTACGTGCGGGCTCTTCTCCATCACGAGGCGCGCGAGCTCCACCGGGTTCTTGACGTGGCGGACCGCCGCGACCGCCCCGGCGCGCGGCCCGTGCCCGTCCATGGTGGCGGCGTCGAGCTCGGCATCCCCCTCGTGGTTCAGCACCGCGCCACGGCCGGCGTTGAACTGCGGATCGTCCTCCATGATGCGCACCGCGGCCGTCACCGCATCGAGCGAGGAGCCGCCACGCTCGAGGATCGCATAGCCGGCATCGAGCGCCGCCGCGAGGCCCGCGCGGTAGGAGGCGGCGCGCTCCGGGGTCATCTTCGCCGGATCGATGACGCCCGCCCCGCCGTGGATGACGATCGCGAGCGGGCGCGGCTCCTCGGCGAGCGCCGCCGCCGCGAGGCCCACGCCGAGCAGTGCGAGCAGTTTCGGGCGCGACATCGTTTCCCCTCTGCGGCTATGATCGATGCCGCCTCCCGCGGCCACGCGCGCGTGTCCCACGGGGCTCCCCAACTCCGGACGGCGAATCATAAAGTGAAACCGGCCACCTCGCAGCGGCTCAGCAGCCTACTGGTCGCCAACCGCGGCGAGATCGCCATTCGCGTCATGCGGGCGGCCAGCGAGCTCGGGCTGCGCACGGTGGCGATCTATTCGCAGGAGGACCGCTTTTCGCTCCACCGGACCAAGGCGGACGAGGCGTACCTCGTCGGCGCCGGCCGCGCACCCGTCGAGGCCTACCTCGACATCGCGGGAATTCTCGCCGTCGCGCGCGATGCGCGCGTCGATGCCATTCATCCCGGCTACGGCTTTCTGTCCGAGAATCCCGAGTTCGCGCGGGCGACCCGCGCGGCGGGCCTCACCTTCATCGGGCCGGAGGCCGAGACCATGCGGCTGCTCGGCAACAAGATCGCAGCGCGCGAGCTGGCGAGGGCGGCCGGCGTAGCGGTGATGCCGGCGACCCCCGCACTCCCTGCGGACCTCGCGGAATGCCGGGCGCTGGCGCGGCGCCTCGGCTACCCGGTGATGCTGAAGGCGAGCTGGGGCGGCGGGGGACGCGGGACGCGCGTGGTGACGGACGATGCGCAGCTCGGGGAGCTGCTGCCGGTCTCGCGGCGCGAGGCGCTGGCGGCCTTCGGCAACGACGAGGTCTACCTCGAGAAGCTCATCGAGCGCGCCCGCCACGTCGAGGTGCAGATTCTCGGCGACCACCACGGGACCCTCGTGCACCTCTTCGAGCGCGACTGCACGGTGCAGCGGCGCCACCAGAAGGTGGTGGAGCGCGCGCCGGCCGTGTTCCTCACCGGCGCGCAGCGCGAAGAGCTCACCGCCGCGGCGCTCGCCATCGGCCGCGCCGCGCGCTATCACAACGCCGGCACGGTCGAGTTCCTGCAGGACACCGACAGTGGCCGCTTCTATTTCATCGAGGTGAATCCGCGCATCCAGGTCGAGCACACCGTGACCGAGTGCGCGACCGGGATCGACCTCGTGAAGGCGCAGATCCGCATCGCCGAGGGCGCGCGCATCGGCACGCCGGAGAGCGGCGTGCCCGCGCAGCCCGATATCCGGATCGGCGCTCATGCCTTGCAGTGCCGCATCACCACGGAGGATCCGGAAAACAACTTCATCCCCGACTACGGCGTAATCGCCGCCTACCGCAGTCCCGCCGGCTTCGGCATCCGCCTCGACGCCGGCACCGCCTACAGCGGCGCCATCATCACGCGCTCCTACGACTCGCTGCTCGTCAAGGTAACCGCCTGGTCGCCGACGCCCGAGGAGACCATCGCGCGCATGCACCGGGCGCTCTGGGAGTTTCGGATCCGCGGCGTGGTCACGAATCTCCGCTTCCTCGATCAGCTCATCACTCACCCGCGCTTTGCGCGGGGCGATTACGGCACGCGCTTCATCGACGAGACGCCGGAGCTGTTCCGCTTACCCGCCAAGCGCGACCGCGCCACGCGCCTCCTCAGCTACCTCGGCGGCATCATCGTCAACGGCAACGCCGAGACCGCCGGCCGCGCGCGCCCCGCGCGCCTCGCCCCCGCGCAGCTGCCCGCGGGTGCGCTGCCCACCCCGGCGCCGGGCACGAAGCAAAGACTCGATGAGCTCGGGCCCGAGCGCTTCGCCGCCTGGATGCTCGCCGAGCGGCGGGTGCTGCTCACCGACACCACGATGCGCGACGCGCATCAGTCGCTGCTCGCGACACGCCTGCGCACCATCGACATGACGGCGATCGCGCCGTACTACGCGAGCCTGCTCCCCGAGCTGTTCTCGCTCGAGTGCTGGGGCGGGGCCACCTTCGATGTCGCGCTGCGCTTCCTGCGCGAGGATCCGTGGCAGCGCCTCACGCTGCTGCGCGAGCGGCTGCCGAACCTGCTGCTGCAGATGCTGCTGCGCTCGGCCAACGCGGTGGGCTATGCGAACTATCCCGACAACGTGGTGCGCTTCTTCGTGGTGCGCGCCGCCGAGCGCGGCATCGACCTCTTCCGTATCTTCGACTCGCTCAACTGGGTGGAGAACATGCGGGTCGCGATCGATGCGGTGCTGGAAGCCGGCAAGCTCTGCGAGGCCTCCATCTGCTACACCGGGAACCTGAGCGATCCGCACGAGAGGAAGTACACCCTCGACTACTACCTGCAGCTCGCGCGCGAGCTCAAGGCCGCCGGCACCCATGTGCTCGGCATCAAGGACATGGCGGGACTCGTACGCCCGCGCGCGGCCTACACCCTGGTCAAGGCGCTCAAGGAAGAGATCGGGCTGCCGGTGCACTTTCATACCCACGACACGAGCGGCATCGCCGCCGCGAGCGTGCTGGCGGCGATCGACGCCGGCGCCGATGCGGTCGACGGCGCCATCGATGCGATGAGCGGGCTCACCTCGCAGCCGAACCTGGGCTCGATCGTCGAGGCGCTGCGGCACGGGCCGCGCGATCCGGGCGTCGATCCGGCGCGGCTGCGCCTGATCTCCTCCTACTGGGAGCAGGTGCGGCGCCAGTACGCGGCCTTCGAGAGCGACATCCGCGCCGGCGCTTCCGAGGTGTACGTGCACGGCATGCCCGGCGGCCAGTACACCAACCTGCGCGAGCAGGCGCGTGCGCTCGGTGTCGACGAGGCGCGCTGGCCCGAAGTGGCCCGCGCGTACGCCGAGGTCAACTCACTCTTCGGGGACATCGTGAAAGTCACGCCGACCTCCAAGGCGGTCGGCGACCTGGCGCTGCTCATGGTGACGGCGGGCCTCACACGCGAGCAGGTGCTGGATCCCGACCTCGAGGTCGCCTTCCCGGAGTCGGTGGTGGAGTTCTTCCGCGGCTCGCTCGGTCAGCCCTACGGCGGCTTCCCGCCAGGCTTGCAAAGCAAGGTGCTGAAGGGCGCGGCGCCGCTCACCGGACGCCCCGGAGCGACGCTGCCGCCGGTGGACCTCGGCGCCGAGCGCGCCTCGCTCCGGGAGCGGCTGCCGCGCGAGGTCACGGACGACGATCTCGCCTCCTATCTCATGTACCCGCGCGTGTGGCTCGAGTACGCGCAGGAGCGGGCCCTCTACGGCGATGCGGGGATTCTGCCCACCCCCGTGTTCTTCTACGGCATGGAGCCCGGGCAGGAGATCAGCGTCGATCTCGAGCGCGGCAAGACTCTCATCGTGCGCTACGTCGCGAGCAGCGAGCCGCACGAGGACGGCACGCGCACCGTGTTCTTCGAGCTGAATGGCCAGCCGCGCTCGGTGCGCGTGGCCGATCGCAGCCAGGCGGCCCGGCGGCCGCCGCCGCGCAAGATCGAGCCCGGCAATCCGAAGCACGTGGGGGCGCCGATGCCTGGCGTGGTGGCGACCGTCAAGGCCGCCGTCGGGGCGCAGGTGGCGCGCGGCGACCTGTTGCTGACGCTCGAGGCGATGAAGATGGAGACCGCGGTACGCGCGGAGAGCGACGGCGAGGTGGCCGAGGTGCTCGCGCGGCCGGGCCAGGCGGTCGATGCCAAGGATCTGCTGGTCGTTCTGCGCTGACGTTCGTCAACGCACCGCTGAGGGCGGCGTTATATCCTTCCGGCGGTTTGCCGGTGCCGGCTGCAGGGAGCCTACTGGTGCAGGTCAACTCGGACGATCGTGTGCGGCGATACGGGTGGGCGGCAGGCGTGGCCGCCCTTGCTCTGCTCCTGCTGCAGCTGCCCGAAGCGCGAGCGGGCGACCCCCTCGGGCTCTACGTGGGAGGCGGGTTCGGTCAGGCGCGCGTCGACGCCTCCCTCTCGAACGCCGCCCAGTTCAGGGCAGACCACTCGGCGTTCAAGATCATGGCGGGCCTGCGTCCGATTTCCCTGCTCGGGGCCGAACTCGCCTATGCCGACTTCGGGCACCCCCGCGTCAACGGGATCTTCCCGACAGACGTCACCATGAAGGGTGCGGCCGCCTTCGGCGTTCTCTACCTTCCCGTGCCGCTCATCGACATCTACGCCAAAGCCGGTGCCGCACGCCTGCAGAGCACGGTCGGCGTGAAGCTCGTGTGTCCTCCGTCGCAAGAGATCTGTAACACGATCGCGCCTCCCGCCCCCCTTGGTCGCACCAACACGGGCTGGGCCGGCGGCGCCGGTGTGCAGTACAAATTCGGGCCGTTCGGCGTGCGCGCCGACTACGAGCGCTTCAACGCGGCCGGCGGCAACCCCTATCTTCTGTCGCTCGGCGCTACCTGGACATTCTGACCCGGCGCGCCGCCGGGTAGCGCGGTTACACCGTATCCTTGAGGGCCATCGCGGGGTCTGCGAGCTTGTCGGGGCTCGGGCGCACGTGCGCGGCGATCAGCTTGCGCGCCGCCATCTGGTCCTTCGGCGCGTTGACGGTGTCGATGGCGATGAGCTCACCGCCGCGGAGGTAACAGGCGCTGAAGCTGCGCGAGGCAGGCGCGCCGCGCAGGATCACGGTGTCGTAGCCGTGCGAGACGCCGACGATGACGAGCTTGAGATCGAACTGGTCCGACCAGAACCACGGCAGCTTGTCGTGCGGGGTGGCCGTGCCGAGCAGGTTGAGCGCCACGGTGTTGCCCTGCTCGAAGGCGTTGTCGACGGACTCCAGGCGCAGGTGCCGCCCGTACCGGCGGTTGAGGTGGCTCGCGCAGTCTCCCGCGGCGTAGATCGCCTCGTTGGACGTGCGGCAGTGCACGTCCGTCACGACGCCGTTCTCGCACTCGACACCAGCAGCCCTGGCGAGCTCGTCCGCCGGCGCAACCCCGACCCCGATGATCACGACGTCGGCGGGATATTCGGTCCCCTGCTCGGTGAGGACCGCGCGCACGCGTCCGGTGCGCGGATCGCCGTGCAGAGCGCGCACCGTCTCGTGGCAGCGGATGTGCACGCCGCGGCGCGCGTGCTCGGCCTCGTAGAAGCGCGAGAGCTCCGGGCAGGTCACGCGGCTCATGACGCGCTCGGCCATCTCGAGCACCGCCACCTCCATGCCGAGCTCGCGCGCGGTCGCGGCCACCTCGAGTCCGATGTAACCGCCGCCGATGACCAGGAGACGCCCGCCCGCCGTGCATTCGGCGCGGATGCGGTCGGCGTCCGCGAGCGTGCGCAGGTAATGTACGCCGGCGAGGTCCGTGCCCGGCACCGGAAGCCTCCGCGGCCGGCTGCCCGTGGCCAGCACCAGCGCGTCGTACGGCAACACGAGCCCGTCGTCGAGGTGCACGTGACGCTCGCGCGGCGCGACGGCGGTGACGCGCCGGCCGAGGTGCGCATCGATCCGGTGCTCGGGAAAAAACTGCGCCGGACGGATCAGGAGCCGCTCGCGCTCGAGTGCGCCGGCCAGATACTTCTTCGACAACGGCGGGCGCTGGTAGGGGAGCCAGGGCTCATCGCCCACCATGCTGAGCTTCCCCGTGAAGCCCTTGCGGCGTAGTGTATCGACGGCCTGCACGGCGGCCTGGCCGCCTCCCGCGATCACGATGTGCCCGTACATGCGCCCGAAGAATAGCCGATGCCCCGAGGTCCCGGCCGCACCAGAGCGGGGCGGAGCGTCAACCTGCGCGCTCCAGAACAGTGCAGCGCGCCGCGCCGGCGCCCCGGCGCAAAGCGCAGCTTCCGCGGCTTAGCCTCGTCTGGCGCATGGCATGAAAGCTGCAAAATCCCTTCGCGCCGCACACCCGCTCCACGGAGAGTCCCTCTCATGAAACTGGTCACCGCGATCATCAAGCCCTTCAAGCTGGACGATGTGCGCGCGGCGCTGTCCGACATCGGCGTGTCGGGCATGACGGTCACGGAAGTGAAGGGTTTCGGCCGGCAGCGGGGACACACGGAGCTCTATCGGGGGGCCGAGTACGTAGTCGACTTCATCCCCAAGACCCGCATCGAGGTCGCCGTGCGGGGCGATCTCGCCGATCAGGTCGTCGAGGCGATCATCAAGGCCGCCAAGACCGGCAAGGTGGGCGACGGCAAGATCTTCATCACCGACATCGAGCGGGTGATCCGGATCCGCACCGGCGAGACCGACGACTCCGCCTTGTAGCGCCTTCAGCGCGGCAAGTGCGCCACGAAGAAGTAAGCGATTCCGAGCAGCACGGCCGTCTGGCCCAGCATCGCCGCGTACATCTGACGTACGTTAGGCTTGGGCGCGCCGCCTCCCGCGGGCTATCCTTGCCGCCCATGCCCACGGCCATTCGCTTCTCTACACACGGCGGACCCGAGGTTCTTCGCACCGAGGAGCTCGACCCCGGCAAGCCCGGCGCTCAGGAAGTGCAGGTGCGCCACACCGCGATCGGGGTCAACTACATCGACGTGTACGACCGCACCGGACTCTACCCGGTGACGCTCCCGAGCGGCCTCGGGCGCGAGGCGGCCGGAATCGTCACGGCGCTCGGCCGCGGCGTGCGCGGCCTCAAGGTCGGCGAGCGCGTCGCCTATGTCTACTCCGTCCCGGGCGCCTACTGCGAGCTGCGCAATGTTCCGGCGGAGCGCGTCGTGAAAGTGCCGCGCGGCATCTCGGACGAGGCGGCGGCGGCGCTGATGCTGAAGGGGCTCACGGCGCATTTTCTCATCCGCCGCACCTACAAGGTCTCGCGCGGCGACACCCTCCTGGTGCACGCTGCCGCCGGCGGCGTCGGCCTGATCCTCTGCCAGTGGGCGCGCTCGCTCGGGGCCAAGGTGATCGGCGTGGTCGGGAGCGACGCCAAGGCCGAGCTCGCCAGGAAGCACGGCTGCCGGCACGTGCTGATATCCGGGCGCGATGCGCTGGTGGCGAGCGTCAAGGAGCTCACCCGCGGTACGGGCGTCGCGGTGGTCTACGATGCGGTCGGCAAGGACACCTTCGTGGAATCGCTCGATTGCCTGCGGCGCCTCGGAATGATGGTGACCTTCGGCAACGCCTCCGGCCCCCCGCCCGCCATCAGTCCGCTGGAGCTCTCGAAGCGCGGGTCGCTGTTCCTCACGCGCCCGACGCTCTTCAACTACATCGCCACGCGGGAAGAGCTCACCGCGGCCGCGCGCGAGCTGTTCGCCGCGGTGCGCTCTCGCAAGGTGCGCGTGGTCATCGGTCAGAAGTATCCGCTGTCGAGCGCCGCCGAGGCGCATCGGGATCTCGAGGGCCGGCGCACCACGGGCTCCACGGTGCTGATTCCCTGAGCGGCTAGCACCCACGCATGGTTCCGTGGCCTCTCGACCGCGTGCGGCGGTTGCGCACGTGGCTGCTGGTGCGCGCCGGGCTCTGGCGCGGCGAGTGGCGCCGCGGCCGCGTGCGGATTGCGGCCGGCGTGCGCTGGCTTCCCTGGGCGATGCCGCTCGGCGCCAGCAGACGCTCCTGGCGCTACGGGCTATACACACCGGCGGGACTCCGCGACGACGAGGCCGCGCCGCTGATCGTCGTCCTGCATGGCTGCAAGCAGCGTGCGCTGAGCTTCGCCTTCGCCTCCGGCTGGACGCGCTTCGCCGACCGTGCCGGGGTACGGCTGCTCTGCCCCGAGCAGCGCCGGCTCGCGAATGTCTTCCGCTGCTGGAACTGGTTTCATCCGCGCGCACAGGCCGGCCGCGGCGAGCTCGATGTGATCGTCGCGATGATCGACGACGCTGCGGCGCGCGTGCGCGTCGACGCCACGAGGGTGGCCGCCGTCGGCCTGTCGGCGGGCGGCGCGCTCGCCGCGCTCCTCGCGTTCCATCGCGCAGCCCGCTTTCTGGCCGTGGCGGCCGTGGCTGCGCCGCCGCTGCTCGGCGCCGGCATGCACGACCCGCAGGGTGTGATGCGCCAGGGACTGGCGCTCGACCCGCGGCTCGCGCTCGGCACCCGGAGCGAGCCGTGTGCCCCGCTCGCGATCGTGCACGGCTTGGCCGACGCGGTGGTCGCTCCGCGCTGTGCCGAAGAGCTTCTGGCGCAGGCGCTGGAGTCGCTGCGACGCGCGGGCCTCGAGCCGTCGCTCACCGAGACGACACCCGACGGAGGAGCCGTCGCGAGCACCGACTACCGCGCTGCCTCCGGGCTCGTCGTCCGCAGAGTTCTGATCCAGGGTGCCGGTCATGCCTGGACCGGCGGTCCCGGCGGTCATCCCTACTGCGAGGAAGGCGGCGTGGCGCTGACCGCGCTGTGCGCGCGCTTTCTGCGCGATGCGGGGCTGTTCGAGTCGGGTCCGGAGCCGTCGCCTTGACCTGTACCGCCGAGGCTCATCACGGGCTGGGCCGCGCTTGTGGCTGCCGCCGCGGCGCGCGATGCTTGTGTGGTTGGTAGCGCTTTCCGGGAGAGCTGTCGTGAACACTGCCCGACCTGCCTGCGCACTGCTGGCGTTTCTGCTCGCCGGCTGCAGCACTTACCGGACGCCAGGAGCCGGCGTGAACCTCGGTGACTTTTCCCGGGCGGACGCCGACATCGGCGAGGTGATGAAACGTGAGCCCGCCGCCGCCTTCCCGGCACGGGTTGCGATCGCGCGCGTCGAGGCGCCCGGCTACACGACCCGCGGTGCGAGCTGCTTCGGCAAAGGACGCCTGTGTCTGGTTACGGCGCACGAGGTGGAGACCGATCAAGACTTCACGCAGCTCGCCGGGATGCCGCAGGTGGCGTCCGCGGCGCCGCTCGGGCGCATGCTGATTCCCGGCGAGATCAAGACCATGAAGGACCTGCGTCTGGGCGCGGCCAGTCTCAGGGCGGACCTGCTGCTCGTGTACTCGATCGACACGCGCTTCCACGTCGAGAGTACCGACATCGGCCCGCTTGCGCTGATGTCGCTCGGCTTCCTGCCCAACAAGAAGGCGCACGTCACCGCAACCGCTTCCGCAGCGCTCATCGACGTGCGCTCCGGTTTCGTGTACGGCGTTGCGGAGTCGACGGCCACGGAGGAGCAGCGTGCGAGTGTCTGGTCGACGGAGTCGGCGATCGACGACTCGCGCCTCAAGGCCGAGCGCGGCGCGTTCCGTGGCCTGCTCTCCGAGTACGACAAGCTCTGGCGCGGAGTCGTGCGCGAGCACGCGACCGCCCACGGCGAGCAGCTCTCCGAACGGGGTTGACGCGGCTCTCCGCGGAGGCGATGACGGCATCGTCCTCGACGATCAGGACTCGCATCGGCGATCCCCGGGGCGATCCCTTCCCGTTGTCGGGCCTTTCAATCGATAATCCTCGCGCACGGTACCGGAAAGCACCGGACCCGCAAAATACCGGCGCGCGACCGACCCGGCTCGCGCTGAGCCGGCATTCCGAAGAGCCGCGGTCTCGTTGGAAAAGGTCGGGAGATGATCAAGCGCATCGGCTTGGGGGTCATGCTGTTGCTGGCCGGGTCGCCGGGAGAGGCGGGCGCGCGCGGCGTGACGCCCTACCTGCCGCTGAACCTCGATCCGCAGATCGAGCGGCAGGTCGAGCGGGTCCTGATCCTCGCGGACAAGCCGGTCATGCGGCGCCCGATCCCGGCGGCCGTGGTGCTGGATGCGTTGCCCAAGGCGTGCGAAGCCGATGCGGCGCTCTGCGAGCGCGTGCGCAGATTCCTAGCAAATTACATGCACGTCTCGGGCGTCGCCTTTGCGAGCTACGAGGTGGCGGCGGCGAGCGGCTCCGGGGACAAGACCGTGATGCCGAACCAACACGGCGCGGGCGCCGACAGCCACTACCGGGCCGCCGCGGCCGGCTACCTGCAGCCGAGCGACTACCTGCTGCTCGGCGTCGGCGGCGTGGCGGACGAGGGGCGGGCGACGGCGACCGGCTCGGTGCTGAGCGCCGGCTTCGATTTTGCGCAGCTCGATCTCGGGTATCGCGACCACTGGTGGTCGCCCATGACCGACAGCGCCATGCTGATCAGCACCGAAGCGCCGACGATGCCGTCGATCACGCTCTCCAACTACCGCCCGCTCACCCGCCTCGGGCTCGAGTACGAGCTGTTCGTCGCGCGCATGTCGCACTCGAACGATATCGAGCTGACGAACGGCACGCTCACCCGCGGCTATCCGAAATTCGGCGGCCTGCACCTCTCGTTCGAGCCGGTGAGCGGCTGGGCGCTCGGGGCGCAGCGCGTCATCGTGTGGGGCGGCGGGGCCGCCGGCGGGCAGTCCTTCAAGGACATCCTCAAGGCCTTTTTCAACCCCAGCAGGGCGCAGAGCACCGGTTTCGCAACGGGACAGAGCGTCCATGTCATCGGCAAGCAGGAAGGCGGGGTCAGCAGCCGCTTCATCTTTCCGGGGCGCACGCCCTTTGCGGTGTACTTCGAGTATGCCGGCAACGACACCGTAGCGGGACACAACTACCTGCTCGGCAAGCCCGATCTCTCGGCGGGCATCCACTTCCCGCACCTCGGCCCGTTCGACGTCACCTTCGAGGCGTCGCAGTGGGAGCCGACCTGGTACGTCCATCATTTCAGCAGCGTGGAGACTGGGTACGGCGACGGCATCAGCAACGATCGGGTGAATATCGGGCACTGGTTCGGCGATCAGCGTGTGTTCGGGGACGCCGTCGGCGGCCGCAGCAACATGCTGCGGGTCGGCTTCGAGCCGCCCTTCGGCGGGCTGCTGGAAGCCGAGTACCGCATGCTGGTGAACGACTCCTATTACTCGGCGATTCCCTACCGTCACGAGAACATGGGGTCGCTCAGCTACTCGCATCCCTGGAGGGAGTACGCGGTCGGCGCCGAGGTCGAGGTGGGGCGGGATGTCTTCGGCGGCAGCTTCACGCGCGTTGCCGCGTTTCTCCGCTACGGGGATGCGCTGCGCAGCGGCTATGCCGACTCCCTCGACGAGTCGTTTGCTGCCGAGCGCGCCGAGGGGAGCGAGCTCTACGTGGACGCAGGCGTCACGACCAACAGGGTCCAGCAGGACGTGTTGTCCCTGCAACCGCGCACGACCACGCCTTCCTCGAGCGGGGCTCACCTCGGGGTCGGCGCCCGCCGCCAGGTGTCGGAGCACCAGGATCTCGGCGTCGCGCTCGAAGCCGACGACGTTCGCGGCCGCTCACTCTTCAGCGTGCGCGCCCTCGACTACCGCTACCGCTTCGATGGGCCGCTGGCGCTCGATGTCTTCCTCGGCGCTGCCCGCTACTCCCTCAACACCCCCGCCTACGGCTGGTATCTCGGCGCCGGCCCGCAGTGGCGCAACGTGCTGCCGGGCTGGGACCTCGAGGTGAACTATCGCTACGGAGTCAAGATCTCCCGGCTGCGGACACTGTCGACCGAACCGCAGGGAGGCTACCGGCCCGACGCCTTCTATAACGTCTACCTGCTGAGTCTGGGGGTCTCGCGCAGGTTCTGAAGCGGCGCGCGCTCCGGCGGACGCGCTATGCGCTCGCCGGCGCCGGCCGTGCGCGCAGCGGCCGGGCGCTGCGGCTGATGCCGAGCGCGCCGCTGCGCACCACCTCGAGGAGCTCCGCGCGCCGGCCGAGCTCGGCGACGAAGCTGTTGACCTCGGCCTCGCTCGCCGTGAGCTCGACGACGAACCCGTCGGCCGCGGGATCGAGCACGCGGCCGCCGCTGCGCACCACGTGACCGCGCACGGCATCGGTGTGCGCGGGATCGACCTTGAGCCGCAGCAGCACCAGCTCGCGCTCGAGGTGCTCGCCGCGCGTCATGTCGAGCACGTTCACGACATCGATGAGCTTGTTGAGCTGATTGACGATCTGCTGGATGACCTGATCGGACCCCTTCGTGACCAGCGTCAGTCGGGATACCGTCGGATCGTCGGTAGGAGCGACCGCCAGCGACTCGATGTTGTAGCCGCGGGTGGAGAACAACCCGGCGACCCGTGTCAGGGCGCCGGCTTCGTTTTGCAGAAGGATGGCGATGATGTGACGCATGCGGGGCGGGTGGCCGTGTCGCAGAATAAGGGATCGCCGTGATTTTGAGGGATCGGCGTGATTTTGCACCACGGAAGCAAGCTGCTAGGCTCGATAGTTCTGCCCACTTCCCGCAGCATTCTGTAAAGGCGCAAGCAGCCTGCCCATGAGCGACTCAGGTGTGAAGCCGCGCCCGGTGGGGAACCCGCTCGCGGGCGAAAAAATGACCGGCGCCCGCATGATCATGCAGGTGCTCGCCGACGAGGGCGTCACAGCCATATTCGGCTACAGCGGCGGGGCGATCCTCCCGACCTACGACGCGGTGTTCCTCTATAACGAGGAATGCACCCGCACGGGCCGTCCGCAGATTCCGCTCATCGTCCCGGCCAATGAGCAGGGGGCCGGGTTCATGGCCGCGGGCTATGCCCGGGCCTCGGGCCGGGTGGGGCTGTGCCTCGTCACCTCCGGGCCCGGTGCGACGAACACTGTTACGCCCGTGCGCGATTGCATGGCTGATTCGATACCGATTGTCGTGATTTCTGGTCAAGTGCCCACCCCCGCGATTGGCACGGATGCCTTCCAGGAGGCGCCTGTCCCCTCGATCATGGGCTCTGTTGCCAAGCATATCTTCCTGGTTACCGATCCGACGAAGCTCGAGGCCACGGTAAGGACGGCCTTCGAGATCGCCCGCACCGGCCGGCCCGGGCCCGTGGTCGTCGACATCCCGAAGGACGTACAGAACTGGGAGGGCGTTTTCCTCGGCGAGGGGCTGCTGCCGATACTCGGCTACCGGCGCCGGATGCGGGAGCTCGCGGAGGCCTCGCTCGATGCGGCGGCGGCTGAGCGCTTCTTTGCGATGCTCGGCGAATCGCGCCGGCCGCTGATCTACGCCGGGGGCGGCGTGATCAACGGCAATGCCGCGGGCGCGCTCGCCGAGTTCACCACCGCCTTCAACGTGCCGGTCGTGACCACGCTCATGGGGATCGGGGCGCTCGACACCACCCACCCGCTCGCGATGCGCATGCTGGGCATGCACGGCGCGGCGTTCGCCAACTACGCCGTCGATGACTGCGATTTCCTCATCGCGGTCGGGTCGCGCTTCGATGACCGCGTGGCCGGTGTGCCGGCGAAGTTTGCCCGCAACGCCCGGCGCATCGCGCATCTGGACGTCGATCGCGCCGAGGTGAACAAGGTGAAGCGGGTGCACTGGAGCCACGTCGGGCTGGTGGGGGAGGCGCTCGGGTCGCTGACCGCGTACGGGCTGAAGACCCGGTTCGGGCGCGACTTCAGCCCCTGGCTCGCCGAGCTCGCCGAGCTCAAGCGCGTCCACGCGATGAACTACGACCGCGCGAGTTCCCTGATCCAGCCCGGCTACGTGCTCGAGGAGCTCAATCGTCACGCGCGCGGCGCCGCCATCATCACCACCGGCGTGGGCCAGCACCAGATGTGGGCCGCCCAGTACTGTGATTTCACCCGTCCCCGGCTCTGGCTGACCTCGGGCAGCATGGGGACCATGGGCTTTGGCCTGCCCGCCGCCATCGGGGCACAGATCGCCTGCCCCGATCGGCTGGTGATCGATATCGACGGCGACTCCAGCATCCGGATGAACATCGGCGAGCTGGAGACCGCGACCACCTACGACCTGCCCGTCAAGGTGGTGGTGCTCAACAACTTCGGCGACGGGATGGTCAAGCAGTGGCAGAAGCTGTTCTTCAAGGGACGGCTCTCGGCGAGCGACCGCTCGCTGCACAAGAAAGACTTCGTCAAGGCGGCCCAGGCCGACGGCTTTCGCTACGCGGCGCGCCTCGAGCGCAAGGAGGACGTGCCGCGCGTCATCGGCGAGTTCCTCGCCTTCGCGGGACCTGCATTCCTCGAGGTCATGATCGATCCCGACGCGGGCGTCTACCCGATGGTCGGACCGGGGCAGACCTACGAGGACATGATCACCGGCGATTTCATTCGCTCGCGCCACAAGGTGGACATCAAGACACCGGGGCCGTCGGAAATGTTCTGAAGAGAAATGCACCGGAGATCGCCGTGAAATACCTGCACACCATGGTGCGCGTCACCGATATCGACGCATCCCTCAGGTTCTACCGCGACGCGCTCGGGCTGAAGGAGCTGTCGCGCAAGGACTATCCCGAAGGGCGCTACACCCTCGTGTTCCTCGCGGCGCCCGGGGACGAGAGCGCTCAGGTGGAGCTCACCCACAACTGGGACCCGGAAACCTACACCGCGGGGCGCAACTTCGGGCATCTGGCCTACGCCGTGGAGAATATCTACGCCACCTGCCAGCGCCTGCGCGATCACGGCGTCACGATCCTCAGGCCGCCGCGTGACGGGCGCATGGCGTTCGTGCGCTCGCCCGACAACGTCTCCATCGAGCTGCTGCAGCACGGTGCGGCGCTGCCGCCCGCCGAGCCCTGGAAGTCGATGCCGAACACCGGCGCCTGGTAGGGGCGGCGGCCCGCGCACGTGACGACGCGCCCATGAAGACCGTCGGAAGCCTGCTGATCGCGGGGCTGTTCGCCACGCTCACCTTCGCGGTCTGGGCCTATCTCAATCGCCCGACGCCCGAGCCCCCCTGGCCGAAGCGCATCCAGGGATTCGCGTTCTCGCCGTTCCGCGCCAGCGAGGACCCGACTCATTTCGAGATGCCCACCGATACCGAGATCGACGCGGACCTGCAGCTCCTCGAAGGCCAGGTCAACGCGGTGCGCACCTATAGCGTCGGCGGCACGCTCTCCGACGTGCCCGAGCTCGCCGACCGGCACGGGCTCAACGTCGCGCTCGGCGCCTGGCTGGATGCCGACCGCGACAAGAACGAGGAGCAGCTGCGCACGGTGATCGACCTCGCGAACACTCGCGAGAACGTGGTGCGCGTGATCATCGGCAACGAGGTCCTGTTCCGCGGCGACCTGAAGGTCGAGGAGCTCGCGAGATATCTCGATCGCGCGCGCGCCTCCATCGGCCAGCCGGTCGGCACGGCCGAGACCTGGCACACCTGGCTCGCCTACCCCGAGCTCGCGCAGCACGTCGACTTCATCGGCGTACACCTCCTGCCGTACTGGGAAGGGGTCGCGGTCGACCGCGCGGTCGATTACTCGTTCTCGCAGCTGCGGCGGCTGCAAAAGGCCTTTCCGCACAAGCCGATCGTGATCGCGGAGATCGGCTGGCCGAGCCGCGGCCGCACGCGCGAGTCGGCGGTGGCCTCCGACGCAAACGAGGCGCTGTTCCTGCGCCGTTTCCTGCAGCGCGCCGAGCAGGAGCAGATCGTCTACTACGTGATGGAGGCCTTCGATCAGCCCTGGAAGGCGTACCTGGAGGGGGCGGTCGGGTCCTACTGGGGCGTGTACGACGTCAACCGCCACCCGAAGTTCGCGTTCACGGCGCCGATCGTGCGCGTGCCGGAGTGGCACATCCTCGCGGCCGCTTCCGTCGCGGTGGCGCTCGTGGTGCTCGGGCTCCTCTATCTCAACAGCGACTCGCTGCGCAACCGCGGCCGCAGCTTCCTCGCCGTCGTGGTGTACGCCACCGCCACGATCGCGGTGTGGGTGATCTACGACTTCACGCAGCAGTACATGACGCTCTCGAGCGTCATCGCCGGAGTGCTGCTGCTCCTCGGCATGCTCGGGGTCATGCTGGTGCTGCTCGCCGAGGCGCACGAGTGGGCCGAGGCGCATTGGGTCGAGTACCGGCGGCGGCTCGGGGCGCCGCTCATGAGCTCCGGCGCGCGCTTGCCCAGAGTGTCGATTCACGTCCCGGCCTACAATGAGCCGCCGGCGATGCTCATCGAGACGCTGGACGCGCTCGCGCGCCTCGACTACCCGGACTTCGAGGTGCTGGTGATCGACAACAACACCCGCGACGCAGCGGTCTGGCGGCCGGTCGAGGCGCACTGCGCGCAGCTCGGGCCGCGCTTTCGCTTTTTCCACGTCGCGCCGCTCGCCGGCTTCAAGGCCGGGGCGCTCAACTACGCGCTCGCGCGCACCGCGCCCGACGCCGAGATCGTCGCCGTCATCGACAGCGACTACGTCGTGGACGCGCGCTGGCTGCGCGACCTGACGCCCGCCTTCCGCGATCAGCGCCTCGCCATCGTGCAGGCGCCGCAGGACTATCGCGACGAGGGCGCGAGCGCCTTCAAGGCCATGTGCTACGCCGAGTATCGCGGCTTCTTCCACATCGGCATGATCACGCGCAACGAGCGCAACGCCATCATCCAGCACGGCACCATGACCATGGTGCGGCGCAGGCAACTCGAGGACTGCGGCGGCTGGGCCGAGTGGTGCATCACCGAGGACGCCGAGCTCGGGCTGCGCATCTTCGAGGCCGGTTTCGACGCCAGTTTCGTGCCCTCGAGCTATGGCCGCGGCCTGATGCCCGACACCTTCGTCGACTTCAAGAAGCAGCGCTTCCGCTGGGCGTACGGCGCCATGCAGATCCTGAAGGCGCATGCGCGCGCGCTGTTCCTGGAAGGCGGCCCGCTGTCCCCGGGACAGCGCTACCACTTCATCGCCGGCTGGCTGCCGTGGACCGCCGACGGCTGCAACCTGCTCTTCAATCTCGCCGCGCTCGCCTGGTCGGTCGCCATGGTGTGGGCGCCGCGGCACATCGAGCCGCCGCTGGTGGTGTATTCGGTGTTGCCGCTGTCGCTGTTCACCTTCAAGCTCGCGAAGCTCATCCACCTCTACCACGTGCGCGTCGGGGCCAACATCCGCCAGACGCTGGCGGCGGCGGTCGCGGGACTCGCGCTGACGCACACCATCGGCAAGGCGGCGATCAAGGGCCTCTTCACCCGTGACGAGCCGTTCTTCCGCACTCCGAAGCAGGGACACTCCCCCGGACTCGCCGGGGCGCTCCTCGCCGCACGGGAGGAGACGCTCATGATGCTCGGGCTGCTGCTGTCCGCGTGGGGTGTGGCGCATGCGCCCCAGGCCGCCGGCCTCGACCGGGTCGCGCTCGCCGGTCCCGACCGACTCGCGTGGATCGTGGTGCTGCTCGTTCAGTCCGTGCCCTACGCCTCCTCGCTCCTGGTGTCGCTGATGAGCGCGTTCCCGCTGCCGGGGCGGCTTCTCGGTACCGGCTATCGGCGGATCACGGCCGCCGGCAAGCGCGCCGAGGCGGACCCGGCGCGCTGACGGATGCCCAACTGGAGGCTGCGCGCGATCGCGTCGATGCTCGCGGCGGTCGCCGCGTTCTCCCTCATGGACGCTCTGCTGAAGGGGCTGTCCGCGCACTACCCGCCCATGCAGGTGGCGGTGCTGCGCGGCGTGGCCTCGATGCCCTTCATGCTGCTGCCGCTGCTGCTCACCGGGAAGTGGGGCGAGCTCAAGCCGCGACGCTTCCCGATGCATCTGCTGCGCGGGGTGCTCAGCGTCGTGGTCCTCGGCGGCTTCATCTACGCCGTGCGGGTCCTGTCGCTCGCCAACGCCTACGCGGTGTTTCTATCGGCCCCGCTCCTCGTGACCGCCTTCTCGGTGCCGCTGCTCAAGGAGCGCGCCGACGCCCGTCACTGGAGCGCCATACTCGTGGGTCTCGCCGGGGTGCTCACCATGCTGCGCCCGAGCGCCTCGGGGCTCGTCACCTGGGGAGCGCTCGCGGCCCTCGTCTCGGCGATCGCCTACGCGCTCAGCGCCATCGCAGTGCGGGTGCTCACCCGCACCGACACCACGGCGAGCGTGATCTTCTGGACCGTTGGCCTGATGACCGTGTTTGCGACCGCAGCAGCCGCTCCCGTGTGGGTGCCGCTCGAGCGCAGCCACTGGCCGTGGCTGCTCGCCCTGGGAGTGCTCGCGGCGATCGGACAGTACCTGCTCACCGAGGCCTTCCGCTCGGCGCCGCCCTCACGAGTGGCGCCCTTCGAATACACCGCCCTGCTCTGGGGCATCGCCATCGACCGGTTGGTCTGGCACGTGCTGCCTCCGGTGCGCGTGTGCCTGGGGGGCGGCCTGGTCATCGCGAGCGGCCTGTATCTGATCTGGCGCGAGCGGCAGCACACCCGGAGCGAGTTGACGCAACAGTCATGGCAGTGAACCGCGCGGCAAGGCAGAATGTCGCGCCGATCGTCGACAGTGGAAGATGCCGCTCGCAAAAAAGAGGAAACCTCATCATGAGCAACGCCGAATCCCGAGGCCGATTCATCTGGCACGAGTTGCTGACGACCGATACCGCCGCCGCCGCCGCCTTCTATCCGAAAGTCCTGCCATGGCGGACCCAGCCTTCCAGCATGCCCGGCTACAACCTGTGGATGGCCGGACAGACGCAGATTGGCGGCCTGATGGCCCTGCCGCCCGAGGCTGCCGGCACGCCGCCTCACTGGCTGATCTACGTGGGCACCCCGAGCGTCGACGCCTCGTGCTCCCAGGCGCAGGGACTCGGGGCCAAGGTGCTGAAGGCTCCCTCTGACATTCCCAACGTCGGCCGCTTTGCCGTGCTGTCGGATCCGCAGGGCGCGACCTTTGCGTTGTTCACCCCGGCCGCCGGTGCCCCGCCGCCGGGCCCGCAACCGCCACAGGGCGCGTTCTCGTGGCACGAGCTCGCGACCACGGACGTGAGCGGCGCGCTGCGCTTCTACGGCGAGCTGTTCGGCTGGCGCAGGGGAGCGGGACACGACATGGGCGCCATGGGCGTGTACCAGCTCTTCGAGCACGCCGGTAACGCGGTGGGCGGCATGTGCAACGTTCAGGGGCCCTCCAGCCCGCCGTCGTGGCTCTCCTACGTGCACGTGGCCGAGTGCAACCGGGCGGTCGGCGCGGCCAAGGCGGCCGGCGGCAGGCTGTTGCACGGCCCGATGGAAGTACCCGGTGGAAGCTGGATTGCCATGTTCATGGACCCGCAAGGCGGGGCGTTCGCCGTTCAGGAGGCGCCGCGTGCAAGTCAGGCCCGACCCGCGACGGCGCCGGCCGCTGCCGCCAAGCCCCCCGGCGCGCCGAAGCCTTACGCACCGCCCGCGGCGGTGCCAACCGTGAAGGCGGCGCCGGCCCCCGCAGCCCGGCCTGCCGCGGCAACGCCGGTCGCGGCGAAGCCTGCCGCGGCGAGACCCGCCGCGCCGAAGAAGGCCGCCCGCAAGGCGCGCAAGAAGGTGGCGCGCAGAGCCCGCCCCGCGAAGCGCAAGGCCGCGAAGAAGAGCGCGAAGAAGTCGGCGAGGAAGAGCGCGAGACGCCCGGCGAAGAAGAGCGCCCGGCGGGCCGCTTCCCGCCGCGTGCGCGGCCGGCGGCGCTAGGCCCGACCCACCGCGCACTCACGGCAGCTGCGCGGCGGTCATTTCCGGCTCGCGGGGCCTCGCGAGAGCGTCAGATCCTGACCAGCGGCCTGCCGAAATTGCCGCCCTGCATGGCGAGCAGCAGGTGCGCAGGGGCGTTGACGAGCCCGTCGACGATGTCGTCCTTGGCGGCGATGCGGCCGGCGCCGTGCCAGGCGATCGCATCGCGCAGGAATTCACCCCGGCGGTGCTCGTAGTCGTGGGGCTCGACGCGCAGCACCTGCACGCCGTCCTTCCCGGGCGGGTAGCCCCCCCACGCGTGGATCGCCTCGGGGTCGACGGGCCTCACGCTGTTCTGGACGATACGCGCGCCGCGGGCGAGGTGACGCCCGGCTACAACGCTCTCGAGCAGCTCCCCGCCGGTGCTGTCGAAATAGATGTCCACGCCGCGCGGCGCGAGCTGCTTCAGGCGCGCGCCGACGTTCTCGCTGCCGTGAATGATGCAGGCGGAGAGGCGGGCGTGGCGTGTCACCCAGTCGCACTTCTCGCGGCTGCCGGCGATGCCGATGGCCCGCGCGCCCTTCAGCATCGCGATCTGGCCGGCCATGGCGCCGGCGGCGTTGGCCGCCGCGGACACCAGCACGGTTTCTCCCGGGCGCAGCCGCGCCAGATCGAGCAGTCCGAAATACGCCGCCAGGCCCGGCACTCCGAGCACTCCCAGAGCGCTCGAGGCGGGTGTCTGCCCCGGGTGAAGCAGTCGGGCGCGCCGGCCGTCCGAAACACACAGGTGCTGCAGGCCGAAGTCGAGCACCACGAGGCTGCCGACGCCGAACACCTCGTGGCGCGATTCGACGACCTCGCCGACGCCGTGCGCGGGAACCAGATCGCCCGGTTTCGCCCCATCGCGCGCATCGGACTCCGAGGCGCACACGAACGGATCGAGCGCCAGCCAGAGGGCACGGGCGAGAAACGAGCCGTTCGTCAGGCTCGGGCTCGGAGCCTCGACGAGCTCGAGATCGCTCGGCCGGGAGGGCGGCCGCCTGATCCGGATCTGGAGGTTCCGAAGGTCCATGGGGCTCACTGCGCGTCCGTGTCGGCGGCGCGCCGCTGCTCCGCGGCTTGGCTGTAGCCCGCCTCGATCTGCTGCTTTACCTGTGCCTCGGTGCGTTTCGCGTCGGCCGCCTGCTGAGCTTCAGAGGCGGCACCGGCGCCGGCCGCAGTGGTGGTGCCGGCCAGTCCGCAGCCGCCGAGCGCGCTCGCCAGGACCAGGAGGAGAAGGGCACGCGCTCGTTCCATTTCGCCAATGTACGCACCCCGCCCGCTGACGCAAGAGCCGGTGCGGTCGTGGCACTATGTAGCGTATGCGCAGGGAAACACCCACCCGCCCGGTCGCGGCGCAGGCGCGCGTGCGCCGCGGCTATTTCGAGTGTCGTTA
>Ga0209577_10000988_pt1 | contig 28396 bp, 20 predicted proteins | sample GraSoiAngelo_109_FD_185874 | JGI IMG/M metagenome (GOLD analysis project Ga0209577, IMG submission 185874) | Grasslands soil microbial communities from the Angelo Coastal Reserve, California, USA - 14_0903_12_20cm (SPAdes) (version 2) | ecosystem: Environmental > Terrestrial > Soil > Grasslands...
GATTGATGCCTCCTCGGATTGGATCGAGCGCGAGCAGATGCCGCTGCCGCCTTCGGCCAAGCTGGCGCGGTTCGCTCCGCAAGTGACGTTCCTAGAATTTACGGCTCTGGAAAATCCGAAAATGTATTCGGTGTTGCGGATTGCGACGACAACGAATCCATTCCTGGAAGGCGATGAGGTCGCGCTGGACGTGCAGATGCATGGTGCCGCAGGTTCGGGCAACGGCCTGGCGGATTATCTATTCTACTTTTTCTTTTCGCCGCCGAGAGATTGTCTGGATGGGGGCTCGGAGGCTTACAAGGAGGCAAAGAGCCAGGCAGAATCGCCGGACCAAACGGTCTCACCGGACCTGGGTATTCGCACGTACTGCAAACACGCACCCACGCTGGCGGGTTTTTATTCGAGAGAAGTGAGCCCGGGCGTTTTGTTTCAAGCCACGAATGGAGTGGAGCTTGCAAGTGGGATTTATCCGGAGTTCTATCTGGCGCCGATGGAAAAAGTGGAAGCGAACGGGCTGACGTTTTACGTGTTTGAGGCGCAGGGCCGTACGCAGCTCGATCTGGCGACGGTGAACCACTTCAACTTGCCCGACGAGATGCAGGGCATGCAGGTGGATTTCTTCTGGGCTGTAGGCGCGGTGAGTCCGTTTCCTTTTTTTCGCGACCCGCAGAGGAAGAATGTTCCGGTGATCCAGGTGGCGTATTCCGCGATTGGGCTGGGGCCTGATAAACGCGGCATTTTCATGAGGTTGCTTCGGCAAGTCCACGCACCGTAAGCAATACTCGCGCGAACTCGTGTCAAAAGTGGCTGACGCCGGCGCTCACCGATGAAGGTGAAGGAAGCGGAATCGCGCTGTTTCAATTTTGTAGGGGTTCGTTCCAGTGATCATAAGATCGAGATTTTTTGAAATTGTAGCCTTGACCGCCGCCATTGCTTGGTTAGTCCGCACGGGCGAGGCAAGTCGCACTGTCTTGCCGAATTCGCCCGAAGTTCAAGGTAGGAACCACGTGGTGGCACTAACGCTACGGGCCGAGATCAATGCGGAGGGTCACGATGCCTTCTCCTTTAACGGACAAATGTCGGCTCCCGTGATCCGTGCTTGGCCTGGCGACACAATCAAGATCGACTACGTCAATGCGCTTCCCAAGATTGCAACCGAGCCCTGCGCGATCGAGCCCTGCCGCAATATGACCAACTTACATTTTCACGGTCTGGAGGTTTCACCACAGGCGCCTCAGGACGACGTTCTGGAAATGATGGCGATGCCCGGCGAGACACTGCACTACACGGTGCAGATCCCTCCCGGCCACCCTCCGGGTCTGTACTGGTATCACACGCATCCGCATGGAGAGAGTCATCGACAAGCGCTCGACGGCATGTCCGGCGCGCTCGTGATCGAGGGAATTGAATCCTATTTTCCAGCGCTGGCCGGCTTGCCGGAACGCATCCTGGTTGTTCGTGGCCGTGCGGTTGCGAACGACCATCAGTCCATCGATTTGAAGCGGCGAGTTAATCTTAGCTCGTATGCTTGTGGTGGGGAACCAGAGACGGCGGATGAAGTCATGACGGTGGACGGGTCCGTGCGGCCTCAAATTGAAATCGCTTCCGGTGAGCGCCAGTTTTGGCGTCTCGTGAATGCTTCCGCGGATCGTTATCTCGACCTGCAGCTTGAAGGGCAAACGTTTGAAATCGTTGCCATGGACGGAATGCCCATCGCCCTGCACGAACCGAATCACCGAACGCGCATTGTTGATCACGTCTTGCTACCACCGGCAGGCAGGCTTGAAGCCATTGTCACTGGTCCAGCAGCCGGCACGCCCCGGCACCTAATCTCGCGCTGCGTAGATACCGGGCCAGACGGCGATCCGAATCCGGCGATGGTATTAGCTGACATCATTCCGCGACCAGCCACAGGATCAATGCCAAAAGTTTTGGAGAGCTCGCGCAAACCTCATCTCAAGACTTTGGACCTAGCTGCGGAAGAAAAGGCCCCACCGCGATTCATAGTGACATTCACGGAAGACAAAAAAGGCTTTTACATCAACGGAGAAAAATTCGCGCCAGATGCCGCTCCCATGGTGCGCGCAAAGGTGGGGTCTTATCAGCACTGGAGGGTCGTCAATGCTACTGGGGAATTGCATCCCATGCACATCCATCAAGTCCATTTCCTTGCGTACGCCGAAAACGACCGGCCAATTGCCGAACCAATGTGGCTGGACACAGTGAATGTTCCATACGGCGATTCCGTCGACGTCATTATGGACTTCACCGACCCCGTAATCAGGGGTATGTCCGTCTTTCATTGCCATCTCCTCAATCACGAAGACAAGGGGATGATGGCGAAGATTCTCTTTGAATGAATGACCTGGTGCATCCTGCCGTCCGAGAATCGAGGCCTGCGGAGTTGAGTGGTCTGCGCAAGAGGGTTCCGCTGCTGTCTATTCTGCGGAAGGATGTCGCTTCCAATGGACCGGCGTGGCTGCCACTTGTATTGGTCTTAGGGGCCATTAGTGCGGTCGCGTATGCCGACCATCTCGTTGTCTCGATTTCGCTCGTCTACCTGTACGTCCTCCCTCTTGCCGTCGGTGCTATTTTTCTGCGCCAGGGGGGCAGCTACAGCCTCATCGTAATTTGTATCTTGCTCCATGATTCTTATTCCCAGCGGTCTATTCACCCAGCGCTACGAATCTTCGACAATCTCTCCGCGATGTTGTGTTTCGCCTTTGTTGTTTATTTCATCCAGCGGTATATCGAACAGAGGGAAGCGCTCGCCAAAACTGTTCAGCAGCAGCGTGACGACCTGCTTCAGGACGTGAAGCTGGCCGCGCAAGTCCAACGCCTGTTTCTCCCCTCCAGCAAACCAGCGATTGACGGACTCGAGATAGCCGGGATGATGCATCCTGCCAGAGGCGTAGGTGGCGACTACTACGACTACATTCCCATCGACGCACACACCATTCAGATCGTCATTGCCGACGTAGCCGGAAAAGGAGTTTCTGCTGCCCTGTTGATGACCGCGACGGCGGCAGCCATGCGGCTTGAAGCGAATCGTGATCGAAACATGCTGCGGCAAGTGGAAACGTTGAACACTGAGATCGGCGCCGTGTCAGATCCCGAACAGTACGTGACGTTGCTGGTTGCGGAAATCGACACGCACAAACGGTTAATCCACTACGTGAACTGTGGCCACAATCCCGCGCTTCTGTTTCGAGCAAAAACGGGCGCCCTCACACGCATGGACTCGTCTTGCCCACCCATCGGACTATCTCCAGATGAGAATTGCAAACTGGCCTCGGCTGGCCTTGCAGCGGGCGACGTGCTGGCTTTCTATACAGATGGCGTCACTGAAGCAGAGAACCGGCTTGGCGAAGAATTCGGCATGGAGCGCCTTTCCGCGATATTGCGAGATGGTGCTTCACTCTCGGCGGAAGAGCTCACGATCAACATCTTCAACAGCGCGGCAAACTTCTGCGGCGACGTTGGTTTCCATGATGATGTCACTGTTGTCGTGGTCAAATGCCACCTCGACGGTTCCCCCGGGCGTAACTGCGTAACTCCATCCAGCAGATGAACGTTTTTAGGTCGTGCTGAGACTCACAGCGGTACGGAGCGGTCCGATCCACATCAGTTCTTCCTCTGTCCGGCAGCCGAATTCCAGCTCAAAGGACACCCTGTCAACGGGTTGGCAGCCATCCAATGCGCTGGACCCTTTGCTCTTAATCCTCCACCACTCATTCTGTGGCTTTCCTCCTAAACACCCCTGTTTTCAACTACTTCCAGAAGCTCTCCTGCAGTCTTCAAAGTGGCATCCAGGCTGCATCCTCCAGGATCTGAGCCAAGAAGAACCGCCCAAGGGGTATCTCGCATGCGAAAGTTACTGACCTGTTTAAGCTGCATTCTATTTACATTTGCACCACTCTTTGCTGAGGTGGCGAACGCATCGGACCAAACCAAAGATGACGAGCGATTGAGAAACTGCGGCGCGGTCCTGAAAGAGATTCTCGACGTTCCTGACAACATTCCGCAGGACTTGCTCGACAAGGCAGACTGCGTCGTTGTCTTTCCGTCCGTCCTGAAAGCCGCATTTATCGTTGGCGGAAGCTACGGGCGGGGCGCTATGTCGTGCCGCAAGGGTGAAGACTTCCGGGGACCGTGGGGCGCCCCCACGATGATGGCTCTTGAGGGCGGCAGCTTCGGCTTTCAGATCGGTGGACAAGCTACGGACTTTGTCTTGCTCGTTATGAATGAAAGTGGCGCGAGGGGCATTCTCGCCAGCAAGGTCAAGCTGGGAGGCGATGCTTCCGTGGCCGCTGGCCCGGTCGGCCGCGATGCGTCAGCCGATACGGACGCAACCCTGCGTTCCGAAATCTTGAGCTACTCAAGGGCGCGTGGCTTGTTTGCTGGAGTCTCCCTCGAAGGCTCCACAATCCGTCCGGACAGTGGCGACAACCGCCGCGTGTATGGAAGGAACATTCCTGCGAGGGACATTGTTCTGTCCGGAACAGTTGCTGTGCCCCCAGCGGCCGAGCAACTGATCTCGACTTTGGACGCCAAGACCCCGAAGCACAGGACCTAAGGTCAATTTGGTTATTGCAGTTCGGCTAAGCCGGAAGGGTGAATTATGTGGATTGTTAGGGTCGCACTGAAACGCCCATACACGTTCGTGGTGCTGGCTATCCTGATCTTGATTCTTGGAGCGCTCTCCATTTTTCGAACGCCAACGGACATCTTTCCAAACATCAACATTCCCGTGGTGAGCATTATTTGGAACTACTACGGGCTGTCACCGGCGGAGATGTCCAACCGCATCATCACTCTTCAAGAGCGCAACTTAACGACAATCGTGAATGATATTGAGCATCTCGAGTCGCAGTCACTGAATGGCGTCGCTGTCATCAAGGTGTTTTTCCATCCCGGCGTCAATATCAGCATGGCGATTGCGCAGATTGCAGGCCAATCGCAAACGCAGCTCAAACAGTTGCCAGCAGGCACGACCCCGCCGCTGATCATCACCTACAGCGCTTCCAGCGTGCCGATTCTCCAGATGGCTTTGTCCGGCCCTACGCTTTCGGAGCAGCAGCTAAATGATCTAGGTCTGAATTTCATCCGGCCCCAGCTCACTTCGGTACCGGGCACGGCAGTCCCGTATCCCTATGGCGGCAAACAGCGCCAGGTTCAGGTGGATTTAAACACGGCGGCACTGCAATCAAAAGGCTTGTCGCCTGCTGACGTAGTGAACGCCATCAGCGCTCAGAATCTCATTCTCCCGGCCGGAACCGCCAAGATGGGGAAATTTGAATACAACGTCGACATGAACGGGAGCCCCACAACTATTACAGAGCTGAACAACCTCCCGATCAAAGCTGTGGGAGGCACGACGATTTACATCCGCGACGTCGCTAACGTTCGCGATGGATTCCCCCCGCAAACCAATATCGTGCGCGTGGACGGGCGACGATCAACTCTAATGACCATTCAAAAGATCGGCAACGCGTCTACGTTAGAAATCATCTCTGCGATCAAGAAGCTGTTGCCTAGTGTCAAGACGACACTTCCGCCAGACCTTCAAATTCGACTCCTCGGAGACCAATCTGTCTTCGTCCGTGGCGCCATTTCCGGCGTTTTGCGAGAGGCACTCATCGCGGCCTGTCTTACGGCGGCCATGATTCTCCTATTTCTTGGAAGTTGGCGCAGCACACTGATTATCGCCATTTCGATTCCTCTTTCCATTTTGACTTCGATCATTCTTCTGAGTTCCATGGGAGAAACCATCAACATCATGACGCTAGGCGGTCTGGCGCTGGCTGTCGGCATCCTCGTGGACGATGCGACGGTCACGATCGAGAACATTCACGGATTTCTGAGCAGAGGCAAAGAGACGGAAGAGGCAATTCTTCTTGGAGCGGAGCAGATTGCAGTGCCTGCACTGGTTTCAACACTCAGCATTTGCATTGTCTTTGTGCCGATGTTTTTGCTGACGGGAGTTGCCCGTTATCTCTTTGTGCCGATGGCGGAAGCGGTCGTCTTCGCGATGTTGGCTTCCTACCTGCTCTCGCGGACTCTCGTACCAACCATGGCCAAATATCTTCTCAGAGCCCATGCTGGAGAAAGCTCGCACCCCGCGAGTAAGAATCCTCTAGTGCTGTTTCAGGCTTGGTTTGAACGCAGCTTTGAGAGGATTCGGACCGCGTATCGCGGACTACTCGTGGCTTGTGTCCGTCACCGCTGTGTTTTTGCCGGCTCATTTCTCGCCGCATGCGCAGTCTCCTTCGGGCTCTACCCGTGGTTGGGACAAGACTTCTTCCCATCCGTAGACAGCGGCGAATTCACACTGCATCTCCGCGCCCCGACGGGCCTGCGTATAGAGGAGACGGCGGCCTTGTGTGACCGCGTGGAGGCCGAGATTCGCAGGCAAATACCACCCGCCGAGTTCGCCGGGGTGATCGACAACATCGGATTGCCTTACAGCGGCATCAACCTTTCCTACAGCAGTTCGGCGCCGATCGGAACCGCAGACGCGGACATCATGGTCGCGCTCTCCCCGAAGCATAAACCAACGGCAGGTTATGTGCATGACTTGAGGTTCAAGCTGGCACAGGATTTTCCTGGAGTCACCTTTTACTTCCTGCCCTCGGATATGGTGACTCAAATCTTGAACTTTGGTCTGCCTGCGCCTATTGATATTCAAGTTATCGGAAATGATCTACAGGCCAACCGGCAATTCGCGGACACGCTACTCGAGAGGGTAAAGTACGTTTCGGGAACATCAGATCTCCGCATTCAGCAGACCTTTGATCAGCCGAAGTTTCACATTGATGTGGATCGCACAAAGGCTCGAGAAATCGGTTTCACTCAGCGAGAGGTTGCGAGTAATCTCCTGATAACCCTCAGTGGTAGCTTCCAGACTTCACCAACTTTCTGGCTGAATCCGAAGAATAGCGTGAGCTATCAGGTTGCGACGCAAACACCGCAGTACCGGGTTCAGTCACTGCAGGATCTGGAGAACATTCCGGTCACGGGCACGGGTGTCGCTCCGCCCTCCATACTTGCGAGTCTCGCGTCGTTCAGGCGCAATTCCGACTTGAGCGTGGTCTCCCATTACAATGTGTCTCCGGTGATTGATATATTCGGCGCCGTGCAGGGCCGTGACCTCGGAGCCGTTTCGAAGGATATCTTTTCGATTCTGAAAAGCAGTCAGAAGGAGCTTCCCCGGGGTTCGCAAATCATAGTACGTGGCCAAATCCAGACAATGCGGTCATCTTTCTTGGGTTTGTTGACAGGGCTGGTATTCGCCATCGTCCTGGTTTACCTCCTGATTGTCGTGAATTTTCAATCGTGGCTCGACCCGTTCATTATTCTCATGGCGCTTCCTGCGGCGCTCGCAGGAATTGTGTGGTTTTTGTTTGTGACCGGCACGACGATCAGCGTGCCCGCTCTTACGGGATCGATCATGTGCGTCGGAGTGGCAACAGCGAACAGCATCCTGGTAGTTAGCTTCGCGAAAGAGCAATTGGCTGCGGGACGCTCTGCGGCCGAAGCAGCTGTACAGGCGGGATTTGCGCGATTCCGGCCGGTGCTGATGACGGCTCTGGCAATGATCATCGGAATGCTGCCTATGGCGATCGGGTTGGGAGAAGGTGGAGAACAGAACGCACCCCTTGGACGCGCCGTTATTGGCGGGTTGCTCTTCGCCACGCTGTCTACGCTGTTTTTCGTTCCCACGGTGTTCAGTATGGTGCACAGCCTCCGTCATCGCCCGGCTGAAACTGGAATTCAACAATAGAGCTCGTTACGAGCCAAAAGGTGTGCCAATGCCGCAAGAAACACAAGTTGTCGTGAACGCGCCGCAAATTCAAAGCGCCTTCAAGGGGAAACATCGCGCGAGACGTAGCTTGATCGCCGCCGCGATAGTTTTTCTGGCGGTGGCGGGAATCTTGGTTTCCGGCATTCTTCGGCGCGTTCGGGCCCGTGCCACTGTCAGCGCCGAAACTGCTGCCATGGCCGTGCCCTTGGTCAACGTCGTTTCTCCACAGCGCACCGCACCGTCGCACGAGCTTGTGTTGCCGGGCAACGTAGAACCTTATATGACGGCTCCGATTTACTCTCGCACGAATGGATATATAAAGAAGTGGTACGTCGACATTGGGGCCCGCGTGAAAAAGGGTCAGCTTCTCGCTGAGATCGACACACCCGAAATTGACCAGCAGCTCCAGCAATCACGCAGCAACCTTGCCACAGCAGAGGCCAATCTCACACTTGCGGAGATCACCAAGAATCGCTACCAGGAATTGCTGAAGACCAATGCAGTTTCTCAGCAAGATTTTGACAACTCCAACGGCACTTACAATGCCAACAACTCCATCGTCCAAGCCAATCAGGCGAATGTAAAGCAGCTTGAGACGTTGCAATCCTTCGAGAAGATCTATGCTCCTTTCGACGGCATTGTTACCGTGCGTAACGTCGACGTCGGCGACCTGATCAACTCCGGTAGCGCGCCAGGCACGAAGACCGACCTATTCCATGTCGCGCAGCCCGGGAGATTAAGGGTGTATGTCTACGTACCCGAGGAGTACTCACAAGCTGCCACGCCAGGGCTGACGGCAGAGCTGACACTTGCCGAATTTCCCGGGCGGCGCTTCCCAGGGAAGCTGGTGCGCACCGCCAATGCAATCAACACCGCAACTCGTACCTTACAGGCGGAAGTGGACGTGGACAATCCCACCGGCAAGTTGTTGTCTGGCTCATATGCCGAGGTCCATTTGAAGCTGCCGGGGCTGGCCTCCACTCACCTTTTGCCCGTTGACACGCTGTTGTTTCGTTCTGAAGGTCTCCAGGTCGCCGTTGTGAAAGACGGCAAAGTGGCGCTCACACTGGTAACGCCTGGTCACGATTTCGGAAATCAGATCGAAATCCTATCGGGCCTGAACGGCGACGAATCGGTAATTCAAAATCCACCAGATTCCGTTGTCACCGGACAACAAGTGCAGATCGCGAAGGCTGCACCGCCAAGCAACGCAGGAGGGGGCCAATGAGTTTCCTGCGCAACCCTGATGCCGAGATTCGAGTTTGGAAACGTGCTCTGGCTGGCGTCGGGCTCCTCAGCGTGTTCTCGGTTGCGGGTTGTGTCGTGGGGCCAAAATATCAGCGCCCGGCAGCAGAGGTCCCTCCCGCCTATAAAGAGGTGGGCGATTGGAAACCTGCCGAGCCTAACGATCAGAATCTCGACGGCAACTGGTGGGAGATTTTTCAGGATCCTCAACTCAACACCCTCGAAGCGCAGGTCAACGTCTCCAACCAAAACTTGAAGGCGGCCGAGGCCCAATATACACAAGCTCGTGCAATTCTCCGATATAACCGGGCCAATTATTTTCCAACCGTGACCACAAACCCCGTAGCAACGCGCAACAAAAGCTCCGCCAACCGGCAACCTCACAGCCCGACATTCAATGGCATTACCTACAATGATTTCCAAATTCCATTCGAATTGTCTTATCAAATCGACGTTTGGGGACGCGTGCGCCGCAGCGTTGAGTCTTATCGCGAGCAGGCGCAAGCCAGCGCAGCCGACCTGGCAACGGTGAACTTGTCTATGCATTCCCAGTTGGCCTTGTTTTACTTCCAGGCCCGTATGCTTGATGCCGAGGAGCAGCTTCTGAATTCCACTGTCACGCAGTATGAGCAAGCATTGGAATTGATCGAAAATCGGTTTGCCGGCGGCCTTGCTTCCGATGTGGAAGTGCAGCAAGCCGAAACTCAACTGGAAACAACCCGCGCCCAAGCCATTGATGTTGGAGTTGCCCGCGCACAGTACGAGCACGCAGTGGCAGTTTTAATTGGCAAGCCCCCGGCGTCCTTCAATCTAGCTCCACTTCCCCTCACCATGCCACCCCCGCCGATCCCCGTGGGGCTGCCTTCAGAATTGCTCGAGCGGCGACCTGACATTGCAGCCGCCGAGCGCCTCATGGCCTCCGCCAACGCGCAGATTGGTGTCGCCAAGTCCGCGTACTACCCGCTCGTCAACTTAGCAGCTGTGGGAGGCTTTGAGAGCGGCTCTCCCACAACATTGCTCTCCGGCCCCAGCATTTTGTGGGCTGCCGGGCCCTCTGCTCTGTTTACTATCTTTGATGTAGGGCGGCGCCGGGCTGCCTCAGACCAAGCCATAGCTGCTTACGATCAAGCCGTCGCCAATTATCGCCAAACCGTGCTGACGGGCTTCCAACAGGTCGAGGACAGCGTAGCTGCATTGCGGATCCTCGAGCATGAAGCTCAGGTTCAGGACAAAGCCGTCACGGCAGCTCAGAAATATCTGGAACTCGCCATCACGCGCTACAAGGGCGGCGTCACCAGCTACCTCGAAGTAACAACCGCTGAGAGTGCGGCTCTCTCCGACGAAGTCAGTGCGGTGAATATTCTCGGCCGCCGCATGGTGAACGCTGCGCTGCTTGTCCAGGCTTTAGGTGGTGGATGGGATAGCTCCGCCTTGCCAGCACGCCCTGAATGCTGCGGCAAGCTGATCCATAACGCAAAGTGATTTTCTCTTCCTTTCGACGGAAAATGGCCCGTCTGTACGAGCAGTAGCTTAGTTGTGTATAATCAGCGAACTAGAGGAATGAGCGGGCGTCGTACAATGGCAGTATAGAAGCTTCCCAAGCTTCCTCTAGTTAACCCTAACACGCTGAACTGGCGGCACTTAACTAAAACAAAATTCCCGGTAATTGGAAAATGATGGAAAACGGAACGCGTTCTAGTTCACTCCTCTGAGTGTCAGACGTGAAAGAAACTCACGGGAATCGACTTGATGACAGAGCCAGGCTTATCGGAAAAGAAGCGGTAGTTCAAGGGCCAACGCAGCCGCCGCGGCGCGACCGTTGGCAATGCCGCTCGCCGCGATGACCGGCAGAGGAGTCACGGCATCTACGACAGCCGGCACCAGCGCTAACAAACCGACCTTGCTCTTGTTGTGGCCACCGGCTTCACTTCCTTAATCGATGACGGCCACTCGGACAGAACCACAGTGATGGCTGGTATTCGTCAGCATCCCTCGGGCGGGAAGAGCTCGGAGAGGTGTGCTCTGCCATCGTCTCGCACGTTGACCGGACTTTTCTCTTTGAAGTATTCTGCTGCCTAGAAGTTTCTTCGAGCAGCGCATCATGAACAACTTCCGCCGAAATTCAGCTCGAATACTCGCCTCACGAAAGGAATGTTATGCCCAGAAAAATCGATCCGCTCAATAAAAAGCTCTACGGTTCGGTAACGGCAATGCTGACGGTGACCGACGTGAAAGCGGCCGCCGACTTTTATCAAAAGGCATTCGGCTTTGCCAAACGGGGGATCATGAATGGTCCAGACGGCAAGGCGATCCATGCCGAGCTGACACTCCGCGGCACGACATTAATGTTGGGGCCGGAAATGCCGCAGATGGGTTCCCGCAGCGCGAAGACGATCGGCGCCTCGCCGACGAGTTTGTATCTGCTGACGGAGAACGCAGACAAGGCGGTTGCCAAGGCCGTAAAGCTCGGCGCCGCGCCCAAGGGACCCGTGATGGATATGTTTTGGGGCGACCGGTGTGGAACCGTTGTCGATCCCGAGGGGTACACTTGGATGGTCGCTACCCACATTGCACAACCCACACCTAAGGAAATGCAACAGAAGATGAAGGAACAAATGGCCAGCCAACAGGCAGCCCGCGCTGCGAGTGGCTCCTGAGTAGCACCAAGCTCCGCTATCTTTCTTATTCCAAACTGTTTCAGCCAGGCTGGCGGGGGTCATCGGGTATAGACGCGATAGACATTTCAGCTTGGCCCAATCCAAAGCCCGGCATCGTACTTGATAGCAACCCTCGTCGCGCCCCCTCCTGAGTGACCTCGCCGGGTTCGGCCAAGGGCACGTGTACGCGAACGCGAGACGGCGTTGCAGATTGGTAGCGGAGCCTGACGGTCAACCCACCTGGGAAATGCCGTTGAAAGATGAGGGGACGGCCGTGATTCTCGAACACGGTGGCCGAAATCCCGACTCTCGGTTACCGAAACACGCAAGTCTACCCTAATGCGGGAGACCGATCCGTCGCACGAGATCCTGCCAGCGCGGATCGGGCCGCAGGTTGTCAAACATCGGAAACGTCAGCTCGATGATTCGGAAGACCCGTTGTTGATAGGCCTGCTCCAGCAGTTGGAATGTGGATGTCAGGTCACCGAGTCCGGCGTAAACGACGGCAATATCAAATGGGGAGATGTACTGTTGGCGGGACAACGTCTTTAGTTCCTCGAGGATACTTTCCGCCTTCGCCCGTTCACCTGCCAGTGCATAGACGCGGCCCAGCAACGCCCGGCAAGGAGGTCCGGCGCCAAGGCTGAACGCCCTTTCGAATTTTTCGATCGATTCTGCAAGCTGGCCCTTCTGCTCCAAGGAGAGAGCGAGAAACCACAGAGCATTCGCGTAGTTGGGGTTAATCTCCAGGGCCTTTTGGCATTGCGCGATCGCTTCGTCAAACCGCCGGGCGCGATACAGGATCAAACCGAAAAAGCCTATATATATGCAAGAGATCGGGTCCAGCTCGAGCGCCAGTTTGTATTCCGCGATTGCCTCGTCGTGCCGCTCCTGAATGGACATGTAGTCGGCCAAATGCACATGCGTCACTGAATCATTCGGGCTCAACTGTAGGGCGCGTAGGCACTCGGCTTCCGCACCGGCCCAATCCCACTCATAAAGGATGTGGACAGCGGCCAACGCATTGTGAGCGGCTGCAACGGTCTCGTCCAATTCCAGAGCTTTCACGGCGCTGGCCTTCGCTTTGGGGAACAGCTCACTGGCAGGCCCCATGCCGAAAAGCCCCAGATAGAATTGAGCCTGCGAGAGGTTCGCGTAAGCTTGAGCGTAGCCAGGGTCAAGATTAATCGCTTGGGTGAAATGGGCGGTGCTCTTCGCCAAATCCGCCGGCGTCATCTTGTCCCGGAAGAAGATTCCTTTGAGACAAGCTTCATAAGCCTGCGGATGGACCTTCCGCGCCGGAACCGAGGGATGTTGTCCCGGGTCTACCAGCTTATGAATCTGACTGGCAATGTCCTCAGCTATCTCGGCCTGTAATTGCAGGACGTCATGCAGTTCGCGCTCGTATCTTCCGGACCACAAGTGTCTGTCGTCCGGAGCATAAATCAACTGAGCTGTGATTCGGACTTTCTGGTCTGACCGCGCTATTGTACCTTCGACAATCGCGTCTACCCGCAATTCCTTCGCTATTACCGGCAAGGACTTGCGTGCACCTTTGTAGGACATCACCGAGGTCCGCGAGATCACTCGCAGCGAGGCGATCCGGGCGACGGCACAAATCAATTCCTCCGTCAGGCCGTCGGAGAAGTATTCCTGCGCCGGATCACCGGACAGATTCTCGAGCGGCAACACAGCCAGGGAGTCAATTTGCGGCGGATGTTGCGCCCGAAAGCGATCGCGCACTGACGGAGGATTTTCAACTGGGGCAATAAAGCGATATCCGTGCTGGGGCAGGGTCTCGATGAAACACGGTTTCTCGGGGTCGTCCCTCAGAGCTGCGCGAAGTTTGTTGATGGCTTTGTTCACACCGCGCTCGAAGTCGACGAAAGTGTCCTCCGGCCACAGCCTTTTGTTGAGTTCTTCCCGCGTCACCACCTCGCCGCGACGCTCCAGTAGCAGCACAAGCGCCTGAAACGGCTGTTCCTGCAGATTGACCTTGGAGCCTTGCCGCCGCAACTCGCCGGATCGAGTATCAACCTCGAAGAGCCCGAAACGGATCAGGTGGGGCGAAGAGACTCTCATTTCGAGGGTCGTAGTATAACACCTCGCCTTTCCTGTGCCCGATCGGCCTGCTTATCTGGCGGTACTCTCCTGATTCTGAGATGTTTACTGGGGAACGAATGGGGAACAAAGAGGGCACACACCGGCCATTGAAACCCGCGCGGCTGAACCGTATTGTCGGCCCGGACCTAAAGGAGGTCTCACTATGCAAAGGAAATCAATTTCGAGAATTTCGATGATCGCGACTCCTGTGATGATCGTTTGCGGTTTACTGGCGTCAGGCGCGCCTGCCAGAGCTCAGTCGCAAGACGACGGACCCTGCTCGAACCGAACCCTGCTGGGCGATTACGGATTCGCCGTCGAAGGCCTGATCCTCCCCGCACCTGGCGTTACCATCCCGGTTCGCGGCGTGCACATGACTCACTTTGACGGCAACGGTAAGCTGACCCAGGTTGACTCCATTATTCTTAATGGCGGCCCGATAAGCGACTGGACCACCGTCACTGGCACCTATCACGTTAATGCCAATTGCACCGGAACAATTCGTCTTCTTCCGAGCACCGGGGGGTTTGTAAACCTGCGCATCGTGGTGGTCAGACAAGGCAAGGAAATCCACACTGTGGTTTGGCCTCCGTTTGATGGCCCGAACCGCACTGTCACCAGCGTCGGCATAAAAGCCGAGTAATCGCTGCTGTGATAGACCAGTTGTGAGGGTAAAGAGGCAGCCGCGGCGACTTGAATGAAGAAAGCGGAATCCGTGTTCTTAGCGGGCTGTTTGACTGTTCGAAAGGCCGGGGCGTCCTCACCAACAAGTACGTCCCGGCGTATCCCTTCCGCCTGAAGAGAACCTTCCCGCCGCTTTGACGATGATACGCTTCGGGCCGCCATGCTGCTCGACGGAAGTGGCCCTGGCGTGCAAGTTCATGATTAGGCGGACACGCTGATTGGTGCTCGGTTTTGACAACGGCTCAAGGACTTGATGCTCAATCCGACCTGCAAATCTGGCTCGATAGCCCCTCCCTGGTCAGCAAGGGCTTACCGATGAGCGTGCCCGGGTACGGGGCGTTCCTGTCGAATCACGGCAACGCGGAAGTTATCAGCTCGCCCGTTGCATTAGTACCGACAACGCGCCAGCAGTGACCGACCAATTTACTGGAGAAAGGCCGACTTCCCATTACCGATCTGGCTCCATTGCCGATCGGATTGATTGCGGGTTGACGACCATACGCCCGGAACCTCGTCCGACGCTTTCCATAACCCCATTCCTGGACCTGCTTGTCGCTGTACTAATTGAGTGCGTAGACGGGTGATCGTCGCGATCCGTGAAGGCCGCTGCAAGTGAGCAAAAGTTTGCGCCTGCCTTCTCGCATCTGGAGGTGATAGGGTATCCCAATCTTGATGCTCGTGAGGAGGAATCATGGCGGGTACGAGACGGGAGTTCATCAAAACAACGGCCGCTGCCGGTGCGATGTTCGGAGTTGCTGACGCGTCGGGATCGGACGCCTCGCAATCGAGACGTACGATTCCGCTGCCAACCCAGCGAGCAAAGGCTCTGATGGAGCTGTTCGGTCTGAAGTACCCGATCTTTGAAGCACCTCATGGCCCTGCAACCAGCCCGGAACTCGCCGTCGCCGTGTCGAACGCCGGCGCAATGGGCGCGCTGGCAAGTCTTGGCAGTCCGGAGGAAGCGCGTAATGCTGTCTCGAAGGTGCGGTCGGCGACGAAAGGATATTTCATCGTCAACTACATTCTCCATCGTGAACCGACGTCGCTTCAGGCTGCGCTGGATGCGGGAGCACCAATCGTGCAGTTCTCCTGGGGTATACCCACGAGGGAGATGATTTCGGCTGTTCGCGCCGCCAACGCCAAGCTCGGGATGCAGGTCACCAGTGCGGAGAGCGCCCGCGCCGCGCAGGATCTAGGCGCCGATTATCTCGTCTGCCAAGGCACGGAAGCGGGTGGTCATGTGCAAGCAACGAGAGGGCTGTACGAGGCATTGCCAATCGTTCTGGAGGAAGCGCGACAGAAGCCTGTGGTCACTGCAGGTGGGATCGGCAATGGGCAAGGGATCCGCAAAGCGCTGTTGGCCGGTGCCTCGGCGGCGGCGCTCGGTACCCGTTTTGTTGCAACCGTCGAGAGTAACGCTCATCCGGACTACAAGCGCGCAATCCTCGCGGCTTACGCAAAAGACACGGCGTTGACCATCTGTTTTCAGGATGGCTGGCCTGCCACGCATCGCGCTTTGCGAAATCGCACCTTCGTCATGTGGGACGCCGCAGGATGCCCGTCCCCTGGAAAGGCCCGGCGAGGGCGATGTTATCGCGACGAGGCCTGATGGAAGCAAGGTTCTTCGCTACGGGTCTCGGCACCCGACGCTGGGAGATGAAGGAGCCGTGACGGAGTGCCCCTTGTGGGCTGGTCTGGGCGTTGAGTTCGTAAAGGATCTACCGGCGGCAGGCGAACTGGTCGAGCGGCTTTGGCGAGAGTGCCAGGTCGCAGCATCAGGTGTCGATTCGGCGAGATAAGAATCATAGCGCTGACTGGCCCGCTCGCTGTTGCTTCCTGCAAAATCCTCCTTCAGCCAACTGGGCAGGTCTTATTTAGGCGTTCTGGGAAGTTTAGCAACCCGCGTTTGCAGGATTCCTCCCGGATCACGGGGCACCCTTCCACAATCCCGGTTAGGGAAGGGTGGCCGACGATTCGCCAGTCTGAGAGATCTATCTCTAGGCGATGGCAGGTTTAGCCTGACCCGCCTGTCGGCATAAAATAGTACGGCAAGTTCTGGGATGACCGGTTGTATCCAGGTCGGTCTAAACAAGAATTAGTCCGCAGAGGGAGACCCGATGAAGCGCACGTGGACGATCATAGGGGTAGGCGACGTGTCGGGCAGTTTCAAATGGTACCAGGCGCTGTTCGGTCAGCCGGCTACCCTTCCTGCCCATGATTACTTTGGGCAAATCCTCGATTCAGATGGAACTGTCTTGCTCTGCCTCCACGAGTGGGACGCCCACGAGCATCCCTCATTGATGAGCCCCGATCACGGGACACCCGGCAACGGGCTCCTGTTGTTCTTCCGTGTCGATGATTTCGACCTGGCGCTTCAAAGGGCACGCTCTCTCTTCACTCGGCTCGAAGAGGAGCCACACGTGAATCCGAACACTCAAACCAAGGAGTTCTCGCTCCGAGACCCGGACGGATATTACGTTACGATCAGTGCGCTCTCTGCGGCCTGACAAGGCGCTGCAGCTGCCGAGCGCTGGCCGGGGCTTCATGGGGCAGCGCCGCCCGACCTCGCTCCCCTCGCAGGGCGGCTCTTGCCGTCTGATCGCCCATTCCAATAGGGAACGTATCGCGGAGTTTCGATTATTCTGATCGTGTCACGGGCAACCCTGAAATAGTCCCCAGTAAGGCTGGCCGGCCGTGCGGAAGTTGAGAGTGGTGCGTTAGGAGTCCTAGACGCGGTCGGCCCGGTGGCCGCCAAATGCGTGGATCGTTCTGGTGACCGCAAGAACTTCGCCACTGTGTGGACGCCGCTCGGGATGAAGTATTCCTGGCCGGCCTTCACTGGAATCCGCTCCCCATTAATGATCAAGGTATAGCGGCCCTGTATAACGATCATGTATTCGTCGTAGTCGTGCGCGTGCGCCGCGGATGCCGCAGTTTCACAGCGTCGAAATCTTCCCGCGGCTGGCAAAGGCCAAAACGGAGAAGAACCCAAGAGCCAAAGGATTGTCGGCACAAGGAAACGCATTTTCTTGGGAGGTGCGGTCATCAGGGAGAGTGCGTTCTGGCTTTGTCCGCGATACTGTCCGAAAAGAAGCGTCCCGCTGGTCGCCGGAAAAGTCGGTTCGAGTCCGCCCGGATTCCCGAACGAAAAGGGCGCTAGAAGAAAACTGCCGGTGAGACGTGAAAACGCTGGCTGAGTTTTTCCATCTGTTGTCTGTTCAGCTGGCGCTTTTCTTTCAGGATCAGGGAAACGATACTTTCGCCCCCCAAATCCTCCGCAAGGTCCTTTTGTCGAAGTCCATTTGTATCCATCAATTCCTTGAGCACCTCGACGCCCGAGGCCTTTTCGATGGTGAAATGCTTCCCTTCGTAGTCCGCGATCAGGACGATCAGCAGCTTGGCGGTTTCCGTTTCTTCTGCCGTTCGATGTGCTTTGCGTTGCAGCTCCAGAAGCCTGGAGATGTATGCTTTGTGTTGCTGGGGTGAAGAAATGGTCTTTGGAGCCTCATCTTTAATGAGATATTTTTCTGGCAGTCGTTCAGCAATTGCAGGCATTCTTCCACCCTCCTTTGTCGTACTCTTTGTGGGTCAGCACAGCTAATACGGTCACGGTCTCCATCTCGTAGTTTATGTAGGTTATTAGCCTAGCGTCGTTATCCTTTATGTTGAAGACAACGCAATCACCAACCGGATCGGCATCTTTGCGAGTTCGCCTGACAGCGGGAAAGTTGTTCCACGGCGGGTTCACGCCTTCGACGATTCTCACCCACGAACCCAAGGAGCCTTTCCACGTCGAGTGCTTCTTTTGTGCAGCCTCTATCAAATGCTTGCCGATTATCTGCACCTGGGAATCTTAGCAAATTGCTAAGTCCGTCGTCAAGCGGAACAACGTATGATATCGATTAAGAGAGGGCCGTCTTCGGAAGAGGTAGTTTGGACATCCGCAGAAATCCTCCATGTCGAATATCGGTTCGTGTTCACCTTCTTCCTTCACGTAAGCAATTGGAATCGACACCCTGCACAGGAAGACACTTTAAAGCTTGAGTCTTTGAAGAATTCAACTCACTTCTCTTCCAGCAATATCTTGGACGGACGCTTCAAAGTAGGGCTAAAAACATTTGTTTTGGTCGCATTTGCGGCCAGCTGGCTTTTGGCATGGCTCCGCTCTATACGATGCCCAGAGAGCGAGTACGCAGATCATGAGCCTGTTGGATTTAGATTAGTTGCGGCATTACTGTTCTTTGAGAGTTCCGTTAACCACCCGTGACTGGTTAACGAACGACTTCGTCAAGTCTCGGAATTCTGGCCAGTATGTTGACCAGAGTTCCTGGAACCAGTAGGGCGCCGCTCCCTCGCACGGTCGGCTGAGGAGTGGCAGAAGAGGGGACGACGTACTGAACTCAGGAGAAAATAGGCGTAAGAAGCAGGCTCATCCCGGCAACCATGGCGGGAACGGGAACAAAGCAAAATGCCTGATATGGTCCGACCGCTCTTATCACTATCGAAGAGAACGATGTCCGGATTCTGAGTTCTTTTGACAAGTACGGAAAGTATATTCATAGACGTTTGATTGTTGGCCATCTGAACTTTCTGGAATGAGAACAGCGAGAGCGCGAGTACCTTGTGAAACCGAACCCACTAGGCTGCACTTGGAAGAAGAATGTCGAGTGCGGTCTATCGATAGGAAAATGAGTTCTAGTAGCGAGCGATCAGCGAAGAAGACCGCTCGACAAGCGTATTCTTGGACGCTCAGGGCATTCCATGCAAACGGCCCCTATGATTCTCGCGGTTCTCGTTGGCACGCTCACTGTGCTGGTGGCGGCGGGTGCCATCTACCAGGCAATCGGAACGTGGCGGGACCGCCGGCGATTTCCGCCCCTTGGGCGCCTCGTGCGAGTCAACAAAAGGCGGATGCACATCCACGTAACCGGAGAAGGCACACCGACTGTGGTCTTCGAATCGGGCATGGGCGCGTCCTGCCTGAGCTGGACGCTGGTGCAGCCGTATGTGGCGAAGTTCGCTCGCGCGGTAAGCTACGATCGCGCCGGACACGGCTGGAGCGATCCGGCGCCCGAGCCACGCACGGCTCAGCAAATCGCCCATGAGTTACGCACGCTGCTGGATGCCACAGGTGTGCCCGGGCCATATGTTTTGGTTGGGCACTCGTTCGGCGGATATGTGAACCGGGCGTTCGCACACCTATATCGCAATGAGGTCGTTGGCATGGTGCTCGTGGATTCAGTTCACCCTGCCGAATGGGAGAATCCGACCCCGGAGCAGTTGCGGATGATCGAAGTGGGCCTGCGTTACGCCTGGATTGCAGCGTGGCTCGCACGATTGGGTTTTGTTCGGTTTTGCCTAGCACGGCTGGCGCGGGGTTCGCCCGGGCTCGGATGGGCGGCCGCTAGTGCGTTCGGCGTCGGCACGGCTGCAGCGGTACAACGGATTGCAGGTGAGATTCACAAGTTGCCAGCACCGATCCTGCCAATTGTGCGCGAATTGTGGTCGCAGCCGAAGAATTTCATCAGCCTGGGGCAGCACGTTGCCGCACTGCCGGTCAGTGCTGCGGAAGCGGCTGCGGTGATCTCGCTCGGGGATTTGCCGCTGGTCGTGCTTTCGGGAGACCATCATGCGGCACCGTACACCGATTGGCAACGGGACCTAGCCGAGCTCTCTTCGCGTGGCCGACATCTGGTGGTGCGCGACAGCGGACACTGGATCCATCTTGACCACGCCGAGCTGGTCGCCGACGCTATCCGCGAAGTGGTCGCCGCTGTACGATCCCCTGTGCGGATGGAAGCCTCCGCGCAACGCTCCAACAATAGGCAGGCGTTCTAACGAGCATCAGCTAGGTTTTTGATTAACCAGGCGAAGAATCTTCTCTTTTCGTGAACGAAGCGGTTGTTCCCACGACACAATTGTGGGTAGAATTAACGGGATTAAGAGCGGGCGTCGTACAATGGCAGTACGGGAGCTTCCCAAGCTTCGGACGTGGGTTCGATTCCCATCGCCCGCTCCATAACTCACGATGATTCTATTGCCCTTACGCCGCTAAACCAACTGAATACGGCCACAAAATTGGGGGTTTTGGTCCCATGATGGTCCCAACCGAATGAATTGGTCCCAATGTGCCTCAGCCCGAAGTTGGACGCAGATGGACGCCGCCGCCATCAATTGGACGCTGCCTTGGCGTCGATCATCTGAATCAGCCTTTCTTGACTTGTTATAGCTGTTGACAGATAATATCTATATATGTAGACTACTTCGGTGAAGATTCCTCGAATATCCCCCCAAACACGTCGTGTGCTTGAACGGTTCGCCGAACGCCCGACTGCTTGGTGCTATGGATATGAGTTGAGCCGCGAAACGGGACTGAAGTCCGGCACGCTCTACCCGATTCTCATGCGCCTGGCCAAGTTCTCCTTGCTCGAAACCAAGTGGGTAACCACCGAGGATGGCGTTCCGCCGCGCCACACCTACCGCCTCAGTCCAAAAGGGATTGAGCTGGTTCGCAGCTCCGTCGTAGCAGCTCCCGCCTCGGCAAAAGTCCGCCGGCCCGCCTTCAGCGGAGGCCGCGCATGATGCCCGTTGCCTATGCCCGCCGCGTGGCCACTCTCCTCTTGCGCTTCGCGATTTGGATCGCGCCGCACGACACCGTCGACTGGGGCCACGGCATGCTCAGCGAGCTAAATCACGTGCAGGGGAGTTGGGCGGCCCTCATTTGGGCCATGGGCGGCGCGGGAGTTCTCGCGAAGCACGCTGTGCTCGCCGTGATCCTCCCGGGCAGCCATCGCCGCACCGTTTCTTCCGCAGGAGAACTTTTCGCCAAGGAGGGTCCCATGCGCAAAACCACTCTCGCCGCCATCGTTGCGTGCACCGTGGCGTGTCTCCTGTTTTTCCTAGCGCCAGTATTCCGCCAGGCCTTCCATGTTTCCCTCGCGCAGTGGCATGACGTCCTCCATATCCGCGGGACGCTGGATTACCAAGAGTCAGATCCAGAACTGAAAGGTCTCGCGAGGAAGGCCGACCAAAATCATGACGCAGAGGGGCTGGCCTTTGCCGCCATACGCCACTGGAACGAACCCGAAAGCGCGCGGCTGGCAGATGAAGCCGTTCATCTCGACCCGAAACTGACCTGGATTTACGCCGTCATTGCCGTGCAGCACTCAGCACTTTCCGAGATCGACCGCTGGGTCCCTGAGCTTGAGCAATGGGATTCTCAGAACGCACTTCCGCATTTCATCGTGGCCGAGAAGATTGACATCGATCAAGTGGTTCGCGAGAAGATTCCACATCGTGTGAAGGAACAACCACCCGCCTGGCAAAACGCCCTGGCGGCCGCGTTTCAATCCCCGAAGATTGACAACTATCTCGGCCGCCTCAAGGAGCTCGATCGTCGAATTCTGCTCCGCTACCATGTTGACGATCCGTTTCAAATCTTAGGTATTGACCGCTGGTATGGCCTGCCAAGCTATACTGCGTGGGACACTTCTCGTTACGCGAAGTCGCTTCTCGAATCCGGCCAGACACTCGAGGCCCAGGGTAACCGCAAAGGCGCTTTCGAAAAATACTGGACCGTGGCCCGCTTCGGCCAGATGATTGGCCCGTCAGGTGGGTTCTTCGTACGACGAGAACTTCAAGAGGCCTACACGCAGCTTGGGGCGCTCTCTGAAAAGGAAGGCAACAAGGTACAAGCCATGTTTTATTCCTCCCTCGCGGCCCAGATTGATAATGCACAACAAGAAGAAAACATTTCCATCCAGAACAGATTTCGGGGTGGCGATGTATCCCGTTGGAACGCTTTCATAGCGAGGGCTTCCGGACTGATGATGCTTTTCTCCGGCGGGCTCTTGCTGACTTGCGCACTCACTGTCATCGCGCGAGGCCGATCCCTGCGGTTAAGTTCGCTTCGTCCCGGTCGACTAAACCTCGGGCTTGGCCTGGGCGGAGCAATAGGATCGCTGCTCTCCAGTGCCATGCTCTATGTGAGCTACAGGCCTTACGCTGAAATCCTTCACCGATTCATCCGCACAGGTGACGACAGCCGGATCCCCGAGCTCTCCGAATTTCTTGCGTACGCTCAAATCCCACTTGGCGCCGAGCAGTTCAAACACTTGGGAGATTTCGTGTTCCATTTCTGGGTCGCGGTTACCGTGCTGTGCATTCTCGCTCTTTTGCTCGTCGTCTTGCGCCACTTCCAGCACCGTGAGCGAGCCAACGCCACGATATAGCCCCAGTTCTGTGACCGACCATAGGATGCCGGTCGCAGCGGTTGCGTTTTTCATCGCCCCAATCAACGCGATTATTTATGGGACCGCAGGGGCCACTATTTGGCTGGATTTTTTCCGGCCTAATCGCAAAATTCCGCAGTAGGACCAAGGCAAAGCCAAACCCGACATCCTGCTAGCCGAAGATGTCCGATAACGCGACTTGGTCTGGAGTTTCGCCACCGCTCGCGGACTTGTGCAGATTTTGAGGCAGTTCCAAAAGAGTGAGTCCGGGCCAATCAATCGGACGCCAGTTAAAGCGCCAATCGATAGACGAGGTAGAACCATAGCCCATTCCACGCAGTGCGGATCGACTCCACTCTCATGGAAGCGCTCAGGCACAGTCTAGTGTCACGAAGCGCTCAATCCGATTGACGCGACGTCCCGCCCGGGTACCACATCGACTTGCAAACTTGGATCGGCGGCCGGCACGTATGTCACAGGCAGGCCAAGCTCGTGCCGAATGATATTGCAGCCCTGCGCGATCGCACTCGCCTTGTAGAAGGCGATCTCTCGGTTGCACCCCTGACGGCCAAAGCCGCAATCGCTCGATACAATCAAACGCTCCGCCGGAATGTAGTTCAGCGCCTTGCGGATCTCGGCGGCCACATCTTCCGGTCTGTCTGCCTGCAGCGTGCGATGGCTGACGGCGCCCACAGCAATTTTCTTTTTCAGGTGTTGCTTGAACGGCTCAAATAGTTCGAGATCTTTCTGATTACGATCTCTCATTTCAAGCGTCCACACATCGCCCTGGCACCGATCCAGATAGATTTCGATGGACTTCGCGTAACTCGTGTCTTCCATCACGCGCTGCATGTTCGGATTGCCCCAACAAGTGTGGATCCACAACTCGACGTCGTCCAGCCCTTGGACCTCGCGGTTGAACGCGTCGACCATAAACTTTACCTCTTCGTGGTCTTTCCCGTAGGCGTTCGCCATGAAGTGGAACGTCGGCTCCTCGACCTGGATGCACCGGCAACCCGCATCACGCAGCGCGAGCAATTCCTTATTCATCGCTTCTGCCATATCCCAGATCACTTGGCGCTTGTCCTTGTACTTGGGCGTGTGGATGTCTAGAAAGAGCGCCATCACCTGCGAGCAGCACGTGCCGAACTTTACCGGCTTGCGAGTCTTCCCCTGCGCCATACGCCACAATTTTGGATAGTCGAGCGGCCTGTGCTCGATCTTGTCGACAACGTGCGGCCATCTCCAGCCGGTGTAGATCTCGTTCAGCAGCGTGCCGCATGGATAGTGGAGCCAAGGCGCGGTCGTCTGCTCCGGCTGCAGATAGTCCCCTTCAAAGCCGCCCCAGCGCTGGAGGGGGTAGTGGTGCCACGCGCGGCCTGCCATGTCCTCATCGAGGTGAAAGTCGCCGTGCGTGAGGATGTCGAGCCCAGCGCGCTCCTGATCACTTATCACGACCGCCAGCGCGTCTTGAAACTTCTCGCGAAACCGGATATCGAGCATGCAGGTGTCGAGCGGGCGCCCCCACATGCTCACGTCGAACCAGCGTGGTCGCGGAAACGAGCCCGTGACAGTGCTTGGAAGAATCAGGTTGGCGGTGGCGGTGAACATCGGTTCCTCCGATCGACATTGTACATCCACTCATGTTCGGTCGGGAGTCAACGCAGCTGCAGGTGTGAACCCACGGTAAGCCTCTCTGGTAGCTATAAACAGGCTTATGAAAAGTCTTTGAAAGACGCGGTTATCGGACATGTCCGGTCCAGTTTTGCGATTGATCAGGTACTACCAGACTGAGCCATCGCGCAAGGCACCTGAATCGGCGCTCAGCGCTTGGTCTTGAAAGCGACCGTATAACTTTCGAGCGGATAACCATCCTGAGAAGCGAATGCCAACGGAGTGAGCACGAAGCTGTAGTTCCAATCTCGCTTCAGCACAACTGGCAACTTGATGGAGTGATTGCCCGGCAGAAACTCTGGCTTGCCGCTGATTGGAGAGTGGGCCTCACCATCTGGCCCGAAATCAATAGAGACACCATGATGCCTAGGGCCAGCTTCCGGGTCGAGCGGCTTATCGAATGTGATTACGAGTTCTTTGGTCCCCGGGTCGGCGCTGGGAGTATGATTCGGGAAAGGCTGCATGCCTGTGACGTGTACGCACCGCTGATGGAAGCTGGAAATCGTTTCCGTGATACGCGGCGCAAGCGAACGGTAGAACTGAGCTACCACAGGAATGAAGCTCTCGAATGTTCGGTAATGGCTGCGCTGAGAGCTGTATTGATGGAGCAGGTCAACAAGCTCGTCCATCCATACGAAGCCAGTCAACTGCTCTCCCCGTATACGGTACCGGACCTCACGGCTTTCATGGCCTCCCGATTCCAAGTACCCAATTACGGCCGCCCGGACAAGCGATTCGATGACCATAGTATCTGAGTTTCCGTAGGCTTGTGCTCGCATCTTGTCGGCGACACGCTCAAAGACCTGCCTCGCAGAAGCAAACTCGCTCGTGTGTTTTGCGAACGCCGGGTTCACGAAGGAATGGTTGAACTCGTGAATGATCGTGGGCAGGTAATCCGTACTATAGGTAGGAGTTCCCGAATCATCTTGAGTCCAACATCCGATAATGGAAAAAAATTGTTCATGTCCATTGGGCCAAACAACTCTAGGGCCGTAGTTCCCGCCACCGTTATTCATCCCCAGAATCAAATAGTACTGCCCCATCCGAACATCCCCATAAAAACTCTTGTACCAATTCAGATCAAGATCGCTTAACACCACTCGAAAGCGTTCTATCGCGAGATCATAAAAGGACTGATGTGCCGCGAAGAATTTGTCAAAATGAGTATCACGATAGAAATCGGCCAGCCGTTGAGCAAAGAGGATCGCGTTCTCCTTACCGAAGCGAGCGTCCTGAATATCACCCTTAAAGGCAACAACCGGCTTCAGCACTGGTGCGGGCGACAAATGAACGGCCAGACCCATCACAGCATCAAAACCCACCTCCCTTTCGCCGGCCAGCTTCCTCGCCAGGGCTACAGCGGGGTGCTCCTGATAGGGAGAGAAATACGCATCGATATCCGCTGTATAGGTCTTGAGCGGACTCATGTTGTACTCAGAATTTCCAGCTAGACGGAAAACGATGCTGAGCAATTCAACACGCGGATCAACGCGCGGCGCAAGTGACGGTTCGCCGAGCGTAGGGCGGACAAAGACGAAAATCAGACCAAGTAAACAAGCAAATCGTAAGTGGCGTAAGCGCATTTGACGCTCACTAGACAGCCGCGCTCCTCGGAGCCGATGTGAGAAAATTAATCTGCGATCAGCGGGATGTCAACTGGTGCAATGCCAACCTCTGGGCCGATCAGCAGTGGAGTAAGCATTTCCCCCACATCCTCAAGCCGCTTTCCCTGAGCATTTTGAAGGCGATAGAGGTTGCCGATGTCTGCGAAGTCGACAAGCATGCTTGAGACGTATTGGGTCATGCCCGGTTCGGCGCACGAGTGCTGGGCATTGAGGGAACGGTTTTGCAATGGGGTTGAGAGCGCTCTTCGCGCTAGAGCGACCGCAAGAAATCAATGACTTCCTGCTGCTCCTGAGTAGTCAGCCTAGTGAAATGTTCGATGACCTTATTTGCTTCGCTGCCACGGCTCTTGTGATCTCGGATGGCGTCCACCAGGTTGGTCGTCCGTCCATCGTGGAGGAAGAAGACGCGTTGTCCGACGCCCCAGAGGGGAGCTGTGCGGAATTCGTCGGGGCCGGCGCCACCTTGCGTGATGCCGTCGGCGAGGCCTTTGCCCATGTGGTGAACTAGAAGGTCAGAGTAAAGATTCGCCGTCTGATTAGAAAGCGCGGCGCTCGGGCTGGTCGAGGAGCCACTCGCAATCTTTGCCCCCGTGGTAAGCGAGGGTGTATGGCAGTGGACACAACCTATCTTTGCAAAAGTGGCGCGTCCTCTCTCGCTGGAAGGTGTGGCGGGAGCGGGAGTGGGCGGGGCCAGCATCCGCATGAAGTTGGCAAAGGCTTCGATGTCCGAAAGGACGGCCGTGTTCGAATTGCCGGAGGTCGCGGGTGTAGGCGTGAAGTTGAGTGTGTCCTCAGGAGTGGCGTTAAAGAGACAGCCCGGCGTCTCGTCACGCTCCTGGGGGAAAAGTAGGTTCGTGACTCCCATCTCGACGTTGTATGCCTCGCTGGCGAACATGAGCAGGGATTTGTTCTGCGCCTTCCACCCGAAACGCGTAATTGTCCCATCGTTTGCACTGCGATTCACATTTCCGCTTAGGTGAGCGTTCGCGTGTCCGGAAATACCCAATGCCGACTTCTCCGATGCGTTGGATTGCACGTTCGCAAGGATGGCCGAGTCTGGAATCGCTTCGATGAGTCCCGCGCCAAACAGTGGAGTCGGGATTCGGAAAATAATGTTGGGATTCCCACCACGGCCGGTGAGCGGATTTCCTGCGGGCAGGAAGTCGGGTTGGGCGATGTTGCAACCGGGGGCGTCAGTTCGCCCGGTGATTACGAAGAGGTCGTGCACTGAGCCGTCACCGACTCCGTTGCTCTTCTTAAACCGCGCTTCGCGGACCGGCCCGCTTTGCGTGATGAACCATGGCACAGTGTTCTTCGCCCCATTCAAGGTGGCAACTGCAATCAAGGGATTTTGCGCCGGACTCGACCCGCCAACATCTGGCTGCGCGTGGCAAGAGAGACATTGGTTGGAGTTGAAGCGGGGACCGAGGCCATTGTTCGAGCCGTTGGTCACGACCTCGATATCAGCGAACCTCGCCTGCCCATCCTGGAAGAACGCAGTTTCGTCCGCTGTAAGACCCTTGAGCGGAGTACCGGCACCCACCGGGCCACCGCGCACGCCCGGGTCTACTGGAGCTGGTCTGGTTTGACCCAAAGTGTGGACGCCTGTGGTCAAGGCTAGAACCAGGATGGCGCGAAGACTCTTGTACGCAACTCTCTGCAGTGTCATCACGGGTATCCTCCGTGAGCTGGAATTCTGGCATTGTACACCTGCCGTCGATTTGGCAAGGCGACAGAGTCGAGTCGCAAACCTTCGACGCTCTTGGTACTGGGGCACTTTGACGCTTACGCTGATTTTTTGAGGGTACTCGCGACCACTGCCAGCCAAACCTCGGTCGTCGGCGCATGGAAAACAACAAGTTTGCTTTCGGTTTGGAACTTTTGGCCCCGCTGGGAGAATGGGCCAAGCCGTATTAGCTCGTCGCGAGAATCATTCCAAAAGATTATGTGTGGGGAATACCTTCGGGTTCGGACTGCTCCGCGTTTTTCTCGCTGAGGTCCTGAATTTCCTGCGACGTCAGGCCCACCAGGCCCTCCTCATTCGTACGCCTCGCGCCGCATTGCGGGCATGTCCACCGGCGGCAGCCTCTCTTTGCCGGATTGATTTCCGCAAGATACATAGGCGCCCCATCGTGGGGACATCGGACTCTGGTAACCGTGTCCATCTCGTTCGTGTTTCCGTTTTGGGTCAGGATGAAGTATCCACGAAAGATGTTGTAGTGAACGAGACAATCAGGCTTCAGCAGGGAATCCACCCAGAGGATCGCGACAGGGTTAAACAGTATCGTGAGCAGACGTTCCGCGAAAAACGAGAGTACGTCGACGAGTAATTCCCACCTCAGCCAACACTCGTTGCGGAATCGTTGCTCACTG
>Ga0209577_10000990_pt1 | contig 28384 bp, 14 predicted proteins | sample GraSoiAngelo_109_FD_185874 | JGI IMG/M metagenome (GOLD analysis project Ga0209577, IMG submission 185874) | Grasslands soil microbial communities from the Angelo Coastal Reserve, California, USA - 14_0903_12_20cm (SPAdes) (version 2) | ecosystem: Environmental > Terrestrial > Soil > Grasslands...
GGCATGCCGCCCTGAACCGCGATAGGCTCGAGACGTCCGAAGCGGAAACTGTTCACGTATTTGGAGCCCAGGTTGAGAGTGTGGGAGATCATCCAACTCTCGGACTTCTCGGTAAAGACGCCTACTCCAAATGGGATTGTGACGGATCCGTTAATGTTCTGATTGTCATAGGTCGCCGTGGTGTAGCGGAAGAAAACCGAACCGAAATGCCCCAACTGCTGGTCCAGCTTGTAGGTTTGCTGGTTCGTCTGGTTCTGAAGATTGGTCACCAGGCGGTAGTTGCCGGGACAGCCAGTGCAATTGGGTGCGGGGATGAGCTTGGCGCCAAGAACTACCTTGGCGAGTCGCGAGAACCGGGAAGAAGGGATAATGTTGCCCGGGAAGGGCTGGTTGGTTGTGGGATCGATGGGTAGGCAAAACTGTTTTGCGCCGGGAGTGCAACCGGCTGTGATTGGTGTCAAGCCGGATGAGGAGAAATCGCCGGTCAATTGCGCGGGGTTCGGAGCGTTAAAGTTGTCCTGGTTCAGACCATTCCTGATCCTCCATCCTTCGTAGTTGGCGAGGAAGAACGTCTTGTTTCTCCCGTCGTAGACTTTCGGGATGTAGATGGGCCCGCCAAGAACATAGCCAAACTGATTCTGACGAAGCTTGGGAATAGTAGATTGAAAGGGCGCTTTCGCGTCGAGTGCGTCATTCCTAAGAAAATCCCAGGCGGTGCCATGAAGTTGATTCGTGCCAATCTTGCTGACGATGTTGATTTGGTTCGCGCTGAAGCCATATTCCGCGGAGTAGGTTTCACTCTGAACCTTGAATTCCTGAATGGCATCTTGGGACAAGATCACGGCCGGCGTATTCAACGCTGTGTCGGTATTGATCAGCCCGTCAAGTGTGTAATTGTTGGAGGTAGGACGACCACCATTAATACTGATGGCGTTACCCTCACCCTGCCGCATCTGGCCTTGCTCGCCGTTAGTCTGCACGGCACCCGCCCCGATAAACAGCAAGGTCAGGAAGTTGCGTCCGTTCAGCGGTAACTGATCCACCTGCTTCTCGCTAATCAACTGGGCGACGGCGGAGCTGTCCGTGTCGAGGGCGACGGCACTGGCCTCCACCCGCACGCTTTCCGACACGGCGCCTGGCTTCATGCTGACGTTGGCCCGCACTTCCTGCCCGACAACTAAACCAATTTGGTCCACCACCGACCTCTGAAAACCCGGTGCCTGAACCGTCACTCTGTAAATGCCCGGCGGCAAGTAAGGAACGGTGTAATCACCGGTAGAAGTAGTTTCCGTGCGTTTGCTCACGTTGGTGGCGATGTTGGTGACTTCGATGCCAGCGTTGGCCACGACCGCGCCGGAATTGTCGGTCACGGTTCCCAGGATGGTTCCGTAGGCGCCGCCTTGCGCAAAGGCAAGGGTTGCCGACATCGCTAAGAGCAGACCGGCGAGCAGATTACGGGCTCTCATGATCGTCCCTCCTCGAGTTGGCGCTTGCCTGCCTACACGTCAGCGCCAATTTTCGTTATTTGCCCCGGAAAGCGGGGTAAAACGGGTTCGAACCGCTGCATCATCAGTTTCCGTTTTTCTTGCTTCGGGCTCCCCGCGACGGAATGCCAGCGGTCGGGCCCGCGTGACTCCACGAATCTGGGGGCGGATGTTCCCACCGCTCCGCCACCGCGTCAACGCGCGAGGGGGAAAGCACTAGTATTTTTCAATGAGAAACGAGATTACGCGACAGGATTGGCTGTAAAAGCGCCAATTTGTTGCTCATTCCGCGATTTCGAGGAAGAATCTCCAGTTTTGTGCAGCGTCCGTCCTGGGTAACGGTTGTTTTGCATTGCAGAACATCGCGCAAGGCTCCGTCTTCTCCTCGCCTGACGTGCGCACTCTCATTAAGCTGGCCAAACTTGAAGCGCGTCGAACCCTGCACGCTAAACGAGGTTATCTTCGGATGAGGGACGCAACGCTGGCGATGATGTAGCGGCTTCTCGCCGCCCCGTGCTGCCGCTTCGGTGGCACGTTCTCCATCAAGAACCCGGAGGTTTCCGCGGCCATGCTCAGCGACCAAGTACGCTGCGTGCTCTGGATGCGCCGTCAGGATTCCCCGGTACATGGCCCGCGCCGTGTGGACGTGATCCTGGTGCCGCTCTGAATTGAAAGTCTGAATTGAAAGTCTGAATAGAAGCCTCTGATCGCCTACGCCGTGCCATGATTTTTTTTGGGCGGGGGAAGACCCACGAGCTAAGTGAGCCCTGCGCCGGGTTTCACCCTCGTGCCAGCTCCGCAAGGCAATCATTTGGATAGAAGTGGTCGACAGTCGTGGGCGTGACCAGTTTGTGTTCCACAAACACCGCCGGGGGTACCTGTCGCTGATTGAGAATATCGAGGCTCAGTTGAATCAGGCCGTCACCGTATTTTTCTGGAAAATACGCAACCGACCCAATCAAGCGCGTTTTTGGTCGACGCAGTTCGGTTCTTCCTTCTGGAGTTGCATTCTGTCCCATGACCGCGCAGTGCTCCTCACGGCCGGCTTCCTGAAACGCACGCAGGGCGCCGAGGGCGCTGGGATCGTTGATCGCACCCACAACCTGGTGGCGCGCCGACGTCGTGCGGAGGTGCCGGCGTACCGCCTCGAAACTACGGCCCAAATCTCCGTCGCCGTCCAGGTACGCGACTCGGCACTTGCCGGCGCTGGGAAGGACTGTGTTGAGCGCAACCAGCATCCCGGTCAGACGCATGCGGGGGAGACTTCCAGCGCGCGGTAATTCAAGCAGTATGATTTCGTCGATTGCCGATTGCCAGTATTCTTTGACCCATCGACCAATGTAACGGCCCCCCATCAAGCCGGCCTCGTAGTTATTGGCACCATAATAGGTAGCGCCGGGATGAGGAATATCGATGGCCACCATCGGGATACCGGCTTCCCGGTACTTGGCGGACACGACGGCGGCCACATGTTCGTCCGTCTGAAACTCGATCGCCAGATCTACCCTCTCGCGTACCAGCAGGTCGGCGTTGCGCTGAGCGGTTTTCGCGCTATAGCGGTTGTCGACGGTAATCAGTTCAATCCCTTCCGCAGCAGCGGCGCGCTGCAGGCTCGAGGAAACTTCCTTCGCAAAGTGCGTATCTTGGCCTTGCGCGGCGTACCCCAGGCGGTATAACCGCTGTTTCCACGGTCGCACACGCGATTGGTAAAGATTCTCCCCAACCTTGTCGATCATGCCGCACTTCTCCAGCGTGTAGAGGAGTCGGAATGTCATCGTCTTGGGCAGGCCGCTGCGGGCAGCAATCTCTTTGAGAGGAAGCGCCTCCCCATGCGAGCGAAACGCCGTCAACAGCTGTGAGGAATGCACAATGGACTTGACCAGGTAGCGATCTCGCGAATGGGCGACCGAGCTCATCTGGCGGATAAAAAACTCGTAGCGCGGAATATAGTATTCGTTTTTCCTATTTTGCAAAGCGAAATTACTCGTTGAACGTCCTCCGCGCGGGCACACCCCTGAACCGGCTGGCACCGTAGCCCCGCCCAAGGCGAAGGTGCGAGGTACTAAGGCCTTAACCGACAATGACTTCCCGGAACCCTTCTTAAAGTATCGCCGCTCGTTCAGGAACCCTATTGCGCACTGTAGAATGACCCGTCCGACCCGGCTTCCCGAAAGGGGTTTGTCCCTCCAGGCAGGCAGGGGAGCCATTTGTCCAGCCGATTTGCCCTTTAGAAACTACATCCGGAGCGACGACGTGTTCTGCACTGCAAAATATCGAGGTTGCGAAATAAATGTCGTGACCGGCTTACGGAAGCTTGTATAACCTTCGTCCCCTGAAGAGGCTTGCCATGGATTCAGCTAGAGCTCGAAAGGTGTTTCAGGCGCTCGAGAGATTTCGTATTGAGATCCCTTCTTGGGGTTTCGCGAACACCGGCACGCGTTTCGGGAAGTTCTTGCAGCCCGCGGCGGCAGCGACGATCGAAGAAAAACTGAGTGATGCAGGGCAGGTCCATCGGTTTACGGGCGTCTGTCCTACCGTGGCCCTCCACGTTCAGTGGGACTGTCCGGATGGAGTGAAGGGCACCGACGAGATCAAGAGGCTCGCCAGTCAGTTTGGCATCCAGCCAGGCTCGATCAACCCCAATCTTTTCCAGGATCAAGCTTATAAATATGGTTCGTTTGGCAATCCTGACCAATCGGTCCGCGAGGCTGCCCTTGCGCACACGAAGGACAGCATCGAGATCGCTCGCCGCCTTCAGAGCCGTGATATTTCCCTGTGGTTTGCCGATGGTTCGAACTATCCGGGCACCGCTAACATCCGGCAGCGAAAGCAGTGGTTCATCGAAGGATTGCAGGCCTCGCACGCGAAACTTTCACCCCATCAGCGGATGCTCGTGGAGTACAAGCCGTTTGAGCCGGCTTTTTACCACACCGATGTCGCCGATTGGGGGATGGCCCTGCTGTTGGCCCGCAAGGCAGGACCGCAGGCGAAGGTTCTGGTCGATACCGGCCATCACTATCTCTCGCAGAACATCGAACAGATTGTGGCTTGGCTGCTCTCCGAGGACATGCTCGGCGGCTTTCACTTCAACGACCGCCGATACGCAGACGACGACCTGACGCTAGGCTCAATCGATCCTTATCAGGTCTTCCGCATCTTCCACGAGATTCTATATTTCGAATGGGAAACAGGAAACAACGCCGATATCGCTTTTATGATCGATCAAAGCCACAACCTCAAGGGCAAGATCGAAGCCATGATCCAGACGGTGACCATGGCGCAAATGTTGTTCGCCAAGGCCGTAATCGTGGACCGCGCGGAACTGGCGACGGCGCAAAAGGCCTGCAACCTGGTTCGCGCTGAGTCGCTCGTTCAAGACGCGTTCGCGACGGACGTTCGACCCGCAATTGAGGAGTGGCGGACTTCCAAAGGACTGCCCGCCGACCCCATGGCTGAGTTCCTGGCCAGTGGGTACCTGGAGCGGATCACGCAAGAGCGTGCGGCCCGAAATTCGCGGAGCGTTACCTCTTATGCCTAGTGGGGCGCGAGGGAAGCGGTATCTGGCTTTCGATTTCGGAGCGGAGAGCGGTCGCGCTGTTCTCGCACATCTTCACTCCGGCGTCTTGACGATCGAGGAAGTCTGCCGCTTCTCCAATGAGCCGGTTGAATACGCGGGATCGCTGCACTGGGACGCGCCTCGCCTTTGGCTTGAAGTGCGTAAGGCTCTGGCGGGACTCGAAGAAACGGAATTATCGGGAATCGGCGTAGACACCTGGGGTGTGGATTACGCGTTGCTTGGACAACGGGGAAAACTCCTCGAGAACCCCTACCATTATCGCGACGGTCGCACCCGCGGTGTCATGGAGGAAGTCTTTCGCAAGATTCCGAAGGAAGAGATCTACTCCATCACCGGCATCCAGTTCATGCCCATCAACACCCTCTATCAATTGGTCGCGGCCAGGCGAGATACGCCCCAAATCCTTTTCTCCGCAGAGTGCCTGGTCACAATGCCGGACCTCTTTAATTATTGGCTCACGGGAAATCGAGTCTGCGAATTCACGAACGCTACCACAACCCAAATGGTAAATCCGTTGAAACGCCAGTGGGCGACAGAGTTGATGGATCGCCTGGAGCTGCCGTCGTCGCTGCCCGCCCCGATCGTGGAGCCGGGCGCCTTGATTGGCACCTTGTTGCCGGGCATAGCTCGCACCTCCTCGCTTTCGGGCAGTCCCGTCATTGCTCCAGCTTCACACGACACGGCCTCGGCGGTGGCGGCCATTTCCGCGCGCGAAGGCACAGCTTTCCTGAGTTCCGGGACTTGGTCGCTTCTGGGAACCGAGCTGGATGCTCCGGTTCTCAGTGCCGACGCGTTGCGGCTGAATTTCACCAACGAAGGGGGCGTTTGCGGGACGACGCGGCTGCTGAAGAACGTCATGGGACTTTGGATTCTCCACTGCTGCCGTCAATCGTGGGCTGGTCAGGGACGAGACTATAACTACCGAGAATTGATGGAATTAGCAGGTCGTGAGAAACCTTTTGCTCGGCTCATTGATCCCGACGACGAGTCTTTTCTGCACCCGGCGGACATGCCTGCGGCAATCGACCAGTTCTGCGTCAAGACTCATCAGCCCGCGCCCTCAACACCCGGTGCCTATGTTCGGGCAGTCCTGGAAAGTCTGGCGCTCAAATATCGCCTGGTGCTGCGCAATCTGGAACGGGTCAGCGAGAAGCGCATCGACCAGATTCGCGTGATTGGCGGCGGGTCGAAAAATCGGCTGCTCAACCAGTTCACCGCCGATGCGACAGGCAGAAGGGTGTTGGCTGGGCCTGCGGAAGCCACAGCGATTGGCAATGTTGCCATCCAGATTCTGGCAACAGGTGGCGCCGCTTCGCTCCGTGAGGTGCGGGCTCTGGTCGACCGCTCGTTCCGGACAGAAGTCTTCGAACCGGTCGAAACCGACAAATGGGACCGCGAGGCTGAGCGATTCCAGCACTACACGGAGGCGGTCTATGCCTGAGATCAAAGAGACGACCTATCTCAAGGACTTGTGGGACCAGGACGAGGCGCGGAGGCTCGCGGGCAACGATATTGCCCTCCTGTGTTACCGCTCGAACCTGCTGGGCGCGGACTTGCGCATCACCAATTTTGGCGGCGGCAATACCAGCTCGAAAGTTGAATTGCCGGATCCGTTCACCGGCAAGGCGGTGCGCGTATTGGCGGTCAAAGGCAGCGGCGGCGATCTTGGCTCCATCAAAGAATCGGGTTTCGCGATGCTTTACCTCGATCGCCTGGAGCAGTTGAAAGGGCGGTACCGCGGCGAAGAACACGAGGACGAAATGGTCGGGTACTACCCGTTGTCGGCGTTCGGCGAAAATCGTGTAGCCGCTTCCATCGATACTCCTCTGCACGCGTTCCTGCCCTTTCCCCATGTCGACCACCTGCACCCGGACTGGGCTATTGCGCTTGCGGCCAGCGCCAACGGCAAGCAAAAGATGGACGAGTTCAACCGGAGATTCGGGCGCAGGCTCGTTTGGGTCCCGTGGCAGCGGCCGGGATTCGAACTTGCGCTGGTGATCGAAAAAGCCGTGAAGGAGCATCCCGAAACCGATGGCATCATTCTCGGCGGCCACGGCCTGTTTACCTGGGGCATGACGCAGCGGGAATGCTACCTGAACAGCGTCCACACGATTGACCAGATGGGCGAATTCATTCAGGAGCATCAGGCGAAAAAGGGGGCCAGCTTCGGCGGATTGGAACACACGCCCCTCGCGGACCGTAAAAATGTCGCGATCCAGATTCTTCCAGCGCTGCGGGGCGCGCTGTCATCGAACCGGCGCGTAGTCGCACACTACACCGACGACAACGACGCGTTGGCGTTCGCAGGATCAAAGTGGTCGAAGAATCTGGCTGAGCTGGGCACCAGTTGTCCCGACCATTTTCTTCGTACCAGAGTATGCCCGATGTTCGTACCTTGGAACCCTGCGAAAGAAGACGTGTCCCGTCTGAAGGCAAAAATTAGGGAACAAGTGATCGTGTACCGCGAGGAATACAAGAAATACTACGACACATGGGCAAGGAGCGACTCCCCCAGACTGCGGGACCGGAATCCCTCGGTCGTGATCATCCCCGGAATCGGCTTGTTCGGGTTCGGCAAGAATAAGAAAGAAGCGCACATAACGACCGAGTTCTTCATCAACGCCATTCACGTCATGGCGGGGGCAAATGCCCTGGAGGACGGTGCGGTTGCGCACCCCCTTCCGCAGGCACGTCGGCCGGAACAGTCGCACGAGTTCGCTCACTTTCACAACTACGTCGCGCTGCCCCGTTCGGAGGCGTTCCGCATCGAATATTGGGCACTCGAACAAGCCAAGCTCGAGCGGATGCCAGCCGAGGCTGAGTTCAGCCGCAAGATTGGTTTGGTGATTGGCGGCGCGAGCGGAATTGGTCGAGAGGTGGCGCTATTGCTGGCGCAGAAAGGCACCCACCTGGTGGTAGCTGACTTCGATCAAGCGGGCGCAAAGAAAACCGCAGACGACGCCGGGGCCTTGGGGTCAGCCGAATTCGTGGCATCGACCGGCGTCGACCTCGGTTCATCGGAAAGCCTGGCGGAAGCGGCGAATTTCACGATCCTCGAGTTCGGCGGGCTGGATGTGATTGTCAATACGGCGGCGATCTATCCGGTCGCGGGTCGAGACGGAGAGCTATCCGACGCTGCCTGGGGCAGGACCTTCCTGGTGAACCTAACCGGCAACTATCTGCTCGGCCGGCAAACCGAATGGATCTTCAAAGACCAGAACCTGCCGGCAACGATGGTCCTGACCAGTTCCGCCAACGCCGTCGTCCCGAAGAAAGGCAGCGAAGCCTATGACACCAGCAAAGCGGCGCTAAATCATCTGATTCGAGAGCTCGCGATCAGGCTTGGCCCGACGGTGCGAGTCAACGGAATTGCTCCCGCGACGGTCGTGGCCGGCTCGACCATGTTCCCGCGCGACCGCGTAATCCAGTCACTGGAAAAATACACAATTGCCTTCTCCAAGTCGGAATCCACGGAAGAATTATGTTCCAAGCTCGCCGACTTCTATGCCCAGCGCACATTGACGAAGCAGCCGATTCTTCCCCAGGACTGCGCGCGAGCGATTGTGTGGCTGGCCGGCGATGACAGCGCCAAAACCACAGGCCATGTGATCCCGGTGGATGGCGGCCTATGGGAAGCCTACCTGCGGTAGTGCGAGGGTGTGGCCGAACCGCGGATTGTCCGTAGAGGTAGTCTGGGGGCGGCACCATGAAACGCATCTGTTTCGTTCTTCAGGTAAAGCGAGAGAGGCTGGAGGAGTACAAAGCCCGCCATCGGAACGTTTGGCCTGAGATGCTGGCGGCGTTGCGTGCGACGGGTTGGAATAACTACTCTCTGTTTTTGCGCCCCGACGGGCTGCTGGTAGGGTATCTGGAAACGGAAGACTTTGAGCGGGCGCGCGCTGGTATGGCTGGCCGCAAAGTGAACGAACGCTGGCAAAAAGAAATGGCCGACTTCTTCGTCCAGCCGGATGGAACTCTACCCGATCGCGCGATCGAGCCGCTAGAAGAGATCTTCCATCTTTGAATTTCTCTCCTGAGGATTGGCATGGCGGCAAATCCTGCACTCGGCGTCGTCTTTCACTGGCTAGGGGGCCTGGCTTCGGGCAGCTTTTATGTTCCCTATCGCGGCGTGCGCCGCTGGTCGTGGGAGACCTATTGGCTGGTTGGCGGCTTCTTTAGCTGGATTATCGCTCCCTGGTTTCTCGGGAGCCTGATGACGCGCGATCTGGTCGCGGTTCTCTCCGAGGCGCCCGCAAAGACTCTGTTCTGGTCGTTCTTCTTCGGGCTTCTGTGGGGCATCGGCGGGCTCACGTTTGGCCTGACCATGCGCTTCCTCGGACTTTCCCTGGGCATGGCCGTCGCGCTCGGCCTGTGCGCCGCCTTCGGCACATTGATGCCTCCGATTTTCAGCGGAGTTTTCGCGAGCCAAGTGCTGGGGACAAATTCCGGGCGAGTGATTCTGCTCGGAATTGTTGTTTGCCTGCTGGGAATTGCGGCGGCGGGGCTGGCCGGAATCTACAAAGAACGCGCCATGTCGCCGGAACAACAAAAGGCCGCTATCCAGGAGTTCAACCTGAGGAAGGGCCTGGCCGTAGCCACGCTGTCGGGCGTCATGAGTGCGTGCTTCGCATACGGCCTCGCCGCAGGTGCGCCCATTAAAACCCTGACTCTGAAACACGGCACCCCCGTGCTCTGGCAGGGGCTGCCGGTCTTGGTCGTGGTGTTGATTGGTGGATTCACGACGAACTTCCTGTGGTGCCTCGCGCTGAATATCCGCAACCAAACCGGTCATCAATACTTCACCGCCGATGCGGGCAAGTACTCACCGCCGGCGGATGAAACGATCGTCGAGACCGCCATCGATGCTCCCAGCCGCGAGCTGGTGGAACATATTCCTGACTCGAAGAGCAATGACGTTCAGAAGCCGGTGCCGATGCTGTCCAACTACTTTTTCTGCGGTCTCGCCGGCACCACCTGGTACTTCCAGTTTTTCTTCTACACCATGGGGGAGACGCAGATGGGCAAGTATGGTTTTTCCAGTTGGACCCTGCACATGGCCAGTATCATCATTTTCAGCACACTCTGGGGACTTGGCCTGAAGGAGTGGAAGGGCGCGGGCGTCCCGGCGATGCGTTTACTAACCCTGGCCCTGTTTCTCCTGGTCGGTTCGACCATGATTGTCGGCTACGGAAACTATCTGGGATTAGCACGCTAATGCTGGGTAAGAGGAGGAGCACCTCGATGCGCGGTCCAATCGCAGCCGGTTTTTTGTTTTCTGTGGGTCTCCTGGCCGCATACGCCGCGCCCGTTCGCCTCCGTTGCGAGTCCGTCGAGAATCCGCTCGGGATTGACACTCCCGCCCCACATTTCTCATGGCAGAGCGACAGCAAGGAGTGGAACTGGAGCCAGTCGGCCTACCAGATAACGGTAGAGAGCAGCGCTGATTCGGCTGACGTTTGGGACAGCGGCAAAGTGAACTCGCCCGAGTCGGTGGGCATTGTGTATGGCGGTCCGAAACTCAAAGCGCGAACCCGCTACTATTGGCGAGTGCGAGTCTGGGATTCAGAGGGGCGAGTGTCTCAATCCACCGAGAGCGCCTGGTGGGAAACCGGTCTGATGAGTCAGGAGGGCTGGAGTGCAAAGTGGATCGCGTGGAAGAACCCGGAGGAAGATGCCGACCGCGCGGGTATCCGGTGGATTTGGGTGGCCGGACAGGACGCGCTCAGCATGGCCGCAAGAACCGTGGCTCAATTCCGAATCGACGTGGACATGGGGGAGAAGCCCCGGAACGCTGCACTGTTCTTGCTCGCGCGCGGTGCCTTTGTCGCGAAAGTAAACGGCCAGCAAGTCGGCGCCAAGAAAGAGTGGTACGAATTCGACCGTGAAGATGTCACCGAACAGCTGGTGGTGGGGAAGAACTCGATTGAAGTTCAGGTCACCGTTTCCGAACCCAACGAATTCGGGCCGGAAGCCGGAGCGAAAACCCTGAAGGCCGCTTTGGCCGGCGTGCTCAAGATCGCGCGCAATGACGGAACCATGGTGCGCGTTTTCACCGACAACGGCTGGCAGGGCCGGCTGGCCGGCGATACCACCTGGCACACGGCCACAGTGGTTGGTGAGCTGAACGACAAACGGCTGGGAGAAATTCTCCCGCCGCCACTCGCGCAACCGGCAGCACTCGTTCGGCGTGCGTTTGCCGTCGCCAAGAGGGTGCGGTCAGCCTGCCTCTATGCGACCGCTCTCGGCAGCTATCGGATGTTCATCAACGGCAAACGGGTAGGCCAAGATGTTCTAACCCCCGATTTCACGGACTACACAAAACGTGTTCTCTACCAGACCTATGACGTAACGCCACTGTTGACAGAGGGCGAAAACGTGATTGGCGCCATTCTGGGCGACGGCTGGTTCGGCAGTGGACTGACTTGGCAGGGGAGATCTTTCTTCTTCCTGCCTCCACCCACCCGCCTGCTCGCCCAGTTGGAAATTGATTACACGGATGGAACGCACGACACGATTGTCTCGGACGAATCCTGGAAAGCACTGGCCTCACCCATTCTCCGCTCGGAAATCTATGCCGGTGAGTTCTATGACGCTCGCATGGAGCAAGCGGGCTGGAATCAGCCCGGCTTTGCTGACTCTGCCTGGTCAGCAGCCGTCCTTTCCGAAACCCGTGCGCCCGCGCTTCGGAGCCAGGTCTCACAGCCGGCTCGCGTCGCCAAGATGATCACGCCGATGAGTGTTACGCCGTTGCCCAACGGCGCCTACGTCTTTGATATGGGCCAGAACATGGTCGGATGGGCCACTCTGAAAGCATCGGGCGCCGCCGGGACTCCGATCCAGATGCGCTTCGCAGAGATTCTGAATCCGGATGGCACCATTTATCGCCAGAACCTGCGCAACGCCGACGCAACCGATGTTTACGTCCTGGCCGGCAAGGGCGAAGAGACATTCACGCCACACTTCACATTTCACGGGTTTCGCTACGTGGAAGTCACCGGCTATCCTGGAGTTCCGACAACTCAAGCGATCACCGGCGAAGTCGTCAACAGCCTGAGCTGGGAGCCAGCCGGAAGGCTGACGACCGCCAGCGAACTGGTCAACCGCATGTGGTCGATCGGCTTGTGGGGGCAGCGCGGGAATTTCCTCAGCATCCCGACCGACTGCCCGCAGCGCGATGAACGCTTGGGCTGGATGGGCGATGCCGGTGTCTTCTGGCGCACCGGAAGCTTCAATTTCGACATCGAAGCTTTTTCCCACAAGTTCATGAGCGACGTCACCGATGCGCAGACCGCCGCAGGCGCGTTTACCAATGTATCGCCGGATGTGCTTCGCCCGTTTGGGAGTGAAGGCGCGCCCGGCTGGGGGGACGCCGGTGTCATCATTCCCTGGACGGTATGGTTACAGTACGGCGATAAGTCCATCATTACGGAGAACTGGGACGCGATGCAGAGCTGGATGGAGTTCATCGCCAGAGCGAATCCGGATTTCCTGCGCAAGAAAGGCGTCGGACCAAACTTTGCTGACTGGCTCGCACCCGATGAGCACACGCCCAAAGATCTGCTGGCCACCGCCTATTGGGCCCTGATCGCCAACATGATGGTCGACATGGCGCACGCAGTTGCGAAAGACGAAGATGCGAAACGATATCACGATGTGGTAGAGAACATTCGCAAGGCCTACCAGTTGGCCTATATAAAGGAGAACGGCGAAGTCGAAGGCGGCACGCAGACGGCCTACGTCGTGACCTTGTACACCGGAATGGCTCCTCCGGCAATGGAGGAGACGATGGTGAACAAGCTGGTCGGGGACATCGAGTCGCGAAACTGGCACCTTTCCACGGGGTTCCTGGGCACGCCATTTCTTCTGTTTACTCTAGCCAACCACGGCCGCGTCGATGTGGCCTACCGCTTATTGTTGAACGAAACGTATCCGTCCTGGGGTTATATGCTTTCGAAGGGTGCAACCACCTGGTGGGAGCGCTGGAATGGCGACACGGGAGACCCGGCAATGAATTCCTACAACCACTACGCATTCGGATCTGTGGTGGCCTGGGTGTATCGGTCTGTGGCCGGCATCGATACCGACATCGACGGTCCTGGCTATCAGGAAATCATCATCCATCCTCGCCCAGACAGTCGAATGACCCATGCGCATGGAGAATACGATTCGGTATACGGGCGCATTGTCAGCGATTGGCAGGGTACGCCGACAGGACCTTTTTCGCTCGAAGTCACGATCCCTGCCAACACTCACGCGAAGGTGTTCCTGCCGGCGATCGGGAACGCGCACGTGATCGAAGATGGGCGTCCGATTGACGCGCGGCGAGAAGCCGGTTCCTACGTGGTTCGGATCGGCTCTGGATCGTACAAATTGGAGGTGAAGTGAATGTCAGATCCGTGACGTCGAAGATGTGAAGTTTCCTGCGCCGGCGGCGGTCGGTGAGAAAGGTGAAGTGCATTCGTGATGCGGAAGGCGCGAAAATTGGCGTATCCAGCAACGTCGTCCCTTTTTTCCTTTGATCGCAAAATTAAATACCTGTCACAGGGGATTATTCGCTTCGCGCTCATCCTCGGCGTTTCGAAGCCGAACAACTGGTGTTCGGGAAGGAAACAGCGTCAACTACGCTTCCGCTGAGTATCGCTTAATCCTTGGAGCCAGCGGATGCGCGCGCCAACCTTCGATGACGCGAACTCACCCTCAGCCGCAGACCGCCGAGAATGCCAGACGGCAGAGGCTCGAGGTTGTCCATTCCCTGCGGACGAAACCGCTCGCCATAGCGATCGTTCAGCAGGCGATAGTCAGGGAGGGCGCTTCCAGCCAGGGAGTTAATCGCCGTATTGCCGACGACGATGCGCAGTTGGTTTTTCCCCGCTCTCAGCCATGAAGTCAGATCAATGGTGTAGGGCGGATGCCATACCACGCCTGCGCGCTGGCCGTTGACGTAGACCTCCGCCGCTTCCCGCACTGGTCCTTCCAGAAAGGCTCGCAGATTAAATGTCGGCAGGGGATCAGGCGGCACCACCGGTGTGCCTTCTCCGAAATCCAGAATTAGGCTCCCAGAGATCAGATCGGCCGGGAGGTCGACGATTTTGTCGTAAGTGACTAGCCCGGAATAGTATTTGAAAGGTTCCTCTTCACTCCACGAGTGGAGGGTAGCCATGTGGATCGTCCGATTCAAGCCCTTGAAGGTAAGGTTCCAATCAGAGGAGAGATCGATCACCTTAGACGGAGGGTCCCAAATCCGTACAGGCTCCGGCTTGATAGCAGAATTGGTTAGAAAGATCAGCCGCGATTCATAAGGCTGCAAGGAGAGGTCGATTTTGGCAGGATTCTCCACCGGGAAAGTCCGGCCGGTGAAAGGATCCCACCACTCGGCATATTTTGCGGAGTGACGGAACTTTGCTACCACGCTAAGCGGATGATTGCCGGTATTCGCGATGAAGTACAGGTCCCCGGTGCTGAGTTGGCGGCGAATGAAACCGATCTCCGCAGACCGCGGAGAAAAAATGACCTCCGGTTTGTAATAGCTTGCGACAGCCCTTCCCAGCTGGCTCTCGTCTTCCAGAAAGTGACCCACCGCGCCCTGGTCGCGGAACAAGCGTTGGGAGATCTCCTGGATCTGTTGGCTGTCTGCCTCTCGGTTCAAGAACCCGGGAGCGGCGGAAGGCAAACGACGCGTAGCCATGACAATCCCCCCGCGCATTGCGTACTGCTCGATCTTCCGGTAAGTGGCTGGTGGTATTCGCTGCATGCCAGGCAGGACCAGGACGGGATAGCCAATGCCGAGAGTGTCGACGGCATCCCCGTCGATGAAGTCCAGGTTGAAACCTGCATCGAGAATCTGTGCGATGACGTTATTCCCTAGCAGCTGTCCCATGGATTCATCGATGCTTAGGTTTACTCCACGAGTGTTGAAGCCGGCTTTTGTGGTTACCGAAGCAGACGAATCGCTCTTAACGGTGAAACTGGCCCAAGCGTCATCGTTAGGTAACAGCAACGCCACATCGTTGGCCGGATTGCCCTGGCGCAGGGCAAAGCTAACGCGCTCTAGATATCCGGCCAGATCCGGCATGGCAAACCACCAGGGATTATGGGCACTAAAGGCGCCGGCGGCATACATGCGCCATCCCGGCTCTCCGGCAAGCTCCGGCGAGTAAGGCCAGCCGTGGCCAACCAGTTGGTTGATGCCCTGCAGGAAATGCAAATCGGCTTCCACCTTCATATCGAGCGGGGTGGCACGAAAAGCTGGAGAATGCAACCAGGTCCAGGTCTCCGAAGAGATGACGGGCCTGCCAAAGAGATGACCTGCCGACGCCGCCCAGCGCGTATCGGAGAACTGCCGCCACATCTTGAGAGTTGCCTTGCCCTCCCCTTCGGGAAGGTCTGCGTATTGGTTGCTGGAGAGGGTGACGGGAGGAAATCCGTAGGTCTGCGAGCGCAGCAAGGTGTGATGTTCGAGCGCCCATGCGTGCAGCGGCGCGAGGTAGCGCTCGTTGGCCAGCTCGGTGAGCGTCTTCCCCCAATCGTGTCGGACTGCGGACGTCTCCGGCCCGGCATCGGCGAGCAGCGCCGGCAAATGGGGAGTGAGGTCGTAGCCACGGCGCTGGCGAAACTGCTCGATTAAATCGCCTGTCCAATCGGATCCGTAATCCTCCAGGCTGTCGCTGAATACTGCGTAAGGGAAATGATCACCGAATGCTTCCATTAAGCGATCTCCAACCGAGTGCAGATGAGTGGCGATGGCCTTCTGATCGTAGTGGTCGAGGACAAAGCCCTCCGCTCCCACCGCCGGGCGTTTCACCGTCATTCCGGTGCGGCTGGAAATGAAGAAGACTGCGCTCGACTGCCCACTCAATTCGGGAGAAATCTGCAGCCGGCCGTTTTCGATCGCCGGCGTCGCAGCCTGCTTCGCGTCCTTGAAGGCAAGCGCATCACCGGAACCCGGAACCCAGAAGGTCGCGACCAGTTGCTCGCCAGCCGTGACGCCGGGCATTGCGATCGAACGCGCGCCGGATGGAATCGCGACGGTCTCAACTCGCATTTCACCTGCAGCCTGGGTTATGGGGATGTGGGGACCACCAAAAGGCCAGCCGCTTCCCAGGGTAATATCGGTCCGCATCCCCAGAGCCCTGGCCTCTGCGGCAGCAAAGCGAAGGGCATCAATATGCTCTTCTGAAAGATAGGTCAGGTTGCGGAAACCGGTTTGGGGATCATCCAAAGCCAGCGGATACAGGGTAGCGATCTCCACGCCTCCAATGCCTGCTGTTTTCATCTGTTCGAGTTCCCGCCGGATTTCTGTTTTTGCGACAGCCGGCCCGAACCACCACCAGCGCATCATGATCCGGCAGTCATCCGGCGGGTGTGCGAACGACTCTTTCAGCCGGATCAGACTCGAATCCGCCTGCGCAAGACTCGCGGGGATTTCGAGCCAAGAAAGAAAAAGCAGAACGCCCCATACTATAGTCCTGGTCAAGGGTCCTCCTATGCGGCCAGCCGTTTCAGCTTGCCGTCCGCGCGTATACTGCCGGTGGTGATTCCCTTTCTTCTGCCCTCGGACAAACCGGAAACAAGGTGCCTGCCATTCTAAGTCCGGCCACCTGGCTAGGGTTCGGGGTACGAGGGCCCGGGTGGAGCCTCGATGAAGACGTAGGTGGGGTGCCTCAATTTGGCGGACCGCGGTAAAGATCGATCCCTTGTCTCTTTTCCACCTCGATGCTCACGACGCGTCGTGGGTAGTTGCGGAAGGAAGACGGGAGCCGACGTGCGCCCCCGCAGTCGGAAATTTTTGCCGTATACCGCGAATGCGCGGGGGTCCGGATATTCGGTACTACCAGCATTCAAATGCCACCCGCCGGCAGGCAGCGGGCCGGGAAGATACGACGGAGTGGCGTCAGTCACCGAGATGGTGAAGCCCACGTTGTCGCTGCCGCTCCAGCCGCGAAAGCGTTCCGGATCGAAAATCCGACCAGCAATGACCGTTTCTCCTCGTGGCCTGTATAGGCGAACTCCAGAGTGATGCAGCGCATTCCCTCGGCGCCCGGAATGGAAGCAGCCGATAGGTCTTGTTGTCATCCCCCGCGATGCTTCCTTCCAACCCATGTGTGGGCTTCGGCTGCGCATGCGAGCCCCTCCTCGAGTTTTCGGTTGCCCACAATACCCGAAAATGAGTCGGTTGTAGAGGGCCTGTTCACGGCCCAAGCGACCCGATGTTTACCGCAAATACGTACGTAGGTGGCGCTAATATCCCACTTCGCCCAAACCGGTTAACGTCAAACCCACAATTCGCTTGCCAATTGGCGCGTAGGATGATATTTCATGCCCGCTTTGGTGAGGTCTCCTGGTGCGTGATCCGCACCTTCTCCAGGGGGTGTGTTATGACCAAGCGCTCTATAGCCTTCTGCCTCGGCCTGGCGCTGTTTACCGTTTCCACGACTGCGATTGCGCAAGTGAACATGGCAAGTTTGACCGGTCTCGTCACTGACCCCTCGGGCGCGGTTCTGGCCGGCGCTAAGGTCACCGCCCAGAACAAGGCGACCAACGCAGAAATCACAACCCTCACCAATACCACCGGCTACTACACCTTTGCCAGTCTGCCGATTGGCGACTACCGCGTCACGCTGGCCGCGCCGGGCTTTCGAAAAGAAGTCACCGAGGTACATCTCGACTTAGGGCAGCGTGCCCGTTTCGACTTCAAGGCGCAGGTGGGCACAGCAACCGAATCAGTGACGGTCACGTCGGCTGCGCCGCTGCTGTCTACCCAGGACGCGATGCCCGGCGCGGTCGTCGAGAACCGGATGATCGCGCTGATGCCGCTGAGCATCCGCAACTGGGACGATCTGCTGGGACTGATCCCCGGGGTGCAAGGCGACCGATATACCGAGCAAGGCGGGGGCACGGCATCCGGACGCACGGGCGCGGTCAACGTTCACGGGGTGCGCTCGCTGCAAAACAACTTCGTGCTCGACGGCGTGGACAACAACTCGTTTTCAGAAAATGTGCAGGAACTGACCACGCAGATTGTGCGGCCATCGGTGGACGCGATCCAGGAGTTCAAGATTTCGACCAATCCGTATTCCGCCGAGAACGGCCGGAGCCCGGGGTCGCTGGTCAACGTCACCACGAAGAGTGGCACCAACGCGTTCCACGGCCTAGCTTACGAGTACCTGCGGAACAAGGTTTTTGACGCAAATGACTTCTTCACGAACCGCGCCCGACGCGACCGCCCCAACCACGTGCAGAATCAGTTCGGCGGGCAGGTGGGCGGTCCCGTGGCGAAGAACAAGGCATTCTTCTTCTTCAACTACGAAGGCACGCGCATCCGTCGCGGCCGCTTCTATCAGGCCAACGTACCGACCGCAAATGAGCGCATCGGCGATTTCTCGGCTGCTGGCTATACCGCGATGGTGGATCGAGTGGGCGACTGCATCGGTCCGGGAACGGCGTTCACCACCGCTAATACCGGCATGCCCAGGAACAATATGATCCCCGACGGCAGGCCAGGCAGCGTCAAGAACTGCATCGACCCGATTGCGGCCAAGATCCTGGCGCTGGTTCCAAATCCAAACTTCACCGGCTCCGGCGCGTTATCGAACGTCGGCAACTTCACCAACGTGCGCGCCTTACAGGACGACACCAACAATTACACGGGACGCTTCGATTGGAACCCTAATTCAAGCAACAGCGTTTGGGTGCGCTACAGCAACTCGCACCGCTTCCGCTACATTCCGGGCACGTTTGGCGGGGTCCTTGATGGAACGAGTTCCTCCGCCAATGGCCGGTTGCAAATGAATGGTGCCGGCGTGTCCGTGGGCTGGAACCACGTGTTCAGCACGCGGCTGGTAAATGAATTCCACATCGGCTGGGGACGCAACTGGTCACGCGGGGTGCAGGCTCCGTTCGGATTGAATACGCTGGCCGATTTCGGCTTTAAAGGTGTCGCCGATAATCCCCTCTACAGCGGCGGAATTCCGCGCATCGCTATCAGCTCCGCTGGTGGCACGCAGTCGAATAGCACGCTATCAATTGGCGGCGTGGATAACTGGGGTTCCCCCGACTTCCTGCCGAAATTCCAATACACCAACGAATACCAGTGGCTGGAGACGCTCAACTTCACAGTGGGCAAGCACCAACTAAAGTTCGGCGTGGATGCCCGCGTCCCGATGCGCAACATCTTTCTCGACGTTCCTGCCATGCGCGGCCAGTTGAGTTTCGACGGGAACCGCACGGGTATCGGATTGGCCGACTTCCTGCTCGGGTATCCGCAAGCGGCGCAGCTTTCAAACCTCGCCGTGTCCGACGCGCGGCTATGGATGCTGTCTGAATTCGTGCAGGACGATTGGAAACTCACGCCCAAGTTGGCCCTCAACCTCGGCCTGCGTTATGACTACGCCACGTGGCCGTACAGCGGCGCGGACCGTATGTCCAACCTGCTGAATCCTAATCCCACCGCGGTAAACGCCATCGGGGCGCTGTTCTGTCCCGGCCGAAATGCCCCGCCGTGCAGCGCAGCTTCGGAGGTTGGGCGTTCGCTGGTGAAGCCGGACAAGAACAATTTTGCCCCTCGTATCGGGCTCGCGTATCAGTTTTTCCCCAGCACCGTCGTGCGTGCCGGCTATGGGCGTTTTTACATGCTGTTTGAGCGCGCCGGCAGTGAAGACCAGATGTTCCTGAACCCGCCCTTCTTGGTCAACAACTCGGTCACGTCGAGTTCGAACAGCACCACCGCCAACGGCATGCGCCTGGCCTCGGGGTTCAATGTGTCGGTCGACCCAAGTGCGATTTGCACAGCGGCGCCTTGCCCACCGGGCGTGGCTGTCCTCTCTAACATTCGTTTGCGGGCAGTGAATCCCAATAACGTACAGCCCGAAGTTGACCAGTGGAACTTGGGCATAGAGCACCAGTTGCCGTGGCAGATGGTGGTTACCGGAGAGTACGTCGGCACGAAGGGGACGCATCTTTCCATCCTGCGCAACCTGAACCAGATCTACTTCGACTCGCTGGGCAGAGCATGCACGACAGTGGCCGGGCAGCCGACTTGTCCCGGAATCGCCGCTCCCTTCATTCCCTACTCGAACCTCGGCGCCATTGAGTACCGCGACAACGTCGGCAACTCCACGTACCACGGCCTCGAGCTGAGCGCGCAAAAACGCTTCAACCGCGGCCTGACCTTCACCGCCGCATACACCTGGTCGCACTCCATCGACCAAGTACAAGAGCACCTGATCAGCGCCAGCGGTTCTAACAGCTTCCTCGAGAACGAACACGACCTGCGTCAGCAGCGCGGCGACAGCGACTTCGACTTCCGGCAGCGCTTCGCGTTCGGCTACGTGTATGAGCTGCCTTTCGGGCCCGGCAAATCGATGTTGACGAGTGGCCTGCTGTCGTACGTCCTCGGTGGATGGCGGCTGAGCGGCGCAGGTCAGTTCCACGGCGGCAGGCCGTTCACCATCTTCTCCAGCAGCAACAACAGCTTCGTGCAGGTCCGCGGCGGCTTGACCAATGCGCTTGCCGACTGTTTGGGGAGCGGAAGTCTGCCGGCTGGACAGCAGACAATCGATCGTTGGTTCGATACCACTCAATTTGCCCGGCCGCTGGCACCCAATCCGGATCCGAGCAACCCGGCGCTGGTGCCGCGTCTTGGTACCTGCCCACGCAACAACATGCGCGGGCCGGGCTATTCCAACGTGGACCTCGGGCTGGTGCGCGTCTTCTCCTACTTCGGAGAATCGCGGGATCTGGAGTTCCGTTGGGAGCTTTTCAACCTTCTCAACACGCCGCAGTTTGGGCTGCCGACCAACAACGTCAATTCCGGCAGCTTCGGCAAGATCACCTCGCTGGCGGGTGATCCCCGCGTGATGCAGTTTGCTTTAAGATTCTCCTTTTGAGTGCCCGAAACTTTGAAGCCCGGCCGGCAAGGCCAGCTTTTCTTCAAGGACCAAGACAGATGTCGTGAATGTGCGACTGGACGAGATTGGCGGCGATTGCATCGATCGGCTCAAAATCCCCCGCTCGTTCGCGAATGCCAATTGCGCACTACGGACGTTGAGGCGAATGCTTCACAAAGCAGAAGAGTGGAAACTGATCAGCCGCGCTCCGAAGATCAAGCTTATGAAGGAACCCGGACGATCACTCAGCCTCGATGATGCCGCAGAAAGAAAATTGCTTGCTGCGGCTGCTGGTTGCAAGTGGCAAAGCAAACCAGCGATCTCTTTCGTGACGTTGTCATCTTGATGCGCGATACTGGAATGAGAAGTCAATGCGAACCCTACCGGATGGAACGCAGCTTGTTGCAACCCAACCCATAAGCTCGAAGCCTGAAGTATGCCCGCGCATTGATGCCCCAGTTCCGGCGGATGTGGTAGTGACATGTTTGAGGAAGTTTCCTGGCCGTCGGCGTCATCGGAGTTGTCGAGGCTTGGACGTGCTGACAACGAAAATCCGCTTACTATCAGCGATTGTGATTCGTTTGGTGCCTGACCTTGCGGATTCTCAGGCCATTTATTCACGCTGGTTACGAGCTCGACGCTTTGGTCCTGGATTTTGTGGTACCCAATCCGGACTAAGCTCGAAAATATATCGCCACTAAACTTTTTGAAGATAGACCTCAATTCTGATATGTTGCCGTCAAAGTATGCCGTCTGCCAAAAAAACTAAGCCAAAGGCAAAGCAGCCGGGGAAGGCCGCAAGTATCGCCGATGTTGCGCGCGAATCAGGGGTATCCATTTTTACTGTTTCGGCGGTCATCAATAAGAAGGCCCACGTTGGCAAGGCGCGCCGCCAACGGGTGGAAGACGCGATTCGCAAGCTGAACTACCGTCCCAATCTCATTGCCCGTAGGTTATTTGAACAGAAGACCCAGACAATCGGCATGATTGTTACCGACATTGCCAATCCTTTTTCCCCCATGGTCGTTCGCGGCGCCGAGGATGCCGCGCAGAGACGCGGTTACAACCTCTTGCTCTGCAACAGTGACGACATTCTTGAAAAAGAAGAAGAGAACGGGTTGGAGTTATTGCTGTCGAAACGGGTGGATGGAATCCTGCTCACGAAAACCGCAGGTGACCTGCGTCCGTCTTTGCGCCAGATGATCAAGGAGGTAAACATTCCCTTTGTCCTGGTGATGCGCACCTATCCACAATTGACCAAGGATGCTGTGGCCGGCGACGACTATCAAGGTGCCTACGAAGCTGTGCGCCATCTTGCGCGTGCTGGCCGGCGCCGCATAGGCCTGGTTAGCGGCCCCAGGAAAGTCAGCAGTGCAAGAGAGCGCTATCGCGGATTTCGGGACGCACTAGATGCAGAAAAACTCTGCTTCGAGCCCCAACTGGTCGTCGAAGGCGATTACCGCATTGAGTCTGGTTTCCGCGCCGGCCATGCTTTGCTATCTCAGCGACCGGACGGAGTCTATGTAGCCAATCACCTCATGACCATTGGATTGCTGAAGGCGGCTGGAGAAATAGGACTAACCTGCCCCGAAGATTTCGGCTTGGTAAGCTTCGTTGACTATCCCTGGTTAGGAGTTTTCCGCCCCAGATTGACGACGGTGGAATTGCCCAAGCACCAATTAGGTAGCGAGGCGGCAGAACTGCTCATTCAAAGGATCGAGGAAGACAATAGTGCTCCAGTTCTGCGAAAGCTGCAACCAGAACTTCGGATACGGGAGTCCTGCGGATTCGGACTTTTTGTCTCGGCAGCGCAACGGGACTCCAGTATTTCCGAATCAGCACCAACCAGTTAGAAAGTTAGAAAATACAGCTCATCTTTCTTATGTTTCACTGAAATCGATAAGCTGCGGGTGCAGCGTAGACGTTGTGACAAGATTCGATAAGATTAAAAAGAAACGAATATATAAGTTCTCGGCATGGGAGCAGCAAACCTTCGAAGTCGATCGCAACCCTGGTTTGGAGTGACCTTAATTTCTAGTCTGAGTAGGACATGCAGCGCCGCACATTCATAAAGTCCGTCTTAGGCAGTGCTTTGTTGTGGAAAGCGCCCGCATTGTTCGCGTTTCAGGCCTCAGCCTCATCCACGCCTGATCCCGCGGTGGAGCGCGTTCTAGTAATGTTTAAGTGTCATTTTGACGCAGGCTTTATCGATACACAGACAGCCGTGGTTCACCGCTATTTCAAAGAATATTTTCCACGGGCCATGGATCTCGCCAGCCAATTACGCAATTCTGGTAACCAGCGCTACGTCTGGACTACGGGATCATGGCTGCTTTACGAATACCTGGAGCAGGTAACGCCCGAAGAACGCAAGCGGATGGAAAAGGCCATCTCGATGGGCGACATCGCATGGCATGCTCTCCCGTTCACCTGGCAGACCGAATTGATTGACCAGTCGATGATCTCCGGAAGTATTGGCTTATCACGAACGCTGGATCAGCGTTTTGGCCGGATCACGACTGGAGCCAAGATGACTGACGTCCCTGGTCACACCCGGGGCTTGATCGCTCCGCTAGCTGCACAAGGCGTGAAGTTTATCGACATTGGCGTGAACGATGCGAGCACTCCGGCGGAAGTGCCGCCATTGTTTCTCTGGAAAGATCCGGGTGGATCGTCCCTCGTAGTTATGTATCACCGCGATTACGGCGGGGTCGTGCGCGTGCCAGGCTCTGATCTGGCTATCGCTGTGGTTGTGCGAGGCGACAACAGCGGGCCACACACCCTGGAAGAGATTCACGAGACCTACTCCACTTTGGGCACCCAGTTTCCCAACGCCCAGATTACTCCTACCAACCTGAGCGAGATTGCGAATGCGGTCGATCCTCACCGCGGTTCTCTACCGGTAATCACCAGTGAAATCGGGGATACCTGGATTCACGGTGTTGCCAGTGACCCACTGAAGCTCGCCCGCTACCGCGAGGTTGCGCGTCTGCGCCAGAACTGGATAGCTCAGGGAAAGTTTGCCGTGGGCGATGCGACAGACGTTGCCTTGCTCCGTCATCTGCTTTTGGAGGTTGAGCACACCTGGGGCACGGACACCAAAACCTGGCTTGATTTCGATCACTACATTCCCAGCGATCTGGCCAAGATGCTCGACACCAAGAACTACAAGGTCGTCCAGTTCAGCTGGCTGGAGAAGCGCCAAGACCTTTTCGCCGGGATCGCCACGCTTCCTTCTCCATTGCGTGAGCAGGGGAAGACAGCGGTGAAGAATCTCGATGCGGTCGAGCCGAAGCTGGCACATCCCAACCCTCACCCCGCCGGAAGTGAGATCGAGACGCCGCACTTCATCGTCGGCATCGATCCCAAGACCGGAGCTATTACCCGGCTACTTAATAAGAAGTCGAGGCGAGAGTGGGCATCGAGCGACCATCTGCTGGCTCTTTTTTCCTATCAAACACTGTCGCAGCAAGACTATTCCCGCTTCTTTGATAATTACGTGATCAGCGATGAAGATTGGGCGAAGAAGGATTTTGGAAAGCCTAACATCGAGCGCTTTGGAGCCGAGAGCCGGGAGTGGTTGCCCTCTCTCTCGGATCTACAGATGGAGGAAAACCAACAGGGCCATCGTCTGCTGGCGCGTCTTACGGTCAATGATCCGAAGGCTCTGCACAGCGGACGAGCATCGTTCCCCCAGAAGACGTATCTGGAAATGCTGTTGCCCAAAGCCGAGCCGGTAATCCACTTGAATTTTTCCTGGTTCCAAAAGCCGGCAACGCGTCTTCCCGAAGCTCTCTGGTTGAGCTTCCATCTGGTTGCCTCCGATCCCAAAGGCTGGATGCTGGAGAAATCAGGCGAGCCGGTCTCTCCCTTGGACGTGGTCCGATCCGGCAATCGTCACATGCACGCACTCTCTAAAGGGTTCGGCTACAAGGATGAAAGCGGGGCCTTTTTTGTTGAGACTCTGGATGCGCCGCTGGTCACCTTGGGCATCAAGTCGCCCTTACCCTTTTCGAAAAGCCAGCCTGATCTGTCTGCTGGCATTCACTGCAATCTCTTCAATAACGCTTGGGGTACTAACTACATCATGTGGTCTGGTGAGGATATGCGTTTCCGTTTTGTCCTTCGCGCTTAAGAGGCGACGGGGCAATTGGCCAGTGAGGAACTAGGAGAGCGTATCTGTTAGGAGGTTCCCTCGGGCTCGAACGTAGGCCCCGGGGTTTCGGAGGGCTCATCCGGCTGTGGCGGGAAAAATGGCCAATCGTGTTTGCGCCACGCGAGTACAAGAAACGCCGTGAAGCCCGCCAAAATAGTCCCGAAAGCATAGGCCATGTATTGCCATCCGTGAGGTTGCAGCGCAGGCGTTACGAATACAGCTATCCAGCCACAAAGAGCGAACAATGCTGGCAACGGGTATAACCACATCTGAAAGGGCCGGGCAGCATCAGGCCGACGTTGGCGATAAATCAGCAAGCCAATAATCTGAGCTACGAACATGGAAAGGATGCGAGCCAGCATCAGCGCTGTAATGATTTGGACCAGGTTAAAGAAGCACGAAACCATGCATAGAACGCCTACGAGCAGCAGCGAGCGGTGCGGAAAGCGGCGCGTAGGATGGAGTTCTCCAAACCAGCGGAAGAAGGCGCCATCCAGAGCAGCGGCGTAAGGGATTCGCGAGTAGCCGAGCATCATGGCGTAGGTCGCTGCAAATGCCGTGATCTCGATCATGACCGTCATCAAGCCGGACGCCCAGTGTCCATGGATTCTCTCCATGTAGACGGAGCCGATTGCATTGAATGCCTGAGAATTGGGGTCAATCATCTCCCGCCAGGGAACTACCCCGGTAAAACTCACGGAAATGAGAAAGTCGATGGCCATCACCATAAGAATCGAAACGATTACGCCCGAGGGAATGACACGCTCTGGTTGCTTCACTTCGTCTCCGAGATAACAAATTTGGTAATAGCCGAGGAAGTTGAACATCACCAGCATGGTGCCGTTGCCCAGGCCGAGCAGGAACGGGATTCCGATATGCCACGCCCCGGGCGGAAAATCCAGGAGTAGACGGGGAGTGAGATGAGTAAGCCCAGTGCCGATGACCCAGGCCGCCGTGAGCAGCATTCCAATCCAGAGGATCAGCATGAGACGTGCGATGTCCTGGATCTTGCGGTATAGCGCCACCATCGCAACGGCAGTGATCGCCACCGCCAGAAGCTTCACGCCCCAGACATTGGAGGCCAGCTTGGGCCAGAGGAAACCGGTGTATTCGGCCATGCCGATGCTGCTGGTGGCAATCTCCAAGGTGCCACTGAACAGGAATTGCCAGACAAAGACCCAGGCCAACATGCGGCCCCACCGGGCCCGACCAAAACACTCACGCAAGAATATGTAAGAGCCGCCCGAAGCCGGAATCGCGGAACCCAATTCGGCAAAGACCAGCCCATCGGCGATGGCCAGGAGCGCACCGACTCCCCAGGCAATCAGCGATTGCGGGCCGCCCATCGTAGCGATAATGGCTGGAACTGTGATGAACGGGCCCGTGCCCACCATGTTCGACATGTTGATCGAAATTGCATTAAGCAGTCCCAATCGCCGTGGCATGCGACCGTGCGGACCGCCGGCAATGGACGTAGCCGTGCCTGGATGGGAGTCCAAGTGTGAACCTGTTCTTACGTTGTGCGAGCAGACAGAATACTGCAGCCTATCTACAGCCGGCTCGACCGGCGGCCATTTGAAACGCAATCACGACAGTATCGCCGTCACCAGACTCGGATTCGGCTGGTTAACTCTCGGGCGCTGGCCAGTTCCGGTTACGGAACGGTGGCTGTGGCAAGCTGGCCCAGCACCCCGCGCAAATGTTTTAAGCTGGCGGCAATGCTCACGGCGGGGAGAACCCGAGTGGCGCCGAACTTCACGTCCTGCTCCACCACCATCCAGCCTGAATAATTATTTTTCGCCAGGACACGGAAAAAGGCGGGAAAATCGATCGATCCCTGGCCGATGATGGTGAACACCTTTTCCTCAATCGCCTGATCGAAGGTGAGCTTCTTGCGGCGTGCTTCGGCCAGAACTTTTGCATCGACGTCTTTGATGTGTATAAACCGAAGAATCTTGCGATACTTTTCCGCCTCCGCAATCGCGTCGCCGCCGCCGTACACACAGTGGCCGGTATCCAGGCACAGGCCAATTTTGCTCGCGGAGGTGACGTCGAAGAACTTTTCCACTTCGGCCGGAGTCTCGACATAAGTGGCCACATGGGGGTGGAAGACCAGGTCCAAGCCATAGTCAGCCGCCACGTTTGCAGCACTTGCGACCACTTTCGCGACCTGCTTCCATTGTTCCCTTGTCCAGCCGGCGCTGTCGTCGGCAGGCACGCGGCCGGAGATGAGGTCGCGTTCTTTCGACTGCGCATCGGCGAGAACGAGAAATGGCGCACCCAGCGCGGACAAAAAGCCACCAACTTTGCGGATCTGCTCGACGACCGCTTGGGTCGAGGCGCTGTCACCGAGGGGGACGGGAACAAAGGACCCCAAGAGGCTCAGATTTCTCTTTCCCAACTGCTCTTTCAGCACTTTTGCGTCGGTGGGAAAGAATCCGTAGGGGCCCAACTCCGTGCCTGTATAACCGGCCTCTACCATCTCGTCCAGCATTTTCTCGTAGGATTGGTTCCAGGATGGTCCGCGATAGTCCAACACGCCCCAGCTATCCGGCGCGGATGCAAAATTAAAGCGATCACGGAGTGGAATCATATTTTGCCTCGTTTTCATTAAAAGCCTAATTGCGCCAAGGGTCGATAACGACCTTCATCGAATCGGGAGCGATCGACTGCTTCATGGCGGCGTCCACATCGTGAAGCGCGAAGCGATGTGTAACGAAATCGGCCAGGGGGTAATGCCGCATGTAGCGAGCCATTTGCCGCATGCTGGGAGCATAAGCTGCCGGTTCTTCGCCGCCGACCCCAAGGATCCGGACATTCTTGGAGCATAGATGACGGTGTGGATTAATCGCAACATCACCCAGATCAGAAAAGTTGCCTGCCTCGACCAACAGCCCTCCAAGTCGCAGCATGTCAAGCGCCTCAGGTATGGCAGCAGGCACACCGGCACATTCAACCACCACATCGGCGCCCCGTCCATGCGTGAGGTCACGAACAGCCGTCAGGCGCTCGCTCAGAGTCGTATGCGCCGCATTCAGAGCGTGATCCGCACCAAGACGCTTGGCAAAATTGAGACGATAGTCGGAAAGATCAACCGCAATGATCATGCCGGCCCCCAGCATTCGCGCCTTGGTGACGAAACACATGCCCAGCGGCCCCACTCCCAGGACTACGACGGTATCGTCGAAACGAAATGACTCATTCGGAAATGCCGAGACTTGTTTTGCTCGATCCAGGCCTACGGTGACCGCCATGATTTCCGTTAATACCGCGATCTCAGAGG
>Ga0209577_10000995_pt1 | contig 28339 bp, 32 predicted proteins | sample GraSoiAngelo_109_FD_185874 | JGI IMG/M metagenome (GOLD analysis project Ga0209577, IMG submission 185874) | Grasslands soil microbial communities from the Angelo Coastal Reserve, California, USA - 14_0903_12_20cm (SPAdes) (version 2) | ecosystem: Environmental > Terrestrial > Soil > Grasslands...
GCTTGTCCAGATCCAACCCAGCCATGGCAACGAGTTTCTTCGCTACCTCGGCTTGTATCCATGATGCCGCTTGCAATTTCGGCGTGGCATCTCTGCTTAGGTAGGATCGCTCCTTGCCCCAAGTATTACGCACAACTTCCCATCCGTAGCTCGCCAGGTCTGTCCGGTGAATGATTAGCGTCGCTATCGCCCCGCGCCGGGCTGTTTCTTCTAACTTGTATGTCCATCTCCCGTAATACGTCAGCGCTTTTCCTTTGAAAAACTTTGGATCGTCGGATTGCGGTTCATTTACGAACAAAAGTGCGGCCTTGCCTTTCAGGTCGATTCCCTTGTAGTCGTCCCAGTTATATTCCGGCGCATTGATCCCGTATCCGACAAACACGATCGGGGCATCGATATATGCCGTTTCCGTTTGGCTTTCATTGCTGGCAACGAAATCCTCGAGATTCCTGAGCTTGGTCGTTTCTGAGCCAGATGCCAGGTTGAGCGACGTCTCGTCTAATGTTTTGACCCCGACCATTGGCACTTCCTGAAAATAGGTCCCCTTGTCCCCGGCTGGTTTCAATCCGTATAACGCAAACTGGGTCGCAATGTATTCAGCGGCTAGGTCTCCGCCGCGCTGGCCGGTGCCGCGTCCCTCCAGCAGGTCGCTGGCAAGAAACTTCACATGGGCACGAAGCTTCTCCGGGTCGACATGAACCTTTGCCTGAGACGAGACTGCCTCAGGTTTAGACTTCGGGTTGCGAGCTTGGGCACGGATGTGAGAACTGCACAAGACAATGGCGAGGACACTGCTCACGATAAGCTTCAGCTCGCGCATGATTTCCTCGAAAATGTTGAATTCTCTCTGATCACCATGAATGATGCCAACTCTCCCCGCTAACCGCACCTTTCTATCGCTTTTTGGTTATCCAGTTTTCGATGCTCCGTTTCCTAGATCCTCCCTTTCGCTCCGCCGCCAAGGCCTTCCTCGGAAGAATGGAGATGAAAGATCGAGCGCATCCGGCTAACAGCTGAAGGTCGGGACGGCTAATACAAAGAATGGAGGTTGTTGACTCGCTTGACTTTGTCGTGCGTCAGGTAAGTTGATAATCGACGGTTTGCGGCGGGTATTGGGCAAAGGCGCGCGACGCGAATGAGGCTACTCACTTCGGCTGGCTGAACGCCGCGTTCTCTCGCGAAACGCGCCAGCAGAAGTGGGCTGATTTTGTTTGCGCCGTCCAGGTAGAGGATCTGTTTTTTGGCGAAGAGCAGTCGTGTCAGGAAGTAGTGCGGGAGCCGGGGTAGTTCGGGACACCCACAAAAGATGGTCAACGCTCGGTTGCACAAAACCCAAGGATTCTGAAGTGGTGGCTGTTCCGCGCTCGCGACTGAAATGGTTAACCTCATGAACACGTGCGTTGTGTCCGTGGACAGCACTATAGCAGGCGAATGAAAAGCGAAATATAGATAGCCTCATTGGCGCCCGGCGGCCAGTTTCCGAGTGCTGACGACCGATCCGGAATCGTCGGAAGACGTAGAGTGAGACGCATCTTCTGCTATACGATTAATCCCACGTGCTCCTTGGCGTAGAGACAGGAGAAAGGATGGGGGCGCTGATTCAGGACTGGCGTTATGGCCTCCGCATCTTGCGCAAGTCACCCGGTTTCACCGCCGTAGCCATCCTCACCCTCGCTCTCGGCATCGGGGCGACTACGGCGATTTTCACGCTGGTGCAACAGGTGATGCTCAGGTCCCTGCCCGTCGCGATGCCGGATCAGCTCTGGCGCATCGGCGATGCTGCTCGCTGCTGCTACTCGGACGGATACACGACGCAGAACGACTGGAATTTCTTTTCGTGGGAAGCGTACAAGCTCTTCCGCGCCGATACCCCGGCGTTTGAGGAACTGGCTGCGTTCCAGATCGGCGAGGGTAACGCCCACTTGGGCGTGCGACCCACCGGTTCGCCGGCCCCCGTGCAGACGGCGAACGGCGAGTACGTCTCCGGCAATTTCTTCAAGACGTTCGGCATTTCCGTTTGGCGCGGGCGTCTGTTCACCGATGCCGATGACCAGGAAGGCGCGCCACCGGTCGCCGTGATGAGTTTCCACACCTGGCAGGGGAAGTACGGATCCGATCCATGGGTGGTCGGAGCTACATACGATGCCAACGGCCATCCATTCACGATTGTCGGTATCGCCCCGCCGGGTTTCTTCGGAGCGAAGATCGCCGACTCGGACATGCCCGATTTCTGGCTGCCGCTGACGACGGAGCCGCTGATCGCCGGCGCAACTTCGCGCCTCAAGAATCCCCGCCTGGCCTGGCTCGATCTGATCGGGCGGATTCACGCCGGCACGAATCCGAAAACCCTGGAGTCGCAGCTTCAGGTGGAGCTGCACCAGTGGCTGGCGAGCCACGTGCCGGATATGAGCTCGCAGGAAAAAGCACTCCGCGAGAAGCAGACCCTGCATCTGACGCCGGGCGGGGCGGGCGTTTCCCTGATGCGCGAAGACTACAAGGAAGCTTTGTGGCTGCTGCTGATGGCCGCTGGTTGCGTGCTGCTGGTGGCCTGCGCCAACATCGCCAATCTGCTGTTGGCGCGCGGTCTGAAAGACCGGCACCAAGCAGCGGTCCGGGCTGCTCTGGGAGCATCCCGCGGCCAGCTGGTGCGCAAGGCGCTGGCTGAGAGCCTGACCCTGAGCATGTTCGGTGCCGTCGCGGGCATCGCCGTCGCGTATGCGGGCGCTAGCCTCATCCTCCGGCTTGCTATCACTGGACCGGACACCTGGGTGCCGGTGAACCCGGCGCCCTCGACTCCAGTACTGCTCTTCGCGCTGGGAATTTCGGTGATCACCGGAGTGGTGTTCGGGATTATCCCCGCATGGATGGCCTCGCAGACCGAGCCGATCGGAGCGCTGCGCGGGGCGAACAGCACAGTGCCCAGCAGTCGCGGCGTTTTGGGAACGGCCGCGGCGCAGAAGACGCTAGTAATCGTGCAGGCGGCTGTGTCGGTCGTACTGCTGAGCGTGGCTGCGATGCTCGCTCACAGCCTGCGCAATCTGGAGCGCCAGAACTTCGGATTCGATACCAACGGCCGGTATTTGGTCGGGATCGATCCGAGGATCTCGGGCTACAGGCAGGAGGAACTCGTTCCACTCTTCCGCGAAATCGAGGACCGACTGCGGTCCAGCCCCGGCGTGCGTATGGTCAGCGCCATACTCGAGGCGCCCCTGAGAGGTTGGGTTTGGCCTCGTGACATCCGGATTGAGGGCAAACCCGAGGAAGAAGGCTCATCCGGTTGGACTCGCGTGACCCCGCGATTCTTCGAGACTCTCGGGGTCAAGATCGTCATGGGACGATCCATTGCCGACGAGGACAACGCTGCTGCGCGGCCGGTGGCCGTGATCAACGAGGCCTTTGCGAGGAGGTTCTTCGGCAAGGAGAATCCCATCGGGCAGCATTTCGGCCCTGCTCCACAGAAGAACGCGGGAATGTACGAGATTGTTGGCGTTGCCTCCGACGTGGACTTCGGGCATGGTCCGGAGCCCATGTGTTTCCTCCCGGAGGCGCAGAGCACACACTTCGATGACCCAGAAACCGAAGAGCGCGAAGTGTGGTCACATTACCTGTACAACGTCGTGATCTGGGCGCCGGGGAATCCGCCCGGTCTGGAGGTGTGGGCCAAGAAGGCCCTCGCGGATGTCGATCCGAACCTCTTGGTATACGGCGTTCAGCCATATTCCGAGGTCATTCACGGCGATTTTGCCCAGCAGAACATGATCGCCAGTCTGACCTGGCTGTTTGGAGCCGTCGGGCTCGTGCTGGCTGCCGTGGGCCTGTACGGCGTGACAACCTATGGTGTCGAGCAGCGGACGAGCGAGATCGGCGTGCGCATGGCGCTGGGCGCGAATCGCGGTTCGGTAGTGGCCATGGTGTTGGGCGGAGCGTTCTGGCAGGTGGGCATCGGTCTGGCGCTGGGGATTCCTGCGGCGATCGGCGCAGGGCATCTGATCGCCAGCCAGCTTTTCGGCGTGAGGCCGTGGGATCCGCTGATGCTGTCAGGAGCCACGCTGCTGCTTGGGCTGGCGGCGCTAATCGCTGCGGTTGTTCCCGCGCGGCGAGCAGCGCGTGTGGATCCCATGGTCGCGCTGCGGCACGAATAATCCCTCGTAGACGAAGCGCAACTCTTCCTCGGAAGAACCTTGCACAAATATCCAGGTAGCCTTTGCGGAATTCCTTATCGGATCAGGGCAAACGGGAAACTGAAATCGACTACCCCTAGCTCAATGTGCGGCGCAAGGAACGTCCAAGTGCACTCTGCGGATGAAAGCTCGCCTTTTGCTGTCAATCGCGGAGTATCTGAGATTGGCCGAGCGGCCCAACGACAGAATCAAGCTTCTGGAGATCAAAAAAGCGGCAAGTCGATGGTCGAGTAATAACTGGCCTTGGCCGGAAGTCTCGCATGCCAAACGGTCGCGGGAATACTTCATGGCACAGGCGGCTGGACGGATGACCTTTCTCAACCGTCTCCAGACTCCACCCAAACCGGTAACGGCCTACGACCAGATGTTTGCCGAATTCAGAAGCTTTATCCCATGAATGGATCGATGCCTTTCCAAAACACACCAAGACAGAGTGAAATCGCGTGCAGCTTCCTCATACTGACCGTTCTTGAAACATGTGCGCGGGTATGGGGCAACTATCGATGAAGGCATCGAATCGCTCAAACATGCCATCTCGATAAAGCCGGATTACGACGATGCAATGGCGTACTTGAACCTGCTCTACAGGCGCAAGGCGGACACGGTAGCGAGCCAAGGCGAACGAAAACAACTGATCAAAATGGCTGACGACCTGATAGACAAAGTCAAAGACATCAAGCAGAAAAGGGCGGAGTCCCTCAACCGGCCGTAAGCGAAAGCAGAGAGGAAGGTTGTTTCCTTCTTCTTTACTTCGGTCGTGAGGCGCGGTGGAGTTGGATGGCGATGTCGTCGCCGACCTGAACTTGATCCGCTGAGCACATGGTTTGGGCCTTAGCCTATGCCGGGTTGTGCGTCATGGGCGCTTGAGACTGGAGCGCCCGTGTGGCCGATTCCGGCGGTTCCGCAACCACCCCGCCGAGCGCGCTACGCGTTGTCGCAGAGAGGGGATCGGAGGGAGTTTGCGCACGCTTCTCCGCCGCCCCGTTTCGATGTTGGCCAATTTTGCTCTTGAGGTTCCGAGCCGCGAAGCCAAAAGTTTCTGCGACCATTCGAAGCGGCGTTGTCTTCGGGCACTGCAGCGAGTAAACAAGTGCTTTAGATGCCTAGCGTTGGCGGAATCAGAAGCGATAGCACTATCGTACTCTTGACAAGCATCCAATTAGATGGCAGAAATGATGAATTAATATGGAGGAGGGTTTATGTCAGCCGCCATGGATGCAAGAGTTCAAACTACGCTGCGTCTCCCGAACCAGTTATACCGTGAGCTGAAGGTGGTTCTCGACCAGCATTTGGTTGAATTCGACAGTCTGAATGACCTGGCCGTGGCCGCTCTAGACCAATTTATTCGCAGACTACGCGAGCAGCAGATTGATGCCGAGTTCGCGCAGATGGCTGACGACCCGCATTACGCCAACGAGTCTCGCATTTTGGCGGGCGAGTTTGCGCGCAGCGATTGGGAAGCTCTCCAAGTAACGGAAGGAAAGGGCCCGGGCAGTGCAACGCGGTGATGTGTTCGAGGCGATACTAGACCCGGTGCAAGGATCGGAGCAAGGAGGCCGTCGTCCCGTCCTCATTGTGAGTCGCAATATTATCAATCAGGTCAGCCCCGTCGTGATCGTAGTTCCGATCTCAAAGCGTGCGAACTTCACGAGAGTCTATCCAAGCCAAACCGTGGTCGGCGCGGGTACGGGAGGGCTTTCCATAGAGTCGGTGGTCATGGCCGAACAAATACGAACCATTTCAAAGACTAGGCTGACGCGAATTCTCGGTCACCTTCCCGATGCCGCAATGGTTGAAATAAACGCAAAACTTAAGTTGGCGCTGGACCTTCAGTAGGCAACTGCGCCGTGCGCACCACTCGAAGAGAGAAACTGCCAAGCCAGCAGCCTGCGACGAGCAATACCACTGTAAGACTCTGAGGTGAAGAAACCACGTTTTCATTAGGAAGTGGCGCGCCCAAGGGGACGATTTTAGAACTCTCCTTAACGAATTCGTGTCAAGCGTGCCACAGGCTGAGCTTCCTATTGAGAGACTTGCGGCACTTGATGTCCGGTAAGGCGTATCGGGGACTACGAGGCAGTGTGCTACCCATAGCAATGAAACTGTTTGAGAATCAAGTGAAGTACCACCATGGAAAAGGCGAGACCATAAGGGCAAAGAAGGTCCAGGTAGAGATTGGCAAACCGAAAGCCATGCGAATAGATGTTACCGCGGCCCAAGAAAGTGGAAGCGAGATGGCGATATGAGACGGAATGGTTATCTTGAAGAAGCTCTTATACCACCTGCTAGAGGCTTCAGATCCTTTCGCGATTTTGATAAGTATCCGCGCGATCACCCATGGAAAACACAGCGGAACAAAGAACCAACTGGGCCCACCGTGCCCGGAATACGTGAAATTGAGGCCGGGAACAATCGCCAAAACAAACATTACCATCGGAAAGCGGTATAACCTTATGACTTCACGCCAAAAGCTAGGAGAAGAGGTGTCGTCAGCGGGCACACCCGAAGTCGTACCGAGGCTTCTGGGCACGCGTCGCCAAACGATAAATCCGGCTGTGGCGAAGACGATTAAACCGCAAAGGGACGCCAACCCTGGAATTAGGAGAGGGTGATTTTCCAGAACAGCTCGAAAACCGTCTTCTTTGACGTTTGAGACAAAGTACCCTGGGTGCGGAAATGTGGTTGAGATAAATAAGCGATTTCCCGGCACCAGGGAATGCGTCGTTTCAAATCTCGCGCCAGAGGGCAAATTGGTCCGCACACAGTCAAATTGAAAGTTGGAATTTGTACCAGTATCCGCACTTACGCCGGCCTCCTTAGGAAGTCCTTCAGGGAAGTTCAATTCAACTGCGGCCCTTTCGATAGAGACCGGCCACTCACCGCTTATGTTTTGATTAAGCTCCTCAAAATTTTTGTCAATGGCGAACTGATGCTTAGCCGTATAGCTGAGCTCAATTACATGGTTACCCCGTGACAGAGTGCCGGCCTCAGTCGCAATTCCGATATCGAATACATTCCCATCCTCGTTCGTGCGAAGCAGGGCATCATGCCCGTCAACTTTCGCGCCGACCGATTGAAACGAACCCACCTTCACGCGCTGAGGATTGACGGGTTTAATCCGCAGTCGTCGATGAAAGCCACTATCAAACACACCCTTGTCGTTAACAATTTCAAATCTTTCCGCGACGTGCATGGTGCGGTCCCTATCTACAGTGATCTGGCAATCAAAGGCCAGGATTCGATCAGGAGCCTGTGCTCTGGCGATTCCACCGCAGAGGAAGGTGCCGCAGACGAACAATTTAGCGATGAAAAATAGTTTGCTCGGCTTCATCTGAGAAGAGCCTAGCACAGTAGCAGTCGCCACTTGTTTTGGCTTCCGTCCGGAAGTCAAAGGGTCAACTCCAGACGGAGAGTTTCACCATGGTCGCCATCATGAGGGAGAGAATCCTTGCTGTCTTGCATGTCCTAATCCTCCGATGCAGATTGGCTAAGTCCTGATAACGCGGATACCGGAGCCGACACTGTTATGCAATCAAGTGAAACTTGGATTGGTCTCATCCTGGCCGACCGTTGGACTTGAGTTCGAACGTGGTAAAAGGTATCGCTTGAAGGTGTTGAAAACAAAAACCAGAAGGCGGTGGCGCGCCCTGGAGGACGATTTCAAAACCTGGTCTTTTTTCCCCAGGCAAAGCGCGTCAGGCCCAGATCAGGGTGTTTGGCGCAAGCGGCGCTTGGATTGACCATTGTGGCCAAATTAGCTATAATGCCCTTTTGCGGAGAACATCGATGCCTACCGGCAACGTACTCATAGTGGACGAAGAGCCTGCCCTTCGGGCGACCTATTCACGTGCGCTGTCCCAAGCGGGTTTTGCTGTAACAAAAGCGAAGGCCGGCAGCCAGGTTTTGCGCCGTCTTGAGGGCGGTGCCTTTGACGTTCTTCTCGTCGACATCCATATGCCCGAGAAGAACGGCCTTGCCCTTCTACAGGAGATCCATGCCCTTTCCCCCGACCTTCCCGTCATCGTGGTGGTTCCCGAGCTGAATAACCAATTCGCAGTTGATGCGGCAGAGCTTGGAGCAGTGCAGTCTCTCGCGAAGCCCGTTGACGAGGCCCTGCTCCGTAGAACCGTGAGGCGCGTTGTTGGCTTGAAGCAAGCGCAGCAGCGAGCCTCCATCGGCCCGGTGCTCGGAGGAGGACAGGCGCCAGTCCGAATGAATGCGACCAAGGTAAAAAACCAGATGGGGCAGGTTCTGGATGAGGTCATGCAGGGAAAGATCGTGCTGATCACGAGACACGAAACTCCGAAAGCTGCCGTGATTCCCATGGCGGAGTTCGAAAAGCTCTCGAGGGCGACGGGAGAGCGGCTTAGCATGCTCAGCCGCAAATACGATGCGATGCTCGCACGAATGCAGACGCCAGCAGCGCGCAAAGGAATGAAGGCCGCCTTCGACGCTTCACCGAAACAACTTGCGCAGGCCGCGTTGAGGTTCGCGCGTAAGCGTGGCTGATCGTCCCAACAAGCCACGCATCTATGTCCTAGCTGGGGTAAACGGCGCGGGGAAAAGCAGCGTCGGCGGCGCCGTGTTTGCGGACGCGGGGCAGGAGTTCTTCAATCCCGACCTTGCCGCTCAGGAATTCCTTGCAGAGTCTCCGGAAATCAGCCAGGAAGAGGCGAACGCCAGAGCTTGGCAGGAAGGGCGACGTCTCCTTGAAACCTCAATCATTACGCGGCAGGACTTTGCATTTGAAACGACTCTTGGTGGCAACACCATCACGCGTCTACTAAAGGAAGCCGCGAAGGCTGGAATGGAGGTTCGGATCTGGTATGTTGGTCTCGAAAGTGTCGAACTCCATATCGCACGGGTGCGATCGCGGGTTGCCCAAGGCGGCCACGACATTCCCGAAGCGAAAATACGCGAGCGTTACGACCGGAGCCGGTGGAATCTTATCGGCCTCCTCCCGAACCTTGCTGAGCTCAAGGTATTCGACAACACTGCCGAAAGCAACCCGCGGACGGGCAGCTGGCCGGAACCGAAGCTGCTGCTGCACTGGCGTCACGGCAGAATCCTGCATTCGCACAACCTTGTTCATATGCCCGAATGGGCAAAACCCATTCTGCAACGTGCGATTGATCTCTCGAAGCGAAAATGATTCGAATCCGGAAGGGATGTCCTGGGGCCTCGCTACCAAAAACGCAATCTGTCATTGCCGGAGAGGGCATCGTCTTTGGTACCGTGATTTTGCCGGGCAATTCTCATCCTGTACTCCGCAAATACGTCATCCAATCTCACGCAGCAATTTCTTCGAGCCAATATTCATGGTGCAGCCCGCCAAGGACATCCTTGATTCTCATCCGGCGACCGGCTGGCAACTCATGCCGTTGAACTCTCGACCTACGTATTGGTTTCCCTTGGAGATCCGCGAAAGTAGCCGCGCGCCAGTTGTTCAATCCCTCGCACACTGAGCTTCTTCCCGCTCAAGGCCAGGACGAACTCCTCGACCTCCTGCTTCCCGCGCCCGTTCATGCGCATGAACTGCCGCAGCGTGTACATGTAGGGATAGAGCCGGAAAGCGTCGCTGAAGATCTTCTCCCGCACCCGCGGGCTCATCTCTGCGAGCAGCCCTAGCCGCATGCTCACCCAAGACTTGCTCCGCGATAACTGTTCGGCCGGCTCGGCCACGCTGCTTTGCTCGAGCTTGTGCAGTTGGGAAGGCCGCCTGCTCCAGAATGCTCAGTGAGTGGTCATTCGAGACGCGCAGAAGATTCAGAATGGCCGCGGCTTCCTCTGCGCCCAGCGAGGCGTACGGCGCCAGGCCCATCCCCAGCTTCACCGCACATCGATACCGCTTGAACCCGTTCAGCAAAATGCTCAGCGGCGCGCGGTCCACGCCCTCCAGCGGCTCTTCGATGCCGCGCTCGGCAATCGCCGCTAACAAGCGCGCCGCCGCCACCGGATTTTTCATCCGGTAGCTCTCATACCTCAAATCCAAGGCGTCTAGCTCGATTTCGCGTGTCATCCCGGTTCTAAGAACTGTTCTTCTGAAGGTAGTGCAGAAGGTAATCGATCCGGCGGCGTCTGGCGATGCGGTGCTCGCTTACCGCCCGTGCCAACATCTTCCGAATTTCCGCTTCGCTCACCCGACGACTCTCGATCAAAGTGACCACCATGACCAGATAGCGGACGATGTCGGCATCGAAGCTCATCCTTGCGTTCCCCGGGCCACCTGCGCCTCGGCCGCGCTTGCCGTTTCTCCTCGAGCAACGCATCCTGGAGAAGCTGCAGCCGTATGAGGCGCAAGTCAACTTGTTGGATGAGATTCCGGGCGTAGACAGGACGCTGGCCGCAGTGATCATCGCTGAAATGGGCGTAGACATGAGTGTCTTTCAGAGTGTTTCACAGCTGGCCTCCTGGGTCGGGTGTTTGTCCGGGCAACAACGAATCCGCCGGCAAGCGTAAGAGCAGCCGCATCCCCAAGGGCAATGTCTATTTGACGACCGCGTTGGTGGAGGCCGCACATGCAGCAGCTAAAGCCAAGGGCACTTACCTTAGGGACAAGTTCTACCGTCTCAAGGCCCGGCGCGGGCTCAAGCGGGCCGCAGTGGCGGTAGCCCATAAGATCTTGGTAGCTGCCTACCACATTCTTTCCCACCGAGTTTGCTACAACGAACTCGGGGATCTTTACCTCGACAAGCTAAACAAGCACGATCTAACGCGCAACCTCGTTCATCGCTTGGAACGTTTAGGCTACAACGCGACCCTAGAACAGAAAGCGGCGTAAACCGGAGCACCAACCGAGATTTTCATGGCAGAGGTGAGGGGCAACCTTGGTGAGCGCTATCGGCCTTAATTAAGGACATAATAACAAGATAAGTTCCAACGCAGTTGTTCCGTTTTGTTGGCGGCGCCATCGCCAAAGGAGCGTTTCGTTAGAAATTTCGTAACGAAACTATCGCGCCTTTCCCTTTTGTTACCCAGCAGGGACTCTTTCGGGTCAGAATAAAACGCAGGAGGGGCCAGCCGCAATCCGCAGCCCGTCGGCCCGCCCCACAATCTTCTCGGAGCCGCGAGCGGCCGGGCACGTCACTCCGCAAACAGAACCTGCAAATCTTCAAGCGTCAGGCTCTGCGAGAAACGCTCCTCCCCTAGCACGTCGTCCGCCAGCTGGGCCTTCTGGCGCTGCAGCGCGCGCATTTTTTCTTCAATGCTTCCGCGGATCAACAAACGATAGGCCATCACCTTGCTCGCCTGACCGATGCGGTGGGTGCGGTCAATGGCCTGATTCTCCACCGCCGGATTCCACCACGGATCAAACAACACGACGTAGGAGGCGGCCGCAAGGTTCAAGCCGAATCCGCCGGCCTTGAGTGAAATCAAAAACACGGCCTGGCCCTCCGCCGACTGGAACGTTTCCACGAGTTTGCCGCGATTTTCCGTCGCGCCCGCCAGATAAAAATGCGGCCACTCGTGTTTGTTGACGGTCTCGCGCAGCAAATCGAGCATGGTGACGAACTGCGAAAACACCAGAACTTTGTGGCCTTCCTCCATGAGCGGTTCGAGCAGATCTTCGAGCGCGGAAACCTTGGCGGCCTCGGCCAGATGCAACTTCGCATCGACCAGCGCCGGGTGGCAACAAATCTGGCGCAGCCGCAGCAGCGAGGTCAGGATGTGGAAGCGTTCCTTGTTAAGTTCCGCGTTGGTTTTCAGTTGCAGAAGGAGCTGGCGGGCGCGCTTGAGTTCGGCGCGATAGAGCGTTTCCTGCTGGCCTTCCATTTCGCAGAACAAATCCTCTTCCACGCGGTCGGGCAGGTCTTTGGCCACTTGCGCCTTGGTGCGTCGCAGCAGGAAGGGCCTCACGCGCGCCGCAACCCGCCGACGCGCAAGCGGATCATTCTTGGCGCTGAAGCGGCGCAGAAAGTGCGAGCGAGTGCCGAGTGCGCCGGGCATGGCGAAACTGAGAATGCTCCACAAGTCCAGCAGCCGGTTCTCAATCGGCGTTCCGGTCAGCGTCAGGCGGTGCTCCCCCTGTAGCGCGCGGGCGGCCTGCGCAGTTTGCGAGTCGGGATTCTTGATGTATTGCGCCTCGTCCAAAATCACCGCAAGCCAGGACAGGTCGGCTATCGCCGGCGAAAGCAAGCGCAACTGCGCGTAATTGATGACCACCAGATCAGCGGTCTGGCGCGCGGCGGGAAGCTCTAGGCTCGATTCGCCGCGCCAGAGGCGGACGCGCAGGCGCGGATAAAATCGCTCCGCTTCGGCGCGCCAGTTGTCCATCACCGATTTGGGGCAAACCACCAGCGATGGGCCCACCGTCTCGGGCCCAGGACGGGGAGGATTTTCCCGCAGCCAGGCTAGCCACGCCAGGGTTTGCAGCGTTTTGCCGAGCCCCATGTCGTCGGCCAGCACGCCCCCGAAGCGGTTCGAAGTGAGATAAGCCAGAAAATGGAAGCCCTCGGTCTGATACGGCCGCATTTCGGCACAAATCGACGCCGGCAGCGATGGCGTGACCCGCGTCTTCAGCTCGCCGACGCGCCGATGGATTTTTTCGACGTGTTCGGGTGCAAGGAACTTCTTCGCCGCTTCATCGGCGAGCTGCAAGACGTGAAAACGTTGTGGCTCAGCAGAAAAATCACGAGGGTTAAGTCCGACGCGGGCCAGCTGCTCGTCTTCCTCCGGTGTGATACTGAATTCAAGCCGCCGCCAACCTTTCCCGCCGAGGCGCACGTAGCCGCCGCGTGCATTGAGGAGCAGCTTTAGTTCTTCCTCCGTTAGCGTCGAGTCGCTCACGTCGAGCTCGACTTTCAGGTCGAACCAGTCGATGGCCGCCTCCTCCACCTCGAGCGACACGGTACCGCTCACCGGCTCGTCGCGCAGTGTGGAGAGTTCCCGATCGAGCCGCACTTCGATCTCCGGTGGCACGGAACGGAGCCAGGAGGCGAAAAGTTCCGGCGTTTTCTTGGCGAGTCGGAACCTCCAACCGGTCGGATAGTCTTGCCATTTCAAGTCGGCGAGAGATTCGAGCACGCGCGGGAAATGTTTTTGCGCCGTGCGGTCATGGAGGACCACGATACCATTGCCCGAGGCGGGCGTCATTTGTGCGCCGGTTTTGCGCTTTTCTCTCCAGCCGCTTGCGGTGAACATTTCCGGGTTCATCCCGGGCGCGTCGGCGTCCACGCTTAGGAAGATCTCCTCGTTTTGCCTGCCGCGAGAATACGATCTCAGCTCGCAGGAAATCGTGACACCCACAGCCACGGTGCGGACGCGTCCCGCGAGATGTTCGGGGAGGGGAACAGCGGCGGCATGCAAGGCGCTCAGGCCTCCCGCGGTCTCAAGCGCAGGCGCCGGTATCGTTCTGCGCGTGTCGGCGTCGAACATATCGGCGGGCGGTCCGACAAACAAACCTTCCTCGGTGAGGTAAAGCGTGGGTCGGCCGGACAGCGTGCAAAGGATTTTCGGCGGCGGCGCTCCGCGGGCAGTGACGAGCGCGAGCTCATAGTCGCCCTCGGGGTCTTTCGGCGGGCGCAAATCGATGCGCAGCGGCTCGGCCGGGCGCGCGAGCGGCCGGCCGTCGGCGGCCACGATGCGGTCTGGCGCGAGAGGCATGCGCAGCAGGCGGTTCAGTGTCTGGAGCGCGGTTCCGTTCGTGTAGCGGAACAACCACCATTTGTCGTAAGACCAGGTTCGGCAAGCCTCGCTCCAAAGCGGGAAGGAATCGGGCTCCACGGCCACGGCACCTTTGTGATATAGATCGGCCCATTTCCCGGCCTGCGGCGGCTTAAAGTCTGCGAATGGTGCGGTCGGCTCACTGCGCCATTGCAGCCGGGCTTCCTCGGCAGAGACAGCCAAGCGCAATTGCAAAACGCCTGTTTCTGGCTCCGGCCGGCAGCTCTCAAATCGCTGGAACCGATTTTTCCACCACTCGATTTCCTTGTTGCGCTCCCATTTCTTCATGGTCGGCTCGATGAGGCTGAAATCGGTGACGCCCTCCATGAATCGCAGGTAGCTCCAGCCGCGCCGGCGGAATTCCCACGCCACAAAAAGCCAGAAGTAAAAATCGTCGGCTGGAAAAGCGGGCCACAGATCGACGACGTTCCAGGAGCCGAAAGAATTGAAGGCGGACCCAGGTCCGGCCATGGCGCGCAGATCCGCTTCCGTGAACGGGCGAGGGCCCTTGGCGAACGAGCTTTGCACGACGCGGAGGAAGGCCGCTTCGCGCGGCCGGAGGTCGCGTCCTAGATGGGCGACAACCTTGTCGAGCAGCGGCGAGGGCGGCAGTTTTACCGCGGCCTCCTGGGCCTTTTGCCAGCGCTTCTTCATAAGCGCGGCGATTCGTTTTCTGTTCCAGACGGGGGGCTCGCTGTTGTCCGACTCCGACTCGCGCTCCTCCAATGCCAGCATTGCGGCGGCAATGTGCTTGCAACGCGCGCCGACCGGACAAGAGCATTTCGCCTCCCACTTGCCGTTCGCAAACTCGAGCTGCACTTCATAAACACGCTCGCCACACACTCTCGCGAAATAGAGATGATCGGGTTCGACGCAGTCAACCTCGAGCACGCTGCCGCGGGAGGAAGAACGTTTGGCGCGGTCGAGGGACTGGAAGCCCATCGAATTGAGGAACCGCTGGAGACCTTCAATCGTGGCTTTTTGCACGACCATCCCCCAAGGAATGAAACGGTCGCCGCTATCTTAGCTCGACGGGGATCAATTGACCACCCGTCCTGGGAGGCCGGAAAATCTTCACTGTGGACGTTTGCTTGTGAATGTAGTGTCATTAGCTACATGAAACTCAGATTGCGAGAAGCGAACCAGGAGTTCTCAAGGCTCGTGAGGGCCGTTCGTGCTGGACAAGAGGTCGTATTGACTGACCGCGGCGAAGCAATTGCCGTCGTGAAGCCACTGGAGCATCGTGGGCGGGAAAAGGCGTTTCAGGCGATGGTAACAGAGGGTTTAATCCGGCCGGCGCGGCAGAAAGGACCGATGAAGCTGTCGCGGTTTCGGCCTCTCAAGGTTACTGGAAGAAGGACCTTAGCGGAGGCGATCAGCACAGACCGCGAGGAACGCTTCTAGTGTGGGCTTACTTCGACAGCAGCGCAGTTGTGAAAGTTTATGTACAGAAGAGTGGTCGAGCTGCTGTGCTGCGGCTGCTGCGCCAACATGAGGTGGTCGCGTCCGCCATTCTGCCCGACGAGATTCGCGGAGCCCTGCGCCGACGTGCAGCAGAAAATGTGATCGAAAGCTCCCGCCTCCCTTCGGCACTGCAGCAATTCGCTAAGGACCGTACCCAATGGAACTTGCTCGCCGTGTCAACAGAAATTCTGGGGCGTGCTGAACAGATCGTCGCGAGTCATACGGTCCGAACACTGGACGCAATCCACATCGCGTCAGCGCAGGAGTTTGCCGAGCGGTTACAAGTACGTGCGCCGTTCATCAGCGCCGACCACCGGCAGATTGCAGCCGCCGCTGCGGCCGGATTGATAGTGTAACAAGTGGGACCCTAAGCGATCTGGCGCGCCCTGAGAGATTCGAACTTCTGGTTCGTAGTTGGGAAGGCGGGAGATTCTAAAGCCGTGCAGGTGTCGCACTTACGGGCCGCACCCTCTTTAAAAATACTCAGTTGGTACACATACTTTCATTTTCGTAAAGGCAAATGAGGTTTTTGTCGGGCGAGCCTGTCGCTCCGGTGTGTCATGTCAAAGGTTGACATGAACAGATCCCGTGGCTAAGCTTGGTGCGAAGACGGTTCGGAGGGAGAACGCTGTCCATGGACCAAATGAATGTCTCGATTACCGATGAGCTTGCCCGCTACGTTCGAAAGAAAGTGAAAAGTGGCCGCTACAACAACGCCAGCGAAGTCGTCCGCGAAGCGTTGCGGCGCATGGAAGAGGAAGACAACCGCGCATTGCGCCTAGCAAAACCGACAGCAGAGGACCTTCTCACCGATCTTACTGAGGAGCAGCTTGACGGCATCCGCCGGCACGTGCGTGCCAGCATCGAGGATATCGAGGTAGGCAAGTTCGTCGAATACGAGGGACGTGAAGGGCTGAAGAAGCTTGCGGACGGGGTGAAGGCCAGGGGGCGCAAGCTCGTAGGTGGAGAAAGCTCTGGCCGGTAATGCGGTACCGTGTCTCGGAGCATGCTGAGCGGGATTTAGATGAGATCTTCGTATATTGGGCCACGCGAGTGAATCTGGAAGCTGCAGACCGGGTCGTTGACCAGATCACCGAGCGTTTCTGGCTGCTCGGAGAGCACCCAGGTGTGGGTAAGCTCGCACGCGACATGGTCCCGGGAGTGAGGTGCTTTCCTGCTGGGAAATATCTAATCTATTATCGTAAGACCCGCCGCGGGACAGACATCCTCCACGTTTTTCACGGTGCTCGGGATCAAGTGAGAGCCTTCAAAGCGGCCCCAAAAAGCGGATAAGGTGAACCTCCGGCCTTCTGGTTCACAGGCGCATTTTGCACACTACACCAAGCGACAGCCAGCCTACCGCAGCCAAAAGAATCGACGAAAAGCGCTCTCTGTTTTCGGCTGGCGTATGGTGAAAAAACTCGTCCCGGTCAATGCCCCGAGCAACAACTCATTGCTCAGCGCCCGTCGATGATAAATCAGGTGCGGGAGGTCTTTTGCCGGGGGAGATTCCCGGCATCCTTTGTGCTCATGGTGAGCCCATCGCCCGCTGTCCCGTCGACTGCCGCTTCCCTCTCGTAATACTTCAGCAGGCCGCCCAGTCGTTCTCGACACCGCACTGCTCCCGTGTTCCTTCTTGCCTCCGTCTGCGAAGGAAACAAGATCCGATTGCCTTTGCCCTGATGGTTGCGCTCCTCGTGGTAATGTACGGTATATTGCTGCAACGCTCGCCGCAGTGACGATTCTCCAACCAGGATCAGCCTCGACAGACATTCTTCTTTGACCGACCTGACCCAGCGTTCTGCCTTCGAGTTCAGATTCGGACTTCTGGGTGGCAAGGCAAGGGTCTTCACGCTTCCTGCTCCGATCACCTGACGATAAAGATGAGCAGTATTTGCTGTCGCGATCATGAAGTAGGTACCTGCGGTTGATCAGAAAACCAGAGTCTTCCATCGTCACATTACGCGCAATTTGTTCCATCCACTCTTGGTCCGGATGATGTGTGATTCCGGCCAAGCATATCCTCCGGCTCTCCAAATGAATGAAAAACAGCACGTAATACGTAATCAAACCCTTTAACGTAAGCACTTCCACCGTGAAGAAGTCGGTCGCCACCACCCGCCGTGTGGTCTTTCCAACTCGTCGTCTGCTTCCGCTTGGGAGCCGGTGGAATCGGTCGCCCGTAATACTGGTAGTGTCCTACCGAGAAATGTTATCCGGTGCGAATGCGTTTAGAATCAGCGAGCTGAAAGAAGCGAAAATGGAAGCATCGGCAGCCAGGCGATTAGAATGCAATGTTATATTGCCTCGAAAACCGCTGGACGGAATTTTTGCGTCACTACAACACCCATTTCTGGACGCAGCCGCGCTTCCAGAACCAACGTGATTGGCCAGCAACAAGCGCTCCCGCATTCTGCAGGACGACCCTAAGATCCTCCCCAATTCCCCTCGCACTGCGTGCCCTGGACTCTGGTCCCTTCAAAAGTCCAGATGCAAACCCAGCCGCACTACGCGCCCGGAAACCACGGCGCTGCTGATAACCCCGAAGGACTTGGCGGATGCCAAGCTATTTCCGGGAGCGTCGAAGACGGTGTGGTTCAACAGGTTGTTGACGTCGCCGCGAAGCTCGAGACGAAAACGCTCGCCGTGCGGATAAAACACTTTCTTCGCGGACATGTCCCAACGCCAATCAAACGGCGCACGCAGGGTATTCCTTCCGACGTTGCCGTACTGGCCAGGGCTGTTGGCGACAAATGCGGCCGTATTGAACCATTCCGCAAGTTGCGCGGACAAGGGCCGGTCAGGGAGATTCGGATCGGCAACTAGGTTAGGCCGGTCGTTTCCCACACCCGTCAGCGAGGCATCTCTGCCGGTAAAGACGGTGAAGGGATTTCCGGACTGAAAGGCGTGATAGCTAGCCACCTGCCAGCCTCCGACCGCTTGGCGGAGGAAGCGCGGAACCCGAGAGATTCTCGGGATTTCGTAGATGTAGGTGATCACGCCCACGTGGGTCCGATCAAAATCTCCGAGGCTGCGATCAGCCGCAGGATTGTAGGGGTTTTGCTGCACGCAACTCCCGATCGCCTCGGTGGAGCATTGGTCGAGCGCTTTGGAGAAGGTGTAGTGGCCCTGGAACTGCAAGCCGTGAGAGAAACGTTTGGTGACGAGCGCCTGCAAGGCGTTGTAGGAACTGTTCAAGTTCGAAGAGTAGCCAACCATTGAGCCATAGAGAGGGGCATAAATACGGCGCGCGTCGGTGTTCTTTGTGGTGGCGCCGGACCCGTAGACCGCCGGGTTTGTCTCGTATCCGTTATAGCCATGCCGCGAAATATTGCCCACATAGCTGACCTGAGCAGCCAAAGTCCCGGTGAACTGCCGCTCGATGGTCAGACTGAAGTTCTGGTCGTACATCGGGCGGAAGTGGCCAACCAGATCATCGGCCAATTGCAGAGGCGTCTTGAATATCGCCGCGCCGGGATTCACCTCGTAGGGAAATGGATTCGTGGTGTTCTGATAAGGATTGGAGAGTGGGCCGGCGTTGTTCACCGTGAGCGACAGTGTAAACGGCTGCTGTCCTGACATCATTGGTTCGGCAACCAGTGGGTCATAAGAGATCCCATAGCCTCCCCGCATCGAGGTGCGGCCATTGCCGAAGATGTCCAAGGCAAAGCCCACCCGCGGACCCGGGTTAATCCAAGCGGTATGGTACTTGTACTGGGGATCGGACTGGAAAACCATGCCGAGGGGAGCGCTGGGAAAGGTCGTCGACCTAACGCCGGGAATGTACATGGCGTCCTGCCCGCGGTTCTCCCGCCAAGGCGTGTAGATTTCCCAACGCAGGCCCAAGGTCAAGGTCAGTCGGCTCGTGGCCTTCCAGGTGTCCTGGCCATAGAATGCCGGGATGTAGTAATGACCCGAGGTCATGTTGGGGGAACTCTGGACGAAGTTTACCGGCGTTCCCAGCAGGAAATCGGCCACGGCGTTTTTCGTAATGCTGCCATCAAAGGTAAACGTCCCGTTGGAAGTGCCGCTATTGGGATGGCTGAAACTGATGCGTTCCCCGAGCCCTCCCCACTTGATTTCATGAGAGCCATGCATCCAATCCCAGTCCTGCGCCACGCCATAATCCACGCCGATGCGTTGATCGATGGTTGGCGCTGTGGCACTGAAGCGTCCATTTACCGTGATGGTCGGGAGACGGTGCCTTGGATATTGGTCCTGGAAGTTGGTTGCGCCGAGGTCCGCCAGGCTGGTGTTCACGGAATCGCCCTCATCATACACCCACTTGGTGAAGGAGACGCGGCTTGTCGAAATGAGCGAGAGGTTCCACGTCCGCACATAGTTCACCGCGGCCGTCTTGGGATCTTGACTGTTCGGCGCCGGCGAATAATCGGGAATGCTTTGTTTCGGGCTGGCCGGGAACGGACTGATTCCGCGCCGGTAATCCCAGAACCAGCGGAAACTCAGCTGATCTTTTTGCGTTGCGACGAAGTCAAATTTGCCAACGAAACCATTGCCGGTTATCGGATTCGGACCCGAGAAGGAAAGGGCGCCCGACGGCAAATTCGGCTGCGGAATCATGTTCAGGATCTTGACCGCAACCGGGTCAAAGCGGCTGGCGGGGATTTGCCCCCCAAGGAACGGCTGGCCGGTCAGCGGATCAATCGGCGCCGGAGTGGAAGCGCTGAAGTCTCCGTTACGTTCTGCCTGCGTCGGCGGAAACGGCGTGGAGGTCAGTGCGTTCTGATGAATACGCAGTCCCTGGTATTCGGCGAAAAAGAACAGCCGGTTCTTGATGATTGGCCCCCCGGCCGTGGCGCCGAAGTCATGCGATCTCAGCAGCGGCTTCGTCACGCTGAAATACGGCACCGAGTCGAACGCGTCGTTGCGGATAAATTCCCAGGCGGTGCCGTGCAGTTGGTTTCCCCCGGACTTGGTTACAGCCGCGAACACGGCGGTGCCCCGTCCATACTCGGCGGAAACGCCCGAAGTGACGACCTGCACCTCTTCAATGGCGTCCGGAGCCGGCAGCTCGATCCCTTGGCCGCGATGAGCAAAATACATGCTCGCGCCATCGAGTTGCTCGTTGGTCGAGTACGAGCGGTTGCCCTCGATATTCACGCGCTGCTGGTTGCGGTTGACATTGTTCCCAGGGGTCACATGTTCCACTCCTGGCGTGTAGTTGATCGTCTCGAGGATGTTCCGGTTGTTGATAGGCATTTCCGCCAGCGACTTGTTATCCACGTAGTTGCCTAACACGATTGACCGTGTGTCCACTTGCGGCATGGCCGCCGAAACCACGATTCTCTCGCTGGTGGCCCCCAGTTGTAGGGTCACATCCACGCGCGAATCTTGAAAAGCCACCAAGGTGATCGGAGTGCGCACCACCTGCTTGAAACCGGTCGACGAGGCTGTCGCAGAATACTCGCCCGGTGGCAATTCGCGCACCACGTAATCGCCCGAGGCGTCTGTTTTGACATCGAAGGTCTGCCCGGTGGCAAGGTTGGTTACAACAACCGAAGCTGCGGCGATGGGTGCCCCAGTTGGATCGAGAATTGTGCCGAATATCTGACCGACCGGTGCTTGAGCCATCAAGCCGAGCGCGGACAGGCAAACTGCCATTCCAAGGACCACAGCAGAAAAACGAATTTTCCTCATAAAACTTTACCCCTTTGTCGCCTCGTTGATCCTCATGGTCAGCAGGCAACGGATTGTCCATTTCTTGCTTCTTGTTGTTTCACTATTCACAACGGAGCTAACAAATCCGCCTCCGCTCAGATGCCCAGTGACTCGAGGACAATGTCCTACGAGCCAAAGCGACTGCTGATGAACCCGGTCTTACTCGATTGCCGCCTGAACAGGTTGAAGTTTGGGAGAAAGAACATGAACGAGAGCAAGTGCAACGAGATATGCCGAACCGGCGAGGATGAACACGGGAAGGTACGAGCCTTTCCACTGGAGAATGTAGCCAACGATCTTGGCGATGAGCATTCCGCCCACCGCGCCCGCCATGCCCCCGAAGCCGACAACCGACCCGACCACAGCCGCGGAAACATGTCCGACGCGGTGGTGAAAATGTTTGCCGACCAGCCCTGGTGGGCAGCGGCGGCCAAGCCGACCAGCAATACGCCGGTCCACAGGTGCGTGGCCCGGGAAGCGAAGACGATAGGCACAACGGCCAGCGCGCGAATCAGCATGGCGGTCTGGCGTTCCCCATTGACGGTCCAGCCGCGCTTGATCAACGAGGAAGAGAGCCAGCCCCCGCAAATGCTGCTAAGCGTAGCCAGGTTGTAGATTACGACCAGCGGCAACATCACGCCCATCCGATCAGCGCCGTAATTTCTGCGCAGGAAGTCCGGGATCCAGAACAGGTACAGCCACCAGACGGGGTCGGTCAGGAACTTCCCAAGTGCAAAGGCCCAAGTTTGCCGATGTTTGGTAAGGCGTCCCCACGGAATGGAGCTGGCAGTTTCCGCCGGATCGCTCCGAATGTACGCCAGTTCCTCCGCAGTCAGCCCGCGGTGCTCTTCCGGTCTGCGGTACAAGGCGACCCACAAAGCCAGCCAAACAAACCCGATGGCCCCCCGTGGCCACGAACGCGCCCTGCCACCCATACTTGTGGGTTAGCCACGGCATCGCCAGCGGGGTGACGATGGCGCCTACGTTGGTTCCGGAGTTAAAGATTCCGGTGGCCAGCGCGCGCTCTTTTTTCGGGAACCACTCGGCGACAGTCTTGATGGATGCCGGAAAACTGCCGGATTTCCCTAGTCCCAGCGCGAAGCGGGCTGCGCCGAAACCAAAGACGGAACGGGCCAGAGCGTCTGCCATAGCCGCAACACGCCACACGAACACCGCAAGGGAAAAGCCTGGGCGCGTGCCGAGCCAAACCATCGCACGGCCCACAAGCAGCAGTCCGGCAGCATAAGCCAACCGGAAGGCAAAGACGATGTTGGCATCGTCAATCTCGTTCCAGTGCAGCTCGGTTTGCAGTGTCGGCTTGAGCAGACCGATCACTTGGCGGTCCACAAAGTTCACCGTGGCGGCAAAAAACAGCAATCCACAGATGACCCAGCGATAATGACCACTAATGCGCGCAGCTACCGGCAACCCCCATCCCGCCTGCCCTAACGTGACTCCGCCCTTGTCGCGCACGACATCCCCTTGCTGCTCTGAAAACCCGGCTTTGCCGCGCGGGTAGACCCGGCCAGCCGCCGCGCGCAAGCCCCAACTCGCCTCTCTTCGAATCCCAACGTCCTCGAGACTGCCCGGCAGGCCGCCAAAAACGCGGTTCGCCACGTCAGTCCCCAAAATTGGGGTTGACACACAAGAGAAAACACGGAATGATTTTTTTGTCAATTACAACGTCCTTGCATTCCGCGAAATCCACTTCCACCCTGCACATCCCATGCCGGACGTTGTGGCGAGGCTCGAAGATGGCGCAGCATCCGGAGTCTCAACATTTAGCCCTGGCAAGGCATTGCTTCGCAGTGGCTGACCGTTCTGCCCGTCCGAGTCTCCGCGCGTTCAGATTGGCGGCTTGCACGCTGCTTGCATTGTTGCTTACGAGTCTAGGGCATGCGCAAACCGCCGATGAACGCGCCAGAAAAATTGTTTCGCGCATGGCGCTGGACGAAAAGATCGAGCAACTGCGCGGCTTCCGCGATGCTACCGATAATCGAATCGTTCTCGGGATCCCCCGGCTGGGCATTCCCGACCTGTGCGTTACCAACGGACCCGCGGGCGCAGGTCCCGGAGGTGTTAAGCCGCCGAGGCCTGCCACGGCGCTGCCCGCGCCGATCGCGCTGGCCAGCACCTGGGACCGTGACCTTGCCATGGAATATGGCGCAGTTGCCGGCAGCGAATCTCGCGACCTGGGAAATTCCAGCCGCCGCAACGTATTGCAAGGATCAGCTACTCGGCGCACTCGGCAATAAGCCGAACGAAAGCCTCCAGCGATGTCGCCTGCCCACTGCCGGATTGCTGAACCACAGTAATCTGCGAGTTGCCGACCACTTCGGCCTGTGACACAATGCGCCGCGGGTTTCAACGCGCGGTCATGCCACGCAATCAAACAGTCTACGACGCGCTGATTGTCGGCTCGGGTGCGAGTGGCGGCTGGGTGGCCAAGCAGCTGACCGAGCAGGGCATGCGCGTCCTCATGTTGGAAGCCGGGCCACCACGGCTGCCCGCGCGTGACTTCACCGAACACGTCTGGCCGTATCAGGTCAAGTTTCGCGGCTTTGGCAACCGTCAGGCGTTGCTTGACCGCCAGCCCGTCCAGCGTCTTTGCTACGCGTGCGACGAGTTCAGTCATCAGTTTTTTGTTGACGATCAAGAGAATCCCTACACGTTCCCCATCGAAAAGCCCTTCATGTGGATTCGCGGGCGCCAAGTGGGCGGCAAAACCTTTTGTTGGGCGCGCGAGAGCTATAGATATAGCGATTACGAGTTCAAGGCCGCCAACCGCGACGGCCATGGGGAAGATTGGCCTCTCAGCTACAAGGATATCGCGCCTTACTACGACAAAGTCGAATCCTTCATCGGCGTGAGCGGCTCGCGCGAAGGCCTCGCGCAGATGCCCGACGGCAACTTCCTCCCGCCCATGAACCTTTCCTGTGGCGGCATGCTGGCGCGCGAGTTGATCGGCAAGAAATTCGGCTGGGTGGTGATGCCCGACCGTATGGCCAACCTGACCCTTGTGCACAACGGTCGACCGGCATGCCACTACTGCGACGAATGCCAGCGCGGGTGCTACACCGCATCCTATTTCAACAGTCCTTCCGTCACTTTGCCAGCGGCCGCGCGCACAGGCCGCCTGACGTTAGTCAGCGATGCCGTGGTCAGCCATGTGCTCCTCAACGCGCAGGGCAAAGCTGAAGGCGTCCACTACGTCGAGCGCACTACGCATGCTCATCGCCAAGCGCGCGCGAAAATTGTGGTGCTGGCCGCCGGCGCGCTCGAGTCCACGCGGATCTTGCTCAACTCGCGCTCCTCGCGTTTTCCCGAGGGTCTCGGAAATTCATCCGGGCAGCTCGGCCATTACCTCATGGACCATTTCACCCTGGAAGGGGCAGGCGGATTCCTGCCGCAGTTCAAGTCCTCTCAGCGCGAACCACGCGGCACACCGTGCGGCTTCCTGATTCCGAAGTACGTCAACACCGACGGCCACCTGAACAAAAATTTCCTGCGCGGCTATCGCTTCGATGGCGACGGCAGCCAAGAACTGTACGCACACGCTTTTGGGCTTGCCGGCTTCGGTTCCGACTGGCGGCGCAAAGTCCGAAGCGAGATCCCGTATTATTTCGCCATGACCGTGCAAGGGGAGTGCTTGCCGCGCTATGACAATTATGTCTCGCTCGATGCGGAAAAGAAGGACGCTTGGGGCATTCCCGCGCTGCGCATCGTTGCCAGCTACGGCGAAAACGAATACGCCATGGCCAAAGCGATGCGCAATGACGTCATGGAGATTCTCGACGTTATGAAACTCCAGGACCGCCAGCCGCCTGGAGAACGTCTCAGCGTTTTTGGCAAAAACATCCATGAATGCGGCACGGCGCGAATGGGCAAGGATGCCAGAAAGAGTGTCGTCAACAGCTTCGGTCAGCTCCACGACATGAAAAACGTTTTCGTCACGGACGGCGCAGTGTTCGTGACGCAGGGCTGCTATGAGCCCACGCTCACCATCATGGCGATTTCCGCGCGCGCGGGCGACTACATCGCCGACGAATATCGCCGGGGAACCCTGTGAGGCGCGATCAACCAAGTTCCAAAGAAATATCATGGATGAAGCCAGGAAAAAAACGAATCAGGCAGTAACGCCTAGCCCTGCAGTCACCCGCCGCGAGTGGTTACTGAGTTTGGGCGGCGCTGTGGTTCTTTCCGGTTTTCGCGGCTTGCCCGAGGAGGCTGCGCAGGAGGCGCATGCTTCTCGTCTGGCCCTGCCACCGGGACTCTACCGGCCTTCCCTCAATCACCTGACAGACGCGCTCTCCAGGGATGGCCCGTTTGTGTCCGAGCAGCCTGGTGCGCAGACCGAGTACGTCCGCCCGCGCTCCGGCCCCTTTGTTCCCCAGGCGTTCGCGCCAAATGAATACGCGGTCGTTCGGCGGCTGGTTGAAATCATCCTCGGCGAAGACTTGAAAAACTCATCAGCAAAGCCGGCAGTTGGCGCACCGGCCAGCATTTACGATGAAGTCGCCGAATGGATCGATTTGGTCGTCTCGAGCGCACCAACGGTGCGGAAGCTCGCCAGCAATTTGCCCGCCGACCAGCGCGCACTCGCGGTAGCCTATTTCGGCAATGAGGAACCGGTGCTCCACCTCGAAACCTTTGAGCCCGAACGAATTTGCCGAGATGGACTCGCTTGGCTCGGCGAAGAATCGCAGCTACGATTCGCGAAAGGTTTCCTCGATGTTGACGCAAGCAGCCAGACCGAGCTCGTCCACGCCATCAGCGACGCCCGGGCGGATAGGTCGACGACTCATGCCGGCACGCGCCTGTTCGACTTCCTCAAGGAGGAAACCGTCCGTGGGTTCTACACCTCGCGCCAGGGCCTCAAAGCGCTCGACTATAAGGGGAATTCCTTCTACGGCCAGTCGCCCAGCTGCGGCCTACCGCTTAGATTCGCGCCCACTGCGAGTGACCCGGAATAACTTCCGGTATCTTTGAGTGAATCTGTTCACTCCTGGACTCTGAATGCCGCTCGGTCAGCGAACCATCACGTCAGTCATAGGCTCGATCAAGCGTACCTGGACAAACTGGACGGAAAAATCAGCGAGGAATTCGGGACGCGAAAATCCACGGAATGGGTCGGTGCGGAACAGCAGATCTTGCTCGCCATAGACGGCCTGGAGCATGCAAAGCCGGAATGAGTGGTCGATGCAGTGAGCACTTTAGAACTCGCGAACAAGGCGTATTTTCTGAACGTTACGTAACCTGCCGCCGAAAAGGCAAAACTATTGAAAATCGTGCTTTCGAACTGCACCGTCGATGCTGCAAGTGTCTATCCCACATACAGAAAGCCCTTCGACCTGACCTTCCTGAGAGCTAAAAATGAGGAATGGCGCGCCCAAGGGGACGATTTTAGAACTTTTCTCGGAGAATTTGTGTCAGCATTGCCACAGGTCGAGACTCCCGCTGAATTCTGGTTCTAGGACGCATCTACTGCAGAAGCATCGGACAACATACAAGAGCTAATTGGGCTTCAATCGAAACGCAGCCAATTCTCGCAACTAAGACCGTCGACCCGAGCAAATTCGCGCTCATTGTCGGTCACAAGAACATGACCGAGCGCAAGCGCTTGGGCAGCAATAAGCAGATCGTTTGCCCCGATCGGCTTGCGGCTCTGTTCAAGACGAGCTCGAAGCAAGCCATACGTACTATCGGCAGGCGCGTCGAAAGGCAAGACTTCGAGGGCGCTGAGAACTGTAGCGAGCTGCGCCGTAAGCCGCGGTGATCCCTTCTTTTCGCTGCCATAGCGCAATTCGGCGGCAACAATGATGCTTGTGCAGACGCGCGCCTCGCCAACCTTTCGAATACGCTGTGTTATGCGTCCGTGAGGATTGCGCACGAGGTCGGAGAGGATGTTGGTATCAAGCAGATAGCGCACTATAGGTCAACCGGTTCGGTTGCCAGTTCAGCAATAGTGGGAAATTTTTCTTGGATGGGACTCAGCTTATCGAGCACGGCGAGAAGAGACTTTGGCGGAGCAGGCTCGATGATCAGCCTCTCGCCTTCCCTTCGCATTATGGCATCATTTCCCGGTAGCTCGAACTCCCGAGGAATACGCACAGCCTGATTTCTTCCATTTCTGAACAGCTTCACATGTTGCTCTCGTATTACCGATCGGCGCTTGACTGGCATATGCCTAAGCATATGTCACAGCGGGAACTTCTGTCAATCAAGATTCGCTCTTTGCATACTAGATTCAGCCCGTCCGCCGGCCAGATCGAACGAAGCAAACGTGATTGACATCCTCCGCTCCCTTAGGGGAGAGGATTCCTACGGAGTTGCCGTGTCAGCTTCGCACGGTCTCTTCGGCGGGTTCCTGCTTCACAGAGAAGTCCTTACTGCGCTTCTCTCCACAGGCTTCACATCGGGCTCGTCCAGCCCTAGGTCGTTTGGACAAAGGGAGTTTAGAACGATGAGTTCCGGCAAGCAAGAAGGGCCTTATATCCCCGGCCTGAACGCCGGGGCTTTACGGCCCGAATGGTAAGTGGCGCGCCCTGAGAGATTCGAACTCCCGACCTTCTGGTTCGTAGGGGGATTTCGCGCTACACGCCAACACACGCCAGCCTAAAACAGCCAATGAAATCAGTGTGCAAGGGCAATTCTTTTAGGCTGCTTTTGTACCGCGTTGTACCCCGTTCACGGACAATTACACGGACAAGGCTCGCGCACTTACGGGAGGCGCACCGCAAAAACAGGGGGTTGACGCACATCTCCATGATGACAAAGAAATTGACCTCAAGAGAAAGCAGGTTTTCCGTCTGACTGCCTACCCGATGTTCCCCTGCAAGCGCCTGATTCTGAGAAAGTTACGGGTGAGTGTCCGCGTTATGTCCGTGTGCAAGAGGCGACCGTCCCACAGCCTGAAACGGTGGGACACCGAAGTGGGACACCTAGCGAGGCTGGCATGATTGTCTCGACGGCTCATGCTTACGACCTGCTCGGCAGGCATGGCGTCTTTGCGCGTGAGGCTTGCGACCGGTGCGGCCAAGTACTCGGCGCTGTGCGATGGGCGCGGAGCGGGGAGCCTGGCGTTTGGTGCTCGAGGGCTTGCCGGGGGGATCGTGAGCAGCCGGCGACTCACAGAGGCGGCAGACCGCGCAAGCACAGGACCCCCGAAGATTGCCGCGCTGCAAAGACGGCACAGCAGCGAGAGTATCGTAACGGCTCAGTGTGGAAAAAACCCCCTTGCAGCATTGCGGAAACAAAGGAGTTGCAGACGTGAAAATAGCCTCTCTCGCATACCCCCTTACCAGCCATTCTCAGCGCGTCCTAATGCCTCAAGGACAGCAACCACGTCACGG
>Ga0209577_10000997_pt1 | contig 28308 bp, 23 predicted proteins | sample GraSoiAngelo_109_FD_185874 | JGI IMG/M metagenome (GOLD analysis project Ga0209577, IMG submission 185874) | Grasslands soil microbial communities from the Angelo Coastal Reserve, California, USA - 14_0903_12_20cm (SPAdes) (version 2) | ecosystem: Environmental > Terrestrial > Soil > Grasslands...
AGAGGAGCGTGCGCGTGTGATCCTTGGGGTCGACCCAGAGGTAGAACTCATGGTAGACGTTCGGGCCGAGATCGATCGTCGCCCTGAGGACCGGCCGCGTGCAGTCGGCGATGTTGTACATCCTGAAATTGTTGACCGTCCCGTCCGCTCCCGTCGGGTTCTCCCACGTGGCATCGCCCTTCCGGAGCCGGAAGTTGCCGATGACCAGCAGATCGAGGTCGCCGAACGCCCGCATCTCGCGCGACGAGCTGAGCGGGATGCCGGGGACGAACCCCGCGACCACCAGCAGCCGGGGGTTCGTGATATCGACGATCAGCGCGTCCTGGAGCCCGTTCCGGCTGCCGACGTACGCGCAGGTCTTCGCGATCGCGAGCGGCGCGTTCATGCCCCTCGGCACCCCTTCGCCGGACAGGCGGCTCCCGGGCGGGTTCACCAGCGAGGCGTGCCCCACGAGGGCGAAATTGGAGGCCTGCGGCAGCTTCTCGAGATCCCGCCGCGGCGCGCCGACGGCCTCGTAGACGCCGCCGTTCGCGGCAGGCTGCCCGCTGACCTGAAGTGCCAGCGTGGAGACGACGACCAGGAGGGCCCCCGCTAGCGCAACGAGCGTTCGCATGCACCGTCCCCCTTCTTGAGCCGCTCAGGGTGCGCTCGAGCCGGCCCACGGCGTGCTTGCGCAGGGCGCTGGATTAATACGATTTCGGCAACCCGAGGACCTTGTTTCCCAGAAACGCCAGCACGAGGTTGTTGCTGACCGGCGCCACCGAGAACAGCCGGGTTTCCCGGAACTTCCGCTCCACGTCGTAGTCGCGGGCGAACCCGTATCCTCCGAAGGTCGTCAGGCAGACGTTGGCCGCTTCCCAGGCCGCGTCGGAGGCCAGCAGCTTCGCCATGTTGGCCTCCGCCCCGCACGGCTCTTCGCGGTCGAACCTGGCCGCGGCATGGAAGCGCATCAGATCGGCCGCCTCGACGTGCGCGAAGGCCTGGGCGATGGGAAACTGAATCCCTTGATTCGCGCCGATCGGCCGGCCGAACACGACGCGCTCGCGGCCGTAGGCGGCCGCCCGGTCGATGAACCAGCGGCCGTCGCCGATCGCTTCGGCGGCCAGCAGGATCCGCTCGGCGTTCCAGCCGTCGATGATGTACCGGAACCCGCGGCCTTCCTCGCCGATGAGGTTCTCGGACGGGACCTCGACATCCTCAAAGAACACGACGTTCGAGTGGTGGTTCAGCATCAACTCGAGCGGCTGCACATCCAGTTTCCCACGGACGTCTCTGAGATCCACGAGAAACACCGAGAGGCCCTGCGTTTTGTCGGTGAGCTCGTCGTAGGGCGTCGTGCGCGCCAGCAGCATCATCAGGTCGGACTGCTTCACACGGGAAATGAATACCTTTTGCCCGTTGACGAGGTACCGGTCGCCCCGGCGGACGGCGGTGGTCTGGATCCGCGTCGTCTCCGACCCGGAGGCCGCCTCGGTCACGGCAAAGGCCTGGAGCCGCAGCTCGCCGCGCGCGATCCGCGGCAGGTACCGGCCCTTTTGCTCATCGCTGCCCCAGCGGAGCAGCGTGCCCATGGTGTACATCTGCGCGTGGCAGGCGCCGGCGCTGGCCCCGGAGCGGTTGATCTCTTCCAGGATGATGCTCGCCTCGGTGAGGCCCAGCCCCGATCCCCCGTACGCCTCGGGGATGAGGGCCGCCAGATAGCCGGAGGCGGTCAGCGCGTCCACGAACGCCGCCGGGTACTCCCCGGCCTTGTCGACGGCGCGCCAGTACTCGTCCGGGAACTTCCTGCACAGCCGGCGGACGTTTTCCCGAATCGCCTGCCGCCCTTCAGGATCGCTGGGTCCGGCTTCCGATCTGAGCTCCGGCATCGTCGTGACTCCTTTGGTCATCCGCCGGCCGCGCCGCGCGGCCGCGTGAGGGCGGCGGGTGGCTTACACGCGGAACGTGCTGGACAGCTCGGGCGGGAAGAGCTCGTCCGGCGCCACCTTCCGGTGGGCGACGCCTTGCTCGAAGGCGTACTCGCAGAAGGCCTCCAGCGTCGTCCGGTTGGGCGCCAGCCCGTACGGCCAGTAGTCGTTGCCGAACAGCGGCCGCCAGCGCTCCGCGTGATCGGGCACCCACGGGACGGGGACGCGCGAGGAGGTGAGATCGAAGATCCGCAGGAGGCTCCGGCGGCGCGCTTCATCGAACGCCTTGTAGAGGTTCATCGCCACCCAGCGGTTTCGCTCGTAGACGTCGCGCCGGATCGCGACGATGTGCATGATCGGAAAGATCCCCGTCGTCCGCCAGTACGCGGCTTCCACGTCCGGGGCGTCGCGGAACAGCCGGACGATCGACGGATCGCCTCGCTCGAACGGCTCCGGCGGATGGGCGGTGATCGCCGCGTCGAGCTCCCCCGATGCCAGCATGCCGCTCAACGTCTTCTCGGGCGCCCGGTGGAGCCGGACGCCCTGGGGCAGCCGCAGCTCCACTTTCTCCGTGCGCCCCGGCTGGTTGACCCCCGCCTGCCACCATTCGATCGCGGATAACCGCAGGCCGTACTGATGCATCAGAGCGCCCCGGGCATAGATCCCCGCCGTCTGGGCCCACTCGGGCACGCCGACCCGCTTCCCCGCCAGCTGCGCGGGATCGGTCAGCTCGGATTCGCGGCGGACGTAGAACGCCGAATGCCTGAAGGTGCGGTTCGGGAAGACGGGGATCGCGACCATCGAGCGATCGTCCTGCGAGAGCAGCGAGACATACTTGCCCAGGGACATCTCCGAGACGTCCCACTCGCGAAAATTGGTGAAGCGAAAATGGATCTCCTCGATCGGCAGGCTGAGATGGGTGAGGTCGATGCCGTCCACCGGTACCGCGCCGCTCGTCAGGTCGCGCGTGTGATCGTACTCGCCGATTGCCAGGGTCAGGTGGAGCCTGTTCATCGAGGATCCCCTCCCGCAGTCTCTGGAATGGTCCGCCGCCCGCCCCCGGCCGTCCTCCCCGGGCCGCCGCCGAGCACGGACCTGAGGCGCTCGGTCAACCCCGCCGTCACGCCGTCCGGCGCATCCACGCGGGTGGCGGCGACGCCGAGGTAGCGATGGATGACCTCCGGCGCGCGCAGCAGCTGTGTTCCGCTTCCGGACAGGACGCCCCGCCCCGTTTCCAGCACATAGCCGCGGTCGGCAATGGCGAGGCTCAACCGGGCGTTCTGCTCGACGAGCAGGAGGCCGACGCCGGCCCGGCGCAGGCGGCGGAGCACTTCGAAGATCTCCGCGACCAGCACGGGCGCGAGGCCCAGGGAGGGCTCGTCCAGCAGCAGCAGCCGCGGCCGCGCCATCAACCCCCGGGCGATCGCCAGCATCTGCTGCTGGCCGCCGGAGAGCAGGGACGCCTCATCGGCCAGGCGGCCGGAGAGGGCGGGAAAGGTGCGGCACACCTCCTCGATCCGCGCGGCCACCTCGGCCCGCGTGAGCTGCCGGAGCCGGCCGTACGCCCCGAGCAGCAGATTGTCGGCAACGCTCAGCCGTCCGAACACCTGGCGCCCTTCGGGCACGTGGGCGACGCCGAGCCGGACGATCCGGGCGGGCGGGGCGCCGGCGATGGACTCGCCGCCCAGGCGGATCGTCCCGGCCGTGGGGGGGAGGAGGCCGGAGATGCATTTGAGCAGCGTCGATTTGCCGGCCCCGTTGGCGCCCACCAGCGCGACGAGCTCGCCCGGCCGCACGTCCAGGTCGACGCCCCTGAGCACGTCGACCTCCCCGTAGCCGGCGCGGAGGCCCCGCACCTCCAACATCTGCGTGCAGTCGGCTTCACCCTGGTTAGGAGTCCCCGCAGGGGGCAACATCTGCGTGCGGTCGGCTTCACCCTGGTCAGGAGTCCCCGCAGGGGGCAACATCTGCGTGCGGTCGGCTTCGCCCTGGGTAGGAGTCCCCGCGGGGGGCGGCATCGGATCGTCGCGCATCAGGCGGTCTCCGCCTCCCGGCCGAGGTAGGCTTCGATGACGCGCGGATTGACCTGCACGGCGGCGGGCGGGCCCGTGGCGATGACCCGGCCGAGGTCGAGCACGATGATGTCGTCGGCGATGCCCATGACGAGGGACATGTTGTGCTCGACGACCATGAGCGTGACCCCGGCCGCCCGGACGGCCAGGAGCAGCCGCGCGAGCTCGGCCGTCTCGACGTCGTTGAGCCCCGCGGCAGGCTCGTCCAGCAGCAGGAGCCGCGGTCGGGCCATGAGGGCCCGGATCACTTCGAGGAGCTTCTGCGCGCCGAGGGGCAGGCTTATTGCAGAATCATCCCGGCGATCGGCCAGCCCCACGACCTCGAGCAGGGCCTCGGCCTGCCGGCGGATCGCCCGCTCCTCGTCCCGCACGGCGCGCAGCCAGAGCGCCTGCTGCCACGCCCGGGCGCGGACGCGCAGATGCGCGCCCACGAGGACATTCTCGAGCACGGTCATTCCCGGAAAGGCGCGGGCCGTCTGAAACGTGCGCACCAGACCCAGGGCGGCGACCGTGTCCGGCGGATGCCCGGTCAGGTCGATCCCGAAGCAGGAGGCGCTGCCCGCATCAGGCGGGTACAGATTCGTCACCAGGTTGAACAGCGTGGTCTTTCCCGCCCCGTTGGGCCCGATCGCGGCCGTGAGCGATCCCTCGCGGACGCTGAAACTGACGTCCGCGATCGCGAGCACCCCCCCAAACGACTTGTACAGCCCTCGGGCCTCGAGCGCGATGGATCCCGGCACGCTAGCGCCTCCCCGCGGGGTCGACGATGCCCCCCGCGCGCCGGGTCGCCGGCCGCCGGCGCCGCCTCATCCCGAGCTCGCCGTCCCGGCGTGGGGGGTGAGGTGGGTGATGCGGGACGCGAGGCGCTGCAGCGCGGAGAGCACTCCGCCGAAGATGCCGGCCGGCAGGTAGAGCATGATGAGGACGAGGACGAGCCCCTCCGCCAGCGTCTTGTAGGTGGCCAGGGGTTGGAACGCCGCCGGCAGCAGCGTCAGCAGGGCGACCCCGATCAGGGGGCCGGCCAGGGTGCCTTCGCCCCCGAGCACCAGCATGGTGATCATCTCCAGGGAACGGGAGGTGCCGACCATCTCCGGGGAGAGGAAATGGAAGTGGAAGGCGTAGAGGCTGCCCGCCAGCGCCGCGAGGGCGGCGCTGATCAGGAACACGGACACCTTGTAGCGGGGGACCTGGATGCCCAGCGCCCGCGCGGCCGTCTGATCCGCCCGCGTCGCGCGGAGGGCGCGGCCGTACCCTGATCGCGCGAGGTTCGCCAGGACGATCACCAGCGCCGCGGCCACGCCCCAGACGAGATAGTACGTGGAGGTGGCGCTCGCAAACGCGTAGCCGCCCAGGGAGAAACTGGGAATGCCCACCAGGCCCGACGGGCCGCCGGTGAGGCCGGTGAGCCCCACGGTGACGGAATCCACCAGGAGCCCGAAGGCGAGCGTGGCCAGGGCGAGGTACAGGCCGCGCAGGCGGGCGGTCACCAGCGCCAGCACGAGGGCGACGGCCAGCGACAGCGCGATCCCGGCGCCGGTCGCGGCCAGGGGCGCGACCCCCAGGCGGGTGGCGAGGATGGCGGCGGTGTAGCCCCCCACGGCCATGAACCCGGCGTGGCCGAGGCTGACCTGCCCGGTGTAACCCATGAGCAGGTCCAATCCGAGGACCCCGATGAAGAGGATGCCGGTGATCGCGAGCGACCCGGTCAGGCCCGTGCCGCCGAGGAACGCGGGAAGCACGGCCACGATCCCGGCCCCCAGGATGGCGAGCGACCACGCCGCCGGCCCCCGGAGGCGGGAGACGGGACGCGCGGGGGCGCCGGTGAACTCGCGCACGTCCTCGCGGCGGACCCCGCTGCCGCCCAGGAGGCCTCCGGGCCGCCAGATGAGGACGGCCAGCAGCAGCGCGAGCGTCAGGGTGTTGCTGAAGAGCGACGAGATGTAGCCCGCCGTCAGCTGCTGCACCAGCCCCAATCCCAGCCCGCCCGCCACCGCGCCGAAGAACGATCCCATGCCGCCCAGGGCGAACGCGATGAACCCGGAGTTGGTAAAGAACCGTCCCGTGTCGAACTCGATCGAGGTGATCGGTCCCAGGACCTCGCCGCCGATCGCGCCGAGCGCGGCCCCGGCGGCGAAGGCGAACAGGGTCATCCGGGACACGGGCACCCCCATCAGACTTGCCGCCACGGGGTTTTCCGCGCAGGCGCGCAGGGCCTTCCCAAAGACGGTCCGCGCCAGGATGTACCATAAAAGCGCCACGCTCGCGGCCGTCGCTCCCAGGATCCAGAACCCCTGGGTGGGGATGCGGATGTCCGCGATGACCGCGGGGCGCTCTCCTGAAAACGCGGGAATCGAGTAGGGCTGGCTTCCCCAGATGACCAGGCTCGCGCCCTCGAACAGGGTCAGGAGCCCGACCATCAAAATGAGCATGCCGCTGGTGGGCAGCCGGTCCCGCGCCGGCCGGATGACCAGGCGCTCGGTCGCCCCCCCCACCAGCGCCGCCACGGCCGCCGCCCCGGGGACCGCGGCCAGGAGGGGCCAGCGCAGGTGCGTCTCGAGAGAGTACATCGTGAGCGCTCCCAGGACGACGAACGCGCCCTGGGCGAGGTTCGGCACGCCCATGACGCTGTAGACGAGCGTGAACCCGACGGCGACCAGCGCGAAGACGCTGCCGGCGAGGACACCGCCTATCGCGATCTCGACCGCTTCGCGCATCCGCTCTCCTACTTCATGGGTCCTCCGCCGGAACCGCTCACGGGATCCCACGCCTGCGTGGCCGGATTCCACCGGGTGACGATGGCGTCCTGCAGGGTCAGCCCCCGCTGCGGGCTCGTCTTGAAGTCGTAGATGCCGTTGATGCCGGCGATGCCCCTCAGGCGCGCGATGTAGTCCCGGATCTGAGCCGCGCCGGCATCGAGGCCCAGGTGCCGCAGCGCGTCGACGACGAGGACGGGCCCGTCCCACGCCAGCGTCGCGGCCCGGTCGGGTTTCATGTTCCCGGCCTGGAGCGCGTCGAGAAAGAGCTTCAGGGCCAGCTTCACCCGTCCCGGGGGGAGCGCCTGGTACGCCGGCCACGTGCTCGTGGGAAAGTACAGCTCCTGCGGCATGAACGAGGCGTACTGCTGCATCTGCGGGTATGTCATGTTCCCGTCCGTGGTGAGCACGGGGATCGCAAGGCCGCTCTGCGCGATGCCCTTGAACACCGTGCCGATCGGCGCCCCCGTGCTCCAGGCGATGAGGGCCTGCGGCTGGGCGGCCCCGATCCGCGCGATCTGGGCGGCGACGCTGACGTCCTGCGGGTTGAAATGCTCGCGGGCGACGACCTGGACGCCTTGATTCTGCGGCAGCGCCGCGGCGGCCAGGATCCCTTCCTCGGCATCCTGGCCCGACGCATCCGTGGACGTCAGCACCGCGAGGCGCGTCCACCCCTTGGCTCGGAAAAAGGTGATGCCCGCCTGGGCCAGGTCGTGGGTGGAGACGCCCGAGGTAAACACGTAGCTGCCCTCGTCGGGATGGATGCCCGGCGAGAAACAGTACATCACCGGGCCGGCCTTCATCAGGGGCGCCATGGCCCTGCAGATGGCCACCAGGGCGGATCCCAGGAGGACGGGCACCTTCTTCGCCAGCACCTGATTGGCCAGCTGCACCCCCAGCTGCGGGCTCGTTTGATCGTCCTGGACGGCCAGGTGGATGGGGCGTCCCTGGATGCCGCCGCTCGAGTTCTCGAAGCGTTCCAGGACCTGAAGCGTTCGCCACTCGGTCTGCCCGAGAAAGGCGGCCCCGCCCGTCAGGGGCAGGATAACGTTGATCTCGTACGGCGGGCCGGAGGGAGGCGCAGCGCCGCGGGCGGCCAGGGCGAACACGAGGACAGCGGCCGCGGTGAGCGCCGCGCGCCCGCCTCCGAGCCGGTCCCGGCTAGGCTTCATAGGCCAGCACCCGGTCGACGAGATCGCCGTGGGACACCTGGAGGGCCGCCATCTTGCGCTGCTGCACGTGCAGCGCCATCTGCTGCGCCTCCGCCGACGCGGCGTAGCGCTCCAGGATCACCCGCCCGTAGCGGATGTGCTGCCCCTCGTCGGGAATGACGTCTTCCTCGAGGCGTCTCGCGGTTTCCGGGTCCACCAGGCTGTCCAGCGCCTGCGCGTCGTCGGCGAGGATCTGCTCGCGGATCACGGCCGCCGTGCGCTCGTCCACGAGGAGCCGCTTCGGATCGACCAGGGTCTTGAACATCTCCGTGATCATGACTTCTCCGGTGCACTGGAGGGAGACGACCAGTTCCACCGGATGGCTCCAGTTGTAGGTCCCGTAGTAGAGCTCCCAGTCGCCGGGCGTGGGCGCGTAGCGCGCGAGGTCACCGTCGCCGCCGAGCGCGCGGACGCGCTCGGCGAACACCTGCGAATGCTTCCACTCCTCCAGCAATTGCCGGGTGAGGAGCAGCTTCAAATCCTGGGCGTCGTCCGGCAGCAGGACCAGCGTCTTCGCGGGGACGTGCACGCCGACCATGTACTCCCGCCACATCAGGGAGCGGCAGTATTCGATCAGCCCCCGGGCCCGGAGCCGCGCGCGGATCCGGCCGTACTCCTGGGCGACGTAGCGCTCGGCCCACTCGTGGGAACGCCGGACGAGGTCGATGGCGAACGTCCTGCCGTCCATGGTCGCAGCCCCTCCCCATGCGGCCCATGGTTCGCTGCGGGCACGCGGCCACTCCTTCCCCGCGGCCCGGCCGCCGGCCCAACCCGGTGGTCACTCAGATCTTCCACTGCGACGCGGTGGCCGGAGCGAACAACTCATCTGCGGTGAGCCGGCGCGCGGACAGGTCCTGCTCGAAGTGGTAACGCAGGAAAACCTCCAGGGTGCCGGCGTTCTCCTCGACGCCGTACGTCCAAAAGTCCTCGCCCATGAGCGCCTTCGCGCGCTCGGCGCTCCAGGTCAGGGAGGGCAGGCTGACGCTGAGCACGTTGGGATCGCTGAGGGCTGAGACGGCGATGTCTTTGGCGGCCGCGAAGGCCTTGTAGACGCTCGCGGGGAGCCAGGGGTGGCGGGCCGCCAGGTCCGCCTTGATGCCGACGAGGTGCATGATCGGGAAGATGCGCGTGCGCCGGTAATACGCTTCCTCGACGTCCCCGAAATTGGCGAAGAGCCGGCCGATGTGCGCGGCGCCCCGCGTGAAGCAGGACGGGGCGCGGGGGGCGATGAGCGCGTCGATGCGGCCGTCCTCCAGCATGCCCGACAAGGTCTGGCCCGGAGGCGCCGCGTCCAGCGCGACGCCGCTCGGCGCCGCGAAGGCGATCTTTTCGACGCGGCCCGGCATTTCGAGCCCGCCCGTCACCCAGCGCAGGTCTTGCGGCCGGACCCCGTAGTCGTCCAGCAGCAGCCCGCGGACCCAGACCGCGGCGGTGACCTGGTACTCGGGGACCCCGACGAGGCGTCCGCGCAGGTCCTCCGGCCGCCCGATGCGGTCGGTCCGCGCGTAGATCGCCGAGTGCCGGAACGTGCGCGACACGAAGGCCGGGATGCCGATGTACGGACAGCCGCCCCGGGAGCGGCGGATGACGTAGCTGCTCAGCGACAATTCGGAGACGTCGAACTCCTCGTGCACAAACGCGCGGAAGAACATCTCCTCCGTCGTCAGGCGCAGGTACAGCGGACGGCAGCCTTCGATGGGCACCCGGCCGTCGAAGAGCGGACGGGTCCGGTCGTAATCGCCGCAGGCGATCGTCAGGGGGATGGTCTCGGACATCGGGTCGGACAATATGATGATCCCGCACGGAAGTCCTTTCGGCCGAAGCTCCCACGAAAAGCCGCGGGCGCCGAGAGGTCCTCGGCGCCCATCAGCCCGGCCCGCTCAATGCCTGCCGCTGATCAGTTGGCGCGAGCCGCTCCTGGTCTCGGGGCCGTCACTTCGACGTGATCTGTCCTCGGATTTCCCCGCCCGGATGGGCCACCGTGTGGACGTTGGCGTAGGTGTTCCCGGCCTCCATGGACTGCGCCAGCGCGTCCAGCGTCGCCCCGCAGGCGGTGTTGACGATGTTCGCGTCCGTGAACTGCGCGTGGTCGATCCATTTGCCGTCGACGTCCCAGCCGGGGGCGTGGGGGCCGGCAAAGAACACGACGATCGGCCCGTTGGTGCCCTGCGCGCCGCAGTGGATATGGGCCTGCGTGACCCGGACGCCGTCCTTGACCGTGAGGGTGAACTTTGCCGCGGTGAAGTCGTCGTTGAACCTGATGCCGACGCTGCCCAGCATCTCCGTCGCCACGGGCGGCACTTCCTGATCTCCCGTCATGAACGCCTCGAACTCACGGCCGTGACCGTTGGCTCCCCCTCTCTGCACCAGCAACGCGATCAGAAGCACGGCAACCGCCATCGCATACCGCCGCATCTCCCACCTCCCTCTCCAGCAGTGCCCCTCAGGAGTGTGCGCTCAACTTCAGAGAGTTACGCTATGGGGGGATGAGGTGTTTGTAAATCGAGGGATGCCCCGAGCGTTGGGTGGGAGACTCCTGAATATCTACATGGTGGTGATGACGGCGGCCGGATCACATGATCCACGCTCCGCGCCTCGTCAGCGGCCGCTGCGCGACAGCGCTTCCGCCCAGCCGCGCATCAGCGACCTGCCTTTCGCAATCTGCTCCGCGCTGAAGAACTTCTCGAGCCCCACCCGCCGGATCGGGTAGACGGGGCGCTGGAAATCCTGCTCGTACCCGAACGGGACGGTGGCATCGATCGCCATGCCCCCCTCGAAGCGGGTGTTCATCGCCGTCCACTGCCGGTCGCCGGCGGTGAGCCGTTCCTCGGGGATGAAGGTCTGGCCGGCGCCGCCGGGGACCGGGTTGAGGATGTCCGTCCTCGGGTTCACGCGCGTGGTCAGGCACCAGATGATCTCGTCCATGTTGTAGATGTCGACGTCGTGATCGACGACGATCGCCAGGCGCATTCCCTGGCTCGTCGCCATGGCCGCGACAAGGAAATTCCGGACCATGCCGTCGTCGGTCTTGAGCCGCTTCTTCACCTGGATGATGCAGCCGCCCCAGTCGGTCATGCAGTACGGGATGTTGACATCCTGCACGATGCCCGGCTGGAGGCGCTCGCAGAGCTCGAAGATCGCGGACTCGCGGACCGTCGTGTCGATGTTGTGGCAGTCGAGCATGTGGACGCCGAGCAGGTAGAAGATCGGTTTGGAGGCGCGGCGGCGCATGGTAATGCCCGTGACGTGGAAGGTCGGGGCCCGGTACGCTTTGCCCATGTAGCCGGCCCACTCGGGGTGGAACGGGAACTTGCCCTGCTTGTCGGCGGCCTCGGCCTCGGCCGTCTCGTAGCGCTTGTCCCGCGGGTGGAGGTGGCCCTCCAGGACCAGCTCGCTGTCGGCCACGGCCCAGGCGTCGACGGTCCGGGCCTTGACGATGCGAATCGGGAAGCCCTGGACCGCGCCGGCCGCGCCCAGCTCGTCGCCGCCGCGCGGCAGGATCACGTAGTCGAAGCCGCCCCCGGCGATGAGCGTGGCCGCCGGCGGGAGGCCGAAGCACATCGTCAGCGGAATGGGCCGCTCATCGTGGTAGTGCTCGGTGATGATCTGCCACATGTGGGCGCCCGGCGCCGACTGGAAGGTGCAGACGTTCCCCCAGCGCGCGTTCATCCGGTTGTAGCCGATGTGGCTGCCGCCGTGGAAGTAGGGCCCGACGACGACGCTGTTGCCGCTGCCGATGGTCCGCTCCGACTCGAGCTCGGTGTGGCGGATCGCCACGACGTGCTTGTTGACCTCGAGGTCGTCGGTGATGACGTCTTCCTGGCAGGGCGCCTCGTTCTGCGGGACCTCCACCGGGGGCAGGGGGTGGGTGAGCGCGTGGGCCAGTTTGCGGGTCCGCGCCACCGGCGTCTCCCAGCCGAACATCCGGTCGACGATATCCATGTTGGCGAACAGGTTCGTGACCGCCCGCGCGGCGGGGTACCCTTTGACGTTTTTGAACAGGATCGGACAGCTGCCGTCCAGCTGCTTCTGCACGCCGGTCACCTCGAGGTCCGGATCGACCGGCGCGTCGGTTTCCAGGAGCAGATCCTCCTGCTTGAGCCACTCCAGCGTGCCGCGCAGCGACTGGAGACTGCGCTCCAGCTTTACCGGGACTGCCATGGCGTCTCCCCCTCCCTGGTTGTCAGCCGTTGCCGCATCCCGATCACTCGATCACTCCGTCCGCGATCAGCCGCTCGATCTCCTCGTCGGGCAGGCCCAGGATCTCCCGGTACACCCGCGCGTTGTGCTCGCCGAGGAGCGGGCTGCGCCGCAGCTCGGCCGGCGTCTCGGAGAGGATGAACGGCGGCGCTTCGTAATGGAAGGCCTCCAGCTCGGGATGGGGGAGCGCCCGCCAGACCCGGCGGTGGGCCAGCTGCGGATCGGCGAACAGATCGGAAAGCCTGTTCACGACTCCCGCCGGCACCCCGGCCGCCTGCAGGGTTTCCATGACGTCCTGGGGCGTCCGGCCCCGCGTCCAGGCTTCGACCAACGCGTCGAGCTGGTCTTCGTGCGCCTTGCGGGCGTCGAGGGAGGCAAACCGCGCGTCCTCCGTCCACTCGGGGCGGCCGGCGGCGCGGCAGAACGCGCGCCACTCCTCCTCGGTGTGCACGGCGATCACGCACCAGCGGTCCTCGCCGCGGCAGGGGTAGGCGCCGTGCGGCGCGGCGTGCGGGCTGCGGTTCCCCAGGCAGGCCGGGATGACGCCGTTCAGTTCGTGATCCAGCAGCGCGGGGGCGATGAACTGGAGGCCGGCCTCGTACTGCGACAGGTCGATGTACTGCCCGCGGCCGGTGCGCCGCCGGTGATCCAGGGCCGCCGTCACCGCGATCAGACCGAAGCCCACGGCGACGAAGTCGATGTAGGGACCGAACAGCAGCATCGGCTCCCCGTCGGCATAGCCGGTCAGGTAGGTGAACCCGCTTTGGGACGTCAGCTGCGAGCCGAAGCCGCGCTGGCCCGCCTTCGGCCCGGTCTGTCCCATGTTGCACGAACTGAGGTAGATGATCGATGGGTTGATCTCGCGGGCGGCCTCGTAATCGAGACCGTTGCGGGCCATGACGCCCGGCACAAAGTTCTCGATCAGGATATCCGCCCAGGCCACCAGCCGCCCGGCGACCTCTCGGCCCTGCGGGTGCTTGAGGTTCAGCGTGACCCCGAATTTGCTGTCGTTGAAGAGGGCGAACGAGCCGGTCCGGTTCAGTCCGGGGATGTTGTCCTTATATGGAGGGTAGTGCACCCGGAAGCCGTCGGGGCGCGTCCGCGACTCGACGCGGACGACGGTGGCCCCGTGCTCGCCCAGATGCTTGCCGACCATCGGACCGGCGGCAAACACGGCGAACTCGACGACCTTCACGCCCTCAAGGGCCTGCGGGGTCCGGGCGGCGCCCGACGCTTCGCCGGTCATAGGAGTCCCGCCTGCCGCAGCGTCTCGAGCTCCGGCCGGGAGTATCCCATCTCACCGCCGTAGATCTCCCCGTTGTGCTCCCCGATCCGCGGGGCGCGGCGGACGATCGCGCACGACGCGCCGGAGCACCTGGCGAACGGGCCGGGATACATCACGGCCGCGTCGAGCTCGGGATGGTCCACCTCCTGCCAGAACCCCCGGGCCGCCAGCTGCGGGTCCCCGCGGATATCCCGGGCGTCGGCGACGGGATAGCCGAGGATGTTCCGCCTGACGGACTCTGACGCAAACTCGGCTTTGGTCCGCTTCAAGAGAAACGCGACGAAGGGCCCCTCGAGCCGGTCGATCTCCTCCTGTGTGCTGGCGGCGACGTTGAACGTGCCCCAGTCCTTTTGCCTCAGCCACTCCGGCGCCTCGTTCATCTCGGTCATCCACTGCACCATCGCTTCGTTCGAGCGCCGGCCGGCCTCGCCGCCGTAGAAGATGAAATTGATGTGGCCGTCCCGGCAGCGGTAGATGGCGCGCATGCGGGCGCCGGTGGTGCTGCGGCCGACGATGCTGGTCCCGCCGCGTTCCAGGTCCTCGCGCATCAGGCTCCAGTGCGCCGGGGCGTTCGCCAGGGCCCACAGCACGCTGTCCCGGATCGAGACGTCGACGTGCTGGCCGCGGCGCGTCCTCTCCCGGTAGTCGTGGGCGATCAGCGTTCCGGCGGCCGCGTGCATCCCGGCCCACATCGCCGCCTGGGGGAGGGAGACGCGGAGCGGCGGCCGTCCCGGCTCGCCGACCAGCGCCATCAGGCCGCTCATGGCCATCGCGATCAGATCCGAGCCGCGGTATCGGGCGTACGGCCCGGTCTGGCCGAAGGGCGTGATCGACGTGAAGACGAGCCGCGGGCTGATCTTGCGGAGCTCCCGGTAGCCGACGCCCCGCCCGTCCAGGTATCCGGGGGCGAACGACTCGATGAGGAAATCCGCCCGGTGCACCAGCCGGCGGAGGAGGTCCTGTCCCGCCGGCGCCTCGAGGTTCAGGGTGATCCCGCGCTTGTTGGCGTTGTAGGCCAACCAGGCGAGGCTCTCCGCCGGGCGTGGACCGCCGCCGCAGAACGGCCCGATCCGCCTCCCCGGGTCGCCGCCGGCCGGCTCGATCTTGACGACGTCCGCGCCCAGGTCGCCGAGGATGCGGCCGCACAGCCAGCCGTTCCCGTCGGTCAGGTCGAGGACGCGGTAGGGGGCCAGGAGCCGGGCGCCGGCGCGCGGGTCCGTGCCGCCCCGCTCCAGCGGCTGGTCTGCGCCGGTCATCTGGCGCGCCTGCCCCGGAGCGCCTGAGTCCTCCCGACCCGCTTCGCAAAGTAGGCGAGGTGCTCGTGCATCACCCGCTGCGCGCGCCCGCCGTCGCGGGCCTTGATCGCCGCCAGGATTCGATGGTGGTCCGTGATCGCCCGCCGCGCCATGTCGTCGGCCGGGAGCAGGGTCTCCAGCGCCTCGTGGAACGGGTCCCGAAACGAAGCCACGGTGGACAGCAGGACCTGGTTCCTGGCCGCTTCCGCCAGGGCGAGGTGGAACGCGACGCTGTGGGGCATGAACCGTGGATCCCCGGCCGCCCTCCCGGCCCGCGCGCCGGCGACGGCCCGCTCCATCGCCGCGACGTCCTCGGCCGTGGCGCGCTGCGCGGCCAGGAATGCGACATACGGCTCCACCGCCAGCCTGGCCTCGGTCAGTTCCTGGATCGTAATCTGCCGGAGCCGCAGCAGGGTCGTCAGCGATTCGCTGACCCGCCGGGCGCTCGGCCTGGCGACGAAGGCGCCCCCGCGCGCGCCGACTTTGATGTCGATGAGACCTTCGGACTCGAGAACGCGGAGGGCGTCGCGGATCGTGATGCGGCTGAGGCCGAACTGCTCGGCGAGGTCTTTCTCGGAGGGCAGCTGCGCGCCGGGCGGCAGCCGGCTGCCGAAGATGCGCGCCTTGATCTGCCGGACGACTTCATCGGACGCCCGGGTGAGACGGACGGGGCGGAAGCCCGCCGCCTGCGCCATCTGCGGATCCCCCCAACGCGGCGATAACGTATAACAATTATATATTTAGCCCCGCGCGTGTCAAGGGTCGTGGACGAGCGTCTTGCGGAGATTCCTGGGCCGGTCGGTGAGGTCGGCCCCTAGGCCGACACGAGCGACTCCGTCTCGCGAAGGCGGCGGGCCAAGACCTGCATGATCCTGAGGGCGAGCATCGGCGACACCTCCACCAGGGAGGAGAACGCTCGTTGGCCGACGACCAGCACCAACAAATCCGACGCGGCCTCGACCGTGGCCGAGCGAGGCTTGCCGTCGACCAGGCTCATCTCGCCGAAGAATTCACCGGGTCCGAGACGGACGGGGCCCCGGTGTCCTACGGTCACCGAGACCTGTCCCTCCACGATCACGATGAGCTCCCCGCCGTATTCGCCCGCGGTGGCCAGCCGTCTCCCCGCGGGAACCGTGATCAGGTCGGCGAGCCGCCCGATCTGCTCCATCTGTTTTCGGGTGAGTCCGTCGAAGAGCGGCACCTTCTCCAACAAGGCGAGTTTGTCCGATCCCTTGAACATCGTGTCCTCCTCATCGGGCGATTGGTTCTTCAATCGCCGGTCGGCTTGACCCCGGCCCCCTCGATCATCAGGATCACGGTGCGCTCCGGCGGAGGCCCTGCGGAAAGCCTATCGCTTCGTGAAGCGAGGTATATAGTATGTCGATACCCATTGCGCAGGGACCCTAACAACCGCCTGGACGGAGGGCGCCATGGAGAGCATTGAGCGTAGCTGGGACCTCATGAAACGGAGCTTTGCCATCCTGCAGTCGGACAATGAGCTGATGCTGTTTCCGATTGCTTCAGCGTTCTCCTGCCTGCTGGTGTCTGCGGTGATCTTGGGCGTCACCGGCACCCTTTCGTCCACGATCACCACGTTGGCGTCGGGGAACGCGCCACCGCAGGTGAGCGTGCCGGCGTCATTTGCGGTGTTGTGCCTCTATGTGGCCAACTACTTCGTGATCGTCTTCTTCAACCTGGCGCTGGTGGGCGTGGCGTCGGACCGGATGATCGGCGGGACCGGGACGCTGCGAGACGGTTTGGGCCTGGCGTGGGAACGCAGAGGGAAGGTGTTGCAGTGGGCACTGCTGGCGGCGACGGTGGGCATCATTCTGCGCATCGTGGAAGGGCGGCTGAGCTGGCTGGGGCGCTTGATCGTCCGCCTGGTCGGGGCGGCCTGGTCGCTGGCGGCCTACTTCGTCGTGCCGGTGCTGGCATTCGAGGACTTGGGACCCGTGGACGCGCTGAAGCGCTCGGCGCATCTGTTCCGCGAGAACTGGGGCGAGAACCTGGCGGGTGGGTTCAGCTTCGGGTACATCTGCGGCTTGCTGGCGCTGCCGGGCGTGATCCTGTGGTTCGTGGCGGCCGGAGTATTGGGGGCGGCGGGGATGTTTCTGGGCGGGGTACTGGTGGTCGCCTACTTCCTGGTGCTGGCCGTGGTGAGCGCAGCGGTACAGGGAATCTTCATGGCGGCGCTCTACCGCTACGCCACCGGGCACGAAGTGCCACCAGGGTTCCGGCCGGAACATTTCTCGAAGGCTTGGCATGGGCAGTCAATGGAGCCGCGGAGGCCTACCTGAAGACCTGAGATCCCGGCGCCTGGGTGATTTCGCCGCCGCGAATCAGCGGCAGCGCGAAGACGTCCCCGATTCTGGTCAACTCCACGGCGTCCCCGCCGTCTCTGACGCGCGCCCTCAGCCGGTCGAACTCCTGCCGGGTCAGATCGCCTTGCTCGTACAGGCGCCAGATCTCCTGGATTGGATCAACGGTCTGGCGCGGCGCCCGGAAGTCGCCGAGCCACCAGATCAGCGCAAGGGAGAGGGCGAAGAGATCCACCGTCATCAGGATTCCAAAAATCCACCCGGGTCCAAGCAGGTCAGGCCACACGGACGTCCCCCTTCATTGGGTGATCTGCCGACCGAGCGACGCGCTCGGTTGGTTTGGTCTATGGTTTCGATTCGCTGATGGTATGAATTCTAGGCGCCGGGCGCACGACGATCAATCCGGAGGACGCCCGGTTGGATGTGGCAGTTTCCTGAAAAAGCTCCTAAGAGTCTACGGGTGGACGATCGCCGCCGCCAAAGTTTTGCGGAGGATTCGCGCAAGGGTGCGCGTGCGTCAATGGAAGACCAGGCTCTTCACCACGACGGGCACGACGTACTGGTCGGAGAGCGGACTGCCGATGTCGATGTAGTCGAACTCGCGCAGCGCGATCTGGTCGATGCAGGCCAGGGGACCGGCGACGCCGCATTCCTCCCGCAGCGTCCGGCCGACCAGCCCCGCGACGTCCGCGTCGATGACGAGGAGCAGCGGGCGGCGGGCCTCCACCGTCTCCGGCAGCGCCTCGACGATCCCGCCGCAGAGCTCCGACAGCGCGGCGTACTCCGGTCCGTGGTGCCAGTGGATGGCGAGCGCGAACCGGCCGTCGCCGTCCGCCAGATCCAGCCGCCGCAGCGCCCGGCGCACCGCCTCGGCCACCTGCCGGCGCGAGGGGACGTCGAGTCCCCGCACGGCGGCCACGGGAACGTTGCGGACCGGCAGGATGCCGGCGTCGGGGAGGAAGATCGTGTTCCCGCTGACCTGCACCGTGTACTGCGAGGCGCCGATGCAGGTCGCGCGGATCCGCTCCCGGGGCTCCAGCACGGCCCGCTCCCCGAGCCGGGCGAGCACCGCTCTGGCGAGTCGCGGTCCCAGGTCGCCGAACTCGGCGGTCTCGCACCCGTAGATGTACTCCGCGACCCCGCCCGAGAACACGATGTGCGAGAAGGGGCCGGGCGACCGGAGCGGCTCCGTGATCCACAGCCCGCCGGTACGTTCGGGCAGCGGCTGTCCGTCGATCACCCGAACGATGAGGCCGGCCAGGTGGCCCGCGACCGCGTCCAGCGCCGCGGAGGAGATGACGTCGCCTGGGGCAGCCGCCACGCCGGCCTCGCGGGCGAGCGCCCGCCCCCGCTCCTCCACCCTGCGCAGCGCGCCGCCCCCGTCCCAGGCGAGCAGCCGCGCCCCGACGTGGACGGCCGCCGTTTCCTGCACGCGTCCCTTCCGGCACACCGCGACCTTGGTGGTGCCCCCGCCGATGTCCACGTTCAGCACCGTCTGGTGGCCCGGCTCGCGGGACAGGGCGGCCGCCCCCGATCCGTGCGCCGCCAGCAGGCTCTCCAGGTGCGGACCGGCGGTGGCACAGACGAACTTGCCGGCATCGGCGGCGAACAACTGGATGAGGGGGCCGGCGTTCTCCTTCATCGCCGCCTCCCCGGTGGTGATCACGGCGCCCGTGTCGATCTCCGACCGGCGGATCGCGGCTTCGCGGTAGGCGTCCTCGATGAACCGCCCCACGCCGGCGGTATCGATCTGCGACCGCGACGCGTACGGCGTCAGGATCACGCGTGACCGGAAGCGCACGTCCCGCTGCACCACCTGGTACCGGCTCGACAGGTAGCGCCCCTGGCGGGCGAGCACCAGGTCGGAGAAGACCAGATGGGACGTCGAGGACCCAATATCGATCCCCGCGCTGCGGAGGCGGACCTGCTCGCCGGTGTACACCGCGGGGTCGCCCTCGCCCCCCAGGTGGATGTGTTCCTGCTCGTCCTCGTGCACGGCTGCGGGCTCAGACCCGGACCGAGAAGGCGTCCATCCGCACCGGGACGCCCCGCGCCGCGGCGCGCTCGGTGAACATGCGGTGGATGCGGGGGTCCTGGTCCTCGTACTCGATCTGGTTGCCGCCGTCCTTCCGGCTCTTGTCGACCCCCTGGATGTCCAGATAGCGCGCCACTTTCCACTTCGCGCCCCCCCAGCGGATGGCCAGATACCTGGCCGGGGTGGGGCCGGTGTTGAAGTGCTGGTGCCACCACATCCCGGGGGGGACGAACATCGCGCCCGGTTTCCACGGCACATCGGTGAGGTCCCGGACGCCCTCGGGCCACATCACCGAATACCCCTCCCCGTGCAGGATGATCACGTGCGCGCCCGGGCCGTGGCGGTGGGCCTTCTTGTAGGTGCCGACCGGGAACTCGGAGATGTGCGCGCACAAGGAGTTGTTCGCGAACTCGAACATCACGTTCTTGCCGCCGGCGCCCCGCTCCGCCCAATCGTGGAGCTGGAACCGCTGCACGTCCGCCACGAAGTTGGTGTCCCAGACCCTGCCGGGGTACAGGGTGCCTTCCCCGCCGAAGTACCCTTCCCGGCCGTCGAAGCGGTCCAGGAAGTCGAACGGGCAGTTGAAGAGGAATTCGCTGTTGTGGATGAGGTTCATCAGCAGGGGGGCGGTGGTGACCCCGAGCAGGCGGGCCGGCTCGCGGCCCGAGCCGTTGTGCAGCCGGTGGGAGCAGTTCAGCGGGATCGAGAACAGGCTGCCGGTCTGCCACTCGAACGCCTGCCGGCCGCCGGCCTGGTTCCACACCTCGCAGCCGCCCCGGCCGTCGACGACGAAGAAAAACTCCTCGAACAGGTGCCGCTCCGGGGCCGTCGCCTTCCCGGGCGGGAGCTCCGCGATGTAGGCGTTGTTGGTGTCCTCAGCTCCGAGGAGGCGGATGTACGCGCCGCGGGCGTCCAGGCGCGGCCAGGGCGCCACCTCCACCCTCCGGAGGTCCGGCACGGCGACGCCGCTGACCACCGGAATCCCCTCCGATTCGAGCCAGCGCTCGTACGCGCTCTTCCGCCACTCCTGCGGCAGCCGGTCCTCCTGAGCGATCCGCTGACCTTCGGTCTTTTGCCCGCCCGTCATCGGTGACGCCCTCCCCGATTCCCTTCCCCGAAGAATTCTCCGCCGAGACGCACTGTGCGTCCCCCGAGGCATCTCCCGCGGTCCTGCGGCTCAATGATACCAAGCCGTTCCATCATGCGGCCAGTGTTTCGAACTCCTCGTCGCTCAGGCGGAGGTGGGCGGCGCCCACGTTTTCCTCCAGGTGCGCCGCCGAGGATGTCCCCGGGATCGGCACAATCGCGGGCGAGCGCCGCAGGAGCCAGGCCAGCGCCACCTGGGCGGGCGTGGCCTTGCGGTCGCGCGCGATCCGCCGGAGGCGCTCGTCCCGAGTCCGCGCAAGCGCGCCCGTGGCCAGCGGGTACCAGGGAAAGAAGCCCAGGCCGTCGCGGGTGCACACATCGACCACGTCCTCGGACTCCCGATCGGCCAGATTGTAGCGGTTCTGCACCGACACGATCCGCGTCAGCCGGCGCGCGCGGGCGAGTTCTTCTGCGGTCACGTTCGAGACCCCGATGTGGCGGATCTTTCCTTGGGACGCAAGGTCAACGAGGGCGCCGACCGAGTCTTCGATGGGCACGCGCGGGTCCACGGTGTGCAGTTGGTACACCGCGATGCGATCCAGCCGGAGGCGGCGGAGGCTCCCTTCGAGCGCCTGCCGCAGGTGCGCGGGACGGCCGTCGGGGATCCAGCCGCCCCCGCGGCGGAAGAACCCGCCCTTCGTCGCGATGACCACTCCCTCGGGATAGGGGTGCAGCGCTTCCGCGATCAACTCCTCGGACACGCCGGGGCCGTAGGAATCGGCGGTATCGATCAGCGTGACGCCGAGGTCAACGGCGCGCCGGAGGACCGCCTTGGCCTGCTCGCGGTCCGGCGGGTCGCCCAGCACGCGCGGCCCGGTGATCCGCATCGCGCCGAAGCCGAGCCGGTTGACGGTCAGATCCCCGAGGACGAGCGTGCCGGCCGCGGCGGCGTTCGGTTGAGACCGCTCCATGGGCGGTGCTTCTTCCAGACGGGTGGCGTCTCCTCCGGGCGCGTATCGTTGGGGCGAGGGGGATGGGTTGTCGCGTCCGGGCCCGATTCTAATGCAGCGGCATCGGGGGCCGTGGAATCGGCCCTGTCCAGCGGAGGACCGTCAATCCTCCCCCATTGCCATCCGTGGCGTAGAGCAGGCCCGTTGCCGGATCCTGGAACACTTCCCGTACATGCCGGTCGGAATGCTGGTGCACTGCGCCCGGGTATCCGCCGCCGCAGGGACCCGTGCACGGATATCTGGGGGAGAAATAGTAGCCAACTTCCCGCGGCGTGTAGGGGTTCGAGATATCCCAGGCGTGGAGACCTTGATCGTACCACGCCTGGTAGATGAGGCCGGACGATCGGTAGTCGAACCACGGAAGATGGCTGGACTGGACCGTGCCGGCACAGACGAACTTCCCCGTCTGGTCGTTGTAGTTGTCATCAACCGCCGGGATCCGGTAATTGGAGATGAACTGAGGGTTCGAGAGATCGGAAATATCGACGATCCGGGTGATGCCCGGGGGGCAATCGAAGATCTCGTCGTTCACGACGACCAGCTTCGGGTATGCGGTCGGATTCACGATGACGGGGGCCGCGGTATGGGCCGCGCCGAGACTTCCGCCGCTGAACGGAGGCACGTAGTCGAGCCGTGAAATAATCTTGGGCGCCGACGGAACGCTTACATCGATGATCACCAGGCCGGCGTCCCGCCAGGCGACGTACAGCCGGTCCTTATGCTTGATGATCTCATGGCACCAGATGTGCTGAGGCGTCTGCTCGGGGGTCTGCCGGTCTCTCGGCTCAAACGTTTCGCCGGTGTGCTGCCCTTGAATGTGCACGGTGCTGACCAACGTCGGATGCCCCGGGTCGCCGTAGTCGATGATCACCACTTCCTGGTTGCCGCCGCCAAACTTCGGATCTTTCGTCGGGGGCGTGTTCGCGCACGCGTAGACGTACCGATCGTCGATGTCGAAGCCGTGCGTGGCCCCGTTCTCTCGCGTGACGAGGAACCCCAGGCCCTTCGGCCGGCGGGGGTTGGAGATGTCGTAAAAACCGACACCGGCCCCGGCTGCGTCCCCCGCTTGGGGCTGCCGTGGGTTGTCGCGGTTCGTGTCATGCGTCGCGATGAGGATGTGCCGGCCCGTGTTGACTCGGAGGTAGGGGCACCGCGTTCCCGGTTTGCAGGGGATCACGCTCAGGACGTTCATGTTGGCGGGGTCGCGGACGTCTGCGATCAGGATCGCAAAGAGCGTGATGGGGCTGGCATACCCCGCGAGGTACGCGATGCCGTCATACACCCGGGGGGTGTTGAAGCCGGCCCCAATACCGGTCTGCTGGGCGAACGGGGTGAGCCAGGGACCCTTGAAGTAGCTGTGGCCGACCACCTCAAAGTTCTTGGTTCGAGATAGGGCCCGTGTCTGTTGTAGCGTCAGATTGAAGAAATCGACCCCGGGAGGATTGGGCGTCTTCGCTTCCGTCCCGACTCCCTGTCCCAGCGCGAGCGTCGATGGGCCGAACAAGACCGCCAAGATCAGCAGGATCGATGTCGCTGACGCCATGGACGGAGCGCGACCATCGGCGCGCATCATCAGGTCCCCCCCTCTCAGATTCAAGGCGACGCGAACATTCCTCGCGTTGTCGCCCTCCGGCAATCTTATGGCCAGAAGTATAGCCAGCATGCATTTGATTGGTCAACGGATGATCCGCCAAGTCCAGGCGTTGCGTGGGGAGGGCGCCCGAGCGGTGCGCGAGAGGGGAATGGTGTGACAAACGTGAAGACACCGCAGGGGACCGCAGGCCGGTACCCGGGACGACGGCGCGGGGGGAAAGCCATGAGCAAGGTGGTGGAGCGGGGCAGGCGAACGGGACCGTACACGGACCTGCGCGACTGGCTCCGGGCGATGGACGGCCTGGGGGAGCTCCGCCGCGTCGAGGGGGCGACCTGGGAAGAGGACATCGGGCGGATCGCCGAGATGCTCCATCACACCGAGGAGTCGCCCGCGGTCCTGTGCGACGCGATCCCCGGCTACCCGCGGGGGTTCCGGGTGCTGCTCAACTCGCTGGGGGCGCGCCGCCGGCTCGCCTTCACGCTCGGGATGGACCCGCAGATCAGCGCGCTGGATCTCATCGACGCCTGGGAGCAGCGCCTCGGCCAGATCGATCCGGTCCCGGTGAAGGAAGTCTCTGCGGGGCCGGTGCTTGAAAACGTCCTCGAAGGCGACGCGGTCGACCTCTACAAGTTCCCCACCCCCAAGTGGCACGATCTCGACGGCGGCCGGTACATCGGCACGGGCGTGGCCGACGTGACGCGCGACCCCGACTCGGGATGGGTCAACTTCGGCACCTACCGGGTGATGATTCACGACCGCAGGCGGGGCGGGCTGTACATCTCGCCGGGAAAGCACGGCCGGCTGCACCGCGACAAATACTTCGCCCGCGGGGAGCCGATGCCCGTCCTGGCGGTCGTGGGGATGGATCCCATCCTTTTCCTCGCCAGTTGTCTCGAGATCCCGCTCGGGGTGAACGAGTACGAGTGGGCGGGGGCGGTGAAGGGCGGGCCGGTGGAGGTCATCCTGGGCAGGCATACAGGGCTGCCGATGCCGGCGCACGCGGAGATCGTCATCGAGGGCTTCGTGCATCCGAACGACCGGCTGATGGAAGGCCCGTTCGGCGAGTGGACCGGGTACTACGCCAGCGGCAGCCGGGAGGAGCCGGTGATCGACGTCAAGGCCATCTACCATAGAAACGATCCGATCCTTCTGGGATGCCCGCCCGAGAAGCCGCCGTACGAGGCGCACCACTTCAGGAAGTACCTCCGGTCCGGGCTGCTGCGCAAGGCCCTCAAGGACGCCGGCGTCCCCGGCATCGCCGGGGTATACTGCCACCCGGTGGGCGGGTGCCGCCTGCTGTACATCGTCGCGGTCCGGCAGATGTACCCCGGCCACGCCAGACAGGCCGGCCTCCTCGCCTCGCAGGTGCGCGCGGGCGCCTACCTCAACCGCATGGTGGTCGTCGTTGACGAGGATATCGACATCACCGACCTGAGCGACGTGATGTGGGCCGTGCTCACCCGCGCCGATCCGGAGCAGGACTACGAGATCCTCCGCCGCTGCTGGAGCGGGCCGCTGGATCCGGCCATCCACCCGGACCACAAGGGATTCAACTCGCGGGTGATCATCGACGCCACCCGCCCCTGGGAGTGGAAGGATCGGTTCCCCACCCCGATCGGGCCGGATCCCGACTACAAGCGGCAGACCCGCGAGCGGTGGGGCTGGCTGCTGAGCGGAGATGGGAAATCCCCAGGCCGGTAGCCCCGCCGCCCGCCTCGCAGGCCGGGCACCGGCCGCGCAGGCGCATCGCACTGGGCGGGTGCCGCGGTGGTTCTGGTGAATTGGAGGCGCAGGTGAACAGATACGGACGATCGTGGTTCGGGTACGGCGCGGCGATCCTTGGACTGCACCTCGTGGGGATCCTGGCCCTGGTCCCGGCGGCCCGCGTCCATCCCGCGCTCCTGGGCATGGGGTTCCTCGCCTACACGCTCGGCCTGCGCCACGCCTTCGACGCCGATCACATCGCGGCGATCGACAACGCGGTCCGCAGGCTGGCGCGCCGCGACAGGGCGCCGTTGGGGGTCGGGTTCTACTTCTCGCTCGGCCACTCCACGATCGTCTTCCTGATGGTCCTGGCCACGGCGTTCGTGGCGCGCTGGGTGCAGCACGCCCTCCCGCACCTCCGGTCCGTCGGCGCGGTGATCGGCACGACCGTCTCGGGGGGCTTCCTCGTCCTCATCGGCGTGCTGAACCTGTTCATCTGGATCGACATCTATCTCGTCTTCCAGCAGATGCGCCGCGGCGCGTACGACGGAGACGAGTTGGAGCGGCTCCTGCTCTCCCGGGGTATCGTCGCGCGATTCGCCGGACCGCTCTTCCGGATGATCGATCGCTCCTGGCACCTCTTCCCGCTGGGATTTCTCTTCGGGCTCGGGTTTGACACGGCCAGCGAGGTGGCGCTCCTCGCCCTGTCGGCGGGCGCGGCGGCCAAGGCCCTGCCGGTGTGGGGCATCCTCGTCCTGCCCCTGCTGTTTGCCGCGGGGATGACCCTGATGGACACCGCCGACGGGGTGTTCATGACGACGGCATACCGCTGGGCCTTCGCCACGCCGCTCAGGAAGATCTACTATAACCTGACCGTCACCGGGCTCTCGGTTCTGGCGGCGCTCCTGCTCGGGGGCATCGAGCTGGTCCAGGTGCTCACCCGGGCGCTGGGGCTCACCGCCGGAGTCTGGGGGCGCCTGCAGGCGCTGGACTTCGGCCGGATCGGCTACCTGCTGGCCGGCCTGTTCATCCTCACGTGGTCGCTCTCGTACGGCGCGTGGAGGCTCCTCAGGCTCGAACAGCGCCTGGGGTAGACCCAGCCGGCGATGATCTGAGGAGCGACACATGAGCGGCGGAGCCGTCCGGGGGGGACGGCGCCCGGAGTACGGATCCGATCTGATCGTCGACGTCCTTGGGTCGCTCGGCATCGAATACGCCGCGCTCAACCCGGGAGCGACCTTCCGGGGCATCCACGATTCTATCGTCAACTACGGCGGCAACACACGGCCGGAGCTCCTGCAGTGCTGCCATGAGGAGGTGGCCGTCGCGCTGGCGCACGGCTACGCCAAGGCCGCGGGCAAACCGATGGCGGCCATCCTCCACAACGTCGTCGGCCTCCAGCACGCCAGCATGGCGATCTTCAACGCGTGGTGCGACCGCGCGCCCATGCTCGTGATGGGCGGCACCGGCCCGATGGCCGTTGAGCAGCGGCGCCCCTGGATCGACTGGATCCACACCGCGCTGGTGCAGGGCCAGGCCGTGCGCGACTTCGTGAAGTGGGACGATCAGCCGGCCAGCCTCGCCTCGATCCCGGAAGCGATCATCCGGGGGTACCGCATCGCCATGACCGAGCCCAAGGGGCCGGTGTACCTGTGCTTCGATGCCGCGCTCCAGGAGATGCCGCTGTCCGAAGACGTGCCGGTGCCGGAGGTCGCCCGGTACGCGCCGCCCGCGCCCATCGCGGCGGATGCCGCGGCCCTGGACGAGGCGGCCGGGCTGCTGCGTGACGCGGAGCGGCCGGTCATCATCGCCGAGTACCTCGGGCGTGCTCCCGCGGCCGTGGATGCCCTGGTCGGGCTCGCGGAGCTCCTGGCCGCGCCGGTGATCGACCTCTACGGACACGGGCGGTTCAACTTTCCCAACACGCACCCTCTGGACCTCACCGGCGCGGAGAAGGAACTCCTTGCCGCCGCGGATGTGGTGCTGGCGCTGGACGTGGTGGACCTTTACGGGGCGCTCGCGCGCGCCGACCGCCTCACCCGGCGCTCGGAGCCTGTCCTCCCCGAATCGGCGAAAGTGATCCACATCACGATGGCGGATGTCGCCATCCGGAGCTGGGTGACCGCCTACCAGCGTCTGGCCCCCGTCGATGTGCCGATCCTGGCGGATACCGCGGCGGCGCTGCCGGTGTTGATGGCGCGCCTTCGGACGCTCGGCGTGGACGGTGAAGCCGCCGGCCGCCGCCCGCGCGCCGAACGGCTGCGGGCCCGGCACGAGGCCCTCCGCCGCGAGGCGCGGACCGCGTGCGAGGAATCGTGGAACGACCGGCCGATCGCGCCGGCGCGGCTGGCGTCCGAGGTATGGGACGTTCTGCGGGGCGAGGACTGGGTGCTGGTGAACGGCACGCTGGACGGCTGGGCGCGGAGCCTGTGGGAGTGGGTCCACCCTCACCAGTACCTGGGGAACAGCGGTGGCGCGGGGCTGGGATACGGCGCCGGCGCATCGATCGGGGCCGCGCTCGCCCACCGGGGCACGGGCCGGGTGTGCGTGGATCTGCAGCCGGACGGCGATCTCCTCTACACGCCGAGCGCGATCTGGACCGCCGCCCATCACCGGATCCCGGTCCTTTTCGTCGTCTGCAACAACCGGACGTACTACAACGACGAGAACCACCAGGCGCTCGTGGCCCGGGCCCGGGGGCGGCCGGTCGAGAACCGCGTGGTCGGGATCCGGATCGAAGACCCGCCGGTGGACTTCGCGGCGATGGCGCGCGCCTTCGGGGCGTACGGCGTCGGCCCGGTCGAGGATCCCGAGCAGATCGCCCCCGCGCTGGGTGGGGCGATGCGGGCCGTGAAAGAGGGCGGGCGGCCGGCCGTCGTGGACGTGGTGATCGATCGATGATCGTCGACTTCCAGCATCACTTCGTGCCCGTGGAGCTCGCCGCCCGCAAGGGCTTTGCGCCCGGAGAGCGCCGGAACCTGATCGAGGAGGGCGTCCCCAAGTTCACGCTCCACGACAAGCTCTACGACGTCGCCGGCCAGCTCCGGGACATGGATGAGGCGGGCATCGATATGGCGGTGCTCTCCTGCAACCTCGGGTGGGACGCCCCCCTGGACGACTGCCGGCTGATCAACGAGCAGATCGCGGAGATCCAGGATCAGCACCCGGACCGCTTTGCCGGCCTGGCGCATGCCCCCGTCCTCGAAGAGTCCGGCCTGCGGGAGATCGACCGGGCGGTGAAGGAGTTGGGCCTTCGGGGCGCAACGATCGCCGCTCAGGTGAACGGGCTGCCGCTGGATGCTCCGGCGCTCGTGCCATTCTATCGGAAGGCGTGCGCGCTCGACCTCGCGGTCTTCGTGCATCCCGCGCAGCTCCCCGGCGGCTATGCGCTCCTCCGGGAGTACGATCTCGCCCGGATCATCGGCCGTGAGATCGACCTGCAGGTGGCCGTGACGCGCGTCATCGCGGGGCGCGTGCTCGAGGAGATGCCGGACTTGAAGCTCGTCTTTGCGCACTTCGGCGGCGGGATCGCCGCCGTGAAGGAGCGGCTGGCGGCCAAGTCGGGGCGGTTCGGCACGCTGCGGCGGCCCTTCGAGGAGTCCTTCGACCGCCTCTATTTCGACGCGGCCGGGTTCGAAGGCGGGCCCGTCGCGCTGCGCTGCGCCCTCGAAGGAATCCGGCCCGACCGGCTGGTCTTTGCCACCGATTATCCACAGGACTTCACGGGGGCGACGACCCAGACGGGAAAGGGGATCGGGGCGATCCGGGACTACATCGGATTGATCCGGAGCCTCGGGCTCCCGCGGGGATCGGCGGAGGCCATCCTGGGGGACACCGC
>Ga0209577_10001001_pt1 | contig 28269 bp, 20 predicted proteins | sample GraSoiAngelo_109_FD_185874 | JGI IMG/M metagenome (GOLD analysis project Ga0209577, IMG submission 185874) | Grasslands soil microbial communities from the Angelo Coastal Reserve, California, USA - 14_0903_12_20cm (SPAdes) (version 2) | ecosystem: Environmental > Terrestrial > Soil > Grasslands...
TTTGACACCCAAACTGCTTGACAAGCTCGGAAACACCGTGCTACAAGCTGCCGCCGTGCTGTTTGGCTGATCAACGGCGACACGTAGAGGAATGGGGCGTCGGGATGGTTCGGACTGTGAGAGGAATGATCGGTACCCTATCTTTTGAGCTGGGAGAAAATGCGGTCGGGAACGCCCGTCCAGCTCTGCAACTCCAGCGCTGAATCCCGTCGCATAGGTCTTAACCAGTCAGAATAGTTGAATGTGAGTGGATGCTGAATAACCCTCGGAGCCAAGCCGAACGCTTCCCAATTGGAAACACTTCAAATCAGAGCTTTGCGGAAGCGAAACAAACCAGCAGCCTGTTGGCCGGGAGGATAAACCTGTGTTAACGCTAAACCGATTTCACGCCGAAAGAATCGTTTCTCAACTCATGTGTGTTGCTGTGCTGCTCTTGATTCCCGGCGTCGGTCTGGCGCAGATCGGCACAGGCAGCGTTACCGGCTTGGTTTCCGATGCCAGCGGTGCCGTGGTTCCAAACGCTGAGGTAATCGTGACGAATGTTGATCGCAATGTTCCTCATACGACACGAACCACTGATACTGGCAGCTATGCTGTCACTGGCCTTACCCCCGGAAACTATTCCGTTACCGTGAAACACACCAGTTTTCGGACTGCTGCCGTCCCTGCTTTCGAGCTGCAAGTGGACCAGAAGGGCCGTATCGATGTAAAGCTGGAACTCGGCCAGGTCAGTGAAACCGTAAACATTGTGGGTGAGGCACCACTGCTCGATACCGAATCGAGCACTGTCGGCCAGGTGATTGACAATCAGCGCGTGGTGGATCTACCGCTGAACGGCCGCAACTACCTGGATCTTGCCACACTAGGCCCTGGCGTTACGTTCAGTAAGGACAGCAACACCGCCTTTCAGGAAGTTCGCGATGTTGGACAGCGCGTGACCAATCAATATTCCCTAGGCGGTGCGCGAGCTCAAGACACCAACTTCCTTCTGAATGGCGCAACCAATACCGCACCGGATTTCAACACGTTCGGAGCCGTTCCCTCGATTGACGAGATTCAGGAGTTCAAGGTTCAGACGAATTCCTACACCGCCGAGTTCGGGCGGGGTGCAGCCCAGGTGAATGCTGTCACCAGAGGCGGGACGAATTCATTTCACGGGACGGCTTACGAATTCCTCCGCAACCAGGCCGTGGACGCGAAGGACTTTTTCAATGACATTAATAGCTTTCCCGGCGCGCCAAAACCGCCATTTCATCGCAACCAATTCGGTGCGACTGCCGGAGGAAAAATCATCAAGGACAAGTTGTTTTTCTTCGGTAGCTACGAAGGCCTGCGCGATCGTACGAGCGCAGCCCAAACCGCAACCGTTCCAACCTTGAACGCTCGGAACGGAAATTTCTCCGAATACGGTATACCGATTTACATGCCGCACTCATCAGACTTTCGGCTTGGTAACACGTTACCGAATGGATGCTTCAACCCTGACCCTACGGATGTCCCCTGGCCGGGGATGACGATCCCGCAGCAGTGCTGGAACGCCGCTACATCAAACTTTCTGTCTTCTTCGTATGTGCCTAAGCCGAACCGCTCAGGTCTCCTGAACAATTTGACCAGCGTCGTCAGCCTTCCCACAAATTTCGACCAGGCGGCAGGCAGGATTGACTACGTCCTCAACCCTAAGACAACACTATGGGGAAGGTATTCGTGGGGCCGGGAGGACAATACGATCAATAACGTGCAACCAGTGAGGAACTTATTCGAAGCGGTAAAGACTCAGATCACAACCATACATTATTCGTGGACCATCAGCTCTACCATGGTGAATGAGGCCAAGGTCAACTGGTTGCGCGTAAACTCCAGGCGCGTGGGCCCACTCGCCGGCACTACCAATGTGGTTGCGCAACTCGGCATTTCGGGCGCTTCCGACGACCCGCTTGATTTTGGAACTCCCAACTTTTTAGGGGAGGGCGACCACTTCCTGGGTCTCGGCGAGGATGCGTTCGGCCACCCGTTGCGGAAGGTCCAGTCGACTTACGAATATGGCGACGATTTTTCAATGATCAAAGGCCGCCATGTGCTCAAGATCGGAGCGAACTTCCGGCATGAAAATTTGAACCTGCTGTCGCACAACATTGCACGGGGATCATTTACATCTCCTGCGATTGCCACCGGGGCACTGGACGGGACCGGCGGTTTGTCGCTTGCATCGATGCTTCTCGGTGTTAGCAACGACTCCGAAGTTGCCACCGGTGATTCCCATGTGCATCTGTTCCGCTGGACGCAGGCCTACTATGCTCAGGACGATTTCAAACCAGCGCGGAATCTAACCTTGAATTTCGGCGTGCGCTATGAGCTTGCGCCGTATTGGCACGATCTCGACGATGCCATGGTTAATGTAGATTTCCGCGGCTCTACCCCTGTCGTCGTAAGGCCGGGAAGTGGCGATCCTTATCAAGACTTTCCTCCCGTGCGATTTGATTCGGATCCGACCTCGCCTACCTATCTGCCTTACGTGCGGGACAATCGGTTAGGCCACAACCTGGTATTTACAGACCGTACTAACCTGGCGCCACGGTTCGGCTTCTCATGGTCTCCTGGGTTTGGCCACGACAAGACCGTGATACGGGGGGGCGCAGGAATCTTTTATTCCTCGATGAATGCCAATCCTTGGTTCGACTTTGCGCGAAATGCGCCGCGCGCAGCCAAGTTCATTCGCAAAGGGGACTTTTCCGTCGTCGATCAGATCTTCAGCAACACCTCCCAAATCATCATTCAACCGTCAATGTTCACGGTAGATCCGCACCTTAAGACTTCGCGGATTCAGCAATGGAGCTTTGGAGTGCAGCAAGAACTGGCGAAAGACCTGGTTCTCGAAGTCGCGTATGTAGGATCGGCGTCCACGCATCTGCCTCACCTGATTGACGCCAACCAGACCTACCCTCTGATGCAGCGCGACAAGGTAGTGCAGCCGGTCACATATTTGCCGCAGAAATATGAATCACTGGGCAACTTTTACAACGTATTCGAAAACTTTACTTCTGCGAACTACAATGCCTTGCAGAGCAAGGTTGAAAAACGTTTCTCGGGTGGCTTCACCTTCCTAAGCTCATTTGCCTGGTCCAAAAGTCTGGATACAGCCTCGGCTACGAGAGACGGCGGTTTTGGCCAGGCGACTCCCCACATCTACGATCTGAGGCTCGATTACGGACCATCCGCATTCGATGCCAAGATCAACTGGGTAAACAGCGGACTCTATGAGATTCCCTTCGGAAGAGGCCGGCGCTGGGGCACGGGCTGGTCTGGCCCCGTTGAAAAGCTGCTGGGAGGCTGGCAGGTCGGCGGGATCAGCACGGTTCGCAGTGGCTTTGCAGCCTCGTGTCTTACAACCAGCGATGCCGCGGTGAACAGCGTCAACTTCGAACAGGATTTTTGCGATCTTCTTGGCAACCCAAACAATGGCCCGAAGTCCATTCTTAGTTTTTGGAATCTCTCCGCCTTTGCTCAACCAACCGATGCAGAGGTGTTCGGTACGGCACGCCGCGGTGCTTTGCGCGGGCCAAGATTTGTGAGCTTTGATTTCGTCGCCATGAAGACCACTGCCATATCGGAACGCCTAAAATTACAGTTTCGATTCGAAGCTTTCAATTTCCTGAATCACCCTATCTTCTCGATGCCAAGCCCGTTTGTGGATACTTATGCGCAATATGATCCGAGTGGCAGATTTCCGCTAGGCCCTGTTGACATCAGCGAAATTGGTGACTTCAACACAATCAACAGCACTGCAGCCAGCAATCGTCAGTTGCAGTTTGCGCTCAAGTTTCTCTGGTAGGTGACGAAAGCAATCTTGCTCCACCGCGTCGTCAATAAGTCAATTCTCACCTGCACACCCCTCCCCCGGCGTTCCTCTATCACATCTTTCTTGGCAATGAGATCTCGATGTTGGCCACGTCCGTGCCTCCCCTCATGAGCTTTGCCAAAGTGAGCGGGATACATGCCGTGCCGCTTGGGCTAGTGTGGGCCTTTGCTGCCGGTGGGAAAATCTTTGTCTATCAATCCGGCGTGATGGTCACAGGATACTCTTACGGCTATTTTGAGATGAAGGATATGTTACGCATCGGAATCTGTCTCAGCATTTTCGAATCGCTAGCGCTGTTGGTCCTGGTGCCGTTTTATTGGCCATAGATCGGAATTCGTTGATGGTTGGATTCAGGCACGGAACGCGGGTTGGGATTCGGAGAAACCCTTTGACTATAGCGTTCGCTTGTTCGATGTAGCGGTTAGATTACGTCGAGCGGTGGGCTGCCACAGGATGCGGCGAAGTAAGAAGGCGACCGCAGTACATTCGGCGGGTAGTTCACCAGCAAGTGTACGTGCTTGCTCTCACCGTCAATCTGCACCAACACCGCCTCAAAGTCGGAGCAGACCTCGGAAGACCAGATGAATATGCATTCGAAACACGCAGTGTCTAGCGTGCCGAAGGTCCTTGCTTTTGTCCATACACCAGATCATGATGCCAGCATGGAACGTAGGCAAGCGTTCCAATTCGAGTTGATGCCTAAGGGCGAACAGCCACGGCAGATGAGCCGTTCGGCAGGTTGCGCCGGTTACGTCTACAATCAGGCGTTGGCGCTCAAGAAAGAGCGATACGAGAAGAAAGAGAAGCTCACCCGCTTCCAGCTGGACAAGATGCTGGTAGAGTGGAAGCAAGAAACCCCATGGCCGTCGGAAGCCCCAGACCATGCCTTACAGCAAGCCCGCCTCGACCTGGACCGTGCGTATACCAACTTTTTCAGGAAGCGAGCCGAGTTTCCGAAGTTTCACAAGAAGGGCATAGGGGATTCCTTCCGAGAATCCGACCCGAAGTGTATCCAACTAGACCAAGTCAACCGCCGCATTCAGCTGCCCAAGCTTGGTCGGGTGCGTTATCGCAACAGCCGTGAGGTGCTGGGCGAGATTCCGAGTGTCACCGTCAGTATCAGCACGCGGCGCGAAGTCGAGCCGCCGGTGCATGCTTCCAGATCGTCGGTCGGTCTGGATTGGGGAGCGGCTCGTTTCTATACCCTGTCCGACGGTGAGTACCAAGACCAGCTGCAACCGCTTAAACGGTTCTTGCCGAAGCTGGCGAAACTCGAACGACGGCTAGCTGGTAAGAAAAAGTGGTCAAGCAACTGGAGGAAGGCGAAAGCCAAAATCACCAAGTTGCACAGCAAGATTACCCATATCAGAAAGGACTTCGTACCCAAGGCTTCGAACGACATCAGCAAAAACCACGCCGTCGTGTTTGTCGAAGACCTTCCGGTAAAGAATATGTCTGCCTCCGCCCGGGGCACGAAGGCAAAGCCGGGAAAGAGGGTCGGCCCGAAGTCGGGACTCAACCGTTCTATTCTGGACGCAAGCCCGTTCGAGTTGCGCCGCCAGCTGGCGTACAAGACGCAGTGGAAGGGCGGTCTTCTGGTACCGGTGTCGCCCCAGAACACCAGCCGCAAGTGTCCTCGGTGCCGGCACACAGCAGCGGAGAACCGCCAGACGCAAACCAAGTTCGTGGGCGTCGAGTGTGGCTTCTCCGCCCATGCGGATTGGGTTGGTGCTATCAACATCAGGGAGGAGGGACTCGCCTCGTTAGCCTGTTCGTCGTCTTGGCATGCTCGAAGTGCGTCGTGTCAGGAACCCACCGAGGGCATGGTATGCGCGAGCGTATAGAGCCGGCAGGAATCCCCTCCCTTCACCGAGGGGAGGAGGTCAACAAAACTACCACCCGGTTGGTCGTAGGGATCAGCGGCGCAACCGGCTCTGTTTACGGGGTGCGCCTGCTGGAGTTGTTGCAGAATACCGGGGTGGAAACGCATCTGGTGCTCAGCAAGTGGGGCGCGCGCACTCTTATTCATGAGACAGCTTACTCGGTCGAACAGGTTCAGCAGATGGCGACCCACTGTTATGCGTCGGAGGATGTGGGCGCTCCCATTTCCAGCGGATCCTTTGTTACTGCGGGAATGGTAGTTTGTCCCTGCAGCGTCCGATCGCTAGCCGCCATCGCTCACGGCCACGGTGATACGCTCATTCACCGCGCCGCTGACGTTACCCTTAAAGAACGCCGTAGGCTGGTGTTGGTCGTGCGCGAGGCTCCGTTCAACGAAATCCATCTCGAAAACATGCTGAAACTCTCGCGCATGGGCGTGGTGATTTTTCCGCCGGTACCTGCGTTCTATAACCAGCCCAAATCCATTGCAGAGATTGTGGACCAGAGCGTGATGCGCATTCTCGATCAATTTTCGATTCATCTGCCAGCGGGCAAGCGCTGGGACGGCAAGATGTCCACGGGCCGCCGCGCTTGCGTTCCAAAGGAAAAGACGAAGTCGGCACCGTGAGGATTTACTGGACCGGGTGCCCAGCGCGAAAATTTCCCGCCGTTCATGGCCAATCGCGAAGGTCACGTCCGCATCCCGCTCCGCGTCAGAAACGTTCGGGGCGAAATAGGCGGCTTGCCATGCGCTGCACAGTCCTTGTGTTTTACGCTTGGCGGAAGATTCGATTTCCCGCCACCCCAATCAATTGCTTTCCGTTCCTTAAACTGAGTTGGTCCCGCACGACTGACAAAATTTGTCGGTAGCCAAGGCCGACGAGCCTTTAATCGCAGCCTCCGTTTTTCTATCCCCCCTAGATTCCGGCGATTAAGAGCCGCTGCGGTGCGCGGACTTTGGCATTTTAACTGCTCCCTCCAGGGTTGCCGCCACTCTCGCCGCTAACAGGAATGGCAGGTAATTTTCATGTGGATGGAAAGAATCTGTTCCGGAGTGCTCGAGGTCCATACTGAATCTGGCCCATACTATGTGCGCCCGTCTTGGGGCGAACGGATCCGGCTTCTGTGGACATTTCGCAACTTCCGTTTGTTGCCCCGGCAAGTTCTGAGCCAACGCGAACTGACTCTGGTATCGGCGCTGCTCCAACGCGGGAGCTGCCAGCCCCACGACGAATGTTGCATCGGCACTGTCGAGTGGACAGCATCCTTACTACCGGTGCAATCGCCGCCCAGGCACGACCCACCAACCAGCCCTTCCCTGGCGGTTACAGCTCTGGCGAGCAAGGTTCGGCCGCGATCCAGGCGGCGTCGTGGCAAGAAGAGTCCGCAAGGCGCCATCGACGTCGCAGTCCGCTATTAGTGCGGCTTGTCCGGCAAGACCTCGATAAACACAGTGTTTATTGTGTGCTCTGGTCCAAATGACAGCCCAGGCAGGACCATACGTAATGTGACCATGCCTCAAGGTTCGGCTAAAGTCCAACAGAGCGCTTCTCGAACAGGTCCTCCTGAGCGCGCAGGTAAGGAGGTACAAATGAGGCATCGCCTTGGGCAGGTAAAGCCGTGGATGGAACGGGCAGCAGCCAGGCTCTGGCGGCAGAGTCATCCTGCAATGATCACGATCGCTAGCCTGGTAAAGGAAGTCGGGTCTCGACACACAAACGAGCTAATTTTAGCTCTTGGCATACTGATAGGCGCGGCGGCATTCGGATTGTGGCGGCAGAGCTTCGCCGCCGGTCTTTTCGCAGGCATCCCGCTGTTCTTCCTCGCCGCCATCTATAGAACTACCGAGCAGACGTTGGCGGCTGTCCGGCAATCGCGTATCGAAGCGCGAGTGGCCAATAAGGTCGTCCAGACTCCCGTCCAGCCGGCGCTTGAGAACAGCGATACCCTGAACGAGGCGATCGCCTGTTTGACGCCCTGGGTCGCGAGCGAGGTCTCCCTGACCGAGGAAGACGCGAAGCAATGTTGCGCGGTTCTTCTGGCTTCGATAATTGACCGAGCGCAACCGACGGTCGAGGGCGTGTGTTCTTCGGCCAGCAATGGCAACCCGCAATATTCGCGTAGTTAGTTGCGGCCTAATCGGAAGGCGGCTGCCCCGGCAGAACTCGCGTAAACGGCGCGCTCGAACTTCTCGACCACGGAGTTTGTTACCTCATCGCTAAATGGAAGTATCTGCATCATGATTACGGCGCAGGTCTTCCGGGACGGGTCAATCCAGAAAAAGGTATTGAAGATACCAGCCCAGGCCAGCGAGCCGGGAGAACGGCCGCCTGGGACCGGCCGGGTGTTGATGGCAAATCCCAGGCTAAACTTGTCCAGCGAACCCGGAATACGCACAGGATCTTTGGCGAACTGGGGGAGCAAGCTCCTTAGTTGCACGAGGACTAAATCGCCGATCTGGTTGCGACTCATCTGGGCAACTGTTTCGGATTTAAGAATCCGTTTGCTGCCGACTTTCCCTCCGTCCATCAGCATGCGCAGAAACTTCATGTAGTCGTTGGCCGTCGCGTAAAGCCCGCCGCCACCACTGAAAAATCGCACTGGTTGGAACGGCTGTTGCGGGGGTTCCATGAAGCTGCCATCCTCCAGGCGTTGATGAAGGGCTACAACACGTGCCTGCTTATCGGGAGGAACATCGAAAAATGTGTCAGTCATCCCGAGCGGCTGAAAAATATGTTGACGAAAGTAGTCTTCCAGAGTTTGGCCACCGACCTTTTCCACCAACTTACCCAGCCAGTCCGTACTGATTCCGTATTCCCATCGCGTTCCGGGATCAAACAGGAGTGGCGCCTTCAGAAAGCCGTCGTCTCCTTGACGCGCGGACGGGACTGCTCCGGTAGCCACGTAGCGCTGCAACTCCGGATCGAAAAACTCGTAGGCAAATCCTGATGTGTGTGTAAGCAGCTGCCGGACCGTGGGGGGTGTTGTAGGGGGCCTGAGTTTTGCTTTTCCGGTGCCGGGGTCGAATCCTTCGAGTACCTGAACGTGGGCAAGCTCAGGGAGGTAGGTCGCGGCGGGTTCATCCAGTTTCACTCGCCCGCCCTCGACGAGCTGCATCACCGCCACCGACGTGACCGGCTTGGTCATCGAAGCGATGCGGAAAATCGAATCTACAGTCAGACGGATGTTTTTAGTCGTATCCCGCTTTCCAAACGTGCCTTGATAGGTGACCTTATCTGCGACTGCGACCATCGCCACTACGCCCGGGAGTCTGTTCTCATTGACCGCATTCTGCAAGACTTGGTCAATGGGATTGGATTCGGCCGAGCCTTGGGCAAACAGCGTGAGAGTTGTCGTACTCACGAGAGCTGCGACCAAGATGCTGCGCGAAAACGTGCTTTTCGGACGGAGAGATCGCATGGGGACTAAGCTCGACCGACTCTTTCGTGTGGGCAGTATATCCCATGCCGCCTGCAGAACCTATGGCTTGGGCCGGACGAGCCGGACGAGGCGGACAAAAGTGACAGGCGAGTGTTCCGTCGGGGGCAGGAGCAGGCCAATATCGGGACTGACCGGGGGTATTCCCCAGCGGCCAGGATGAATTCTTTCTGAATTCTTTGTTTACTGTTGCGGCTGATCAGCAGAACTCTATATCCTTCCCCGCGTGTCCGATGCTCGCCCTTCCAAGCAGTCGATACAACACATTTCAGCCATCCGTGAGGAACCGAGTCCACACGCACGGCCGAAACGCCTGGTCTATTTTGGTTATCCGGGGGTGGTGTTTGGATTCTATCTCTATTACTCTCTCCAGTCCGGACGTTGGGAATGCTACGTGGGCCGATGGACCAATGAACCAATGAACCGGGGATCATGCGCACCGCATTCTTAAGCGGCATGACAAAATGACCGCCGGATTTTTCTTTCTCCCCGCAATGCCCCGGGCACGCGCCTCGTTTCTCACGCTAGCCGTATGTGCGCTTCTGAGCTTCTGCGTGTCCTCAACAGTCTAGGAAACGTCTTCGGAGGCGACCGGGGAGGCACGCGGGGGAAACTGACCCTGGCGTGGTCCGACACCAATGGTTTATCTTCTGAGCCGTCTCTGCCTTTGTCACTTTTTACTCTTTTGCGGGTGCTCCCACGCTTCGGCTGGTTCCCGGCCTGAGTCACCTGACCCAATCGTTGCGCTTGGACTGCTACTCTCTGTCTCGCTCTGCCGTGAAACTGTCAGGGCCGCTTCTTGCCTTCCTTTTGCGCGACCCCGCACCCGCCCGGGCTTTTTAACGTGAGTGGGGACGGCAGCCGCTTGTTCGGGGGAAGGGAAGGTGCCGCAAGAGGTCGGCGAGAAAAAAGATGCCGCGCATTGCGGCACCTTGTGGTGCTGAAACTCTTGGCTACTTGTTTTCCTGCGGAGTGGCGCCGAACTCGCGGCGTCCGGCCACAGTGCGGGAGGCTTTGGCGGAGGCGGGCGGTGCTGCCGCCGCCCCATAGCGCTCAAGGAGCACCGGAACCATAGCGCCTTCGGCTTCCTTGATAAAGGTCATTTTGCCTTCAGGCGTGAGGTCAACCCGCACAAAGTCACCGAGCTTCACCTGGCCGGTCGCCACTAGATTGGCCAGCGGAAATACCAGGTTTTTCTCAATGGCTCGCTTCAGGTGACGCGCTCCATACTTTGGATCGGTCCCTTCGTGCAGCAGGAAAGCCTTCACCTTGGGCGTGCAGGTGAACACGAACTGATTGGCGCCGGCAGCCATCAGGATGCGCTGCTGCACCATGCCGAGTTCAATTTCCAGGATTTGCTGCAGCTGCTCGGAACGAAGTGTCTTGAAGACCACGACCTTGTCGATGCGGTTCATGAACTCCGGGGTGAACTTGCGGCGGGCAGCTTCGACCGCCGTGCGGCTGATCTTGTCATCCAGCTTGGTATCCAACAAAGCCTGGACACGGGAAAAACCGATGCCGCCTTCGACCAGCCCGTTCATCTCGGTGGCACCCAGGTTCGAAGTCATAATGATGATGCATTGGGATAAGTCGACACGACGATTGTCCCCCAAGGTGAGGGTCGCTTTGTCCAGGATCCCGAGCAGGAGCTGCCATAACGAGTCGGAAGCCTTCTCGATTTCGTCGAAAAGCAGGATGGAGAGCTTCAGCTTTTCGGTGTGCCACTGGTTCAGGGCTTCCTGGGTAAGCAGCGGGTGCGTTTCCCGGTGTCCCAGGTAGCCTGGGGGGGACCCAATCAGCTTGGCAATTTCGTGGGAGTGCTGGAACTCGGCACAGTCAATCTTGATGCAGGCGCGGGCGTCGCCAAAGAGGGACTCCGCCATGGCTTCGACGACTCGGGTTTTCCCTGAGCCGGTGGGGCCAAGAAACAGTAGATTTCCGACAGGGCGGCCGGGAGGGTTGAGGCCGGCCAGGAACATTTGATAGATCTCCACCACCTTCTCGACGGCCTGGTCCTGACCCACAATCTTGCGCCGGAGAGCGTTATCAAAATCGCGGGCGTCACTGCTACGACGGTTCGGATCGAGCGCAGTGCTGAGTCCTGTTTTCATTGTCTCGGGGCCCTCTCCTTTTCCTGGGCCTGGTTCCTGCCGGGAAGACTTGCCGTCATTGCCTGGGGAGCGACAAATTTTGTCACAGCCGGCATCCTGTTGTACTGCAAATGGCTCGCCATCCTGGGATTTGCTGCCCATTCTTTCATTTCTACTCGCTTAGATGCCCGTCCCGATGCCTGGGCTACATTCCACAAATCGGGCAGAGACCCGTAAAAGAGAAATAATTTGCTGTATCCGGGAAGTTTTTTGGCCGTCCAATGGAGTGGAACTGGTGCCTACCATGTATATATGATCTGCGGGCGGCCTTGGCCCGACGTAACTGGCGACCGCCACCTGCGCGGGCTAGTATCCAGCCAAATACCGGCTGAATGGGAGAAAACGTGCGTCGTCTTGGGATCATTTCGACTATCATGGCTGTCACTTTGCTGCTAGTTTGCGGGCTGGGGTGGCTAGGGAAAGCCACACCTTCTGCCGCCGCACAGAATCCCCAGCAGGGACCACCTCAGACCGCCGTTCTGAGCAGCCGCCCGGATCCCCAAAGTGCCCCCCCGGGGACGGTCGCGTACGTGGCGCAGCGGGGCGAAAGCGTTCCTCTCATCGCCAGGCATTTTTTATCCCAAACATCATATTTGACGTCCGCCGAGCTGGCCGAGGGCATTCGCAAGACGAACGGCAAATCGGGTAATGCCGTCAAGCGGGGTGACACCCTGTTTATTCCCGGGATCTTGGACAGCCCCATTACTGAGAAGGCCATTCCCGTTGGCCGGGACTTTGAGGTTCGCGCGGTTTATCTGACCGGGGTCATGGCCGGCAGCGACCATGGGTTACGGATTATCAGGCGCTGGCGCGAGTTGGGCGGAAACGCCGTGGTTTTTGACATCAAGGACAGTGACGGCATTCTAAATATCCCGTTTGACTACCCGCTGGGGACCGACAGAAAGCACCACCCCATTCCCGATCTTCCGAAGTTCGCCCGGTTCCTGCATTCGCAAGGCATGCACGCCATCGCCCGGATTGCGATCTTCCGGGACGAGCACCTGGTGGTAACCCATCCTGAGTTGGCGGTGCACTCCTACCGGAACAATCAGCCGTGGCGTGAGAACGGCAAGCTGGTATGGACTGATCCCTCCCATCCCAAGGTGCAGGATTACAATATTGCTTTGGCCAAGTACGTTGGCAAGTCTGGCGTAGATGAAGTGCAGTTTGACTACGTGCGCTTCCCTGCCGAGGGTGACCAGAAGGATGCCAGCTTCATCTATCAGAAGGAACATCCGGAGTGGCACCGTACCGACGTCATCACTAATTTCCTCAAACATGCCTACGACGAGTTGCACCCGGAAGGCGTGCTGCTCTCGCTGGATGTTTTTGGCGTGATGGCGTGGCAGCGACCGGTAGACTTGGCTCACACTGGCCAGGACATCCCCGGGATGGCGAAGTATTGTGATGTGCTCTCGCCCATGATTTACCCTTCCCACTTTTTCGGTATGGATGGCTACGCGCATCCGGGCGACGCGCCGGAACATTTTATCGGCGAATCCATGGACCGCTTTCAGCTGATTACCAAGGATACCGGCGTGGTGCTGCGGCCGTGGCTGCAGGCATTCGCTTGGCGCACCAAGACCTATTCGCCTAAGTACATCGCGGTTCAGGTAGCCACAGCCAAGGCGAAAGGCGGCATTGGGTTCCTGTTCTGGAATGCCAATAACAATTACGGCAAGGCCTACGCCGCCATGCCTGGCATGCGTGCTTCCAAGCTGTTCCGCGGGGACGAGTTACCTGGACGTACGACTGTGGCTGGCGATAAGATCACCGGAGCGCATGTAACGCCGGTGAGTGCTCCCATTCCGTAACAATCGTTGCGCGAATGCCAGCTTCCCCGACCTTTTCCATCCCGAATAGCTGAAATTGCATCAGATGACCTCGGGTATAATGAGGTGCAATAGCTTTTCCCCCAGCCCTCAGTGAGCCGTACTGCCCGCATAGCACCTCGGCTGACGGGTCGCGCCCGGCGGCTGTTGCCGGAGGAAAACAAGGAGCGCTGATGGCCATTCAGAAGACCGAAAAGATCTGGCACAACGGCAAGCTTATTGCCTGGGACGACGCCTGCATCCACGTGATGTCGCATGTGGTCAATTACGGGTCATCGGTATTCGAGGGCATTCGCTGCTACGCGCTTCCCAACGGCCCGGCCATTTTTCGGGCCAAGGAACACATACAAAGGCTGATCGATTCGGCCAAGATTTATCGCATTGAGGTTGACTTCACGCGCGACGAGCTGGTCGCCGGCATGCTAGATGTAGTCGGCAAGAATGGCGTATGGCCGTGCTATGTCCGGCCGATTGTTCTGCGGGGTTACGGCGAAGCGGGAGTGAATCCGTTCCAGTCGCCGACTGAGGTCTACATCTGCAATTATCCCTGGGGCAAGTATTTGGGCTCAGATGCCGAGCAAGGGGTCGATGTGTGCGTTTCCAGCTGGACGCGCATAGCGCCTAACACGCTGCCCGCAATGTCGAAGTCCGGCGCCAATTACATGAACTCCCAGCTGATCAAGATGGAAGCCATCATCGACGGCTATGCGGAGGGCATTGCACTGGATGTGAACGGGTACGTCAGCGAGGGCTCGGGCGAGAACGTATTTGTCGTGCGCAATGGCGTGCTGCAGACGGCGCCGCTCGGCAACTCGGTGCTGCCGGGAATTACCCGCGATTCAGTCCTGACTATTGCCCGCGATCTTGAAATTTCAGTGGTGGAACAAGGTATTCCGCGCGAGATGCTCTACCTGGCCGACGAAGTATTCTTCACCGGCACGGCGGCAGAAATCACGCCCATTCGCTCGGTGGACAAGATCAGGGTGGGCAAAGGCACGATTGGGCCGATCACCAAGAAGGTCCAGAAAGAGTTCTACGGCATCGTCACCGGGGAAAAGGCTGACCGCTTCACTTGGCTGACGCCGGTGCCGGTCCGCAGCAAACAAACGGTAAGCGTTTAGTATTACCGCTCGCTCCAGAATTCGAACGGGCGCTCGACGGCGCCTTTTCGACTTTTGATCACCGGTTCACCTACCAGCCACAATTACCAAGGAGGAATTATGGCAACACCACACTTGAGTCCGACTCCCGAGTTCGTTCTGGCCTATCGCCAGATGATGCTTGAGGCCTTCACCAATGAAGTGCAAACCACCAAGAAGGTTTTAGCCGCCATTCCCGATACCAAGCGCGACTACCGTCCTGACCCGAATGCGCGTACGGCATGGGAATTGGCGTGGCACCTGGCCGAATGCGATGTCGATTTCCTGGACAGCATAGCGGACTTGAAATTCAGTATGGAGACGGTCGAAAAGAAGGACAAGCCCGGCACTGTGGCCGAACTGATCGCCTGGTACGACAAGAACATCACTCGTGCCATGAACCGGGTTCGCAGCTTAAACGCACAGCAACTGCTGACCCCCGTGAACTTCTTCGGTGTGTTTAATCTGCCTGTCGCGTTCTACCTGGGATTCCTGAACAATCACAGCGTCCATCACCGCGGGGCCCTGGCCACCTATTTGCGGCCCATGGGCTCCAAGGTGCCGTCCATCTACGGCGGCAGCTACGACGAGCCATTCCAGCGGCCGAGTAGTGCTGCGTAAGAGCTGTTCAGTGCGGCGCAACCAACGCCGCCTCTCGTGGGCGGCGTTTTTGCTTTGAACAGCAGATTCCTGGGCGCTAAACCGAAGTCGGGCTAAAGCGCCTCGGAATGACAAGATCTTATTTCCCTGAACCGGTCACCTGCGCAACCTGACACCTGCGACCTCCGGTCCAAGTGGCCATTTGCCGCCATTACTTAGGTCATCTTGGGATAAGTAACGTTTCGCGCCATGATACAGGCTGCTCCCTGGGGGAAGTGTGCCATGAACATTGATGATCTGCTTCGAATAGCGATGGAGCGGCGCGCCTCCGACTTGCACCTCAAGGTCGGCAACTACCCGCACTTGCGGATTGATGGCGAACTGACCCCGCTCACTGACCAGCCGCGCGTCAGCGCCGAAGACATGCTCACCATGGCCTTCAGCATGATGTCGGCCCGGCAGAAGCAGAAGTTCAAAGAGACAACCGAGATCGACATGGCGTACGGAGTGGCCGGGTTGGGACGCTTCCGTGTGAACGTCTTCCAGCAGCGCGGAAACGTAGGTCTGGTGTTACGCGTCATTCCGACGAAGATTCGCGCGCTCGATGAACTTTACTTGCCCAAAGTCGTAGAGCAGATTTGCGACATGCCCCGCGGGCTTGTGCTGGTCACGGGGGTTACGGGTTCCGGCAAATCGACGACCTTGGCCGCCATGGTTGATCGCATCAACTCCATGCGGGCCGAACACATCATCACCATCGAGGACCCAATCGAATTCCTGCATCGCGACAAAAAGGGTTACGTCAACCAGCGGGAAGTCGAGGTGGATACGCCTAACTTCTCGTCGGCACTACGCGCCTCACTCCGTCAGGACCCGGACGTGATCCTGGTGGGCGAAATGCGCGACCTGGAAACAATCGGCACAGCAGTCCATGCGGCGGAAACCGGCCACATGGTGTTCTCCACGTTGCACACCCTGGACGCGGTAGAAACGATCAACCGTATCATCGCGGTCTTTCCTCCGCCGGAACAGAAACAGATTCGTTTGCAGCTAGCGGCAGTGTTGCGGGCGATCATCAGCCAGCGCCTCGTGAAGCGCGCCGACGCCGAGGGCCGCGTGCCTGCGGTCGAGGTCATGATCAACACCGCGTTTATTCGTGAATGTATTTTGGTGCCGGAAAAGACGCGTTCCATTCGCGACGCGATTGCGGCGGGCACATCGCAATATGGCATGCAGACTTTCGATCAGTCTCTCTGGGACCTGTTCCAGGCCGCCCTGATCAACTACGAAACCGCACTCGAAAACGCCTCCAACGCCGACGACTTCAAGCTGCGTATGCAAGGCATCGCATCAACCGCCGACATCTCGCGGCAAGCGATGCAGTCATCCGGCTACGGCCGTTGAGTTTTGCCTCCTGAACACCGGGCGCGCGCAAGCGCGCCTTTTTTTGTTTAACTACGGAGACACGGAGGAAGATTTTTCATATTTTTCCTCGGCGGACTCTGTGGCTCCGTCGCGGTGGATTTTCGTTACTCGTAGCAGTAAGGTGTTCTCATGGCTCTAGGGCGGCCACCAAAAACCTACACCGAGAACGAGCTGTACGAATACGCAGTCGGAGCTCTCTCCCGGCGCATGCGCACCGTGGCCGAGCTTAAGCGATTGCTACGACAGCGGGTGGAATCGGAAACGGGGCTTGGGCAGACACTGGTGGAGCTTGTTATCCGCCGACTTAAGGATCAGGGCTACCTGAACGATTCCGCGTACGCGGCGACCTATTCGTCTTTGCGTCGGGATAATGAGAAGTTCGGCCGGATGCGGGTGATCACCGATCTGAAGGCCAAGGGGGTGCACGGCGAGATAATCGAGCAAGCGGTCTCCTCAGCGTATGATGAAGTCAATGAAGAAAAACAGGCCCGAGCTTATTTGAAGCGAAAACGTCTGCGAAAACCCGAGAACCAAAAAGAAGCCGCTCGCATTTTTCGTAATCTGGCGCGCGCCGGTTTTGGGGCGAGTACAATTCTCAGGATTTTGAAGAAATGGGATGTGGAGGAAGAGACGTTGAGCGCGCTGGAGAGCGAAAGCGGTTAGTGGATTTCGCGATCTTCCTTCGGTTGAGCTGCCTTCAACCGTTTCCCGGCACCGTTGAGAGTGTCACTTGAGTGGCGGGTCCGCGACAAAACCATGTTCCAGCCCGTAGGGGCGAAAGAAATTCAACTTCCAAATATATTTCGGATCGTAATCAATCCGAGGTCTCCGTAGAAACGCCAGAAATTCTTCTTGGAAGCTACCTACGTTTGTGATGATGTTCGGCCTGCGATTGATGTAAGCATTGGTCATTGGCTTCTGGGAGATGCCGACCGTCAAGGCGCCATACCCTTGCCTGCCACGCAAAACCCTTTGTGTGTTTCTGGTTCATCCATTTTGTGAGGCACCCTTCAAGAGTTGTACGGCCTTCGCCAGCGGGATGGCTGCAGGTGGGGAAAGGAGGATGCGGGCGTGGTCTCCTGTTCCACCGACGAGGAGGGCTTGGAATCCCTTTTTCCGGTCAACCCCACCCCAAAATGCCCCGAGCTGTGCCTGAATCGTGGCAGCGATGAGCTTGCGACCCCCTTCGTTGAGAACACGCAATGTGCGAGGCTCGAAAGCCAGGTGTGTGGCATGTGATTTCAGGCGTCCCCCCCGGCTTACGGCGGTAATCCCACGGCCAATTAAATACCCTGAACTCGCAAGAACATCGTGTGCGCCAACGCGCTTCCCATATTGGGCAGGCTCGCGATGTTAAAATGACGAGTTGTAATCTCCACAAAATTGGCCTTCTAGATAAAAGGTGCGCGCATCCGTATGCTTTCCGGATCCCAGATTCGGCGCAAATTTCTGGATTATTTTGTCCAGCACGGGCACGAAGCGGTTCATTCTTCGTCCCTCGTTCCGGCGAACGATCGCACTCTGCTGTTCACCAACGCCGGGATGAATCAGTTCAAAGACGTGTTCCTGGGCCTGGAGAAACGCGACTACTCTCGAGCAACCACCTCGCAAAAATGCGTGCGCGCCGGTGGTAAGCACAATGACCTCGGGAACGTAGGCTTCACTAATCGCCACCACACGTTCTTCGAGATGCTGGGCAACTTTTCCTTTGGCGATTACTTCAAGAAAGACGCCATCGCCTTCGCCTGGGAATTGATCACCTCACCCCAGTGGTTCGGCATTCCGAAAGACAAGCTCTTCGTGACCATCTTCAAGGGTGAAGGCGGCGTGCCTCGCGACCAGGAGGCCTACAACCTGTGGCTCGGGCAAGGTGTCCGGAAGGAGCGGATTTTCGAGTTCGGTACCAAGGATAACTTCTGGCAAATGGGCGACACCGGTCCCTGCGGGCCATGCAGCGAGATTCACTATGACATGGGCGCGGTCGCGTCGGACCAGGGACACACCGACTGCGCTTTCGGCTGCGATTGCGGTCGGTACGTCGAAATTTGGAACCTGGTGTTCATGCAGTTCGATCGGGACGCGTCGGGCAAGCTCAATCCGCTGCCCAAGCCGTCGATTGATACGGGAGCGGGGCTGGAACGGCTGACGGCGGTACTGCAGGGAAAAATTTCCAATTACCAGACGGACCTTTTCGTCCCGCTGATCAATCGAGCGGCGGAGTTGGCCGGGGCCTCGCTTAAGAAGGAACTCGATAAGGAGGCGCATTCAAAGTCCGCGGCTTCGCTGCGCGTAATCGCCGATCATTCTCGGGCGGCAACGTTCCTGATTTCGGACGGCGTGTTGCCGTCCAATGAAGGCCGTGGCTACGTTTTGCGCAAGATCATCCGCCGCGCAATTACCCACGGACGGCTGCTCGGCCAGACAAAGCCGTTTCTTTCCCAGATGGTATTCGCTGTGCGCGATCTCATGCAGGATGCCTATCCTGAGTTGAAAGAGAACGTGGACCGGGTCTCAAGAGCTGTTCATGTAGAAGAGACTCGTTTCGTTCACACTCTTGAACTTGGATTAAAACGATTGGAAGAGGACTTTGAACAAACTAAGCACCATCAATTTCAGGAATATCTAGCTGGGCTTCTGGAAAAGAATAGTTTGGCTCCCGTCGAACCCCTCGAGGTAATTCAGAAGCTGCGTTCGAAGTTTAAGCCTGGGATCGACGATAAGACCGACGAAGGTCGGAGAGCGCTTTATCGGGATTTCTTTCACTACGTGAATGAGCCGCAAGAGAGGAAACCTAATGACAGCCCCAATCAGCAAATCGCTGGAATGAGGCGAATCGCTGCAAACTTCAGGCCCACCTATCCAGGCATTCAAGGCTTCAAGCTCTATGACACCTTCGGCATGCCGCTGGATTTCATGCAGGATGCGGCGCGTGACCAGGGAATCACCTTTGATCAGGAAGGCTTTGAGCGGGCGCTGGCCGATCAGCGCGAGCGTGCGCGCGCGTCCTGGAAGGGTGCTGCGAAGCAAACCGCGAACCCTGCTTATCAGAAGCTGCCGACGTCTGTTTTCGAGGGCTACCGTCAGACGCGATCGGAAAACTGCGAGGTGCTGGCCATCATCAAGGCTGGACAAGGCGCGCAGGAACTGAAGCCTAGCGACGAGGGCGAGATCATCCTCGACCACACGTCTTTCTACTCCGAAGCCGGCGGGCAGGTCGGCGACCGCGGGTGGCTTTACAGCGAAGATCACAACACGGTTGTCGCGGAAGTCCTGGGCTGCTATTACCCGATCCAGGGGGTGCGCTCTCACCAAGTCATTGCCAAGCAACCCATCCACGTTGCTGACAAAGTGGATGCGGTGGTAAACCGCGAGATCCGCGAGGCCACAATGCGGAATCACACAGCCACCCACCTTCTCCATGCTGGGCTGCGCGAAGTTTTGGGCAAGCATGTGAAGCAGGCAGGTTCGCTGGTCGATCCCGGACACCTGCGCTTTGACTTCTCGCACTTCACTCGAGTAGAAGACGAGGAGTTGCAGGACATCGAAGACCTGATCAACAAGCAAGTCCTGCGCAACGAGAAGGTGCAGGTCATCGAGAATGTTCCCATCGATGTCGCCATCAATGAATACAAGGCTATGGCGCTGTTCGGCGAGAAATATGGCGATAAGGTGCGGGTCATCAAGATCGGCGATTTCTCTACCGAGCTCTGCGGCGGCACGCACACCGGCGCCACCGGCGAGATTGGGTTGATCAAGATCCTCAAAGAGGGCAGCGTGTCGTCGGGAGTGCGGAGGGTGGAGGCGGTGAGCGGCGAGGGATCGCTCCAGCATTTCAGGCAAGATCACCAACTGGAAAGCGTGGTGGCCAGCCTGGCGGCTCCTTCCGCTGTCGCTTCGCCTGCTGAGGCTTTGAAGGCCGAACTCGATAAACGCGAAGCCGAGATTAAGCGTCTGCAGCGGGAACTAGATCAGGCGCGCATGAAGTCGGCGTCATCGTCCGTTACCACACTGAACGAAAAGATCAAAGACATTCGTGGCGTCAAAGTGCTGGCGTACCGCGTCGACAACCTGGAGCGCGGCCAAATGCGGACTTTGATTGACCAACTGCGTGACAAGCTGGGGTCGGGTGTGGTGGTGCTGGGATCGGCGAGCGATGGTCGGGTGGCTTTGATTGTGGGGGTCACGAAGGACCTGACCTCGCGCATCCAAGCCGGAAAAGTTATTGGACCGGTAGCGCAACGCGTCGGCGGCAAAGGTGGCGGCCGCCCGGATATGGCCGAAGCCGGCGGGAACGATCCTTCGGCGCTGGACTCGGCGCTCGCCGAGGTGTATACGGTCGTGGATTCGCTGCTGGGGAAATAGCTCGCAATCCTTGTGAGTTCTGCAACCTGGGAATGCCTTGCTACGATACAGTTCGACGAAGCGGGTTCTTCGACTTGGGGACCATTCGTAAGCGAATCGACCCGCCAGGGTGACAGAAATTTGGTGCGCCTGAGCCCCCGACTCCGCATTTGCTCGCTGCGCGAGCTCAAGCTGCGCTCAGGATGACAGACTTCAAGAGAGCAGGGAGCCCCCGCATGGAAGAGCGTATTCGCTTTGTTACCCATCAGGGCCATCCGATCTTGTTCGTTGACTTCTCTCACTGCCGAGCGGTAGAGATTCTGAGGTTGTTGCCCGAAATCCAGGAGCTCATAACATCCCAGCCGCGCAACTCTGTGCTGGCTCTCGGCGATTTTAGCGGCGCCGAAGTGCGGCGCGAAGTAGCCGACCGTATTAAGGAAACGCTCGTTTTCGACCGGCCACATATCAAGCGCTCGGCCCTGGTCGGGGTTGACAAGGTCCCTAAGGTCTTCCTGGATTCATTCAGGACTTTCTCTCAGCGCGAGCTTCCCGTTTTCAAGACACGTGATGAAGCTATGGATTGGCTGGTGAAAGAATAGTACCCGGTGACCGAGTACCCAGTACCCAGAAAGAACTCGGGACTAGCTTTTCCACTTCAGCGTGACTGGGCCCGTGATCGGGTGGCGAAACTCCCCGCCGGTGCGAAGTGATTCCAAATACGCCTGCTTGAGCTGGAAATACCACTTGGCGGGACGGTCTGCATCATCGATCAGCATGAGGTGCGGGTTGTGCCTCAGGCCTTCGGCCTGTTTCTCCATGGTATGGCGATCTTGCTCGACGAATTTGGCGAAGACATACTTCAGCAGTTCCGGGCCGAAAGGCAGCCAGCGGAAGAGATTCCAGGCGGCGACCACATCGATGCGGCAATGGCTGCGGGTGATCGGCGTCACCGTGGTCAAACTCGAGAACCAGTACTTCCCTGCCCGGATGGTCTCCTGGCGCAGGTTGGGGAGCATGAAATCGATTGTGGTGGTGATGGATTCCGCGTCGGCGTAAAGCTGCACGAGCTTGTAGGGAGCACTGTTGGATGACGGCGTGTGGGCGCTCATGCGGAAGCCGTAAGGGATTGGCTCGAAGGCCTTCTGCTTTTCGTGGATGCTGTGACGGGTGCGCCACCACCACGCCTGATGAACAAAAGGCCCATGCGCCGGGTCCATCAGGCCGATGATGCCGTGATCCACGCTGACCGGCATGTCGGCCGTCAGATAGGCAAGCTTGAATTTATCCGTGAAGGTCGGAACACGCGGAGCGGAAATCCGCGGCTCGGCAGCTTTGGTTGTCCCCGCCCCGGCAGGCGCGGGCTCGGGCACGAAAACCCAGATGTAATCATCTCTTTCCTGACAAGCAAGGCTGCCGGCATAGATGCGATCGATTTTCAGATTCTGGCCCGCCGTGAGCGATGGAATCTCGCGACACTGACCTGTGTGCGCATCAAACTTCCAACCGTGATAACTGCATTCCACGAGCTGGCCGTCGAAGCTGCCGCAGGAAAGCGGCATGCCGCGGTGCGGACAAGCATCGCGCAACGCAAAAGCCCGACCCTGCGCGTCGCGACCGATGACCAATGGAGTTTCGAGCAGCATGGCCTTGGCCAGCTTGCGGCGCCGCACGCGCTCGCTGGGCAGGGCACGATACCAGAAGCCGAAGAGCATCAGGGAATCGGGTGCTTGGCACTGTAGGGGGGAGTCCTTCATTCGATGTGTTCTTGTTTCGGCCGTCCCGCCGGGACTTTGTTCCTTTTAGACATACATAGCCATTGAAGTGGCGGGGCCATCTTCAATCGGCCCTATCGACCTGACCGTTGATTGACTCGACCGCAGCAGCGCCAGCGCTGCTGCTGCTGCCTGCCGCCTGCCTGCGAGCTTACGCTCGCCCGGCATGTCGACATCTGTGCAGAAATCGTTCCCATCCGCCGCGCCCTACTATAACAGCGCCGGCGGCGGGCTGACACGACAAGTAACTGTTACCTCCGCCGTTTGGGCTTGGAAGATAGATGGTTTATTTCCAGAAACTTACCGCGATTACTGCAATGGTTCTATGGCCTTTGGATAGATTGCCGACATCTTCCCAGCGACCTATAATCGGAGCACTCTGGTAGACATTCTCCGTCAGGTTTCCGGGTAGGTAGCGCAGGGGCAAGTTGCGCCTGCGTGGGAGCTTATTCCGGAATGCAAAAGCGCCTGCATCTCGCCCTGATGGTCACGCCCGTAATCGCGACCTTCCTTTCGATCACCACACTACCAGTGCAGGCAGCTGAAGGTTCCGACAACGCGGGGGCGCTCACGGCTACAACCGACGAGTATGGACGGCGGGTATGGGTCAACGAATCCGCACCGAAACCCAGGCCGGTCCGTCAGAGCCAGACTTGGACGCCATCCGGTCGCCCGCTGGTGTACTGGAGTTCGCGGGAGCATCGCTTCAAACCTGTGCCTCACACCAGTATGCGGGCAGCGCGCTCGGCAGCGGCCGAGGTGAACCAAATACTGCAGAATTCGGGGAGCACGCCGAGCCCGTCGGCCAGTTTCCCTTTCAGCCGGAGCCGGTACACGCAGGAGCAGGTGGATGCCGCGATTGAGCAGGCGGCGACACGGCATAACCTGGATCCCAACCTCGTGCGTGCGGTTATCAAGGTTGAATCCGACTTCAATCCCAACGCAGTCTCCCGCAAAGGCGCCATGGGATTGATGCAGCTGATGCCGAACACGGCGCGGCAGTTGAATGTCACCAACCCCTTTGATCCCGAGCAGAACGTGGACGCCGGTGTACGCCATCTGAAACGCTTGCTGGAGAACTACGGTGGCGACGTGAAATTGACCCTGGCGGCTTACAACGCGGGAGCAGGCGCTGTGGCACGCAGCGCGGGCATTCCGCGCTTCACCGAGACTCGCAAGTACGTCAAGCGGATCACGGACCTTTATTACAACGGCTCTTCCGAGGTCCGGGTTCTCGGGAACCCCTCACGCGAACCCGTGCTGGTTCAACGAGATGAGCGGGGCGTGCTGCGCATCAGCAACACTGATTGAGTAGAACGCATCTTTAGAGTGGTAGTTTTCCAGGAGAGTGGTAATTTTCCAGGTTTCTAAGATAAACGCGATATGGGCTAGAAGAAATTGAAGAACCCAGTTGGTAGCTATCGCGCGGTACGTTGGGGTGCGCTTATCCTACTGCTGCTCCCCTCGCTGTCTGCCTTTGCGCGCCACAGGGAAGCCTGGGCCCGGGAGCGGTTTGCGGCGGCCGAGGGCATGCGGGAAACGCTCAATGGCAAGCCTGCCGGAGAGCGCACGCGGCATGATTTCCAGCGTGTCTTGAACGCTTACCGGAGCGTCTATTACGGCTCTCCTAGCTCGACCAAAGCCGATGCCAGCGCAGCTTCTGTGGCCGAACTGCTGGTCGAAATGGGACGGCAGTTCGACGACGAGAAACTCCTGCGCTCGGCCATCAAGCAGTATGAATTTCTCCGCCGCGAATATCCTCGGAGCAGGTATCGCTTTGACGCATTGCTCACCATCGGGCAAATCTACAAAGACGATCTTGACGACCCGGACCAGGCGCGCCGCACCTTTGAAGAGTTCCTAAAGCGCTATCCGCGGCACCGCCTGGCCGATGATGCCCTAACGGATATAGCCGAGCTGGCTCGGAAAGCGGCGGCGGGAAAAGAGGCTGCGAGCAAGCGTGCGAAATCCGCCGCGACCGACGATCCCGAAACGGCCGCTAATCCCGCGAGCGCTGAAAAGGGCGGCAGACTCGGCCACGTCACTGGGCTTCGTTACTGGTCCACGCCCGACTGCACGCGCGTGGCTATCGACCTTGAGCAGAGGGTTAAGTTCGACTCGCAACGTCTGAATCGCCCACAACGAATTTTCTTCGACCTCGCCGACACGAGACTGGCGGGGACGCTGGTGGGCAAGAGCTTCGATGTAGACGACGGATTGCTGAAGAAAATCCGTGTGGCGCAGTTCAAGCCCGATAAGACTCGCGTTGTGTTGGAAGTGGATGACGTCTCCGAATACACCGCGTTCCTCCAGCCTAACCCCACCCGCCTGATTATCGAGATTCGTAACCAAAAATCGGCCAAGACTCTGGCCAACAAAGAACGGGTGAAGATCGCTGACGATCAGCCCGAATCTGGGTCCGAAGTTGATTCGGGCGCGGCGGAGCTGTCTCCTGCTGCAGAAAAGAATTCAGATTCGCAACCGGCAGGCCGGAGGCACGGTAAACGCAAAGCCGTTGACGGCAACAATGATGAAGTGGCCACGCTGGACCTGCTCGACCTTCCGGTCGAATCAAAGACGCCCGCCGAAACGGTCAGCCCACTCGATTCCAGGGCTACTCGCGTAAGGGGCGAATCTCGGAAGAAGCCAACTTCGGCAGAGTTGGCACGTGAAGCTCAGCCAACAGCGGCCGGCGACCGCTCACTCATTCGCGCCTTGGGCCTGAAGATTGGCAGGATCGTTATTGACCCCGGCCACGGTGGGCATGATACGGGCACGATCGGCCCGAATAGGCTCGAAGAGAAGAATCTGGTCCTCGATGTGGGCAAGCGATTGGGCAAACTCCTCCAGGCCCGGATGGGAGCGGAGGTAGTTTTCACGCGGGAGGACGATACATTCATCCCGCTGGAGACGCGCACCGCCATCGCCAACCAAGAACAGGCCGACTTGTTCGTTTCGATTCATGCCAACTCCAGTTCCGATCCGAAGGCCCGCGGCGTTGAGACCTATTACCTGAATTTCACAACCAATGCCGATGCTCTGGAAGTGGCGGCGCGCGAGAACGCGGCTTCCGACAAGTCGATCCATGAATTGCAGGATCTGGTAAAGAAGATTGCGCTGAAAGAGAAGATCGAAGAATCACGGGAATTTGCCGGCGACGTGCAGCGCTCGCTGCACAGCGGCTTGGCCATAAAAAGCCCGGCAATTCGCGACCGCGGGGTCAAAAAAGCGCCATTTATCGTGCTGATCGGCGCCAATATGCCCTCCATCCTGGCCGAGATTTCCTTTGTCAGCAACCCTAGCGACGCACGCAAGTTAAGAACTGCCGAATACCGCCAGCGGATTGCCGAGTCGCTCTACAAGGGCATCTCGCACTATGTGAGTGGCTTAAGTGGAGTGAAGGTGGCCAGCCGCATGGGCAAAAGCGAAGGGCAGTAGGTCCTGATTTGTGGCCTCTCTGGAAACTTTCTTGCCGACTCTGTAGTCTAATTAAAAAACACGGCATGCTTGGGTCCTGATGGAATCGCCAGCAATCTCGATCATGCTCCTGCTTGTGGCTGCTGTCGGCGTGTCCGCAGCGGCGGAACGGCCGGCCGTCCTGCCCAGAGATTTTGCCGGCTGGCACATGCAAGGGACAGCCAGGGCCAGCCGTGATGCCGGCGTCGCCGATCCTGCCTACGCTTCCTTGCTGAAGGAGTACGGGTTCACAGACCTGGAAACGGCTAATTACAGGCGCGACGACGGCCGCACCCTTGCCATCAAAGCAGCGCGTTTCGAGAATACGAGCGGGGCGGTCGGCGCCTACACCTTTTATCGGCAAGCTGAAATGCAGAAGGAGCAGATCGGCGATTGGGGATCGTCCTTCAATCAACGTATTCTCTTCTTTCGCGGAAACGTCCTCATCGATGCAGTGTTCGACCGAGTCACGGCGATGTCTGCGGCCGAACTGCGGCAGCTAGCCGGGTTTCTGCCCCGACCGACCGGCAGCACGGCGAATATGCCGCCGATCCTGGCTTACATGCCGAGCGCAGGGCGTATCAAGAACACGGAGAAGTATGTGATGGGGCCGCTGGCTCTCTCGCAGGTGTCCTCTCCGCTTCCCGTGCCCTTGGTGGATTTCGCGGCGGGCGCGGAAGTGGTGCTGGCGAAATACTACAGTGCGGGCGGGGACGCCATTCTGATGGTGATCAACTACCCGACGCCGCAGATCGCCGCGGAACACATGCGCCGCATCGACGCCACAGAGGGAAACACGCAGCAATCACCGGGAGTGGCTTCGATCGTGGATGTGGGACCGTTCTTCGATAAAAGGAGCGGGCCCCTACTCGTCATCGCCTCGGGGCCGATCTCACAAACCGAAGCAAGATCGCTGCTGGGTTCGGTAAATTATGATGCGGACGTCACCTGGAACGAGAACACGTTCTCCGACAAGAAGAACAATCTCGCCAACCTGCTGGTGAACATCATCATCCTATGCGCCATCCTGATTGGGCTCGCGCTGGTGGCAGGAGTAGCGTTTGGTGGCCTGCGCATTGCTATGAAGCGTCTGCTCCCGGACCGCATTTTCGATCGACCGGAAGAGATGGAATTCATCTCTCTGCATCTGGAAGAAGGCCCACCCCGGCCCTCCGATTCCAAGCTAAGTTCCTCAATTAAAGCCGGTTAGTTGACCGAAAAGCCGGTTTTCTGGAAAATAGAGCATTTCCCGGGACATGTTGACGCCTTTCCTAAATCATTGAAAACAAATCTATTTATTTCCTAGAAATTTGTTGACACGCGGGTTTTTCGGCTCATAAGATTTCGCCAGAAAGTTTTGACGGATTTTGCCTCCGTTGGAACTATTCTCCCTTGAAGAAAAGGCTGCCTGCGTTGTCGGGTGGCCTTTTCGTTTGCGCAGGTTCGCATTCCCGGTTCTCAGTGAAGGAACTCATAACAACTATGCTGCGTATTATGAGAGAGGACTTTCGTATGTTCACTAGGGAGGGCTCATGTTCTGCGATCAGTGCGGTGCGCCTCTGCAACCCGGTCAGCAGCGCTGTGCGCGTTGCGGTAAAGAAGTGATTGGACGGATCGAGGCGGTTTATGTTCAGAAGAACCGGGTGCAGGAACACGTGCGACTGCTTGCGATTCTCTGGATGGCGTACTCGGCATTAAACGTCGTCGGTGGGATCATCCTGGTCGTGATTTCCAACACTCTGTTCGGCCGCTTCAGCCAAGCCGGACCACCTCCCGAAGTCACAAGCTGGCTGCGCCCGTTCCTTACCGTCATCGGGTGCTTGGTTTTGGCTAAAGCTGCCGGTGGCCTTATTGCCGGTTGGGGCTTGCTGCAACGCGAACCTTGGGGAAGAATTCTGACGCTCGTCGTAGGATTCATCTCGCTGTTCAACATTCCTATTGGGACCGCGCTGGGCGTTTACACCCTTTGGGTGCTGCTGCCGGCGCGATCCGACGAGGAGTATCGCGCCTTTTCGCAGGCACAAGCGGCGTAGCAGGCGCCGCGCACACCGGTGTTTAGCCACGCAAGCGACGCAAGAGGCTTAATTGCAGGAATCGTGCCGCGCTCTGAGAATTTTTGGAGGCTACTCATAGCTACTTTCGTCTCTTATTTTCCTGTACTGCTCTATTAGACGCTTGCGCCATGTGGTCCGCCCACGATTCCCCTAAGAATTCGACCCATTCGCTAACAGCACGTTGCAGAATATAGGCAACACTACGTCCGGTTAACTTGGAATACGATTTCAGACCTTGGTACGTGATTGGGTCAACTTTCACAGGAACCCGCTTACTCTTTACTTTTGCCATTTTCCGCCCAAAAACCCCGATGGGCCGCGCGTG
>Ga0209577_10001002_pt1 | contig 28234 bp, 28 predicted proteins | sample GraSoiAngelo_109_FD_185874 | JGI IMG/M metagenome (GOLD analysis project Ga0209577, IMG submission 185874) | Grasslands soil microbial communities from the Angelo Coastal Reserve, California, USA - 14_0903_12_20cm (SPAdes) (version 2) | ecosystem: Environmental > Terrestrial > Soil > Grasslands...
CATGAAATAAAGAAGCAGAATGAGCCAGTCGATGCCTGTCATCTGGGCCAAACCATGCCTTTCTCTTCGGGGAAGGTGAAGGGAGCCCGCGGGCTGGTGTTGGGTCGAAGCATCGGGTGGCGGGGCGTGCTTATGCCACGGAGTTGTGCATCGAGAGCACATCCGGCGCCACTCGCTCCGCCTCCGATCACGCACAGATCTACGGCGGTGTTGGCAATGCTCCTGGGCGCTTCCTCACGAGTTTTCACTGGAGTACATTCTCCGTACGTCTTTATGATCAAAACGTAACTTTGAGTCTGAACCCGGCGGCGACCGCGTCACCGCGGTGCGAATTGGCTCCACGGTCCGCGTAATACTGCACAGCTGGCTGCAGCACGAGCCAGTGCGTGGCCTGAAACATATAGTTCAGCTCGAACGCCTTTTCTGCACCCAGCACGGGAAGTGACTGCAGCAAGTAGGACCGATCGAAATGGTCACTCACTTTGCTGTAAACAAAGCCGAACGAAACCGTGTCTTGCTTGCGCACAGGGATGGGGCCGTTGTAGCGAAAACCGCCTGTGATCTGCTCGTTGATCCCATTGACTGCATCCGGGCTCCAGTCAATCGCGAAGTCGAGATCAAGCCCGCGATTACTTCCGACTTCTTTTCGATAGACGGCCTGGTTCGCCATCAAGTACAGCAAATAGTTACCGCGGCGCTTCGCCTGGGTAACTGGGTCCACAAAGTCCCCGACGTTGTAGCTGGAACCGAATTTGTACTTGCCCGGATACAGTTTTCGCGAGAGAGACGAAGCCTGGAGATCAGGCGAGTTCGTCAAATAGCCGATTTCGGAGACAACCACCGGCGAGTCCCTTCTGACAAATCCGAAGCCCGTTGGGTCATCGGCGTATGGGTTCCGGTTTCCTGCCAAGACCGCCGACTTGAGGTAAAGATGCTTATTCGGTACAACCTTCGCTTCGGCAGCTGGCGTCGACGCCGGATCAAAAGACTCGTAGGTTGTGCTAAAGAGATTGCCGAGAGAGCCCCCGAGAGGCCCCAGCAGATAGGACCAACCGTACTCCTGATGTCCATAGAAATCCTGGCCAGCAAATTGGCCGACTTTTATAAACATGTGGCTCTTAAAGAGTGCTTGCTGAAACCACCACGAATCGAGGCGGAAGGTTGGGGCACTGACTAAGCTACTCGGATTCGCGATGGAGGCCAAGTGTTCTGTGCCGAGGTTTCCGCCGTTTTGCCACAAACCGGTGATGTGGAAGACAGGAGCATTCGATTCGGTCAGTCCTCCCAGGTCTACATCGACCGTACCTCGGATTCGGCCCCAATCGGTGAATCCCGGGTTCCGCCCGCCGGAAGGGTTACCCAGAAAGTCGCTAACATAATAGAACTCGAAGTTAACTCCCTTCCCTGCCAAGCGAGATCGTTCACCACCCCAGTCGCCCAACAAGTTCTGGTTGTCCGCTATCCTTTGCGCAGTGATTGGTAACGGAAACGCTGCGCCACTGGAATCGCTCGCTTTGTTCTGTGCAGTTGCGCAGGCCGCCATCAGTAGAACAACGAAGAGTACTGCGCTGATAACCCTGCGCACACAACTACCGGAGATTATGGTTGGGAATGTCGGGAATGTCGTGGGCCGTTGCTTTGGGTACATCGCGACTCCTAAAATATTGCTGCGTTCGCTAAATATTGCTGCGTTCGCTTCCGCTTCCTCGACGTCTCGATAGTCCTCACGGTGCACCTCTTCGTACTTCAGTCTGGCCTTGCTCTCCAGCTCCGCAATCCGGCCCTCCGGCCAACGGGCTTTCCCCTTCCCGGGAAACGCATTGCCCAGACCTTCCCGGTGCTCTTTCTTCAACGATGCATTATTGGGGTTTGACTTCTATGGCGCGCGCTAGCTCGGCAATGGGAACTCCCATCTCCAGCCGCCGAACCGCACTCAGCTTGACCTCCCGTGTAAATGTCCGTCGAGACAATCTCATGACTCAAAAACCTCGGTTTCGATGTATCTTGAGTCTTAACCGGTTGTCTCAAAATAGGGGACCACTCCACTCAGGGATCGGCCACCTCACATCAATCGATGTGACGCTGCGAACACAAGTGAAATGCAAGCGAGGTTCAGGCACTCAGACACGAGAGCCGAATGTGCCTGTGTACGGCAGAAGCCTCTTGAGAATTTACTGAAGACTTTAAGAGGGTTGCGAACGATATCCGTTCAGAACTGCAACCCAAGAAGGGCTGAGCGCTGGAACCAGACACGCCGTAGCCTGGTCAATTGACGATAGAAAATCAGCATTACAGCCAAAGTTGTGGCGCTCCTCGTTGATGCACTTGCGACCTTGCACACTTGGATGGTCCTCGCTCCGTCCGACGCAAAACAAAGCGACCAGCTCCAGTAACCGGGATTCGTTCAAAGATGGCAAACTGGCGATGCTGCTACTTACCAATCCCTCTACTACCTCTACCCCAGCACCACCATTCGCCAGCACTGTTGAACTGGCTGGGCAGTTTTCGCATCGAAAAGAGGTGTCGTTTTTCTCAGCAACAGCGTGCTAGAAATCGACATCTCGGAACGGCTCGGATTGGCGGTGATTGGAAGCCGGGCTCAAAGGAGAAAAAGAACGTGGGCTTACAGCCGGTCACCAGATTATCTGCAGAACCGAGCGGCGGCGCTCGCCTCATCGTGGTCTCAAACCGCCTTCCTCTGACATTGCGAAAAGCCGAGGATGGCTGGAGTACCGAACACAGCTCCGGAGGCTTGGCCAGCGCTATGAACCGCTTACTGCGAAAAGGAGGCGGCGACTGGATCGGGTGGGCGGGGTACAGCAACGAGCAGCAGCAAGAAGAGCGCCGGGCGGTCCTCCAAGAATGGGCGGAAAGAGACCGCTGCTTCGCCGTCGAAATTCCCCGGATATCGCCAAAGGATTTTACCAGGGCTATGCCAACCAGACATTGTGGCCAGTGTTTCGCGGGCGCTGCTGCCAAAATGGGCGAGGCTCTCCTGATCAATCCCTTTGACGAGGAGCGCACCCCATCCACGATTGCGCGCGCTGACGCTCGATGAACAGGACCGGCGCCTGCGCATGACCATGCTTCATCAAAGAGTGACACGGAACAATGTTTTCCGCTGGGGGGAGCGGTTTCTTTCATCGCTCGAAGAAGCTGTCTCCGAGCGCGGGCGCTATATCGACACGCTGCCGCAGCCGCTGAGGATGACGGAAGTCCGCGACGCTTACCTGCGAGCCAGCCGGCGCATCTTGATTCTCGACCATGACGGAACGCTCGTTCCTGTTGCCGCTCGTTCCTGTTGCGAAGAGGCCTCAACAGGCAGCCCCGCCCAATCGCCTGCTCGATCTGTTGACCGCCCTCGCGGCCGATTCGCGGAATTGCCTGGCCTTGCTTTCCGGCAGATCGACAGAGAACTTAGATCGGTGGTTTGGTTCGGTTCGCGGACTCTGGCTAGCAGCCGAACATGGCGCGGAGTTGAAGTCTCCGTCGGCAGACACGTGGGAACCCTTGCGGTCGCAGGTGCAAACGGATTGGAAATCCACAGTTATGCCGATCTTGGAGCACTTTGTGGATCGTACGCCCGGCAGCTTTTTGGAAGAAAAGAAGTATGCAGTGGTCTGGCACTATCGCATGGTTGAACCGGAGTTCGGCGAGTGGCTGGCCAACGAACTGGTATCGATGTTGGAGGCGATGCTTGCCGAGACGGAGTTGAGAGCATTCAGGGGAGAAAAGATTGTAGAGGTCAAGCCGGTTTGGGCAAACAAGGGCGAGGTGCTTGACCGCCTGCTCGCGCTATACCCCGATCCCGACTTCATCTTTGCGGCTGGCGACGATCGCACCGATGAAGACCTTTTTGAGAGATCGCTAAACGGCGCTCGGACCGTCCACATCGGTCTGGGCCCGACGCACGCTTCGTACGTTGTGCCGGATTTCGAAGAGTTACGCACGGTCCTGGGATCGTTCGCCAGCCCTGAAGACACCCGCAAAGCATCCTGATCTTCGTTCGCGAAACATTCTTCAGTCAACAAATCTGATGCCCCATTCAGAAACTGTGCATCTGCATTCCGTCGTGAGCGACAAGAATCTCGAGCCCTCTTTACCTTCGCAACGCCTGGATTCGCTGGCTCGGTGGACGGCCTCCCCTAGCGATCTCAGAGCCGCAATGGGTAATGATCGCCTGTTTGATTGCGTACTCGCGACATCGCTCCAACTGATCGCGTATTGAGGCATGGCCTATCATCGTGTTGCCTCTTCGGCGCAACAGTGGCCCCGGTGATGGAGGCTCCGTCGCCAACATAGAGCTTCAGGCCCGGCACGTTTTCGTCGATCCTCAAGGCCAACGGCTAGGATGTCAAAGTCGTTCAGGACTTGTGCGTCATGCCACATCGAGGATGACGCTCGCTGAGCCCGCAAAAGTGGGCCGCCCAGAGCAAAGTGGTGAGCATGATTCGCCCCAAAGAGCGTGTATTTTCTGTGTATCGTGGCGAAGAGGGACTTTCGGCGTAACGTCTTGAAAAGAATTGGCGTCCCCGACGGGATTTGAAATGGGGCTTCATGCCCTGAAGGCCGGACAGCCGGATGCGGAACATTTCCCCCGCAATCGTCGTATCGTAAAGCAAAAGGAGGCCCAATCATGTACTGCAACGCTTGCGGCAAGGCCATCGCTGAGGACGGCCGCGTTTGCTCCTACTGCGGCAACGTGGTGGGGATTCCGCCCACGCCGAAGAAACTGATGCGCTCCCGCGCAGAGAGAAAGATTGCGGGCGTTTGTGCCGGGCTAGCTCAGTATTTCGATCTCGACGCATCGCTTGTGCGCATCCTCTGCTTCTTCATCGCGCTCGCTACCGGAGTATTTCCGGGCGTCGTCACGTACCTGCTCGCATGGATCATCGTTCCAGAGGAGCCACAACTGAAACCGGTGGTCGCTGCACAACAGCCAGTGACGAGTTAGGGATCTGGCGCGGGTTCACGAATCCTTAGAGCACTACACTCCAGATCACGCTGATCTTGATCTGGCGGTAGTGGGACAGGTATCCTTTCGGGTCGGCCTCCAAGCGGGCATATATCGCTTCCTTCACAATGGTGTTCCGCCATCCCCCACCGAACGATGCAGGCGACACAAAACGTGACGGCGCAAGGGGTGGTCTTGGGGCAACCGGGGACCTGTCACTACTCATCATTATTATTTGTCGGCTGCGGCAGCGGCTTCAAGAATTCAACCACGTCACTCTTGTCTTGATCGGACAGGCCCAAGCTGAAACAGCTGTCATAGTGGTTCACAACATCCAACAGCGTGCCAAAACGCCCATCGTGGTAGAAGCCACCTTTGGCATGCGTCCACAGGCCGTTCAGAGGTGAAGTGCGGTAGCGTTTGTCCGGGGCACGATCCGCCTGGAAGCTGTCCACGCAGACTTCGCTCGGAGTGTGCTCAACCCGGCCATATTGAAATCAAGCACAACAATCGATCACATTGGAGCGTGCCAGAGCCAGACCGGCTTCGCCATCAGTAGCAGTGAAAACGTCGTAGCCTTCGGCTTCAAGCATCAGCTTGCGGATTTCAAGCCGTTCGGGTTCATCGTCGATACAGAGAAGACTGGACTTTCCCCCCCAAGGTTAGGGTCCTAGTGTGCTGATGCTCACTTCGTTCCAAGTTGGCACCGTCGCCGACTGTAAATTTCGCGCAGCACTTCTGCCTGTTGCCGCATTAGCTTAGCCCATTGTGCATCCGTGTCTGACATGGCCTTGTACTCCCGACGCAAAGCTACCGTTGGCAGACTCGACAAACTGGTTGCGATTCGTCTCGACTGAGCCTCGCTCAGGGCTGCTTGCCCTTCCAACGCCGCTATGACGTCTGCAATTCGAGGGTCCTTGGTCCCCTTCATCTGACCGGTCATGATTTGCACGTCAGTTTTCCTCAGCCCCGCCATAGTCCAGAAGTACCAACCTCTGGATGGCCCGGCAAGTCTGGCTAATTCCAAGTAGCAGTCAGTCGGCGGTGCCTGCATTCCCCGCTCCCAGCGGGAGCAGGTCATTGCTGAGACGTTGAGCCTTTTCCCCAATTCCACCTGAGAGAGGTTCAGCGTCTTTCTAAGCGATCTTATCTCGTTGGCCCAATCGGGAGTTGTGGGTCGTGTGCGACGATTGCGCGACAAGCAGAGCCCCCAATCTGGCGGACGATCGGCGACACTTTCAATGTGCCGGCGCTATCTGCGGTTTTCTGTGCACCTATCGCATTTAGTTAACGTAAATGATAGCACAAATATGTTAAAAACCTGTTCGGATTCAACGCGGTTGCTGCAGTGGCTCAAAATCCGCAATACCGGCTTACACGCGGCGAGGGAGTTGCATAGTGCAACCTCCATAAGAGGGCGGTACCTTATCGTGGTTCTTTTGAGCCTTGCGGGTCAGGTCTTTGCAACAGCTCAGAGAGTACCTAATAATGAAGCGTTCGAGCGCGTTTCAATTGGCGCATACGACCCGGAGGCGTGGAACGGAATAGTGTTTGATGCTGCAGCTTTGGGACAACGGTTGCCCTTTGCAATACGAGTTGGGTCGAAGTCTGAAAAGTTTCTTGAATGGAGATCGGGTATTCGACGCTGTATGCGAAGTAGGCCAGCAGGCACCCGACGGCTCTTATGCGCGGATGAGTTGGAGCCATTTCCCTCGAACGGCCGCGGTCACGCTAGAATGGGCACGTATTGATGCGACGACCGTGGTGGGAAGGATTAAGGCAGTGGGACTGGGAGGACCTTCCTGATAAGGCTCCGTGTCAATAAATAAGAGCTCCGCCATGAATCTGCGCAATCCTAATCATTCTCCTCTCGGCATGGTCAATCGACGCGGGTTTTGTACTGCGGCCGCGGTTTCCACGTTGGGCATGCTCTCCAGCTCTCCCGCGCCGGCGAGCGCTGCCGCCGATGACCAGCACGTAGATCCCATCCAGCTTCGCACCGGCAATGGCGAATGGACCTACGACGTTGTTCCTCATTGGGGACTGTTGCCCGCTGGGAGGACGTTTGGCGGGACCCATGGCGGGATTGCGAGCGACAAATTTGGGAACCTCTACGTCAGCACCCAGAGCGACACGGGCATCCTGGTCTATAACAAGGATGGGAAGCTTTTGAAAACCATTGCCAATGAGTACCCCGAAGTCCATTCGTTGCAACATGCCGTGGAAGCGGGCGAAGAATACTTTTACGCCACGGTACAGAAGGGTACACCGAGAGAGAACTGGCTGTTCCTCAAGATGAAGACCGATGGGACGATAGTCCAAAAAATCACAGCTCCACCCGAGGCCGGATTTCATGCTCCCAATGAATGGCGGCTGACCGCCGCCGTACCAGGGCCGGACGGTTCCATCTATATTGCCAACGGATATGGTGACTCACGCATTTTCAAGTTCGACATGCGGGGCAACTACCAGGGAGGCTTTTCCGGAAAAGGTACGGAGAACGGCAAATGTAACTGTAGCCATGGGCTCGCGCTTGACATGCGGTACGATCAGCCGCTCCTCCTGGTATGCGACCGGGAAAACCTTCGGCTCAGTCATTTTGATTTGGATGTCAAATTTGTTCGCAACATCACGCTCCACCTGCGCCGCCCTTGCACGGTGAGTTTCCATGAAGACTACGCCGTCGTGTCTGAGTTGCAGGGGCGAGTCACGATTCTTGATAAAGACAATGTGCCGGTGTCGTTTCTGGGAGACAACCCGCAGAAAACCCAATGGGCTGATTACGACGTGAATCCGGAGAACATCGCCCCGGCGGTATTCAGCGCAGCCCATGGATGCCACATCGATGAGGATGGAAATATTTACGTCTCGGATTGGAACAGATCTGGTCGTGTGACAAAGTTGGCTAGAGTCAAGAGATAGGGAATTCTCGGGGCGGGGTCGGTTTGTTTCCTATAGGTAGGTCTAGCATGAACAAAGGTTTTACATTTCGTGTTGGTAACTTGAAAGTTGCTGCGCTTTCTATTTTTGCATTAGCTGCATTGTTGGCTTGGCCCCGTGTGAGTTCTCTCTTCCCAGGAATGTCGCGCAATAAGGTGGCCTTCAGTCGCGACATCAGACCAATTCTGAATCAGAATTGCGTCATTTGCCACGGGGGAGTCCGCCAGAAAAATGGTGTTTCGTTCATATTCCGCGAGGAAGCGTTGGGTGTCGGCAAGTCCGGGCGGCGCACCATAGTGCCAGGCAACCCCACAGCTTCCGAGTTGATGGCGCGTGTGACCTCCACGGATCCCGAAACGCGTATGCCTTATCATGCTTCACCGCTGCCGCCGCAGCAGATTGCCCTACTTCGCCAATGGATCAAGGAGGGAGCCAACTGGGAGGACTATTGGGCGTTTGTACCACCCAAGGCTCAGCCCTTGCCGAAAGTTAGGCGAGCGGATTGGGCGCGCCAAGCCGTGGATCAATTTATTCTGGCGCGGTTGGAGAAAGAAGGGTTGGCACCGTCTCCTGAAGCCGACAAGGCAGCCCTGTTGCGCCGGGTGTCTTTCGACCTCACCGGACTGCCGCCTACAGCCGAGGAAGAAGCAGCGTATCTGGCGGATTCCTCCCCCAACGCTTACGAAAAACAGGTGGATCGTTTGCTGGCTTCGCCACGCTATGGCGAACGCTGGGCGTCCATGTGGCTGGACTTGGCACGATATGCGGATACAAAAGGTTACGAAAAGGACCGGGAGCGCCCGGGAGTCTGGCCCTATCGCGACTGGGTGATTGACGCCTTCAATCGCAATCTGCCTTACGATCAGTTCGTGATCAAACAGTTGGCCGGAGACTTGCTTCCCGAAGCCACCTTTGAGGACCGCATCGCCAGCTCCTTTCATCGGCAGACTCCAGGCAACGACGAGGGCGGCACCGATGATGAGGAATTCCGCATGGTCGCGGTTATGGACCGCGTCGCCACAACCTGGTCGGTGCTGAACGGGGTCACAATCAATTGCGTGCAGTGCCACTCGCATCCCTACGATCCAATTCGGCATACCGACTATTACAAGTCCTTGGCCTTCTTCAATACGCAGCGTGATGAGGACCTTGACGATGACAGCCCGAACCTGAGGGTTCCAAAAGATAGGGCCCGCTATCCAGAAGCGGCGCAAATACAAGAGGAGATCGCCAGATTGCTCCGCGCGGTCGAGACCTCAGACCGCCAAGTGGAAGACAAAGCGCAATGGAAACCACTGCCTATCCAGACTGCCGTAGCCAATGAGGCCATGGCATTGGAGCAGGTGGTTCCGGACCTACAGCAGAAGCTAACTGAACTGCAAGAAAAGAAGAAGATTTCGCCGAAGGAAAAGGCCGAGCAGCTGAAGGGTCTGCACGAAGACATCGAACGGACCAAGACAAGGCTTGCTCATGCCAAGATCACCGGCTCGGCAAAGACTTTCCGCATCCATGACGGGGAGGCTCTGGCCAATGCAAATACTCCACCGCAATCTTTCTATGAGTTGACAGCGAATGCTAACCTTCCTCTTCTGACGGCGATTCGCATTGCGGTGCCGCCTCTGAACGAAGAAAAAGCCCGTCACACGCCCGAATACGGCTTCATCGTGGACAAGGTGCAGGCTTGGTTGATTCAGTCAGGTGGCAAACAAGACAAAATTGCCTTCCGTTACTTTGTGCAGGATTCGGAAACGAACCTGGAAGCCGCCGTATCGGTCGGTAGCGATCCAAAGCAAAAGCTGAAAGAGGTGGATCCGGTCCCGAGTGCATTTGCGGCCCTGCCCAAACTTTTTCGAACTCGCTGGATTGTAGGAGTTCCCACCACGCCGTTGCAATTGGCACGAGGCAGCCGCATCAAGGTTGATCTCAAACAAATACAGCGCATTAACGACAAGCCCGCTCTCATTCAACGGGTTAGTCTCGCGGTAAGTGATGACCCATCCTGGACATCTTTGGCGAAGGCCCCCGTGCGGGCTCGGAACATCGAGCGCCTCAAAGAGCTCGAGAAGCAATTGGCGAAAATTCCCAGTGTGCCGCTTCCGGTGATGGCGGAAGAGGCGCCATATGAGCAAAGGGCCACGTTGGAATTCGAGCGAGGCAATTTTCTAACTAAGATAGGTCCAGAGTTGGAGCCGGACGTACCTGGAATTTTCCCCAAGCTTCCCGCAAGTGCTCCACGCAACCGGCTGACCCTCGCGAAGTGGTTCTTTACACCCGGACAACCGCTCACCGCGCGTGTTGCGGTCAACCGTTACTGGGAAGAGCTTTTCGGGACAGGGATCGTTGAGACGTTGGAAAACTTCGGTAGCGTTGGCGAAGAACCTAGCCACCCAGAACTTCTGGATTGGCTCGCACTACACTTCCAAAACGACCTCCATTGGGATATGAAGGCGCTGTTACGCGAGTTGGTGACCAGCGCGACGTATCGGCAGAGCGCGACGACAACGCCGGCCCAGACGGCGAGAGATCCGCGCAATCGTCTATTGGCTCATGGCCCGCAGCAAAGACTCACCGCAGAGATGGTGCGCGATCAGGCGCTGCTAGCCAGCGGCCTCCTGAGTACCGAGATGGGAGGGCCTCCGGTCATGCCGCCGCAACCGGCCGGAGTTTGGAATACGGTTTATAACGACTCCAAATGGACCGACGCGACCGGCCCCAACCGTTATCGCCGGGCGGTCTATACCTACGTCAAGCGCACCAGCGGCTATCCGAGCTTCCTGATGTTTGATGCCTCGGATCGCGATACAAGTCTCCCCAGGCGCATTCCGACAAACACCCCGTTGCAAGCACTTGTGACGTTGAACGACCCGGTGTATCAGGAAGCCGCCGAAGCACTGGCGAAACGGGTAATGGAGACGATCCCCGCAAAGACATCCAGCGCCTCTGGTGCCGGTGAAACTCTCCCTGCCCGCCTTGCCTATGAAACGCGCCTAGTCCTGTCTCGCGATCCTACGCCTGGCGAATTGACAGCCCTGCGCGCGTTCTATAGCAAAGCCCTGGGAACGCCAAGGGAACCAGCTTTGGTAAATGCAAGTACCAAGCTTGAAAAATGGCCGACGAAACGAATTTCAAGCAGAGAAGAACTGGACGCGCTCACAGCGGTGGGTAGCATCCTGTTGAATATCGATGCCGCTCTCACTAGGTGATGCTTATGTCAAATTCCAAAATCCCCGATCTGCACACTACAAATGGCCCCTGCGATGGCGAACCTGTCCGAGAAATGCATCCAGAGGAAACATTCGCGCGGCTGCAAGCGCAAACTCGACGTCACTTTCTGCGCAGCCTCACCGCGGGCGTGGGCACCATGTTCCTCGGCACATTGGCGTCGCAATACGGCAGTTCAGCAAGGGCCGCCGAACTGAACCTCGATGGGACGCGGCGGCTCGATTTCACGCGCGATCCTTCCCGCCCACTTGCAGCCTTGCCGCCGCAATTTGCCGCCCGCGCTAAACGCATCATCTATTTGCACATGGCGGGTGCACCCAGCCAACTGGAGCTGTTTGAGTACAAACCTGAATTGACCAAGCTCGATGGTCAGGACTGCCCCGCTTCATTTTTGCTTGGCAAGCGCTTTGCCTTCATCAGCGGCGTGCCCAAGTTGCTCGGCTCGCAGTATCCATTTCACCAGGCCGGAAAAAGCGGCCAATGGATATCGGATCGCTTGCCGCACTTGGAAAAACACATTGACGACCTTTGCATTATCAAGTCCATGCGTACCGATCAGTTCAACCATGCGCCGGCGCAGCTCCTGGTGCAGACCGGCAATGCACGTCTCGGCTATCCCTCGTTCGGCTCGTGGGTGATCTATGGACTGGGCACCGAAAATCAGAACCTTCCGGGTTTCATCGTGCTGCTATCAGGCGGCAAGTCGCCGGATGGTGGCAAACAACTGTGGGGCTCTGGCTTTCTGCCCAGTGTTTATCAGGGCGTGCAATGCCGTTCTCATGGAGAGCCTGTGCTCTACCTCCAAAATCCACGAGGTGTGAGCCGTTCTCTGCGCCGCAGTGAACTGGATACGATTGACAAAATCAATCAGCAAACCTATGCCGCCTTCGGCAATCCTGAAACTATCACGCGAATTTCGCAATACGAGATGGCGTTCCGCATGCAAATGGACGCCACTGACGCCATGGACATCCACAAGGAACCAGCCGCCGTACTCACAAACTACGGCTCAAAACCTGGCGAGTCCAGTTTTGCAAACAATTGCTTGGTAGCGCGCCGGTTAGCGGAGCGGGGGGTACGTTTCATTCAGCTCTATCATTGGGGTTGGGACTCACACGGGTCAAATGCAAAGGAGGCGCTGAATCTCGGTTTCGCCGACCGTTGCCGTGAAGTCGATCAGCCCATTGCTGCACTGCTGGCTGATCTCAAACAACGCGGCATGTTGGAAGATACCCTCGTGGTCTGGGGCGGTGAATTCGGACGCACGTCCATGCGGGAAAATCGCTTCGGTCAAGTCATGCAATTTGTCGGGCGCGATCACAATCCGGGCGCCTTCACCATATGGATGGCCGGCGGTGGAATTAAGCCAGGCACAACCTACGGCGAGACCGACGCCATGGGCTATGAGATCGTGAAGGATGCAGTGGAGATTCGAGATCTGCACGCAACCATGCTCTACGTGCTGGGGTTTGATTATCACAAACTCAACTACTCTTTTCAGGGGCTGGAACAGAAGCTCACCAGCGTGAAACCCGCGCGGGTTGTGGCGGAGGTTCTGGCGTGATTACGTCTGCCGGCTGTCGTTATTTTTGCCATCGAGGCTGTCTGCCTTCATGACATTTTCGCTTCGTCAGATGTCCATCCGAACTCGCTTTGGTCTTCTCGCGCTTGCGCCACTTTTGTTGCTGGTTACCCTATTACTCTTTCTCCCACCCGACGGAGTCGAGCGTGCTGAGTGGGCGCAATTCATCGGGCGCTTTCATCTATTGTCCATACATTTCCCAATCGCGCTCATCCTGCTGGTACCTGTGTTGGAAATTGCCGGAAGAATTCGCCGCTTCCCCGATCTTCGGGCCTCGGTCGATTTCTTATTAGCGCTGGCCACTTTCAGTGCCATCGTAGCCTTAACTCTGGGGTGGTGCCTGGCTCGAAGCGGTGGTTATTCGGGCTCGCTGGTTACGCAGCATATGTGGGGTGGAATATTTGTTGCAGCGCTCAGTTGGTTATGCTGGATGTTGCACGGGCGCTTCCTCGGCCAGCGTTTGGATTTCATCTACGCTTTCGGACTTGTAGTCGCTGTTGGTCTCGTATCCTGGACGGGGTATCGCGGCGGCCAGCTCTCGCAAGGCGAAAATCACCTGACCGAACACATGCCGACGGTTCTGCGCGCTTGGCTAAGACTGCCGCAAGAAGACAAAGGTCCCACCGCCGCCGCCAGCACGTCCTTCTTCACCATATGCGTCGAACCGGTTTTCGCCGGACACTGCAACAGCTGCCACGGACCATCTAAACAAAGATCGCGTTTGCGACTGGACAGCTATGAGGCGGTTATGCGGGGCGGCAAGCACGGCGTGATCGTCAAGGCCGGAAACCCACAAGGCAGTGAATTGTTTCATCGTGTCACCTTGCCGGCCGGCGACGACAAATTTATGCCCGCCGAAGGCAAGCGTCCATTGTCTGCGGATGAGGTAAAACTGCTAGAGCTATGGATCGCCGCAGGCGCCTCGCCATCCCTGGCGGCGGACGCAATCAAGGGCGCACCCACGAATGCAGTGTCCACGGTTGCCGACGTTACTTTCGAGGAGATTGACACAGCAGCCGTCGAAAAACGGCGTGCCCCGCTCGCATCCGCAGTTGCACAATTGCAGAAGCGCTTCCCGGACGTTTTGGAGTACGAATCGCGGGGCTCCGCCGACCTCGTAGTAAACGTCTCTCTTATGGGCGCCAAGTTTGGGGACAAAGATATGGCGGCGCTGAAACCCTTGGCCGAACAAATTGTCGTAGCCGACTTCTCCGATACTGCCATCACAGACGGCTCGGCCGCTTTCATCGCCGTTATGAAACGCCTGCGTGTACTGCGTCTCATGCATACCCAAGTCACGGATACTACCTTGCACATGCTCGGTGACCTGAATCAATTGGAGTCTTTGAATGTCTTTGGCACAGCTGTTACTCCTGGTGCCCTGCAGGTCGCTGCTCGGTGGCCGAAATTGCAACATCTCTATACAGGAGAAACCAAGATTCCAGCTGATGTTCAAGTGTCCGAAGCGGTGAGAGGCAAACTTGTGTTTTGATCACCGCGGTTGAGATTAAAGACAAACTTTGTCACTCCGGACCGCCCGGCCGCGACAGTAAACTGTTGGTGCTTGCTACGTCATAGGCGAGGAGGCGAAAACATTCCGCTGCCGAACATTTTAACACCGCGCGGGGGTTCATTCAGGAAACAAACAGGGGGCCAGGCACTGACGCAGCAGCGCTTTGGACAGACCCGGGCAAGCTCATAATGTCCTCCTAAACTTCCGTTTGGCCGCTGACGAGCTTTTAGCTCCAGTAAGAATCTGGAGATTCATGGGGTGGCTCGCTCTTCCTTCCTGATCGTCACGTCAAACATCGAATCGCATTACTTCCTTACAACCTGTTCAGCTCGGCCAAGCCGGAGTGGTCGCATTGTAGGTGATCACGAAAAGGATATCTTGAATTTGGTCGTTTTGAGAGGCACAGGTGCGCGTAGTTGCGAAACGCTCTGCTCAAAGACGTGAAGCAAGCTTGCGTCAGCTGTGCCGAGCACCATTGTTTAGACTGCGACTGCAAGCGGTAATTTCTGATCAAATATCAAGAGGCTGCTCTTCGCCTTAGCCAATCATTTTGGCAGCCGTCATTACTACCACTCTGGGATTGCCACTTTCATTTGCCGTCAAAACGGGCCCCATCTGGCATAATCGTTCCATGTGCGGTCGCTATCGGCTTTCGCGAAGAAAAGAGATTCTTGAGGAATACTTCGATACCGCTTCCTCCGAAGAAGAATGGAATCCGCGTTACAACATCGCCCCCATTCAGCTTGTCCCAGTCATTCGCCGGAATCCCAGGGAAGCGGTCCGAGAGCTGTCACTGATCCGCTGGGGACTCATTCCGTCCTGGGCAAAGGATCCGTCCATAGCTACCAAGACGATCAATGCCCGCTCGGAGACAGCGGGCACAAGGCCGGCCTTTTGCGATTCCCTGAGATCTCGCCGGTGCCTGGTTCCCGCAGACGGTTTCTATGAATGGCAAAGGACTGGGAGAGCCAAGCAGCCCTACTGCTTCGAAGTTTGTGACGGTGAATTGTTCGCCTTTGCCGGAATGTGGGACCGGTGGAAGAATCCAAGCGGTAACACGGTAGAGACCTGCTCGATTCTGACTACGACACCAAACGCGGTGACCTCACGAGTCCACGACCGCATGCCAGTCATCCTTCGACCCGACACCTACGATCTGTGGCTCGACCCGGGGATGCAGGATTTGACGGCAGCGTCTACGCTATTGAGGCCATACGACGCCCGCTTCATGCGGTGCTATCCCATCAGCACTCGGATCAACCACGTCGCTAATGACGACGAAGAATGTTCGCGACCAATGGAGTTGCCCGAGATCCAAACCCCGCTATTCTCCTAGCGGGTCGCTGAAGAACTACTCCCCATGCATAGGCGAGTCATGGCAGCAGAGGGCAAGCGTGGAAAGGATGATCAGCAGAAGAGCAAGGACAATACAGAAGCGAGTTCGTTGATCATCGAGAAGTCTACGATCCGCGTTTCTTCATATTTTGCCTCAACCACTGCATTGGTGAGATCTCGTGCGCCGATATGTTTGAGCGCCGCGCTGAAGAGTTCTCGCTGACAAACAGGCGTGACGCTGGGAACAATGATGATCACTCCGGCATGCAGTGGTTCTCGGCCATGGAGAGCGAGGAAGTCTGAGCGATTGTTTGTTACAAACGTATACTCCTGCTGGCGGATGGTGGCCATGAGTTTTGCCGGTCCAGTGTCAAAGCAGCGCGCCCTCGAGAACGAATTGCTCGAAACAGGCGCAAGAATCTTGAAACAATTAGGCATCGACCGCCGGCAGTTCTTTCGTATGACATGTGGAATGGCCGCGGGCTTTGCTGCCATGAACAGCGTGTTCGGGCGCTTCTTCCGGCTTGACGCCGCCGAACTGTACGATCCCGCCGCGGTTGCGGCCCTGAAGACGGACTATTTCATCTTCGACGTGCAAACGCATCACGTCGCCGTGGGACGGCATTTCATCGGGCCACTGGATGTTTTCGATGCCCGCCGCTCTGCCCGTCGATTCAATCCTGTCCTGAAGGGGAAAGAACCAAAACAGTCCGATTTCGAGCTGGAAAACTACATCAAAGAAGTTTTCCTCGACAGCGACACTGACGTCGCTTGCCTCAGTGGTGTTCCTGACCAGAGCGAAGACAAGATGATCCTGTCTCCGGACCAGATGGCAAGAACGCGCAACATCGTGAACGAGCTGACACGTTGCGAACGAATGATGAGCCACGGCCTCTTCTCGCCTGACTTGGGGACCAAGAATTTGGAAAACATGCACCGGCAGGCCGAGTCGCTAAAGATTGACGCCTGGAAGGGCTACACCGGGCAGGGACTGGGAGCGGATAGAGATGGATGGTGGATGGATGACGAGAAGATAGCTTATCCGGCGCTCCAGTATAGCCGCGATAAGCTGAAGATCCGGAACATTTGCCTGCACAAGGGAAAGGCTATCGGCGTCTTTAACGAGGCGCATTGTCACCCGAAAGACATGGTCAAGGTGTCAAAAGACCTTCCTGAGCTGAATTTCCTGATTTATCACTCCGGCCTGAAGAGTGTGGAGGACGCATTACCTGCCTCAGAGGACGGGTTCCGCAGGAATCCCTATGTCCCCTGGGTCTCCGATTTGTGCGAGTACCGCAGGAAGAACCCGCACATGACCAACGTGTACATGGAACTGGGAACCAGCTTCGGCACGGCGGTCGTCACCAGCCCTATGCTGGGGCGCACATGTTGGGAATGATGATTCAGGCGTTCGGCGACGATCACGTGCTCTGGGCAACCGATTCCATCTGGTGGGGATCGCCACAGTGGCAAATCGAAGCTCTGCGCCGCCTGGAGATGCCGCCAGTGCCGATGGAGCGCTTCGGCTACGCGCCCCTTACCAGCCAAGTCAAAGCCAAGATCTTCGGGCGTAATGCGGCCCGATTGTATGGAATTGATCCCCAGGCAACGCGCAATCCGGTGCCGGCAGATTACGTAGACCGGCTGCGGAAACAATACAAGGAAGCCGGAAATCCAACGCCGAGCAACACACAGTACGGCTGGGTGCGCGCATGACGCAAGCGCAGGCTGCGAGCTGTCCGCTTCTCCGAGGAGCGTGAGAGATTAAAATTAGGTTCAGTTGCTGCACACAGGAGTGGATGGATTCTGTGACAACACGAGTTTCGATCAGACCATATGCCCGGCCACCCAAGGGTAGTCAACCGCTGTCCTTGTATGAGCCTTACCGCGCCACCATTAAACGCGCGCCATTGAAGCCGCTCATTGTGCTGCCGCACACGCTCTCGCAAATTACCGGACCGATCTTTGGGCATGAAAAGGTCGGGGGAAAGGATAACGACCTAACCAGTCAGCACGCAGGTGAGCCATTGGGTGAGCGCATCATCGTAAGCGGACGCGTGCTCGACAGTAACGGGCGGCCCGTCCCCAACGCACTCATCGAGATTTGGCAGGCCAACTCCGCCGGGAGGTATAGGCATATTAAGGACCAGCATCCCGCCCCGCTTGATCCCAACTTCAGTGGTGCGGGTCGCACCCTGACAGACGAACATGGAGCGTACCGTTTCATCACCATCAAGCCCGGCGCATATCCCTGGCTCAATCATTACAACGCCTGGCGGCCAGCGCACATTCACTTCTCAGTTTTCGGGCCAGCTTTTATCGCGCGCCTGGTTACACAAATGTATTTTCCCGGCGATCCTCTGTTTGCCTACGATCCCATATTCCAATCTATACCGGACGAAGGAGCGAGACAGCGACTGATTTCGAAATTCGATCTGGAGACCACGCAGCCGCAATGGGCGAAGGGCTTCAAGTTCGACATCGTGCTGCGCGGTCCGGAGGCCACACCCTTTGAAACCTGACCCAGATCTGGTCCCGACACCCTCACAGACAGTTGGCCCATTCTTTGCGATTGAGCTGACCACTGATGAGCACTGCGTCAGGTGTGTCGCAGGTCCAGAGGCCAAAGGAGAGCGCTTATGGATCACTTTTCGCGTGCTGGATGGTGATGGCACCCCGGTGGACGATGCCATGCTGGAAATTTGGCAAGCCGACGCCAATGGCAAGTACAACCACTCCGAGGACCTGCAGCCGAAAGCGCTTGATCCGGGCTGGATCGGCTTCGGCCGCCTCGCCACAGGAGAAGATGGTAGTTGCGTGCTGGAAACGATAAAGCCGGGACGCGTTGCTCACAACAGCCTGCAGGCGCCGCATCTCACCGTCGCCGTTTTTGCCCGCGGAATGCTGAAGCAGCTCTACACGCAAGTTTATTTCGCCGGAGATGCCAGCAACGACGAGGATCCTATCCTTCAGCTGATTCCGCCCGACCGCCGGGAGACGCTAATGGCTCGACCAGATCCAGCCCGTCCCGGATATTGGCAGTTCGATGTGCGACTCCAGGGAAATCAGGAAACTGTCTTCTTTGATGTGTGATGCGGCTGATCGCAACATTCGGCGGTCATCCAGAGTGGAGCAGGGTGCTGTGCGAGGCAAAGCACCTACGGAGTCGACGGATCTTTACCCTACGGATCTAGTGAGATTCCCGGGCCGTGTCGAGAGGACGAGCTACCAGTAGTCGGATGCGGTACGATTCACCTTGCGATTAGCATTTTTGTGCAGGATGACGGCACAAAGGATATGTCCCGCTATTCTCTGAAACGCTTGCGATCCATCGGCATGTTGACCCGTTGAGGTGTACGGATATGACGGAGGCAGAATGGTCCAGGCAAAGGTCCTGTTCAGCGTCATCGTTCTCACCATCATCCCTGTGGTCAGCAGCGAACGAACGGTGAACCTGCACCATCACCCGCTCAAGCCTGCCGACCTCAACGAATTCCGCGTGCTCCATGCAGATCGCGAGCCGGGAAACTGGATGACCTACGGCCGCACCTATGACGAACAACGCTTTAGCCCGCTGAATCAGGTTAATGACCATAACGTCTCGTCCCTCGGTCTCGCCTGGCATTACGACCTGGACACGGATCGCGGGCAAGAAGCGACTCCTATCGTGGTGGATGGCGTAATGTACTTCACCAGCGCCTGGAGCAAAGTCTTCGCCCTAAATGCCGCGACCGGGGAATTGCTATGGTCGTATGATCCCCAAGTTCCCGGCCACTGGGCGATAAACGCATGTTGTGATGTAGTGAACCGTGGCGTCGCAGCATGGAATGGAAAGATTTTCGTGGGTACTCTCGATGGCCGCCTGATTGCCCTTGACGCTGCCAATGGCCGGCGTGTCTGGGAAACGCTCACCATCGACCCTGACTTTCGCTACACAATCACCGGAGCCCCGCGCGTGGCCAAGGGCAAAGTAATTATCGGCAATGGTGGCGGGGAATTCGGCGTCCGCGGTTATGTTTCGGCATACGACAACGAAACTGGAAAATTAATCTGGCGCTTTTACACCGTCCCGGGAAATCCCTCCCAGCCATTTGAGAGCCCGATTCTCGCAAAAGCTGCCCCGACGTGGAGTGGTAACTGGTGGAAGCTCGGGGGCGGCGGTACGGTGTGGAACGCTATTTCTTATGATCCCGAGCTCGATCAGCTCTATATCGGCACCGGCAATGGTACCCCGTGGAGCGAAAAATTTCGTAGTCCCAAGGGCGGCGACAACCTGTTCACCTGCTCGATTGTTGCGCTTAAAATGGAGACCGGAGAGTACGTCTGGCACTATCAGGAAGACCCCGCCGACGCTTGGGATTTCGACTCCGACGAAGATATCATCCTCGCTGATCTCGTCATTGAAGGGCAGGCTCGTAAAGTCTTAATGCAGGCGCCGAAGAATGGCTTCTTCTACGTCCTCGACCGCATCAATGGCAGCCTCATTTCCGCCAAGCCCTACACGTTTGTTAACTGGGCCAGCGGAGTAGATCTCTTAACCGGTCGCCCTGTAGAAACCACCCTGTCCAGATATCAGGGTGCCGATCCTCGACCGATCGTGCCCGGGCCGCTTGGGGCGCACAGCTGGCAGCCGATGTCCTATAGCCCGGCTACGGGCCTGGTTTATATCCCCGTCAACGATGTTGGCTTCAAATACAAAACCCCTTCCAGTTTCGAAGCGAAGAAACTGGCACCGAATTATGGAATCGATGTAGTAGCGGCCGGTTTGCCGCAGGATCCCAAGGTCAAGAAGGCGATCTTGGAGGCCGTGAAAGGAAAGCTGGTGGCTTGGAACCCTGTTCAGCAAAGAGCCGCTTGGACTTCGGAACGGCCCGGCCCTTGGAACGGCGGTACGCTCGCGACAGCGGGTAACCTGGTATTCGAAGGAACGGCCAGCGGAAATTTCGAAGCCTATCGTGCCGATAATGGTGCGAAGTTGTGGTCATTCGCAGCCCAGACCGGAGTAATGGCGGGTCCGGTCACGTATGAGGTCAGCGGCAAACAGTACATTGCCGTACTCGTAGGTTGGGGTGGCGTTTTTCCCCTGGCCGCGGGAGAAGTCTCGTTTGCTTCCGGGCGAGTACGCAACCGAAGCCGCATGCTGGCTTTCAAAATCGGAGGGAAGGCCAGCCTGCCGCCACTCGAAGCTATCGAGGAACCGCGCCTGGCGGCGCTGCCCAATCCAGCCAGCGCAGCCACGATCCACAAAGGCGAGCAGCTTTTTCAAAGCTATTGTGCTGGATGTCACGGCGATGTCGCCGTGAGCGGAGGAGTGCTGCCGGATTTGCGGTTCAGTGACATGCTCACCAGTGACACCTGGTTCGAAGTCGTCCGGCAAGGGCTGTTGCAATCGCAAGGAATGGTTTCCTTCGCCCAGGAACTTTCTCACGATGACGCAGCCGCAACCCGCTCCTACGTGATCTTTCGCCGCAATCAGGATGTGCTCCCAGAAAGGCATTGAAAAGGAGGGTTCCGTGTATCGAAGCGATGTTGTCGGAAGTCTCTTGCGCCCTTCCTATTTGAAGGAGGCCCGCGAACGTTATGAGAAAGGACAGATCAGCCCTTCGGAGTTCAAGTCTCTCGAGGATCGGGCGGTTGACGAAGCGGTTGAGTTGCAGAAGAGCGCCGGGCTGGAAGTGCTCACCGACGGCGAGATGCGCCGCTACGCATTCTTTGGGCACTTGATTGACGCTGTCGAGGGCTTCGATAAATTTGGGGGCTGGGCCATTGCATTTCGCAATGAGCAGGGCGACGAAATGATTTTGCCACGGCCAGTCGTAGTCTCGAAACTCCGCCGGAAACGCCCCTTATGTGCGGAGGAGTTCACCTATCTGCGGGCACGCACGAGTCATCCTGCAAAAACTACAATCATCAGCGCACAACAAGCAGCCGCGTATTACGACAATAAGAAGTCAGCCGCCGCTTACCCCAAGATTGACAGTTACCTGGCCGATCTCGTGGACATTTTACGAAGTGAAGTAGAGGAGTTAATCCGGCTCGGATGCACGTACATTCAGATTGACTCGCCGCAATACGCCGCTTTGCTGGATCCTCAGTTGCGCGAGGGATATCGCCAGCGAGGCAATGATCCCGACCGGCTTCTCGAACTTTCGACCGAAATGGACAATGCGGTCATTGGCAATCATCCCGGAGTCATTTTCGGCCTGCACCTTTGCCGCGGTAACAATCAAAGCAGGTTCTATGCTTCGGGCGATTACGGCCCGATCACCAAGGTATTCCAGAAGACACGTTTTCACCGCTTCCTCCTTGAATATGACGATGAGCGCTCGGGAGGGTTCGAGCCTTTGCGCCAGGTTCCCGAAGATCGTACCGTCGTATTGGGACTGGTCAGCTCCAAGAAGCCAACTCTGGAGAGCAAAGACGCACTGGAACGCCGTATCCGGCAAGCCGCACAGTTCATCCCCCTGGAACGGCTAGGGCTTAGTCCGCAATGCGGCTTTGCCTCAACTATCGAGGGGAACTCAGTAACCCCGGCGGATCAAGAAGCCAAGCTGCGCCTCGTTGCCGAGATCGCTAAGGAAGTTTGGGGTACACCTGAGGCAACGCTAATCAGCGCATGAGTTATTTATAGTGCCGATTCGCTTCCCGGAATGCGCCTTGAGCGGACGGTTCTTGCTCTTTGGAATAGCATACCGTTTGCGGCGCCGGCGGAGGCATTCGGACAGCACGAGATACTGCGGGCTCTGAAACAGCACAGCCTTGCCAAGGTTCGTCTTACTTCCTGACCAGTGGAGGCTTGGTCATGCGCGCGGTCGACTATTTCGACAAGGGGGCCGAAACCAACCTCGACCGTACTGCCATTATTGCTGCCGACGCCTCCTGGTCCTATCGCGAGATGCGGGCGGCGACTGAAAGTATCGCTAGCGCCCTGTGGGCGGGCGGATTGCGCAACCAGGAGCCTGCCGGCATCTACTCGCACAACGATGCCAGAGTCCTGTTCTGCATGTTGGGCATCATGCGCGCGGGAGCCGTGTGGGTGCCGATTAATTACCGCAATGCCACTGACGCCAACGTCGAATACATGAACTACGTGGAAATGACGTGGCTGTTCTATCACAGCCAGTTTCGCGACAGCGTCCGCGAAATCAAGCAACGTGTACCTTCGCTGCGGGGCGTGATCTGCCTCGATTGCGAAGATGAGGGACATCCATCCTTGGATACTTTCATGGAACGGGGTGTAGGCGCTGAAGTGCCGGATTGGGGCGATGCCTACGGAAACATCGACCGCATCGCCGGAATGGTGCCGACAGGAGGGACTACCGGCCCAGCGAAAGGCGTTCGCGTCACCAATCTTGCCTTGGGCACGATGACGGAAATGGCCACGCATTACTGGCGGGGCGATGTTGAACATCCAGTCTGCCTGAACACGGCCCCGCTATCGCATGCAGCGGGCGTCCTAGCGTTCGTAATGTGCTCGCTGGGGGCGACCAACGTCATTATGCCCAAATTTGATCCGCTTGAAGTACTTCGCAATATTGAGCGCTATCAGGTGACACATCTTTATCTTCCACCAACCGCACTTTACAACTTGCTGGCGCATCCTCAAGTGCGTAACTTTGACTATTCCAGCCTCCGCGGTGTTCTTTTGGCGGGCTCACCAGTGGCGCCCGACAAATTAAGGAGCGCGGTGGAAGTCTTCGGCCCATGTATTTGTCAGTCCTACGGCCAGACGGAAGCGCCGATGATCCTGACCTTTCTCGACTGCAAAACCATCGCCGCTGCGGCTGCGGGAGCGCATCCGGAACGGCTAGCCAGTTGCGGCAAACCCACATTGGCGGTGCGCCTCGCCATCATGGACGAGGCTGGCAGGATTCTGCCGGCGGGTGAACGCGGAGAAATTGTGGCACGTGGCTCGCTTGTTTGTGGCGGATATTACAAGATGCCTGAGGCCACGGCGGAAATCCGCACTCACGGCTGGCACCATACTGGGGACATCGGGTACATGGACGAAGAAGGCTACGTCTACATCGTGGACCGGAAGAAGGACATGATCATCTCCGGCGGCTTTAATGTTTACAGCGCCGAGGTGGAAGCGGCGGTGATGGCGTTGCCTGAAGTTTACGAGTGTGCCGTGATCGGCGTTCCTCATGACACATGGGGAGAGGCAGTCAAGGCATTCGTTGTACTTCGCCCGGACGTATCCTTAAGCGAGGCAGTCATTATTTCTCACTGCAAACAGAAGCTGGGGGGAGTAAAGGCTCCGAAATCTGTCGAATTTTGCGATGAGATTCCCAAAACCGCTGCCGGTAAGATCGACAGAAAGAAGATTCGCGCCCCGTACTGGGAACATGCCGAACGGCAAGTGCATTAGCCTCAAACTGCAAATTCTGCCGTGAAGCTCTACCCCGAGGGTGGAACTTTGATCACGGTGGTTGTACCCAAATCCGGTGGAGTCACGAGCACCAAAGCCAGCGTGGTGCGCTGGCTGAAGCACGAAGGCGATCGCGCCGATCGGGTGGTCAGCTGCGCTTTGATCCCGGCAAAGTTGCCGCTTGGTGGGACGGGCAGGTAGAATAAATAGGTATCATTTTGGCGCTATGTGAACCCTATCGAACTAGCCGATTTCCCGCGAGATTCGGCTTGTTGCGGGCTGTTTGCCCCATGGTTTGGCGCGGAAGATGAGCTTCCCCAAAAAACGCCAAAGTGGCACGAAAACGGTGTCATTTCGCGCCATGTGAGCTTGCGATCTGTTCGTACGAACCGGGCTGGCAGCAGGCCCGTGCTTACTGTGCACAAAACCTGATGGCGCCAGACCACACGAAGACGGTATCACTTTGGGTCTCATTGGCGCGGAAGGCGATCTTTGATTAGGGCAATGATACCCTTCGATACCGTTTTCACGAAAAAGGCTGTCGCCGAGTGTTTTCGCTGGTTCACGGATGGCCACATTTGGCAACCGCATAAATATTGGTAGAAACGCGATTTTTGAAGTTAAGTTGTAGATGGCGCGGAAGATGCCAAAAGGGGCTTTTCTGAATCCCCCCTTCCGCACCAGCAAGCTGAATTCCAAGTGGATAAGAAAAGGACCGGCATTCCGGCCGCGGGGTTGTTCAAACCATGATTACGCTTATCACGATTGTTCACATTATCGTTTGTTTCTTCATCATCGTCGTCGTGCTACTGCAGAGCGGCAAGAGCGGGGACATCGCGGCGGCGTTTGGCGGCATGGGCAGCCAGACTGCCTTCGGCCCGCGCGGCGCAGCCAGCGCACTTTCCAAAGCGACTACCTGGTCAGCGGTGATCTTCATGGTGACCTCGATCACGCTGTCCATCGTAGTAGCCCGACGGCCGGCGGCGACTTCAGTGTTCTCAGGTGTCAAGCCGGACCACACGAAGTCGCAGCCCGCAGCCCCGGCTCAGAAGCCAGCGGTACCAGCACAGAAGTAGCCGTCGGTCGGTCGTTTTTGCTCCTTGGCCTCCTCGGAATTGGAGGCCTTTTTTTTGGCCGAAGACCAACCACCAGAGGCCAACGACTAGAATGTATTCATGATCCACGAAATCCTGCCCGTCGGTCCGCTCGAGTGCAATTGTTCGGTAATCGGCGATGAGGGAACGCGCGATGGGATTGTCATTGATCCGGGGGATGACGTCGAGGACGTTCTGGCCCTGGTGCGAAAGCATAACCTCGAAGTGAAACAGATTGTCATCACCCATGCTCACATTGATCACGTGGGCGGAGCGATGAAGCTGCGGCAGGCTACGGGTGCGCCCATCCTGCTGAACCAGAACGATGCAGCCTTGCTCAAAATGATGGATGCGCAGGCGGCATGGGTGGGCATGGCTTCGCCCGGAAAAATCGAAATCGATCAGAGCCTGGGACAGGAAGATGTGGTGAAAACAGGATCGCTGACCGCCAGTGTACTGCACACGCCCGGACATACCGAAGGCAGCATCTGCCTATACTTTGCTGGCGAGAAAAAGCTCATCGCCGGGGATACGCTGTTTGCGGGAAGCATTGGGCGCACCGACCTGCCTGGGGGATCGTTCAAGAAGATCATTAATTCGCTGCATGAACGGGTGTTGGCGTTGCCCGACGAGACGATTGTGATTCCCGGTCACGGGAAATTGACCACGATCGGAGAAGAACGCGAGAGCAATCCGTTTTTGGTTAAGGCGTGAGCGGTAAGGCGGCGTGCATTGTCGTTCTGAGCGGAACGAAGAAGATGGAGCTCCTCAGCACCCCCCCAAACACGCCACGGGAGGGGCACGGATTCCACGGATCCTGAGGAAAAACCCGGCTTTTCAAAAACCAAGACTCGTCGCTGCGCTTGGAATGACAAGAATGGAGAAAGGAATGACAAGAGGGATGCTGCCTTCATCCCCGATGAAACGTCTTGAAGAGTCTTGAACCGTTGCAAAGAAAAGCAGGTCCCTTGACTGGGACCTCCTTTGTCAGGTCAGTCGGTCGCTGGGATGACAAGTTCTTGAGCTGAAACGTCAGAGGGTTACCTTTTCTTTTTTGCCAGCCGTTCTCGAACCGCACGAAGTACGGACTGAGCCTCATCGTCGCACCAGTTTGCCATGACCATTTCGAGTTCAGGTTTCAGATCCTTTTCGAACAGCGCAACCAGATTGGAACGGGCTTGTTGTCGCGTAATACTCATTGACCCGCGGGGGAGAGACAACATCTCGCGACACCATGTAATTGCTCCGGGTACGACCCGCTCGGCGGGCACCACTTCGTCGATTAATCCAACCTCAGCAGCTTCTGCGGGCGAGAGGAGGAGGCCACGGACTCCGAGACGCTCTGCTTGCCGGGTCCCCACCAGTCTTCGCAAAGCCAGGTAGATGACCGGAGGCAACTGGAGTCCGACTTGCACTTCACTGAGGCCGATTTTCCAATTCCCTTCCGCCGCAATCCGCCAATCGCAAACAATTGCGAGCACGGTTCCGCCTGCAGGCGCGTGACCGGTGATGGCGGCGGCTATGGGGACCGGCGAACACGAAAGCGTTCGCAGGAGTTCGTAGAAATCTCTCCAGAGAGCCGCAATATCAGAACGATTGAGGGTGAGCAGCAAGGGGATGTCCAGACCGGCCGAAAACATTCCCGGCCTGCCGGAGAGAACGAGGGCGCGGATTCTGTCTTGCTGAGCGGCTTTGACTGACCTGGTCAGCGCAGAAATCAGGTCCGGCGAGAGGGCGTTCGCGGGCGGACGATTGAGCCGCAGCTCGCGGACTTCTCCGTGCTCGATTTCGAGAACCACGGACTCGTTGGGCGGCTGAGCATCAGGCATTCAGCAACTCCAACACTCGTCGAATTCCCTCGCGGAATTTTTCGCTGGGCGTGATCAAACTAACGACGAGGTAGCCGTCTCTGGGGAAATCGTAAAAATGCCCGGGGTGCACCAGGACAGAAAATTTGCGCAGAATCTCGATGGCCAACTCCTCATCCGATTGCGTCACGGGAACGCGCAGAACTGCGTACCAGCCGCCTTCGACATCGAGTCGCTCACAAGCAGGTTGCTTGGCCAACTGGCGGTCCAGTTCTTCCAAGTTTGTCCGCAGACGGTCGAGTAACATCGGCTGAATGTTCTTGCGTTGCTCCAGGAGAATCGGCGTCGCCAGCTGCAAAGGAGCGTTCATAGAGAGGAAGGTGTCAGCGATGACCTCGAGGCGGGCAAGCGCGTTGGCGACGTGCTCTGCCGGTCCGCTGGTTACGGCCCACGCCACTTTCATCTGCGGCAGGCCAGAAATCTTGGATAAGCCGCTTAGCGTGAAGGTAAGCACGTCTTGATTTGCCGCGAAGGTCGCGCGAGATGCGCCATCATGCGGGTAGTCGAGGAAAACTTCATCGACCACTAGGGACAGGTCGTACTCGCGGCAGAAGCTGTTCAGAGAGCGGAGCTCATCGCTGTCGACATACGAGCCGGTGGGGTTGTTCGGATGCACCGTTACGACCGCACGCGTGTGATGGTCCACTGCTTTGTAGAGCGCTGGGAAGTCAATTTGCCAGCCATGGTCATAGATCAGTGGATAGGACACAAGTTTCACATCCTGCAAGTCAGAGAGGAATTCAAATAATGGGTAGCTGGGCTTGGGGACAAGGATCTCGTCTTGCTGGTTACAGAGAAGCCGGAAGATGTAGGAATAGGCTTCGCTGGTGCTGGTGGTAAGAACAATTTGTTCGGGATCGACATGGTAGGCAGCGTGCTCGTCGCGATAGTAACCGGCGACTGCTTGTCGCGGCGCCAGCAGACCTTTGGGGTGGGGATCATAATCCAGCGACTCAGCTTGCGCCAGCGACGCCAGGATAGTATCCGCGTCGTAGTTCAAGCCCACTCGTGTGGGGTTGGAGGCGGTTAGGTCCAGCACTTCCCTGCCGGCCGCGCGCATCTCCTGCTCTGCGGCTGCAAAAGCGTTGGGCGTGAGCTTCCAATCCGTGCGCCTGGAGAACATTCGTGCTCATCATAACGGATTGACGGCAAGGACACGGAATCAAAGGGCTTGCTTGCTGCTGCCTCGATCCGCATGCGAATGCGAAGAAACGAATGCGAAGAAACACGAATGCGAAGAAACCGTTGCTTCGGACGCGGTTTCGTGGCAACCTCTTCTGCCACCAGAGACTCCAAAAGATGCGGGTTATCTCGTTTCACGACTTATTCTGCGGAGCTGGCTGTGCTCAAGGATC
>Ga0209577_10001003_pt1 | contig 28227 bp, 18 predicted proteins | sample GraSoiAngelo_109_FD_185874 | JGI IMG/M metagenome (GOLD analysis project Ga0209577, IMG submission 185874) | Grasslands soil microbial communities from the Angelo Coastal Reserve, California, USA - 14_0903_12_20cm (SPAdes) (version 2) | ecosystem: Environmental > Terrestrial > Soil > Grasslands...
CCCACGGTTCGGTGAAAGAGATGAAGAAATTTTTAGCGTCATGTGCCCTGTCGTCACTCGCTCTGCTTCTGGCGGGCGCGTCCTTCGTGCCGGCGACGCGGGGCACGCCGGCGCAGAACGGCAACGGCTCAAGCGCGCAACGCCGGCGCGTTGTCGGCGAGGTGACCGCGGTTGACGCGGCGACGGGTCAGGTCACAGTGCGCACAGACGCGGGCGAGACCGTCACGCTCGCGACCGACGACAGGACCGCCTACCTGCGCATGCCGCCCGGCGAGACGGCCATTGAAAGGGCCGTGCGCGCGACGCGGGCCGACGTGCGTGTCGGCGACCGCGTGCTCGCGCCCGGCGTCGCGCCCGCCGGCGACCAGGCGCGGCAACTCATCCTGATGGGCCGCGCCGCCGCCGCGCAAGGCGCTCGCGACGACGCACACGGACTCGTGGGTCGCGTCGCGGCGATAGACGCCGCGAAGAAACAGATCGTCGTCGAGACGCGCAGGCGTGAAAGCTCCGAGGCCGTAACGCTGGACGCGTCCGGCGGCGTGCGCTTCCTGCGCTTCGCGCCCGACTCCCTGCGGGCCGCCGACGCGCAGCCGGGTTCGTTCGCGGACGTTCGGGTCGGCGACTCCCTGCGCGCGACGGGCGAGCGCAGCGCCGACGGCGCGCGCTTCACGCCGGAGGAGATCATCACGGGCGCGTTCACGCGCGTCGTCGGCATCGTCTCCGCGGTGGACGCCGCGCGCGGCGAGCTGACGGTCAGGAACGAGCAGACGGAGCAGACCGTGACGGTCGGCGTCGGCCCGCGCTCGACGCTCAAGCGCGTCACGCCGGAGTTCGCACGCGCCATCACCGAGCGCGCGGAGAGGGCCGCGCGCGGCGAGCAGCAACGCGCATCGGGCGGGGCCGCGCAGCCGGCGAACGCCAACCGCGGCGGAGGCGGCGAGGGCGTGCGGCGCGGCGGGAGTTTGCAGCAGATGTTAGAGAGCCTGCCCGCCGTCGCGGTCTCGGACTTGAAGAAGGGCGACGCGGTCGTCGTCACGGCCACGCCCGGCGCGGACTCGTCGCGCGCGACGGCCATCACGCTCGTCGCGGGCGACGCGGACTTCCTCCGCCGCCTGCAACAACTGCAACGCGGGACGGAGGGCAACCCGCGCCACATGAGTCCGGGCCTGCCGAGCGACGTGCTTGGCGGCGGCGTCGGCAACAGCAACAGTAACGCCAACGGCAACGTGCCGCCGGAAAGATAGGCGCAGAAGAGTTCGTCATCCGAATCGCAGTCGTTAATAAAGTCAGCAAGCGGGGCCGAAGAATGATGAGACAGTTCGGAGAGAGGAGTGGCCGGGTTTGCGTCCTAGCCTGTGTCGTTGTTCTTTTCCTGTCGGCTTCGTCTACGGCGGCGCAGCAGTCCCTGGCGACTTTGCGCGGGCAGGTGGCGGACGAACTAGGCGGCGTCATCATCGGCGCGACCGTCACGGCGACGGACGCCGCGGGCGTCTCGAAGACCGCGACGACCGACGAACAGGGGCGCTACGTCTTCTCGGCGCTCGCGCCCGGTCGCTACACCGTGACGGTCAACCAGACGGGGTTTGCCGCCTACCAGAAGGCGAACGTCGAGGTCGCCGCCGGGCGCACCGAGCCGCTCAACGTCGTGCTCAACGTCGCCATCGAGCAGGAGCAGGTGACGGTCACGGCGGAAGCGCCCATCAGCACCGAGCCGGAGCAGAACGCGGGCGCTCTAGTCCTTCGCGGCGCAGACCTCGACGCCCTGCCCGACGACCCCGACGACCTCGCCGAAGCCTTGCAGGCGCTCGCCGGCCCTTCGTCGGGTTCGGACGAGGGCGCGCAGATTTTCGTTGACGGCTTCACGGGCGGGCGTCTGCCGCCGAAGGAGTCCATCCGCGAGATTCGCATCAATCGCAACCCGTTCTCGGCGGAGTACGACCGATTGGGGTACGGGCGCGTCGAGATTTTCACCAAGCCGGGCACGGACAAGTTCCGCGGCCAGGTCTTCTTCAACTTCAACAACGAGAAGCTGAACTCGCGCTCGCCGTTCGCGCCGACGCGCGCCCCCTACCTCTCCCGGCGCTACGGTGGCAACCTCTCCGGCCCCATCTCGAAGAAGAAGGCTTCATTCTTCCTCGACTTCGAGCGGCGCGACACGGACGACAACGCCGTCGTGCAGGCCGTCGTCCTCGATTCGGCGCTCAACCCCGTCGGGTTCAGCCAGACCCTCGTGAAGCCGAGCCGGCAGACGACCTTCAGCCCGCGCCTCGACTACCAGCTCAACCAGACGAACACGCTCGTCGCGCGCTACACCTTCGAGCGTCGGACGAACCAGAACGGCGACGTGGGCGGCTTCAACCTGCCCTCGCTCGCCTTCAACTCCGAGACCACGCAGCAGACCGTCCAGGCCACCGAGACCGCGGTCATCAACAAGAAGATCATCAACGAGACGCGCTTCCAGTACGAGCGCGACCGCACCAGCCAGCAAGGCAGCACCCTCACCCCGACGATCAACGTGCAGGAAGCCTTCGTCGGCGGCGGCGCGCAGATCGGCCTCTCCCTGAACAACCAGGACAACATCGAGCTTCAGAACTTCACCGCTTGGACTATGGGCGGCCACTCGCTCAAGGCGGGCGCACGCCTGCGCTACGACCGCCTGCGCGACGTGTCGCAGCGCAATTTCGCCGGCACGTTCACCTTCGCGGGCGGCCTCGCGCCGCAACTCGGCGCGAATAACCAGGTCGTCACGGACGCGTCGGGCAACCCCCTGCTCGTCGAGATCACCAGCATCGAGCGCTACCGTCGCACGCTCCTCTTTGAGCAGCAGGGGCTAAGTCCCGCGCAGGTGCGCGCGCTCGGCGGCGGTGCGACGCAGTTCTCCATCTCCGCTGGCAACCCCGAGGCCGACGTGACCTACACGGACTTCGGCCCGTTCATCCAGGACGACTGGCGCTACCAGGTGCAGAACAACATCCACAGCAACCTCAACTTCGCCCCGCGACTGGCCTTTGCGTGGTCGCCCGCCGCCGACCCGCGCAAGCAGAAGACGGTCGTGCGCGGCGGCTTCGGCATCTTCTACACGCGCTTCGGCGAGAACCTGACCCTCCAGGCCAACCGCTTCAACGGGTCGAACCAGCAGCAGTTCGTCGTCAGCGGCTCGACGCCGGGCGGCCAGTCGGCGCTCGACCTCTTCCCCGCGGTGCCGACGCTCGCGCAGCTCTCCGCCTTCCAGATTCGGCAGACCACGCGGCAGGTCGCGCCCGACCTGCAATCTCCCTACACGATGCAGACCGCCTTCAGCGTTGACCAGCAGCTCCCGCGCCGCGTCACGCTCTCGGTGAACTACATCGCCGCGCGCACGCTCCACGTCCTGCGCTCGCGCAACATCAACGCGCCGCTCACGGACGCCGCGGGCCGCCCCGCGCGCGACGCGTCGGGCAGCCTCGTGCGACCCGACCCGACGCGCGGCAACGTCTTCCAGTACGAATCGAGCGGGCGCTTCAACCAGAACCAGCTCGTCGTCAACGTCAACAGCCGCTTCAGCCAGCGGTTCTCCTTCACCGCGAACTACACCCTGAGCGGCGCGCACAGCGACACGGACAGCGCCGGCACGTTCCCCGTCAACCAGTACGACCTGGCGGGCGAGTACGGGCGCTTCGCGTTAAACCCCCGCCACCGCTTCTCGCTCTTCGGCTCGATCAGCGGCCTGCCCTGGGGCGTCCGCTTAAGCCCGTTCATCACGGCCATGTCGGGCCGCCCCTTCAACGTCACCATCGGGCGCGACCTCAACGGCGACGCAATCTTCAACGACCGCCCGGCCTTCGCCACAGATCTCACGCGCGCAAGCGTGCGCGCCACGCGCTTCGGCACGTTCGACCTCGACCCGCAGCCCGGCCAACAGATCATCCCGCGCAACTACGGGACGGGGCCGGCCTTCTTCTCGGTCAACATGCGTCTGAGCAAGACCTTCGGCTTCGGCGAAGTGGCCGGGGCAGGCGGCCCGCCGGCTGCCGGCGGCGGCAGTGGCGGCGGCGGGGGACGTGGGGGGCGCGGCGGCGGAGGCGGTCGTGGCGGCGGAGGCTTCGGCGGCGGGGGCGGGAGTTTCGGCGGCGGCGACACGACGGAGCACCGCTACAACCTGACCTTCTCGGTCAACGTGCAGAACCTTCTGAACCACTCGAACCTCGGCTCGATAGTCGGCAACCTCAGCTCGCCGTTCTTCGGCCAGCCGAGCGCGAGCGCCGGTCGCTTCGGCGCGGGCGGCGGCAGCGGCCTATCCGCGGGCAACCGCCGCGTCGAGCTGCAACTGCGCTTCAGCTTCTGAGGCGACGGTTTGCGGGCGGCGCTTGTTCGGTTTATCGTCTCGTTGAGGACACTCGCTCAGGGAGAGGCCGGGCAGAAGGGGATGCACCTCGCGGAAACTTTCAGGCTCGCGCTCGCCGTCATCTTCGTCGCCCTGGCCGCCGCCGCGTGCGCGACGCGCGACACCACGACGGCGAAGGCCGCCGACCCCACGCGCGAACTCTTCCAGCGCAACTGCGCCGCCTGCCACGGCCACGAAGGCGAGGGCCGCCAGATAGGCACGCTGAAAGTTCCGGCCCTGCGCGAAGGCCGCCCCGCGAGCGACCCCGACGAGCGACTCTTCGCCCAGATTCAAGACGGCGGGAACGGCATGCCGCCCTTCAAATACTCCCTGACGGACGAACAGATTCGAGACCTCGTGCGCTTCGTGCGCGAAGGACTACAGGGGCGCGGCCCTTCGAGACAGTGACTCGGCGCGGCGCGTTCCCGCCGCGAGGCCGAGCCGTGATTCACTGCGCGGGCTAACGCGCGCCCGCGAGCGTCACTTCGTAGAGCGGCGGGTGCTCGCCCTCGCTCGTGGCGAGGAGCGCCGCGCCGTCGAGTCGGTAGCAGATCGACTCGCCCTGCCTGCGCGCGCCCAAGGGGACGACCGCCGGCGTCTGCCGCCATACCTCATCGAAACCTTGCGCGGCTGAGTTCGGCAGCCTCAGTTCGTAACCTTGCGCGTAGTCGCACAGCGCGACGCGCCGTCCGTCGGGCGAGATGTCGCCGCCCGTAACGAAAGTGCCGAAGAAGTCGGGGCCGCGGAGCGTGGCGACGAGCGCCAGCATGTTCACACCCGCGACCGCCGACGCCGCGCTCAGCTTATAGACGCCCGCGCCGCCGACGGCCTTCGTGACGACGTAGATGTCACCTGAGACGGGGTGAACCAGAAGCGCCTCTGCGTCGTGCGGCCCATCCGGATACTTGAGGCGTATGGCCTCGGCAGGCTCGGTCGCGCGCGCGCTCGCGCGAGTCGCGGCGGCGTCGGCCTCTTCGACCTTCGGTTCGGGGAAGCGATAGAGGACGACCTGCTCGCGCCGTGCGTAGTTGTCGCCGATGTCGCCGGCGTAGATGTACGTTTGACCGCGCACGGGGCCTGGGCCGGAGGCGATGTCCTCCCAGTCGTCGGCGCTCGCGCCCTCGACGCGCCAGACGCCGCGCGCGCGCCCCGCGCGGTCGAAGGCGTAGATGAAAGGGCCGTCGCCCGAATCGTTATGCGTCCAGAAGAGGCCGGGGTTGCGGCGCGAGGCGACGATGCCGCTGCTCTCCGTTATCTCCCGGCTCTCAAGTCTGGCGAGCAGGACGGGCGCGGACGCGTTGGCGCGCGCGCCACCCGTGTTTGCGGAAGACGCGCCAACGCGCGACCCAACGCGTCCGCGCTGCGCGACCGGCGAAGAGTTGCACACGGCGGCACACGCGACGGCGAGTACGACTCTGGCGAAGAAACCCCTGGGCATCAACCGAAAACTCCGTCCGTCGAGCGGCAGCCTTGTGCGTCTGCCGCACCGCTCGCGCACCCGCGCGCGATCAAATAAGGCGGCAAGCTCATTCTACCAAGCGCGCCCTTTCGACGCTCGGCGGACTGTGAAATTAAGTTGGCATCGGTTACGCTATGCGCGTCGGGTAGAAGTGCCATCCTAAAAAAAACAGCGACACGCGAGCCGCGTGACTTCCGTAGCGACGGGTGCGTCCGCGCGCGTCCGGGCTGCGAGTCACGTAGTCACAAACGTCTTCCTTTGAGTGAAAACCTTATGCAACACAAAAAACTCTTCTCGCTCCTCGTCCTCGTTCTGCTTTGCTGCCCCGCCGCGGCGCGGGCGCAGCAGCGACAACTCACGATTGAAGACATCTTCGACCCCGCGAAGCGGATCAACTTCGGCGGCTCGCCGCCCGCGAACCTCGAATGGCTCGGCGACGGCGAGTCGTACCTGCAAAGCAAGACGGACGCGGGCGTGACACAGTTGTTGAAGGTCAACGCGCGAACGGGCAAGGCCGCGCCGTTCTTCGACGCCGCGAAGATGGAGGCGGCGCTCGCGAAGCTCCCCGGCATAAGCGCCGCGGACGCGCGCCGCCTCGCGCACCGGGCTTCGTACCAACTGAACCCCGCGCAGACGGCAGTCGTCATCAACTTCGGCAACGACCTCTTCTACTACGTCCTGAACTCGGACTCCGCCGTGCGCCTGACCAACGGCCCCGAAGAAGAGCTTGAAGAAGACTTCAGCCCCGACGGTCGGATGGTCAGCTTCGTGCGCGCCAACAACCTCTACGTGGTTGACGTGGCGACGGGGCGCGAGCGCGCGCTGACGAGCACGGGCGGCGAGAAGACCTTGAACGGTCGGCTCGACTGGGTTTACGAGGAGGAGGTTTACGGGCGCGGCAACAAGCGCGGCTACTGGTGGAGTCCCGACTCGACGCGCCTCGCCTACCTCAGCCTCGACGAGACGCCCGTCCACGACTTCCCCGTCGTTGACCACATCCCGCGCGGCCAGGTCGTCGAAGACACGCCCTACCCGCTCGCCGGAGACCCGAACCCGCTCGTCCGCCTCGGCGTCGTGGCCGCCGCGGGCGGCGACACGCGCTGGGTGGACACCGCCGGGTATGAACCCGCAGACCTGCTCGTCGTCCGCGTCGCGTGGTCGCCCGACTCAAGGCGCGTCGTCTATCAGGCGCAGAACCGCGAGCAGACCTACCTCGACTTGAACGCGGCGGACGCCGACACGGGCAAGACTTCAAAACTTTTTCAGGAGAAGACTCTGGCGTGGGTCGAGCCGTTCGACGACAACCCGCGCTGGCTCAAGGACGGCTCGTTCCTCTGGCGCAGCGAGCGCAACGGCTGGTCGCATCTCTATCACTATTCGTCGGACGGCAGGCTCATCAAGCAGGTTACGGACGGCAAGTGGGAGGTGCGCGGGATAGAGGGCGTGGACGAAGCGGGGGGCCTCGTTTACTTCCACGGCACGGAGCACAGCCACATCGCCGAGCAGGTCTATCGAATCAAACTCGACGGCACGGGGCTGACGCGGCTGACGAAGACGGAAGGCAGTCACGCCGCCTCTTTCAACCCCACGAACACTCTCTTCATTGACAAGTGGAGCGACATCAACACGCCGACCGAGGTGCGCCTCTTCAAGTCGGACGGATCAAACGTGCGCGTGATTGACGAGAACCGGGTCGAAGCTTTGCAGCAGTTCAAGCTCGGCACGCCGGAGTTCGTGCGGGTGAAGACGCGCGACGGCTTCGAGATGGAGGCGATGATGATTCGCCCGCCGAACTTCGACCCGTCGAAGAAGTACCCCGTCCTGGAGTTCACCTACTCCGGCCCGCACGCGCCGCAGGTCAAAAACGCCTGGGGCGCGACGACCTACATGTGGCACCAGTTGCTCGCTGAGCGCGGCTACATCATCTGGTACTGCGACAACCGGACGGGCAGCGGCAAGGGCGCTGAGTCCGCCTGGCCCGTCTATAAAAATTTCGGCGAGCTTGAGTTGCGCGACCTCGAAGACGGCCTGAGCTACCTGAAGTCGCAGCCCTACGTTGACGCCTCGCGCATCGGCCTGTGGGGCTGGAGCTTCGGCGGCTACATGACCTCTTACGCGCTGACGCACAGCCAGAGTTATAAACTCGGCATCGCGGGCGGGACGGTGTCGGACTGGGCGAACTACGACTCGATCTACACGGAGCGCTACATGCTGACGCCGCAGCACAACCCCGAAGGCTACCGGGTCAGCTCGCCCACGGCGGCGGCGGCCAACCTCCACGGCAAGCTCCTCCTCATCCACGGCGCGATTGACGACAACGTGCACATGGCGAACACCGTGCAATTCGTTTACGCCTTGCAGAAGGCCGACAAGGAGTTCCGGCTGATGCTCTACCCCAAGTCGCGCCACGGCGTCACAGACCCTCTGCTCGTCAGGCACATGCGGCAGATGATGACCGACTTCATCCTCGCGAACCTCTAGGTTGCGCGCGGCGTCATCTTCTTGATGAGCGGCGTGAGCAGCGCGAGCACGATGGCGGCGGCGAAGGTCACGAGCGCCACGATGCCGAACAGACGCAGCAGCGCGCCCTCGGCCTTGTCGTTGAAGAGGCCGAGCACGAGACCGGCGAAGTAGTCGCCGATGGAGATCGAGAGAAACCACACGCCCATCATCAGGCCGACCATGCGCGCGGGCGAGAGCTTCGTCACCGTGCTCAGGCCGACGGGACTCAGGCACAGCTCGCCGATGGTTTGCAGTAGATAGACCAGGACGAGCCACAGCGGGCTGACCTTGCCTGCGCCCGTCAGCGTCGAGGCGAAAGCGACGACCGCGAAGCTGACGCCCGCGAAGAACAGGCCGTAGGCGAACTTCGCCGGGCTTGAAGGCTCGCGCCGTCCCAGCCTTATCCATAGCCATGCGAAGGCGGGCGCGAATATGATGAGGAAGAACGGCTCGATTGACTGGAAGAGGCTCGCGGGTATTTCCCAGCCGAAGACGACACGGTTCGTCAACCGGTCGGCGAAGAGCGTCAGTGTCGTGCTCGCCTGCTCGAACGACATCCAGAAAAGGGCCGAGAAGACGAACAGGATGAAGATGACGAGCACGCGCTTCAACTCGTCGCCGCTGAGATGTCTGACGACGCCCGCCAGATAGCCCGCGAAGAATCCCGCGACGCCGGGGAAGAGTCCCGACAGAAAGCCCGCCCCGCCGTACACGTAGCCGAGCGCGAAGCCGATGACGCAGACGACGACGGCGAGCGCGATTGTCACCACGTCAACGTCGCTCGTTTCGTCGCCCGCGTTCTTAGTCTCTTTGATGTCCGGCTTGATCGCCTCGCGACTCTTCGACGGCGGGTTGCCGACGCGACTCAGGCGGTCGCCGCCGAGAACATATTGGACAATGCCGAGCACCATGCCGACGCCCGCGGCGGCGAAGCCGTAGTGCCAGTCAACTTTCTGGCCGAGGGGGCCGCAGATGAGCGGCGCGATGAACGCGCCGAGGTTGATGCCCATGTAGAAGATCGAGAATCCGGCGTCGCGCCGCTTGTCTTCTTCGGAGTAGAGGTCGCCGACCATCGCGCTGACGTTCGGCTTGAGCATGCCCGTGCCCGCGGCGATCAGGATTAGCCCCGCGTAGAAGTTCGGCATCGTGTGGAAGACCATCGAGAAGTGGCCCGATGCGATGACGATGCCGCCGATGAGAACCGCGCGGCGCGCGCCGAAGACTTTGTCCGCGAGCCAGCCGCCGATGAGCGGCGTCCAATAGACCGAAGAGAAGTAGGTCGCGGCGATCAGTCCCGAATACGACTCGCTGAAGTTCAGCCCGCCCTCAGCGACCGACTTCGTCATGTAGAGCACGAGCAGCGCCTTCATGCCGTAGAAGCTGAAGCGCTCCCACATCTCCGTGTAGAAGAGGGTGGTGAGGCCGCGCGGGTGTCCGCCGATGCCCCCGGTGTCGTTCAAGGCGACGGGGCTGGCCCCGGTCTCGTCAGCGGCTAAGCTCATTGCAAAGGCTACTCCTCTTCAGTTCGCGTTCGTCAGAACTTCAGAAAATGCGTATGGCCTGTCGAGTCGTCTTACGTTTGCAGCACATGATACATGGGCCGCGGCGGAAGGCAAACAGATGGCGCGCGGCGCGCATCGAGCTTTGAGTGTGCCGCCGGGATGGAACATAATACGCGCACACGAGACAAACAGGCCGATGCTTTAAGGCAGCTCGCACAACTACTATCGAACGGGGAAAGCAGACCGACATGACTACGACAAACGATTCGACCGCAGGCGACGCAAGCGCCGCGCGCGTGGCCGACATTCAAAGCGCCTTGCGCGACGCGGGACTTGACGGCTGGCTCTTCTACGACTTCCGCCAGAGCGACCCGCTCGCCTACCGCATACTGCGGCTCGACCCCAAACAGTTCTCCACGCGACGCTGGTTCTACTTCGTGCCAGCCGAAGGCGAGCCGACGCGCATCAACCACGCCATCGAGCAGGGCAAGCTCGAACGCCTGCCCGGCAGGAAGCTGATCTACAGCAGTTGGCAGAAGCTCAGTGAAAACTTGCGCGACGCCCTCGCGACCGCGAACGCGACGCGCGGGCCGCGCATCGCGATGCAGTATTCGCCCGAAAACTCCATCCCCTACATCTCGCGCGTGGACGCGGGTACTATCGAGCTTGTGCGCTCGCTCGGCGCGGAACCTGTGACGAGCGCAGACCTCGTGCAGTTGTTCGAGGCTGTCTGGACTGACGACCAATATCAATCGCACGTTACAGCCGCGAACAACGTACACGACATCATTCAGGAAGCCTTCGCCGAGGTCGCACGCAAAATCAAATCGGACGAGCATGTAACCGAGTACGACATCCAGCAGTTCATGGTGCGCCGCTTCGAGGAAGAGGAGATGACCTGCGACGGCGACCACCCCATCGTCTCCGTCAACTCGAACGCCGCCAGCCCGCACTATCAGCCCAGCGCCGAAAAGTTCTCGCCCATCCAGCGCGGCGACTTCCTGCTCCTCGACGTATGGGCGAAACTGAAAAGCCCCGGCGCGGTTTACGCTGACCAGACGTGGACGGGCTTCGTCGGCGAAGAGCCGAAGGACGAACACGTCAAAGTCTTCCAGATCGTCCGCGACGCGCGCGACGCGGCGATAGAGTTCGTCCGCGAGAACGTGAAGGCGGGGCGCGAAATTAAAGGCGCGGAAGTTGACGACGTTTCGCGCGGGGTCATCACTCGCGCCGGCTACGGCGAATACTTCACGCACCGCACGGGCCACTCCATCGGCGAGGAAGTCCACGGCAACGGCGCGCACATAGACAACCTCGAAACGCGCGACTCGCGCCGCATCATCCCGCGCACATGCTTCTCCATCGAGCCGGGCATCTACCTGCCCGGCAACTTCGGCGTCCGCTCCGAGGTTGACGTGTACGTCTCAGACGGCGACATCGAGGTCACGGGCCAGCCCGTCCAGACCGAACTCGTGGCGATACTGAAGGAGAAATGATGAATGCGGAATGATGAATGATGAATTGAAGGCACGCCGCCTTCAATCATGTACGCTGCCTTTCATTCATCATTTCGCATTCATCATTCATCATTTCAATGAAACACCGACCCGCGCCCGACATCCGCGCCATCGCCCGCGAGGCGATGCTCGCCGCAGGCCTCGACCCCGACTTCCCGCCCGAAGCCGAAGCAGAGGTGCGGGCCGACGAACAGGCCGGCTACCCGGCAGCGCCCGGCCCTTCCGTCAGAGACATGCGCGACCTCCTGTGGTCTTCGATTGACAACCGCGAGTCGCGCGACCTCGACCAGATCGAGTACGCCGAAAGGTTGGCGGGCGGCTACCGCGTGCTCGTCGGCATCGCCGACGTTGACGCCTTCGTCGCGAAAGGCTCGGCCATTGACCGCCACGCCGCCGTCAACACAGTCTCCGTCTATACACCCGCCGTCATCTTCCCGATGCTGCCCGAAGAACTTTCGACGGGGCTGACCTCTCTGCTTCAGGACGAAGACCGCCTCGCCGTCGTCATGGAACTCTCCGTGACGACGGGTGGCGACATCGGCTCGAAGGACGTTTATCGCGCTGTCGTCCGCAACAAGGCGAAGATGGATTACGAGTCGGTCGGCGCGTGGCTCGAAGGGCGCGGGGCCGCCCCTCAATCGGTCGCCAGTACGGCGGGGCTGGAAGAGCAGTTGCGTTTGCAGGACGAGGTCGCGCGCGCGCTCCACGAGCTGAGGGTGAAGCACGGCGCGCTGGAGCTTGAGATGCCGGAGGCCGTGCCCGTCGTCACGGGCGACAAGGTGGTCGGCATCAACGTCCGCCAGCACAACCGCGCGCAGGACATCATCGAGGGCCTGATGATCGCGGCCAACACTTCGATGGCCGAGTATCTGGAAGAGCGCGGCGTGCCCTCTCTGCGCCGCGTCGTGCGCGCGCCCGAACGCTGGCCGCTCATCGTCAAGACGGCAGCAGGGTTCGGCGAACATTTGCCCGAAGAGCCAGACCCGCGCGCCTTAGCCGAGTTCATGGCGCGACGCCGCGCCGCAGACCCCGGCGCTTACCCCGAACTCTCGCTCTCGATTTTGAAGATGCTCGGCCCCGGCGACTACATGGTCGAAGCGCCCGGCCTCGAACAGGAGGGGCACTTCGGGCTGGCCGTGCACGACTACACGCACTCGACCGCACCCAACCGCCGATACCCAGACCTCGTCACGCAGCGCTGCCTCAAGAGCGCCGCCGCGGCGGGCGTGCCCGCGCCCTACACGCGCGAAGAACTCGAAGCGATTGCAGAGCGCTGCAACAAGATGGAGTCCGCCGCGCGCAAGGTGGAGCGGCGGCTGCGAAAGGTCGCGGCGGCGGTGCTTTTGAGCGACCACATCGGCGAAACGTTCGACGCAATCGTCACCGGCGTCACAGACCACGGCACGTTCGCGCGAACCTTGCGCCCGCCCGCCGACGGTCGGATAGTCCGCGGCGAAAACGGCCTCGAAGTCGGCGAACACATACGCGTGCGCCTCCTCTCGACAGACCCCGAACGCGGCTTCCTCGACTTCGCGCGCGCCGATCAGCGAAGGTGAGTATAGACCGACCGCGTCGGCGTGACGCGCGGCTCAAACAGTCCGACCGCGGCGACTCAAACACGCGACGACATCTGACACCGCCGCCCACCCTCGATCCCGGCGGCGACCTCTCCCCGACCTACCTTCCCGCGCCCCGCGCCGGTGACAGCAGGGCAAAGCCGGACGCGGAGGGCGAGCCGCATCGCCAGGCCGCGCGCCGGGTGCGAACCCGTACGCAATCTAAATGCAACGAAATCGAAATCCCCCCGTCGCACTGTGTTCCCGTCGTTGATGTATTTCTTTCGCAGGAACACCAACCGAAGTCAATTGCCCTTGACCCATCTTTCAGGTTGGAGAGGTGCGGCATGATGCAGACCAAATGAGCGCTGACATTCCGAGTGTCTTTGCCGTCTGGTAGCACGGTGCGGCGCGCTACTCAACTATAACCACCCTCGCGCGACTCTCTCCGGTAAGGAGTTGACCATGGCATCCCCGACACGTCCGCAACCCCGCGTCGAATCATCCAGGGAATACCTGCTTCGATTGATTCTCAGACTGATCGCCTCCGCCGGGCGGGAGGCTCAGCCCGCGATGTTCGCGCACGTCCACCCGCACGGCCACGCGACCGCCCGCGTGGCCGTGCATCTCGCCTCCGCCGTCATGCCGAATGTCAGGAAAGGAACCCGCCCGTTCCACGAGCTAGCCTTCGGCGCGCATGTCCATGACATCGGCAAATACCTGGTGCGCACCGAAGTCCTGCTCAAGCCCGACAGGCTCGACGAGGAGGAATACGCGCTCGTCGCGATGCACCCTGTCTACGGCGCGAACATCCTGTCGAACTTTGCGGGGATGACGGACGCGATCCGCCGGATCGTTCTACACCACCACGAGCACTGGGACGGGACGGGCTACCCCGAGGGCCTGTGCGGGGCGGCCATCCCGCTCGAAGCGCGGGTCGTCGCAGTCGCTGACGTTTACACGTCGCTGCGCGCCAGGCGTTCGTACAAGGCGACGTTGAGGAAGCCGGACGCCTGCCGCGAATTAGCGGGGATGGCGGGACGCGAACTCGACCCGCAACTGGTGGATGATTTCATCAGGCTGATCGGCGGTGAGGGCGCTTGAGTCTTAAACCCGAAAAGAAAAAGGGCCGATGCCGGAGGTCGGACTCGAACCGACATGGGGAGTGAACCCCGCGAGATTTTGAGTCTCGTGCGTATACCAATTTCGCCACTCCGGCTTTGAGAATATACTATTAGACATACAAACTATGGTCAATTGGCAGCGAAGAAAATACAGTCGAGAAGCCTTCGCCGAGGCGTGGCTTAACAGTTCGTCAATCGCCCAATAGGGCGCGGGGCGAGGACGCGTCAACCGGCGTGCGAGTGTCGGCGAGCGTCCACGCGGCACGACGGCGGAAGCCGAAACCGCTTGTCTTCAAGCATGGGGGGCGGTAATATAAATGCGCCCCCTCTGGCGCTTCGGCCACCCCGACAGCCGAGCCGCCGCCTCTCCCGCCTCATGGTTCATCCGACTTTAAGAACGCGGAGACGGACGTTTATGTCTAAGACTCTGGGCAGAAGAGCGCGCGTCCTTATCGCCGACGACGAGCGGGAAATCAGGTCGGTGCTCTCAGACCTCCTGGGCCGGCACTACGAGTGCACCGGCGTCGGCTCGGCGGAGGAGGCGCTGGCGCGCCTGCGCGAGCGGGACTACGACCTCGTTATCAGCGACATTCAGATGGGCGGCATGAGCGGGCTGGAGATGATCCCCCACTTGCTCCGCCTCGCGCCCGACACCGTCGTCATCATGATCAGCGGCGTGCAGACGGTCGAGAGCGCCATCGGCGCACTGCGCGCCGGCGCCTTCGACTACGTCGTGAAGCCTTTCGACCTTCAGCACGTCGAGGCCGCCGTGAGCCGCGCGCTCGAACACCGAGAATTGCGCGTCTCGAAGCGTCGCTACGAGACCTACCTCGAAGAGATGGTCGCGCAGCGGACGGCGGAACTCGACGGCGCGCTCCGCTCGCTCGGCGACGCCTACCGCACGACGCTCAGGGCGCTGACAGCCGCCCTGGAGGCGCGCGACTCCGAGACGCACGGCCACTCGGAGCGGGTCGTCTCCTTCAGCCTCCGCCTGGGCCGCGAACTGAGGTTGGACTCGGAGCAGTTGCGCGCGCTTGAGTTCGGCTCACTCCTCCACGACATCGGCAAGATCGGAGTCCCCGACGCCATCCTTCGCAAGCCCTCGGCGCTGACGGAAGAGGAGTGGGTGAGGATGCGCGAGCACCCGCGGCACGGGCAGAAGATTCTGCGGGGCATCGGGTTCTTGGAAGGAGCGGCGCGAGTCGTGGCGCAGCATCACGAGCGGTGGGACGGGACGGGCTACCCCCTGGGCTTGCGGGGCGAGGGGATTGATCTGAACGCGAGGATATTCGCCGTGGCCGATGCCTTCGACGCCATGACGAGCGACCGCGTTTACCGCGGCTGCAAGTCGTATGAGTGCGCGGCGGCGGAGCTGGACAGGCACGCTGGCGCGCAGTTCGACCCGCGGGTGGTCGCGGCCTTCGGGCGCGTGCCCCGCGAGGAGTGGGAGGAACTGTGCCGCGCCGCTTCCGCCGGGAGCGTCGGGCAGGACTCACGAACCGGGGAAGGGGCCGCGCCCGCGGACAGCACAAGCTCGCCTCCACGCTTCGGCGGGACGCGCCCGGCCCGGACGCTGAATTTTCGGCGAGCCGGCGCGCATTAGACATTTCTAAATCCTGACGACAGGCACGCCGCCGGCTACGAACTTCGAGGGCGCGGCATCACTGTCGCCCCGCCGCGCTTTCGAGTATCATGCGGCAAACGACCGTCCCGGCGGTCGGGCGCGGCGGCGGCTGGTTTTTAGTGAGGGCGGGAGGCGCGATGGTGTCTGAAGTGACGGGCAGTCCGGTCGTGATGCTGGTGGAGGATTTCCAGGACACGCGCGAGATGATGCGGCACATGCTTGAGTTGAGCGGCTGCCGCGTCGTCGAGGCCGCCAACGGGCAGGAGGCCATCGAGCTGTCGCAGCAGGGCGGACTCGACCTCGTCCTGATGGACTTGAACATGCCCGTGCTCGACGGCTTCACGGCGACGCTGCGCATACGCGAGTACGAGCGGACGCGCGACGTGCCCGTCGTGGCCGTGACCGCCTACGACACCGCCGAGTTCCGCGCCGCCGCCGACGCCGTCGGCTGCTGCGACTACGTCGTTAAGCCGCTCGACCTCGAACGCCTCGACGCACTCCTCAAACAACTGCTTCCGTCTCGCGACAACGCGCGCGCCGCCCAGGGCTGAGGCATAAGGGTAAAAGGGGAAGAGGAGAAGACAGGAGGCAGGGGCAGACGGTAGGAGGCAGTAAGAGCCTCCCTCAGTCGTCAGCTCTTGAATCACGAATCCACAACGGCTTCGGTTGCTTCCTGCCGTCTGCCCCTACCTCCTGCCTCTTCTCCTTTCCCCGCGCTCATTCCGTCGGCGCTGTGCCGGTGCCGCCGGTGTTGTCCATCACGCCGCCCGCGCCGGCGTGGGTCGAGGTCGCGCCCGCGATGTCGCCCGTCTCGCGCACCCCCGTGTCGCCCACGCCCGGCGCGTCAGAGCCTGCGAGTCCGCCCTCGCCGGTCTTGTCCGTCCCGCCCGTGATGTCAGTCCCGCTCGCGCCTTCCACACGACGCGCGCCGCCCCGCGCCCCTTCGTCCGTCTCATTCTCTTCGGCCATCGTTCTCTCAACTCCTCCCTTCGGAAACGCGCGTGCCCGCGCCGCCCTAAAAACTCCGGGCTTGCGTCGGCTGCACGCGACGGGTGAGAATAAATCAACGCTGCGACTTTTCTGCTTCGACTTTTTAACAATGCCTTTGCGACCGGCGAGCCAGGACGTTTCGGAGGAGCGACGATGCCCTTGCGCTTTCTGCTCACACTCTTTCTCTTCACGCTGATGTGCGGCGCTGCTTATAGCTTTAATGGACAAGCGGGGACGCCAAAGCCTGAGCCGGGCGTCCCGCGCGAACTCGCGCGCTGGCGTGCCGAGCACTACCGCGACGTGCGCTACGCGCTCGACATCAGTATCTTCCCCGGCGAGGACTTGCTCAAGGGCCGCGCGAAGATCAACGTCACGCTCGACGCCGAGGCGGGCGACCTCGTCCTCGACTGGCGCGTCATCAAAGCGGACGCCGACCCGCGCTCGCGCGTCTCAGACATCACGGCCAACGGCAAGAAGATTGACGACGCGCAGTTCGCGGGCGAGCACATCGTCATTCCTCGCGCGCATCTTGTGACGGGCGCGAACACCGTCGAGATGAATTTTGAGTCGCCCGTCAGCACTTCGGGCAGTGCTGTCACACGCTACCTCGACCGCGAGGACAACTCCGAATACATCTACTCGCTCTTCGTACCCTCGGACGCGAGCACGACTTTTCCATGCTTCGACCAGCCCGACTTGAAAGCGCGATTTAGTTTGAACGTCGGCACGTTGACGGCGTGGAACGTCATCACCAACACGGTCGCCGAGACCGTGACGCGCAGCGGGACGAACAGCTTCTGGCACTTCCGCGAGACCGAGCCGCTCAGCACCTACCAGTTCGCCTTCGCCGCCGGGCCGTTCGCCGAGTTCAAAGACGATGCCTCGCCCTACGGCACTCGTCTGTTCGTCCGCAAGTCGAAGGCCGAGCGCACGAAGCGGGAGCTAACGGAAGTCTTCCGCCTGAACCGCGAGGGCCTGAAGTTCTATGAGGGCTACTTCGGGCACAAGTTTCCCTTCCCGAAGTACGACCTCGTGCTCGTCCCCGAATTCGCCTACGGCGGCATGGAGCACGCGGGCGCGACGTTTCTGCGCGAGGACGCCGTGCTCTTCCCCTCAGACCCGACTTCCGCCGACTTCGCCGCGCGCGCCGAGACGATGCTGCACGAGGCCGCGCACCAGTGGTTCGGCGACCTCGTCACGATGCGCTGGTTCGACGACCTCTGGCTCAAAGAGGGCTTCGCGACCTTCATGGCCTACAAAGCGATTGAAGCGCTGATGCCTGAGTATAACGCCTGGAAGCTCTTCCACCTCCGCACCAAGCCGCTCGCCTACCTCACCGACGTGACGAAGGGCACGACGCCCATCTTCCAGGAGATTCCGAACCTCTCCGCCGCCAAGTCCGCCTACGGCAACATCGTCTATCGCAAAGCGCCCTCGATGCTGCGGCAGGCGGAGTTTTACTTAGGCCCGCAGCAGTTCCAACGCGCCATCCAACTCTTCGTCAAAGAGCACGCCTACGCGAACGCCACCTGGGAAGACCTCGTGCGCGCCTTCGAGCGCACGTCGGGCCGACGGCTCGACGCTTGGGCCGCCGGATGGGTCAAGCGGCGTGGCATGGCAGACGTGCGCGTGCGCTGGAGCGCGGACGCGCGCGGCCTCATCAACCGCTTCGAGATCGAAGAGAGTGACGTGCTCGGCGAGGGCGGCTCGTGGCCGATGAGCGTCAAGGTTCTGCTCGCGCCCGACGCGCCCGGCGCGCGCCCGGAGGTGATAAACGTCACGCTGCACGGCGCTGGAACGACTCGCGTCGCGGAAGCAATCGGCAAGCGACGCCCCGCCTTCGTCTTCGCCAACTTCGAGGACTACGGCTACGGTCGCTTTCTCCTCGACGGTGCAAGCCGTGCCGAACTGTTGAAAAATCTCGGCGCGGTCAAAGACGACTTCCTGCGAGCGCTCCTGTGGGACTCGCTCTGGGACTCGGTGCGCGAGGCCGAACTCGCGCCCTCCGACTTCATCGCCCTCGCCGTCCGCGAAGCGCCGAACGAGCACGACGACGTGATGCTCGGCTTCATCCTCGCGCGCGCGCAGACAGCGTTCACACGCTACCTCTCCGAAGAGCAGCGGAAGGCAACGGGGCCGCAACTGCTCCGCGCCCTCGAAGACGGCATGCCGAACGCCAAAACGGTCGGCGAGCGCATCACGTACTTCCGAACCTTCCGCGAGGTCGCCGAGAGTGCTGCGGCGCGCGACTCTCTGTTAAAGATTATGCGGGGCGAGGTGGTTGTGCCCGGCATGACCTTGCGCTCGCGCGACCGTTTCGACATCATCCGCGCGCTCATGGCCTCGGGCGACGAACGCGCGCCCGCGCTCCTCAAACGTCAGAGCGACGAGGACAAGACGGACGACGCGCGGCGCTACGCATACGCCGCGCTTGCGGCCTGGCCCGACGCGGCGACGAAGAAGAAGTATTTCGACCAGTACGCGAACGACAAAGACATCGCCGAGAGCTGGATTGAGGCGAGCCTCGGCCCCTTCAACACGCCGCGGCAGTCCGAACTGACTCTGCCTTACCTCGAACCGGCGCTCAGCAAGCTGCCCGCGCTCAAGCGCACGCGCAAGATTTTCTTCGTCAACGGCTGGCTCGCGGCCTTCATCGGCGGGCAGTGCAGCGAGCGGGCCGTTTCGTCCGTGCGCGACTTCCTCGCGCGCGAAGCCCAGCTCGACCGCGACCTGCGCCTCAAGGTGCTGGAAGCCTCGGACGGACTAGAGCGCTGCGTCCGCATCCGCGCGCGCTTCGCGGGCGACTCCGCCGCGCAGGAGCGCTCGCGATAAAAAGTTGGCCGCTCGGCGCGAGCGGAGGCCAGCACCTTTAGCCCGCGTGCGTGACGCGCCGCGGTGTTCGCCGCCGCGCACGGCTTGCGCTCGGGCGCGCGGCGCTGCTACTTTTCCGCGTCTGAAACCTATGAGCTTTCCAACGATCACACCCGCCAAGTTCGCCGAGCGCCGGAGGCGCGGCGAGGAGCTGCTTCTGATTGACGTGCGCGAGCCGGAGGAGTATGAGCTGGCGCGCCTGGAGGGCGCACGCCTCCTGCCGCTCAGCCTCTTCAACGAGTGGGCACCGTCGCTCGACCGCGAGCAGGAGACGGTCTTCATGTGCCACCACGGCGTGCGCAGCGCGCAGGTCTGCGCCTTCCTCGCGCGCCAGGGCTTCACGAAAATCTACAACCTCGTGGGCGGCATAGACCGCTGGTCGAACGAGATTGACCCGTCCGTCCCGCGCTACTGAAACCGGGATGCCACAGAGACGCGGAGGGAACGCCGAAAGTCCGCGAACGCCACAACGATGAACTAAAGACAACCGTGTTCCGGTTCGCCGTTCGGCGTTTAGACTTCATCGTTTATGACTGGGTACACAGAGGCGCACGCCGCCGCGTACCCGCCGGAGTATCTGGCGGGCATAGACCTGTACAACGCGGGCGAGTTCCACGCGGCGCACGACGCCTGGGAGGAGCGCTGGCGCGACGACTGCGGCGCGCGCGAGAAGCTTTTCCTACAGGCATTGATCCAGTCGGCGGTCGTCTTCCACCACATCGAGATTGGGCGGCGCGGCGCGGCGCGGCGGATGTACTCGATGGCGCGGGAGAAGTTCGCGCGCCTCGGCGCACGCCGCTTCATGTCGCTCGACATCCCGGATTACCTCGCGCAGCTTGAACGCTCGCTCTCCTGGCTCGAACACTCAGCCGACCCGCGCGAGGCCATTCAGCCCCGCGACTTCGCGCCGCCGCGCATAACCCTTCTGCCCGAAGTGACGGAGTTCGACTGATGTCGGGTTGGCGCTCGCGCGCGTTTGCGTTTAGAATCTGCCTACTCAACCAAGACAGTCCCGTGAAGTAAGGAGAACCCCGGTGGAGATACTCGAACGAGCCGAGGAGTGGCGCGACCGCTACGCGCGCTGGAAGCAGATCAACGAGATGCGCGGCGACGATGTGGGCGAGCACTACCCTTGGGTCAAGAACCGTCACGCGCCCTTCCAGCCCGCGCGCCGCGCGCTCCCGATGCTCAACCTCGCGCTCTTCACCTCCGCCGGAGCTTACCTTGACGGAACCGACCCCTTCGACACTTCCGTCTTCGGCGGCGACGCCTCGTTTCGCGAAATCCCCGTCGAGGTCGGGCCGGAAGATTTGAAATGGGCCGCGCGCGGCTACGACCCGGCGGCGGTTCTTGAGGACATGAACTCTCAGGTTCCCATCGCGCGCCTCAAGGAGTTCGAGGGCAACGGCATCATCGGCCAACTCAACCCGGTCTTCTGGAGCCTCTGCGGCTTCGTGCCGAACGCCGCGCGCTTCACGGCGACGGCGCTCCCGCAACTCGTCGAGCGTGTCCGCCGCTACGAGGTGCAGGCCGCGCTCTTAGTCCCCGCCTCGCGCCTCTGCCACCAGACCATGTCGCTCGTCGCGCGCGCAATCGAAATGGCCGGCATCCCGACGATGACGCTCGCCGTCTCGCGCGAGACGGTCGAGCGCGTGAGGCCGCCGCGCGCCGCCTACTACCCCGGCGAGTTCGGCTGCGTCGCCGGCAAACCCAACTGGCCCGAATACCAGCGCCGCGTCCTCGACGAAGCCCTGCGCCTCGTCGAACCCGTTGACCAGCCGAGCGTCCGCAACCTCGTCGTCGCGCTCGAAACCGAAGTCGAGATGGGACGCGGCGAGAGATAAGAAGGCAAAAGTAAAAAGGCAAAAGAGAGGACGCGCGCGCGAAGAACTATTGTTTTCACGCTTGCTCTCTCTCTTCCTCTTTTGCCTTTTTACTTTTGCCTTCCTCGCGTCGGTCATTCCTCTTCGGGCCGCTCCTCGGTCGCGGGTGCTTCTCCCTGATCCTCGCCCTGCGCCTCGCCCTCCGGCACGTCGGTCGTGGCGTAGCCGAGCTGCTTGAGCATCTCCGGGGTCGGCGGGCGGTGGATGCCGTCGCCTTCGCTGACCTGGCGGCTGCACGCGCGGCAAAAGCCTTCGTCGAGCGGGACTATCGCACCCGCGTGCTCGCAGTAGATCGTCTGCGTTCCCTCGGCTTCGGGCGCGGCGCGGAGCACGCCCGCTTCGCGCCTTGCGGCCTGCGTGTCCGGCGGCTCGGACTCGTCCCTCTGCTCCTCGACTTGCGCCGACGCCTGCTCTTCGGCGTGCGCGCCCGTTTCGCCGCCCGCTTCCAGGCGGAAGAGGGCGAGCGAGCGCGCTTCGAGGCGATAGCTTCCGCCGCCGCGGACGGTGCGGCGCGTCTTGCGTCGCCCGAAGCTCTCGCGCGTGTCGAGCAACTGCTCCCAAGTTATGCCCTGCCGGTGCGCGGGCAGGACGAAGGAGACGGCGCGGTGGTGCGCGTTCAGAAGCAGCAGCAGCGTGTCGTCCGTGACGCGGTTGCCGCGCTCGTCCACCTCGTCTATGGCGTCGCCCGCGAGGCGGACGGCTAAAGAGCGCGCCTGCTCGTTGCGCCAGTCGGTCTCCGACATCTCCTGCCCGTCGGGGCGGAACCAGGAGATATCTTTGCTCTCCGCGCCGCGAATCTGCCGGCCCTGGAAAAATTTGCGGCGGCGCAAGACGGGGTGCGTGTGGAAGAGCTGTATGAGCCGGCGTGTGAACTCCAGCAGCTCGCGCTTGCGCTCGTCGAGGTTCCAGTCAACCCACGAGATTTCGTTGTCCTGACACCAGGCGTTGTTGTTGCCCGCTTGCGTGCGCCCCGTCTCGTCGCCCGCGACGAGCATCGGTACGCCCTGCGACAGCAGGAGCGTCGCCAGAAAGTTCCTCTGCTGGCGCGCGCGCAAGTTTAAGACTTCCGGGTCGTCGGTCGGCCCCTCGACGCTACAGTTCCAACTGATGTTGTGGTCGTGGCCGTCGTGGTTCTCTTCCTGGTTCGCCTCGTTGTGCTTCTCGTTGTAGCTCGTGAGGTCTGCGAGCGTGAAGCCGTCATGCGCGGTGACGAAGTTGACGCTGGCGTAAGGCCGACGGCCTCCGCGCTCGTAGAGGTCGCTGCTGCCCGTCAGTCGAAACGCGAGGTCGTCAATCTGCCCCGCGTCGCCGCGCCAGAACGAGCGCACGTTGTCGCGGTAGATGCCGTTCCACTCGGCCCAGAGCAGCGGAAAGTTGCCGACCTGGTAGCCGCCCTCGCCCAAGTCCCAAGGCTCGGCGATGAGCTTGACCTGCGAGAGCACCGGGTCTTGGTGGATGATGTCGAAGAACGCGCCGAGACGGTCAACCTCGTGCAGCTCGCGCGCGAGCGCCGAGGCGAGGTCGAAGCGGAAGCCGTCCACGTGCATCTCCAGAACCCAGTAGCGCAAAGAGTCCATGATGAGCTGGAGCGTGCGCGGGTGGTTCATATTCAGCGTGTTGCCGCAGCCCGTGTAGTCCATGTAGTAGCGCGGCTGCCCCGCGACGAGGCGGTAGAAGGCCGCGTTGTCTATGCCGCGGAAGGCGAGCGTCGGGCCGAGTTGGCTGCCCTCGCCCGTGTGGTTATAGACCACGTCGAGGATGACCTCGATGCCTTCGCGGTGCAAGGTCTTCACCATCGTCTTGAACTCGGCGACCTGCTGCCCCATCACGCCGCCCGAAGAGTAGGCGGCGTGCGGCGCGAAAAATCCGATGGAGTTGTAGCCCCAGTAGTTCGTCAGGCCGCGCTCGTGCAGGTACTTGTCGGAGACGAACTGGTGGACGGGCATCAGCTCGACCGCCGTGACGCCGAGCGAGCGGAGGTAGTCAACGACCGACGGGTGCGCCAGTCCCGCGTAAGTCCCGCGCATCTCTTCGGGCACTTCGGGATAAAGTTTGGTGAAGCCTTTGACGTGCAGCTCGTAGATGATGGTCTTATGCCAGGGCGTGCGCGGGCGCGTGTCGCCGCCCCAACTGAAGGCCGGGTCAACGACGACGCACTTCGGGACGAAGGGCGCGCTGTCGCGCTCGTCGAACGAGAGGTCGGCAGCCGGGTCGCCTATCCGGTAGCCGAACACGGCGTCGTCCCAGCGAACGTCGCCCGCGACGGCCTTCGCGTAAGGGTCAATGAGGAGCTTGTGCGGGTTGAAGCGGTGGCCCTCTTGCGGCTCGTAAGGCCCTTGGACGCGGTAGCCGTAGAGCTGGCCCGGCCTCGCTTCGGGGAGGTAGGCGTGCCAGACGAGGTCTGTGCGCTCCGTGAGCGCGACGCGGTGCGACTCGGCGCGAGCGTTCGGGGAGTCGAACAGACACAACTCGACGCCGGTCGCGTTCTCCGAGAAGAGCGCGAAGTTGACGCCCGCGCCGTCCCACGTCGCGCCGAGCGGGTACGGCTGCCCAGGCCAGACTTTCATCATCGTTTCCTTAAAATCGGTCTCACTCTTCCGAACTATAGCTGTTCATCCCGCGCGCGCGAGCAGCGCGACGGGCAGCGGCGACAGCACGCCCGCGACCCGGAGCGCGCCGTCGCGCGCCTCGAACTCGCGCCCGGTGAAAACGTCGCGGAAGCGACCGCCGGGAAGCTCGCCGAGTTGGAGCGCCGTGTCGCCCCAAGCCTCGCGGCTCAATCCAATCGTGGCGGAGCGAAGCGTGCCGAGCCGCGTGAAGAAGCGCGCGGCGACGACTACGACGGCGTCGCCCGCGAGCGAGCGTGCGAACGAGACGACCGATTCGGCGCGACGGCCCGCGGCGCGCAGCGGCAGGTAGTCGCCGCGCGCGAAAAGCTCTTGGCGTGCGCGCCGGAAGTTGAGCGAGCGCGCCGTCACGTACATCTTGACGCGCCCGTCTTCGGGCCGCTCAAGGAGTCCGCGGGCGAACTCCGTCACGTCGCCGTCGCCCGCGTCTCGCAGCGTCGCGAGCAACGCGCGGCGCAGACGGTAGTCAACTGGATGGCGGTTGTCCGGGTCAACGAGCGTGAGCGACCAAAGCTCCGTGCCCTGGTAGAAGTCGGGGACGCCGGGCGCGGTCGTCTTCAGGAGCGTCTGCGAGAGCGAGTTGAGCATCCCGGCGCGCGCCGTCAACGCCTGGAACTCCGCGAAGTCTTCGAGGAACGCGTTGCCTCCGGCGGACGTGCCGCGCGCGCCGTCGCCGCGGGCGCGGTCGAGCACCGAGGCGACGAAGTCGCCGACGGCGCGCTCGTACTCCTCGTTCTGGTTGATCCAGCTCGTGTGGACTTTCGCCTCCTTCAGGGCCTTCAGCATGTACTCCTGCACGCGGCTGACGTACACGGCGCGCGCGCCGTCGTCCATCGGGAGCAAGGGCCACGTGCCGACGAGCGTTTGATAAAACAGGTACTCCTCGTTGGCGTCGGGCGCTTCCGCGCCTTCAAGCGTCGCCTTCTTCAGGCGGTTCATCTCGCGCCAGCGGTGGAGCGCCCGGTTCCACTCTTCGGGCATCTCGGAGAGGACGTTGATGCGCGCGCGCGTGTCCTCGCCGCGCTTGGTGTCGTGCGTCGAGGTGGCCGAGAGCGTGTGCGGCCACGTCTCCCGCGTGTCCTGGTTGCGCCGGTGGAAGCGTTCGACCGTCGCGCCGAAGATGGCCGGCTCGCCGCCGACCTCGTTCAGAGAGGCGAGCGGGTAAAAACGATAGAAGGCCGTGTCTTCGAGTCCCTTCGCCGTGACGGGGCTGGTGAGCTGCTGGAAGCGCAGGGCGAAGTCGCGCCGCTCGGCGCGCTCCGGCGCGGTCGTGCCCTTCGGGTCTTTGAGCAGGAGGAGCGAAGCGATGAAGTCGAAGATCGAGGGGTCTTGCGCGGGGTTGCGTCGCTTGGCGGCGCTGACGGCGGTGTTGATGTTGAGGCGGTCGTCGGGGCCGACCGAGTTCTGCGTGCGGCGGATATAGCTGCGATAGACGGGGAAGCAGGCGATCACTTCGGTGAGCGCGTGCTGGAGGCTGTTGAAGGTGAAGTCGCGCGTGTAGCGTTGGCGCTCGGCGATGCGCGCGAGGCGGCGCGCGAGCACGTGCAGCTCCGACGACATGGCCGCCTTCAGGATGAGCCGCTTGCACTCGTACACGAGGTCGGAGAACCTGACGCGCGCGCCCGTGAAGTCGCCGTATAGCTCGCGGAACGCCTGGCCGTTCGAAGCGTCAACGAAGACGCCGTTCAGCAGATTCAGGAAGTCGTAGCCGGTCGTCCCGTGCACAGGCCACTCGCGCCGCAGCAGCTCGTCGTGGCCGAGAATCTTCTCGACGACGGCGTAGAAGGGCAGGGCGCGCTCGTCGCCACCCTCGCCGCGCGCTTCGCCCGCGCCTTCGCCCGCGCGCGCCTCCTCCTTGCGCGTGCGCCGCGCGGCGGCAGCCGCCTCGCGCTGGAGGTCTGCGAGATACTTGAAGGGGTCGAGCAGGCCGTCAACGTGGTCAACGCGCAGGCCGGTGACGAGTCCCTGGCGGATGAGGCGGAAGATGACTTCGTGAACCGCCGTGAAGACGGGGCGCTCCTCGACGCGGACGGCGGCCAGTTCGTTGATGTCGAAGAAGCGGCGGTAGTTGATCTCGTCGGAGGCCACTCGCCAGAAGCTCAGGCGGTAAGCCTGGTCGCTGATGAGCTGTTCGAGCAGGTCGAAGCTTTCGGGCCGCCCCTTCTCGCCGTTGAGTGTGGCGAGCGCGTCGAAGACGGCGGCGCGCACCTCGTTGCTCTCTTTAACCAAGTTCGAGAGCCGCCGCTTGACCACTTCCTTCTCGCGTCGGCGCTCGCGCAGACGCGCGGCGTCGGTCTCGGTGCGCGGCGGCAGGTGGCCCAGCGCCGTGAGGATGCTCTCTAATTCGAGCGCGTGCGGGTGCGATTCATCGAGCCGCGCGTGCACGCCTTCGAGGGCGAGGCGGAGGACAGGCGCGGCGGTGCGCGGGGCGACGGGGAGCTGCGTCTCCCAGTAGTTGATGAAGAAAGCGCCGTCGCGGTAGGCGACTCTCAACTCCTGACGTTCGAGCACGCGCCCGAACTGTTCGCCGAGGATGGGCAGCAACACGCGGTTCTTCAGACTCGGATTCGGCGGGTTCCAGTCAACGTCGAAGTAGCGTGCAAACGGCGAGCCGGGGCCGTTCTCAAGGAGGTCTTGCCACCACGCGTTCTCCGCGCTCGCGATGCACATGTGGTTCGGCACCACGTCAACGACGAGGCCCATCTCGCGCTCGCGCAAACTGCGCGCGAACTCGACGAGCGCGCCCTCGCCGCCCGTCTCCGGGTTGACCTGCGAGTGGTCAACGATGTCGTAGCCGTGCGGGCTTCCCGTGCGCGCCCTCAGCACCGGCGACGAGTAGCAGTCGGTGACGCCGAGTTCGCAGAAGTATTCGACGAGCGCGCGTGCCTGCTCGAAGGTGAAGTCGCGGTTGAACTGGAGCCTGTAGGTGGAGACGGGTATGCGTGCCTGCACAACTCTCTTGCTTTCCTGCCCGCTCGAAGTCGGAAGCGAAACGTGAGGCCGGGGCGCGCTCGCGGGAGCTTGCCGCTGTCCGGCGGTCGCGCGCCGCCCTGGTCAGTCTTCCCCGGTCAGCGAACGGACGGCCTTATAGACCGCGCGGACGGTCGAGCGGTCAAGCTCCCTGGCCTCTTCCGAGAGCTGCTCGTAAGGAACCAGCAGCTCCTCGCCCTCCTCGCTCTTGCGGGACGTGACGCCGCGCGCGCGCTTCGCCTCCATCCAGGCCTCGTGGACTTTGGCCGCGACCTTCTCGATGTCCGGCAGGTTCATGCCTCTCCTCCAGCGCCCGCCGCCTGGCCGGCGGCAGCGCCGTCCCGCTGTTTCATCGCGACGTAGTCGCGCGTGCGCCGGCCGAGGTAAATCTGGCGCGGGCGCGCGATCTTCTGCTCCGGGTCTTCGAGAAGCTCCACCCACTGCGCGAGCCAGCCCGAAGTGCGCGGGATGGCGAAGAGGACGGGGAACATGTCCACGGGGAAGCGCATGGCGCGGTAGATGATCCCACTGTAGAAGTCAACGTTCGGGTAGAGCTTGCGCTTGACGAAGTACTCGTCTTCGAGGGCGATGCGCTCCAATTCGAGCGCGAGGTCGAGGAGCGGGTCTTTGCCCGTCACGTCGAAGACCTCGTAGGCGATCTGCTTGATGATCGTCGCGCGCGGGTCGTAGTTCTTATAGACGCGGTGGCCGAAGCCCATCAGCTTGAACTCTCCGGCCTTCACCCGGCGGACGTACTCCGGCACGCGTTCGACCGAGCCGATCTCGTTGAGCATCCTTAAGACCGCCTCGTTCGCGCCGCCGTGGAGCGGGCCGTAGAGCGCGGCGGCAGCGCCGGCGAGCGCCGAGTAAGGGTCTGTGTGCGCGCTGCCGATGGAGCGCATGGCGTTGGTGGAGCAGTTCTGCTCGTGGTCGGCGTGGAGGATGAAGAGGACGGAGAGGGCGCGCTCCAAGACGGGGTTCGGCTGGTACTTCAACTCCGTCGTCTTGAACATCATGTTGAGGAAGTTGCCCTCGTAGGAGAGGTCGTTGTCGGGGTACGAATACGGCAGCCCGATGCGGTGACGGAAGGCGAAGGCGGCGATGGTCGGGACCTTGGCGATGAGGCGGTGAATCTGCTTCCGGCGGCAGGCGGCGTCCTCGATGTTCTTGGCTTCGGGGTAGAAGGTCGAGAGCGCGGCGACCATCGCCTCGAACATCCCCATCGGGTGCGCGCTGTGG